>Ga0207641_10003268_pt1 | contig 14433 bp, 9 predicted proteins | sample KBSSwiS62_FD_184306 | JGI IMG/M metagenome (GOLD analysis project Ga0207641, IMG submission 184306) | Switchgrass rhizosphere microbial communities from Kellogg Biological Station, Michigan, USA - KBS Switchgrass S6-2 (SPAdes) (version 2) | ecosystem: Host-associated > Plants > Roots >... | reverse complement strand
GTTCGACTCGCAGGAGATGATGATGAAAACCGCTTTGGCGGCGCTTGCCGCCCTCGCTATCGCGACTTCGGCTTCGGCCACCCCCACGCAGAACCCCATGGCGAAGGATCAGGCGATCCTGAACCTCCAGGGCATCGACCTTGCGAGCGCCGAAGGCCAGCAGCGCCTCGCCATCCGCATGGACCAGGCCGCCCGCGCCGTCTGCGGCGAGAACCTCGCCAACGTGCACCTCGCCGCCGAAGCCAAGGCGCAGGCCTGCCGCACCGCTGTGATCGCCGATGTGCGCTCGCAGATCGAGTCCCGCATGGCGCTGGCCTCGGCCCCGACTCGGGTCGCCCTCGCGAACTGACGAATTCACGACCGCTTGCGGCCTTCAAGGCCGCAGGCGGTTACTTGCCGATCGTGTTCGGCTTGGACCAGAACGAGAGCGTGTGGATGTCGTGCGCCGACGTCCACACGCCTTTTTTCGTGTAGCGCAACGCACCGCTACCCACCGCCTTGCCGACGCGCGCGCGGATCGCCAGCGTCTTGGGGTCGATCACGACGAACGTCTGGTCCTCGGTGGTGCGCAGCCAGACCTTGCCGCCGCCAGTGTCGATGTCGCCCCACTTGAGCGCGTCGCCGATCTTCACTCGGCCGGTGACTTCACCGCTGACGGGATCGATGCGCGCGACCGTGCCGTCGCCTTGCTCCTGCACCCACACGCCCCCTTCGCCCGCGGCGAGGAAGCCGGGCTGCTTGCCAAGCGCCGCACGCTTGGTGACGGCGTTGGTCGCGGGGTCGATCCGCTGGATCGTCTGCCCGTCGAGACACACCGCCCAGACCGCGCCGAAGCCGTAGGCCAGGTAGGAGGTCTGCGGGTCGACGGTGACAGTCGCCACCACCGTGTTCGTCGCGGTGTCGACGCGTGAGATGACGCCCTTGGCATCGCTGGCGATCCAGATCGCGCCCGGGCTGGCGGCCAGCTGAAGCTCGGCGTTTGTCAGCTTGGCGATACCGGTCGGGATCGTGGCGGCGAGCTTGGCGGTCTTGAGATCGATCCGGTTGAGCGTCCCGTCCTCGCAATTGGCCACCCACAGGCTGCCGCCCTCGATCACCATCGCCCCGCACGGCTTGGAAATGGCGACTTGCGCGAGCTTGCCCTTGCGCGACCATTGCTCGACCCGGCCGGCGTTCGTCGCCCAGACGGTCTTGCCGTCGACCGCCAGGAAGTCGGCAAAGCCGGGCACCTGGATGACTTGTTCCTCCTGCGCGCGCGCGGCCACGGCGGCGAAGGCGCATCCGGCGGCGAGGATCGCGGCGGCGGCGTAGCGGCGGCGCATCACGCCGCCTTCTGCGCGATATAGGCGCGCCAGCCGCCGAGGCTGGTGATGTCCTCAGCCCCGGTCAGCGCGCGTGGTTCGGCGACGAAGCCCTTGACGCTGCTGCCATCGGCAAGCGTCACCGTGCCGATCGCCAGCGGCGCCGGCACTTCGACCACGAAGCTGCCGAACTCGGCGACGCCCAGTTCGTAGACCTCGATCTTGATCGGCGCGCCGTCCTGGCTGTGCACCAGCGCCGGCTTGGGCGGAACGCTGTCGGCCATCGCATAGAGGCGGTAGTTGGGTGCCGTCTCGAACGCGCCGATGAAGGTCGCATCGCGCGAGGTGAGCTGCCAGTGCAGCGGCATGTCCTTCAAGTGGGCGCCCACGACGGCGAGTTTCACGGTCTGCATTCGGCCCTCCAGATCGAGCGGTGGCAAAGTTGGGAGATCGGCGGCGGCGAGGTAGGCATCGGCCGCGTCGAGCAGCGCGCGGTCGGTGTCGGCCGGACCGATCAGAGTGATGCCAAAGCCGGTGGCGTTGGCGCGCATGCCCGCCGGCACCGCGACGGCGGCCATGTCCAGCAGGTTGACGAAGTTGGTGTAGAAACCGAATGCACTGTTGAGCGCGATCGGCGCGGCATGGAGTTCCGAAACGCGGTACGTGGTGCCGGTCGTCGGAAACGCGAGCATGTCGATGCTTTCCCACAGCGTATCCGCGTGGCGCTTCAACTCGGCGAGACGGTAGATGCCGTTGAACACTTCGACCGCGCTCACCGACAGGCCCGGCTCGACCACTTCGCGCACCGTCGGGTCGATCGCGTCGGGGTTGTTGGCGAGCATATCGGCCAGCGCGGCGGTGCGCTCGGCCACCCAGGGACCGCCGTAGAGCAACTGCACGGCCTCCAGGAGCGGCGCGATGTCGATGTCGACGATATCGGCCACGCCGGCAAGGTGAGCAAGCGCGCGGTCGTAGAGGTGCTCGGACTCGCTGTCGCCGAACCACACGCGCTGATCGCGGCGGGGAACGCCGATCGTGCGGCGTCGCAGCGGGCGGTCGGCGAGCGGCTTGGAATAGGCATCATCCGCGTCGAAGCCGGCGACTATGCCATCGAGCAGGCGAGCGTCCGCGGTGTCGCCGGTGAACACGGTGATGCAGTCCAGCGTGCGGCAGGCGGGCACCAGCCCGCGATTGCTCCAACGGCCCTTGCTGGGCTTGAACCCGATGAGGTGCTGGAATGCGGCCGGCACGCGGCCCGAGCCGGCAGTGTCGGTGCCAAGCGCAAAGGGCACGAGACCGGCGGCGACCGCCACCGCCGAACCCGAGCTCGATCCGCCGCTGACATAGGCGAGGTTGTAGGCGTTGCGCGGCGCTCCGTAGGGGCTGCGGGTGCCGTTGAGCCCGGTCGCGAACTGGTCGAGATTGGTCTTGCCGACGCAGATCGCGCCTGCCGCCTGCAAGCGCTCGACCGCAGTGGCGGAGTGCTCCGGACGGTAGGCGAAGGCCGGGCACGCGGCGGTCGTCTCGAGGCCGGCGACATCGATGTTGTCCTTGGCGGCGAAAGGTACGCCCGCCAGCGGCAGCACTTCTCCGGCGGCAATGCGCGCATCGACGACACGCGCCGCCTCGAGGATTTCGGCGTCGTCGAACCGGCTGATCCAGGCTTGCGGCTGGATGGCGTCGTAAGCCTCGAGACGGGCGATCGTCTCCTGGGCCACGGCGACCGCGCTGGTCCGGCCCGCCTGGACGGCAGCGGCGATGGTGGCGGCACTGCGGCGGTCGAACGACACGCTCATGCCTCGGCCCTCAGCGCCAGCATCGGCGCGCCGGGTTGCAGGGCCTGGCGCTCCTGAACGTAGACCGCCGCGATGGTTCCGGCTCCTGGACTTTGCACCACGCACTCCATCTTCATCGCCTCGATGATCGCAATCGTGTCACCAGCCTGTACCGCGTCTCCGGCTGCAACGAGCAGCTTCCACACGCTGCCGCCGAATGGCGCTTCGACAAGGTCGGCACCGTCGGGCAAGTCGACGTCAGCGGGCGCTTGGACATCGGCTTCGGTGAGGTCGGTCAGGCGGTCGAATTCCCCGCTTTTGCGCCACTCGGCGCGCTCCTCGTCGAAAGCGGCCTGGCGGCGGGCCTCGAACTCGGCGATCGCCTCGGCATTGTCGGCGAGGAAGGCGCGGTAATCGGCGAGGCGGAACTCGGACGGCTCTATGCGGATCGAGCGACGCCCGCTCGGGAAATCGCGGCGCCACGCCATCAACTCATCGGCCTCGACCGGATAGAAGCGGATCTGGTCGAAGAAGCGCAGCAGCCAGGGCTTGCCCTCGATGAAGGCGTCGGTCTGGCGGTGCGTGTTCCACACCTGAATCGTGCGGCCGAAGAGTTGATACCCCCCCGGCCCTTCCATGCCGTAGATGCACATGTAAGCGCCGCCGATGCCCACGACGTTGGGCGGGGTCCAGGTGCGCGCCGGGTTGTACTTGGTGGTGACCAGGCGATGGCGCGGGTCCACCGGGGTCGCCACCGGCGCGCCGAGATAGACGTCGCCCAGGCCGAGCACGAGGTAATTGGCATCGAAGATCAGGTCTTCGACCGCCCTGCTGTCCGGCAAGCCGTTGATCCGGCGAATGAACTCGATGTTGTCCGGGCACCAGGGCGCATCGTCGCGCACCGCGCCCATGTACTTCTCGATCGTCTCAATCGTGGCGGGATCGCGCCAGCTGAGCGGCAGGTAGACGATGCGCGAGGGGATGGTGAAGTCGGCCAGGTCGCCCAGCCGCTCCTCCGCGTCGATCAGCGCCGCGAGGGCGCCGCGCTGATCGAGCACTGCACCGTCGAAGTGGAGCTGGAGCGAACGGATGCCCGGAACCACGTCGACAATGCCGGGGAGCGCCATGCGTTCGAGCTCGCGCATGAGCGCATGGACGCGGATGCGCAGCTCGATGTCGAGGACGATGGGGCCGTATTCCACCAGGATGTTGCGGTCGCCCTGCTGGCGGTAGACGGTGCGCGGGCGGCCCTGACCTTCCTCGATCTGCGCGAGAATGGGGGAGAGCGTCTCGACCGGGCGCGCTTCGCCCGTGGCATAGGGCGTGCCCGAAGCAATCAGGCGCCGCTGGAGCATGTCGGCGACCGCGGCATCGTCGACGTTGACCGGCGCGAAGCGCAGCTTGTCGCCAGGGGCGAGCTGGCCGATCTTCCAGCGATCGGCGGCGATCACCACGAACGGGCACACGAACCCGCCGAGCGAAGGGCCGTCGGGCCCGAGGATGATCGGCATGTCGCCAGTGAAGTCCACCGCGCCGATCGCGTAAGGGTTGTCGTGGATGTTGGAGGGATGCAGCCCCGCCTCGCCGCCGTCGGCCCGCGCCCACTTGGGCTTGGGGCCGACGAGGCGCACGCCGGTGCGGTTGCTGTTGTAGTGCACCTGCCATTCGGCGGCGACGAGCGTCTCGATGTCCTCGTCGGTGAAGAAATCCGGCGCACCGTGCGGGCCGTAGAGGACGCGCACGGTCCACTCGGTCGGCAGCTCGGGCAGAGAGACTGCCGGAAGAGCATCGCCGACTGCGCCGTTGCCCAGGTGCAGCGTATCGCCCGCAAGCAGCCGGCGGGCGGCATGGCCGCCGAACTGGCCGAGCTCGAACGTGCTGCAGCTCCCGAGGTACGGTGCGATGTCGAAGCCGCCGGCGAACAGCACGTAACCGCGCAGGCCGCCACCGCGTGCCCGTCCGAGCGCCAGGGTCTGACCCGCCGCGACGTCGATGACGGCGCCACGCTCGAGCGGCTCACCGTCGAGCGTGGCGCCGAAATCGGCGCCCGTCAGGCAGATGCGGGCGGGCGCCGTGAAGGAGAGCGTGGGACCGCTGACCGTCATCTCGAGGCCGGCGGTGCCTTCGGGATTGCCGAGCAGGCGGTTGCCGAGCCGGAACGAGAGGTCGTCCATCGGCCCGGAGGGCGGCACGCCGACGGCCCACAGGCGCTGGCGCCCCGGCCAGTCCTGCACGGTCGTCGCGGTGCCGCCGCTGATGACGCGCACGGCGCGCGGGTGATAGGCGATGCCGTCCAGCAGGCGGGTCGAGACTTCGCCGCTGACGAACGCCTCGGTGCGCACGACGTCGCGCAGCCAGCGCAAGTTGGTTTCGACGCCATCGAGCCGACTCGCATCGAGCGCGGCCTGCATAGCGGCGATGGCTTTGTCGCGGGTCGGGGCGTGGACGATCAGCTTGGCGAGCATCGGGTCGTACCAGATGCTGACTTCTGTTCCCGCCATGACCCAGGTCTCGACGCGGGCGTCGGTGGGGAACTCCACCGCCGTCAGCGTGCCGGACGTAGGGCGATAGTCGAGCGCGGGGTCTTCCGCGTAAAGCCGGACCTGCACCGAGTGGCCGCTCGGCCGGGGTGGTTCGGCGTCCAGGAAGCCGAAGTCGCCCGCCCCCCCGCGGATCATCCACTCCACCAGATCAATGCCCATGACCTCTTCGGTCACGCCGTGCTCGACCTGGAGGCGGGTATTCATCTCGAGGAAGAAGAACTCCTCGCGCTCGGCATCGTAGAGGAACTCGACCGTGCCGGCGGAGCGATAGCGAGCCGCCTGGCCGAGGCGGATGGCGGCGGCGATCAGTTCCTCGCGCACGCCCCGGGGCAACGATGGCGCGGGCGCTTCCTCGACCACCTTCTGATTGCGGCGCTGGAGCGAACAGTCGCGTTCGCCCAGCGCGACGATGCGGCCCCGCCCGTCACCGAAGATCTGGACTTCGATGTGGCGCGCTCGGCGGATGTAGCGTTCCAGGAAGATGCCGGCGTCGCCGAAGTTGCTCTGGCCCTGGCGCGCAACGGTGGCAAAGCCCTCGCGCACGGCGGCTTCGTCCTCGCACACGCGCATGCCGATGCCGCCGCCGCCGGCGGTAGCCTTGAGGATCACTGGGTAGCCGATGGCGTTGGCCGCTTCGGCCGCAACCTCCTCGTCGGTGAGGAGGTCGGTGCCCGGCGCCAGCGGCACTTCGTGCGTGGCGGCGAGCTCGCGGGCGCTGTGCTTGAGGCCGAAGGTGCGGATGTTGTCGGGCGTCGGGCCGATGAAGACGATCCCCGCCTCGGCGCAGGCCTCGGCAAATTCGACGTTCTCAGCGAGGAAGCCATAGCCGGGGTGGATCGCGCCGGCTCCCGTCGCCTTGGCGGCGGCGATGATCGCAGCGATATTCAGGTAGCTCTCCGACGCGCGCGCCGGACCGATGCAGACCGCCTCGTCCGCTTGCGCCACGTGGAGCGAGGCTTCGTCGGCTTCGGAATAGACCGCGACCGAGCGCAGCCCCATCCGCCGCAAGGTGCGGATGATGCGCGTGGCGATGGCGCCGCGATTGGCGATAAGAACCGTATCGAAGCTCATGCGGCGGTAACGATCATGCGCACGGGCGTGGGGTTGAAACCGTTGCACGGGTTGTTGATCTGCGGACAGTTCGAGACGACGACGATCACGTCCATCTCGGCGCGCAAGTCCACGGTGAGGCCTGGCGCGGAAATGCCGTCGACGATGCCGAGCGACCCGTCGGCCTCCACCGGCACGTTCATGAAAAAGTTGATGTTCGACACGATGTCGCGCTTGCCGCGGCCTTGCGTCAGGTTCGCCTCCAGGAAATTCTCGACGCAGGCGTGTTCGGACTTGGTGTGATGGCCGTAGCGCAGCGTATTGGACTCGCACGAGCAAGCGCCGCCGATGGTGTCGTGATACTCGACCGACGTGTCGGCGATCGTCATCATCGGCCGGCCTTCGTTGGAACGCAGGACGGTCCCCTGGCGCAGGAACAGGTTTCCTTGCGCCGCGACAGTGTCCTGCGCGCTGTAGCGCTCGGCATCGTCGGCCGCGGAATAGATCAGGAAATCGACGGCCTGGTTGCCCTCCAGGTCGACGATGCGCAGCGTCTGCCCTGCGGCGACATGGTGGAGCCAGGGGGCGCGGGCGGGCACGATCGCGTCGTGCACAACGGTGCCGGACAAACCGGAGAGATGGGGATCGGCGCTCATGCGAGGGTGTTCCTGTTCAGCGGCGAAAGTAGTCTTCGACGTTCTCGAAGGCGCGCAGGCCCTCCGGCGTCGCACTGCGGATCGGGTCGTCGGCGGGCGTGACATGACCGCGCCAGGCGGTGGCGCGTAGCGGGGTGATCGACCACTCCGCGCGCGGATCGAGAACGTGCGGGCAATTGGCGATGACCACGATCACGTCCATCTCGGCGCGCAGCACCAGCGAGCGGCATGGGGCGAACGGGCCGACCAGCGGGGTGATCGTGCCATCCTCCTCGATGCGGGTTCCTTTGAACAGGTTGACGCAAGGGTGGACGTCGCGCCGCTGCAGTCCGTGCTTGGCCACGCCGAGCAGGAAGCGGTCGCGCCCGTTGGGATAAGGTCCACTGTTGGCGCCGGCGCCGTACTTGGCTTCGTTCGAGGCAGCATTCGACGTGCCGCAGAACGCATCGTGCGTGCCGGCCTCGTCGGACAGGAAGCTCATCAGCACCCGGCCCATGTCCGAAAGCAGCAGCTTGCCCGCGCCGAGGTACGCGTTCCACTGGACCTTGACCGTGTCGGCCACATTCAGCCGCTCGGTGGGCATCTCGGCATTGAACACCAGTAGCGAGGCGCAGGCGTCGCCCTTGAGGTCGATCAACCGAAGCCGCGAACCGCGCGTCAGGCGCCGGGTAGCGTAGCCGCCCGGAGCGATCGTCTCTTCCCAGACGAGGTCGTCGGGCGAGACGCCCTCCGGCAAGTCGTCGGCAACAGGGGGCAGGACCGGCATCGCCTCGACGACGGTGCCAGCCATGGCGCGGGCGTGGTCGCGGGCGGCGAGCGGGTTGGCAAGAACGTCTGTCACGCGGCGGCTTCCTGTTCGTAGAGGGGGGGCAGCAGCGACGTCGTCGTCACGAGCTGCAGCTGGTGGACGCCGCGCACGCGCCGTAGCGCGTCGCACAGCTCCTTGAGAAGAGAGGCGGGACCCTGCACCAGCAGCACTTCAAGCGACTGGTCGTCTTCCAGGAAGACGTGCTGCGACGAGATCACTTCCTTGAGGTAGTCGGCCTGCGTCTGCGCCAGCTGGTGACGCACGCGTCCGCGGTCGCCCCGGTAGACGATGGTGATCGTGCCGGCGAGCATCTCGTCCGGCCGGGTATAGGCCTCGTGCTCGGCGAGCGCGTGGCGGATCAACTCGGCGATCAGCTGCGAACGCGACGGCAGGCCGCGCTCCTCGACCATCATGTCGAGCTGGCGGAACAGCTCCGCCGGCAAGCTCATGCTGAGCCGCGCCAGACTGGCGGTTTCGTTAGCCATGTCCCATCATCTCCTGGGCTTCTTCTCTCGCCGGCGGCGGAACGACCACCTGGCCTGACTCTGCGTCCGCCTGGCGATTGCGCAGCGGCAGGTCGTAGACCGCGGTGGCACCGAAGCGGTGCGGCGCGTGCGGATCGTGCCGGCGCTTGTCGAGCGCGAGCACGCGCGTTCCGAGCTTGAAGGCCTCGCGGATGTCATGTGTGACCATGATGATGGTCAGCGCATAGTCGCGCCACAGCTGGGTGATCAGTGTGTGCATGTCGGCGCGGATGCCGGGATCGAGCGCGCCGAACGGCTCATCGAGCAGCAGGATGCGCGGCCGCTTGATCAGCGCCTGCGCGATCGCGAGACGCTGCTGCATGCCGCCCGACATCTGCGCGGGGTAGAGGTGAAGAGCGTCGCCCAGACCGACCGCGCGCAGCATCTCGGTCGCCGCCTCCTGCGCCTCGCGTCGGGCGGTGCCGAACAGGCGTGCGGTGAGCGGCGCCTTCTCGCACTCGAGGCCGAACATGGTGTTGCGCAGCACGGAAAGGTGCGGAAACACCGAATAGCGCTGGAACACGACACCGCGATCGGGTCCACACTCGGGCGTCAGCGCCTCGCCATCGAGCAGCAAGCGGCCGCGCGTCGGCACCTCCTGCCCCAGCACGATGCGCAGCAGGCTGCTCTTGCCCGCGCCCGAGGGGCCAATGATCGACACGAAGGCGCCCGCCTCGATCTCGAGATTGACTCGCTCGAGCACGATCTTGTCGCCGTATTCGACCCAGATGTCGCGCAGGGAAAGGATCGTGCTCAATGGCCGGCTCCGTGCGCCCAGGGGAACAGCTTGCGGTCGAGCGCGGTGAGCGCGACGTCCATCGCCACCGCCAGAAGCGCGATCCAGGCGACGTAGGGGATGATCACGTCCATCGCGAGGTAACGGCGGACGAGGAAGATGCGGTAGCCCAGGCCCACGTCGGACGCGATCGCCTCGGCCGAGATCAGGAACACCCAGGCGGGGCCGAGCGCCAGGCGGATCGCATGGATCAGGCGCGGCATGGCCTGCGGCAGTGCCACCCGGATCATGATCTGCCACGAGCTGGCGCCCAGCGTCTGCGCCTTGGCGATCTGCTCGCGCGGCAGGCTGGCGACATAGGCGGTGATGTCGCGCACCATGACAGGCGTGACGCCGATGACGATGAGCGCGATCTTCGCGGTCTCGCCAAGGCCAAGCGCGATGAACAGGATCGGCAGCAGCGCGATCGGCGGGATCACCGCGATCCCGGTCACCAGCGGCCCGAACGTGGCGCGCAACGGCGGCAGCACACCGAGCACCAGGCCGATGATCACTGTCAGAAGCGTCGCGAGGCCAAGGCCGATGCCCAGGCGCTCCAGGCTCGCGAGGGTGTCGGCCCAGAACAGGACCTGGCCTGAAAGCTGGTCGGGCTCGAACAGCAGGGCCGACATCGCCTGCGCCATGCCGCCGGGAAGCGGCAGGATCTTGTCGAACGGGTTCGCGGCATGGCGCTGCGCGGCCATGAGCAGGTAGACCAGCAGGAGCAGCACGATCGGTGCCGCGCCCAGCAGGATCCGGTCGCTCCGGCGAACGTGTCGGTTCACCCAACGCATCTCGACCAACCTTCCGTGTGACGTTCCAGGGGGAGGCTCAAAGCTTCCCGTCGGCGGCCATGCGCATGAAGCTGTCATCGAAGCGTAGCGTCACCCGCTGCGGATCGCCCAAAGCCTTGCCGCCGGGCAGACCGATGCCCACCGCGTCGGCCGAACTCGCGCCCTTGAACAGGCCATGCGAGAAGCTGAAGTCGCGCACTTGCCGCATCGTCTGTTCCAGCGCGGGAGCATCCGCGGCGGCAACTGCCACCTTCGGCTCGGTGTAAAGGTAGGTCGTGGTCAGTTGCTTGTCGAAGGCTTCGGGCGTCGCGCCCGAGAGCTTGGCCATGGCGGCGCGCGCCTGCTTGCCCTGCTCGTCCTGCCGCTTCATCACCGCCATCGTCTCGTACCAGATGCCCGCGAGCGCCTTGCCGAGGTTGGGATTGGCCTTGAGCGTGGCGGTGTCGACGACCATCAGGTCGAGGATCTCGCCCGGAATCTGCGCGGAACTGAACACCTCCTTCACGCCGGGCTGCGCCTTCATCACCGACAGCTGCGGGTTCCAGGAGACCGCGGCCGTGGCGTCGGGACTGCCGAAGGCGCCGACGATGTCGGCGTCGGAGGTGTTCACTGTCTTCACGTCGGTCGGCTTGAGGCCGCTCTTTTCGAGCGCGCGCTCAAGCAGGTAATGCGACACCGAGAGCTCGACGAGATAGACTTGGCGGCCTTTGATGGCACTCATCGCGTCCGCATTCTTGAGCAGGACGCCGTCGTTGCCGTTGGAATAGTCACCCACGATGATCGCGCTCGTGTCCTTGCCGCCAGCAGCGGGGATGGTGAGCGCATCCATATTGGTGACGGTGACACCGTCGAACTTGCCGGCGGTGTACTGATTTACCGATTCGACGTAGTCGTTCACTTGCACGAAGTTGATCTTGATGCCGTACTTGTCGGCCCATTTCTTTACGATGCCGGCCTGCTGCGCATAGGGCCAGGGCATCCAGCCGGCGTAGATCGACCAGCCGATGTTGAACTCCTTGCGCGCCTCAGCCCCGGGTGCGGAAGACTTGGAGCAGGACGCCAGCGTCAGCGCTCCTGCGATCAGAGCGACCCCTGCGAACCTGCCCACCCGACTGACCATGACTCGATCCCCTTTCGCAATGCAGCATCACTTGGCGGGGCGAGCTTGTCTAGAGGTAATTTATTACGAGAAGCAAAAAGTGTAATAACCTGCGATGGCCGCCCCAGGCGTAAGCCGGAGCCGGTACCATTCGGATTCGGCGCGGAACCGGAGGATCTTCGCTGCCGAACTCGGTGGCCTTAGTGTCACCGATTCGCAATACGTGAGCTTGGTGCTGCCGAGGTCGCTAGGCCGGTTAGGCCGAAGCGCCAGCACCGTCAGGGCAGCCAGGTCCTTAGGAATACCTCGGTTTTGTGCGTCGCAGCACCGTCTCACGGTTCATACTGAGCAACTGCAATATTATTACGCTTGACGCATTCTGTAATATCCATACCGTAGGGTCTGCTGCTCCATGAGGCGGCATACTGGAAGGGTGGACATCGCCGGCGAGAGCCGGCTGCAGAAATGGGGGAAAGACTTGGATCGACGCCTGGCTTGCGAACTCGCTCTTCTTCCGAAAGCGCTTTCGGCCGCCAGTCACGCCCGTTTCCCGGGTGCGATCGACCCGTCATTCCAGCCTAGCGGCGCTTGTCGCTGCAAGGCGCAATGCTTGCCGAATGAAGGACGCCTGCCGTGATCGGCGGCGTCGCAACCAGAACAACACACGATCGGCCGGCTTTCCGGCCGGCAAGGCGCCGGCATGCCCAGAGCGTCGACGGAGGGGATGTCACTTGAAGGCCTAATGCAAGGGGCTGGAGTGACTATGAGACTGTATCGCAACACGCTGCTGGGCGCGACCTTCCTGATGGGAGTCGGGTCCGTGCCGGCCATGGCGCAGGAAACCCCCGCGCCGGCCGATAACCAGAGTTCCAACGAAATCGTCGTCACGGCCACGCGCCGCGCGGTCTCCGTGCAAGACGTGCCGATCAACATCACAGCGGTGGGCGCAGATCAGCTCAGCCGCGAGCGCATCGACGACGTGCGCGACATCGCCGCCTTCACACCCGGTGTCACCATCTCAGACACCGGCCCGGGCTCAACCGGCACTATCGTGCTACGCGGCCTTAACGGGTCCGATTCAGACGCTAGCGGTAACTCTTACGACAACGCACTCGGCGTCTATCTCGGCGAAGTTCCACTTTATTACGACTTCAAGCTCCTCGACATCAATCGTGTCGAAGTCCTGCTCGGTCCGCAAGGGACGCTTTACGGCTTGGGCACGCTGGCAGGTGCGATCCGCAACATCCCCAATCGGCCGAATACCACGGACTTCGAGGGCGAAGCGCACGGCCGCGTCTACGCCAAGGCGCACGGCAGCGAGCTGGGTTACCAAGTCGACGGCATGATCAACCTCCCGATCATCAAGGACCACGTCGCCTTCCGTTCGGCGACCGGGTACTACTACGATCCGGGCTTCATCGATTACCCGCTGGTTCTGCGCACGCCCGGTGTGTCGCTGCCGCAGCCGGACGGGCCAGATACCGTGACACAGGCCGGCCGCGCGGCCAATTTCGACTATTACAAGGATCTCAACTTCGAAAAGACCTTTACCACGCGCAATCAGCTGCTGGTCCAGGTCAACGAAGACCTGAAAGTCGATTTTACCTACGCCTATCAGCAGACGAAGACCGACGGCGGGCAGTATAACAGCGACGGTGTGTTCGGTACCGGTCGCTACCAAAGTGCCGCGCGCTACGTCGAGCCGGTCAAGCGTCAAGCGCACCTTGCCAGCATGGAGATCAATGCCAACCTCTTCGACTTCGCCGATCTTGTTGCCACGACCGCCTATACCGACGTCAAGAGCGACGACCGCGGGGACAACACCGACCTGCTGCTCGACCTAGACTACGGCTACGAGGAGTTCCCGGCCTTCTCCAGCTGGAACGAGAGCCATGATCGGCGTAAGCAGTGGAACCAGGAAGTCCGCCTTGTCTCGACGCATGGCGGTCCGTTCAGCTGGGTACTGGGCGGCTTCTACAACCAGCAGAAGCGCCTGCGCGAATACACCGAGCACGTGCCTGGACATCCCTGGGTCGACTTGACGACCAACCCGAACGAAATTGAGTACAACTCGTTCACCAAGTCCAAAGTCACCGAAAAGGCTATCTTTGGCGAGGGCACTTTCCGGATCGTTCCGGAATGGCAAGTCACGGCTGGCGCTCGCTACTTCGACTACTCCTCGGACCAAAGCGGCCAGGCGGTCGTACCGATCCTCGGCGATCCGCTCAGCCCCTACGATCTCCCTCCCGCCGGCCGCAAGTCAGGGAAGAACGGCTGGGTCTGGAAGTTCAACACATCCTACAACTTTACGCCCGATATCATGCTCTACGGCACCTACAGCAAGGGCTATCGCATCGGCGGCCCGAACACGGTTGCCGAATGCGACTTGCCGCTCGACCCGGACGTACAAAACGTCTGCGCGCTGCCCAACGAGACGACTTTCCTACCCGACACCACGAAGAACATCGAAGTCGGCATCCGCACTCAGTTGTTCGACCGCAAGCTGACCTTCAACTTCAACGTGTATCATATCAAATGGGACGGTACCCAACTACGCTCCGCCACGATAAACGGCATCGTCGGCATAATCGTCAATGGTCGTAAGGCTAAGTCCCAAGGATTCGAAGCGTCGTTCCAGGCACGGCCGTTCGAAGGCCTGTCTATCCAAGGCACCTATTCATATGTTGATGCCAAGCTGACACAAGACGTGCCCCGTCTGATCGCCGTCAACGATCCACCCGGGACTTACCCCAGCACCCCGATCCGTCTCGACGCGCTTGCAGGTGATCGCCTTCCCGGCTCGGCCAAGAACAGCGGCAGCCTCGGTGCGACCTACACGGTCCCGGCCGGCGAGGGCAACTTCGTCGCCAATTGGACCGCGACCTACCGCGGCAACATCGTGACGCGCCTCGGCTGGGATCGCGCCTATGGCGAAAAGCTGCCAAGCTTCGTGGAGAACCGCGCTTCGCTGATGTACGAGACCGACAAGTACAGCATCGGCTTGTTCGCCAACAATATCTTCGACAAGTACGCGGTGACGTCTGTCTCGAATGACTTGTCGCGTGTCGGCCTCAACGATGGCGTCCGGATGCGTTACTATCGCCAGTC
>Ga0207641_10003261_pt1 | contig 14451 bp, 11 predicted proteins | sample KBSSwiS62_FD_184306 | JGI IMG/M metagenome (GOLD analysis project Ga0207641, IMG submission 184306) | Switchgrass rhizosphere microbial communities from Kellogg Biological Station, Michigan, USA - KBS Switchgrass S6-2 (SPAdes) (version 2) | ecosystem: Host-associated > Plants > Roots >... | reverse complement strand
CGTCTTCGTCGTCGGACTCATCGGACGAGCGACAATCCTGAGCAGACGACGAGCCACGGACAGCCAAGCCTTGACCTCAACGCCATAGATCCACGCTGCCAGACACCGTAAAGGGGATCATTGACCTAGCGAGATGCCCGCGGTGGGCCAAGTGCCGCTTGCCCGATCCGGATGCTGAGGTCCCCCAACTCGTCCAGGATGAGGCTTGCCCCCCAGACCTGGTCACGCTTGCGGGCGGTCAGCGGACGCAAGACGCCGGCGTCGTGCAGTCGATTGAGGGCGGCGAAGACGCTGCTTCGCGGTCCGTCGACGATCGCCAGTGCGTCTTCGGAGGACAAAATCGGGCGTGCGGGTAGCTGGGCGAGTAGTTGCTCAGCGGCACTGCCGCCGCGTGCGTTGACCATTACCCTCCACTCCCCCGGAATCTCGCTCAGTCGCCCGGCGGTTAACTGGGATTCAGCGGCCGCGATTCGTGACGAGTCGGCAAAGGTCGCGATCAGGGGGCTGACGTCGCCTTCGCGGTAGGCGTTGAGCAGGTCGAAGTAGCGGTCGCGGCGGGCCACGAGCGCGGAGGCCAACGGGACGACCACGCGAGTCGTTGCCCCCCGCCGACGAAGCACGGTGTTGATCAGCGCCCGGCCGATGCGGCCGTTGCCATCCGTGAAGGGATGGATCGATTCGAACTGGGCGTGGACGATTGCTGCTTGGACCAACGCTGGCAGGTCGTCGCGGTTGGCGAAGGCCAGCAGGTCGGCCATGTAGTCGGGCACGGTCGCTGGTGGTGGTGGGACGTAGAGCGCTCCACGTGGTGAATAGTTGCTGCCGCCGATCCAGTTCTGCACGGTTCGTAGTCGCCCGGCGTACGGGGCTTCGCCGGGGTCATCGCGCATGAGCACGCCGTGGGCGGAGGTGATGGCGGCTAAGTCGATCTGGTGGTGGCGAGTCACGTTGTTGATCATCGTGTCGAGCGCGGCCGTGGCCGCGACCATCGAGACTGCGGAGGAGTTCGTGCGGATGCCGTGCAGAGCGCGCGCGTAGTCCTCGAGACTGGCCTCGACCGCTTCGATCTTGGATGACGCCACGGACTCGGTCCGCAGTAGTAACACTCCGAGCGCCTCAAGGTCGAGGCCGTGCGCAGCGTCGAGCTTGAATATTTCGCCCATCGCTGACTCGATATCGGTAGCGAGCTGGGAGTCCAAGGTGAGTTGTTGGTCTGCGATCATCGGCGGTAGTGAGACCGTGATCTTTCGCAGCATCCGGTCTTCCTTGGCTCCGCCCCGGCTAGCCTGCTGCCACGCTCGGCTTTCGCGTCGATGCCGCGGCCAGCTAACGCTAGCTGTCGCCTTGCCGATCATAAGGTGATCTCCTAACTCGGACTAACAGTAGCACTAGTCCGAGTTATGTGTCTGACTCCGGACTCTAGCCAACCTTAGTTTCATTTATATGGAGGGATACGTTGTAATTCGGTCAAACTCAAGGGTCGCCACGCAGCGCGTGCCGCACTGGCGGGGCACTCACCGACATGCATAGCCGTGGAACTTTAGACACGATGCGCAGCGACGCGACTCATCGCATAAGCGAGTCGGCGCGGCTGTTAAGCGGCGAATTGCATCCGAGGACGTCCAGCCGGCTTGAGCGCGACCGTGTTGATGGCATGCCGCCCCACAGTGTGGAAGTGGGACACTCGTCGCGTGACCCAGCCAATCGAGGAGTCGCCACCCCCGCGACTCACTACCGTCTCACGGCCATGTCATGCAGCCGGGGGGCGTTAGTGCCGCGGCCTAACCCCACGTACGCCGTGCACTTCACGCACGTCAGCCACCTTGAGTCGATCGTGGCGCAAGGACTGCTCGCCGATTCGCACGCTCAAGGAGCCGGGCTCAAGGTAGAGGTGGGCAACACCGGTATTAAGGACCAGAGGCGACGACGTGAAGTTCCCGTTGCCCCGCGGGGTGTTGTGGCCGACTACGTGCCCTTTTACTTCGCGCCCCGCAGCCCGATGATGTTCGCAATCGAATGTGGGAACGTACCGACCTATACTGCGGGCTGCGACGAACTCGTGTACCTCGTGAGCACAGTCGATCTGCTGTGCGCATTGGGTCAGCCAGTCACGTTCACCGATCGGAACGCGGCCCTCAATGTGGCGCGGTACTCGACGGCCCCAGAGGATCTCGACGATTTAGTCGACTGGCCACTCATGAAGGCTGCCTATTGGAGAAACACTTCTGACGACCCGGAGCGGCGGGAGCGACGCATGGCGGAATGCCTCGTTCATCGCCGAGTGCCATGGGCGGCGTTCACGGGCGTCGTAGCGCGAAAGCAGACTTGCGCCGCGGTTGCGCACGCGACTCTAGATAGTCTGGGAGCCTCAATCCCAGTAAGTGTCAGACCCAACTGGTACTTCTGATGGCATGGGGAGCGCAAGGATGATCAGTGAAGGGCATGGCAACTTGCTGACCGCTGACGCAGATGCACTGGTCAACACGGTCAATACGGTGGGCGTGATGGGCAAGGGCATCGCGCTGCAGTTCCGCCGTGCGTACCCAGACATGTTCAAGGCCTACACCGCGGCAGTAAAGGCTGGCGAAGTCGCGGTTGGCCGGATGCATGTGTGGCCGACAGGTCTGCTCAGCGGGCCGCGGTACGTGATCAACTTTCCGACTAAGGAGCACTGGCGGGGTTCCTCCACTCTGGACTTCGTTGAAACGGGTCTTGTCGATCTTGTCCGCGTCATTCGAGAGCTGGAGATCAAATCCGTGGCTGTCCCACCTCTTGGCTGCGGAAACGGCGGACTGGCCTGGCAGGACGTCGAGCCCCTGATTATCAATGCCCTGGACGGGCTGGGAGGCGTCGATGTGCTCCTCTATCCGCCCGGCGAAACGCCCCGCGCTGCCGAGATGCCCAACCGGGAGAGGAGACCCCCAATGTCGCCTGGTCGCGCCGCCCTTATCGCGCTGATGAAGTCCTACGCCGATCGCGCGATGGAGTACCCGTCTTTGATCGAGTCCCAGAAGCTGATGTACTTCCTGCAGGAGTCCGGGGAGCAGCTGCGGCTCAACTACGTCAAACACCACTACGGCCCATACGCCGACAACCTCCGCCAGGTACTGCGTCTCATGGAGGGTCACTACATCAGCGGCTTCGGCGACGGTAGTGCGCCGATCGAGGAGGCGGAGCCGCTGACAATTCTCCCTGGAGCGGCAGAAGCCGCAATACCCGTGCTGGATGAACATCCAGAAACGCGTCATCGGATCGAGCGAGTGCTGGACCTCGCGAACGGCTTCGAATCTGCGTACGGGCTGGAGCTACTTGCGAGCACCCATTGGACGGCTCGCGAGAACCCCTCGGCCGCAACGGACCCCGTGGAAGCTGAGCATGAAGTTCGCTCGTGGAGCGCACGTAAGGGGCGGATGTTTACCTCCGAGCACATCCGGACAGCGTGGACCGCACTTCACGACCAGGGCTGGTTAAAACACGCGCTGGCCGGCTGAACGACGAGCCGCAGCGTTCCAATGTAGTAGGAGTACGCCGGGCGAGCGCCCGAGGTTACCCACAGGTGTACTCGAACCCGAGCGGCTCCTCATTGATCCAGTTTGGCGGAGCTGGCAGCACTTGGTTCGTGGTTTGAAGTGCTCTGGGTCTGACAACGTACTCGGGTCGTTTGCCGAACTAGGCCGAACGCACGTGGCTGTCGTGGTGCGCCGACGTGCTGATCGTCAATGGATCCGGTCGATCAGGGGGGCGACCGCGATCAGACCGACTGCACTCAACACGCCGACCAGCCAAGCGAGACCGGCGATCCGCGTTGGGGCAAACCGACGGACGGCCAGGCCACCAGCTAAAGCACCAAAGGTTATAAGTGCAAACCAGGGCCACGGATGAATGAGCAGAAAAGCCTTGAGGCACAGAATGAAGCCACCGACGGCGAGGAAACCCGCCAGCATCGCGGTCCAGTAGATCTTCGACAGAGTCGGCGGAACGGGGTCACGATCAGCGTCGTAGGCGTCTCGCTTATCGATGTGCGAGCTCATCGCCAGCCAGAGGTCGTTTATCGTGTCTGGATCCATAGCCGGTTCGATTTCGGATCGGCTCACCGTGGATCGCCACGATCGACTTGCTTCCAGCCCGTAAACGACGTCAACGCCATCGATGCGCCGCGGAAGCGTCTGCTTGGTTATTCCGGTTCCTCCCCATAAGAACAGCACTGGCTGAATCTCTACATCCGAATCCTTCACCGGCTTCCACATCCTCAGGTCCCGCGCGTTCCTGGTCACCTGCTCGATCGCTGCCGCTAGCTGACGCGAGGGCGGATCCAAACTCCATCCATTGCCGGACCACTTGCTTTCGACCGCGAATGCACCTCGCGGCAGGATCACCACGTGATCGATGTCCCAGCGACGCAGCGCCAGGCTATTAACTACACGGCCTCCGGCTTTCCTCAGGGGCCGCAGTTCACTGGCGGTCCACTGTTCAGCGGTCGCTCCCATCCCACTCGGTGCGGTGCCGGTGATCAGGAGGACGAGCACCCCGATTCCGCCGAAGGTGAGGACACCCATTCCGCCGACGGTGAGCCCTTGGATGAATCGGTTTGGCGCCACATAGGAGAGGCCTGTCGTAACAGCTGCCGCGACTATCACCATCGCAAGAAGCAGACGCCAGTTGTTCCTCACGAAGGCTTGCTGCCGTCGTCGTACCTCCGCTCGAGCCCACGAGCCGGCGCGCGCATCGCTCGCCAGGTTCCGTTCGCGCATCCAGCGGCGCATACGGACAGAGGACGACACGAGAACTCAATCGGCAACAGCGGCCCGTTCATGAGTCGGGCGACTAGATCGCGCAAGGCAGCGACCAGGTAGGCAACCCGACCTCACTGCCGTCATTGGCGTCATGTGCGCGGAACGTTGCGTGGCCGTTGCTCGGCCCGAACCGCTGAGAAACCCGTCGTTCCTAGTTTTGCGGTTGAGCTCGTAGCCATGAGCGCCGACGGCCACCGCAAAGGAACCCGATGACCACTGTCGAGCAAACCAACGCCACCCAAAGCCAACTCCCGTCCGACCCGAAGGCCGACACCCGCGGACGATGGATCCAGGATTGGCGCCCAGAGGACCTTGCTTTCTGGAAGCGCACCGGTTCGAGCGTTGCCCGGCGCAACCTGGTCTTCTCCATATTCTCCGAGCACATCGGCTTTTCGATCTGGAGTTTGTGGTCGGTGTTCGTCCTGTTCCTCACCCCCGAGTACGGGCTGAGCCATGACCTGAAAACCGCCGCCGCCCAGAAGTTCCTGCTCACCACCCTGCCGACCGCTCTCGGGGCCGGCGTCCGGCTGCCTTACACCTTCGCGGTGGCAAAGTTCGGCGGACGCAACTGGACGATCGTCAGCGCATTGCTGCTGCTCCTCCCCACCATCGCCGCCGCCATCATGCTTAAGCCCGGAATCTCGTTCAACACATTGCTGGTGCTGGCTGCGCTGGCCGGCGTCGGCGGTGGGAACTTCGCCTCATCGATGGCCAACATCAATTCCTTTTACCCACAGCGCCTCAAGGGTCGCGCGCTCGGCTTGAACGCCGGCGGTGGCAACCTCGGCGTCGCGGTCGTGCAGCTGGTCGCCCTCGCGGTTCTCGCTACAGCCGGCAAGGGACACCCCCGCGTTCTGCTGGCCATCTACGTCCCCCTGATTGTCGTGGCGGCGTTGTGCGCGGCCCTCTTCATGAACAACATCGCCCACGTGAGCAACGAGAAACGCGCTCTGCGCGAAGCCTGCCGCGAGCCACACACCTGGGTGATCGCCTTCCTCTACATCGGCACGTTCGGGTCGTTCATCGGGTTCGGCTTCGCGTTCGGTCAAGTGCTGCAGAACCAGTTCGGCGCCCACTTTCTTACGGGCGGCAAAGTGGATCCGGTGAAGATCGCGTCCCTGACCTTCCTTGGTCCGCTGGTCGGCTCACTGATACGCCCAGTCGGGGGCTGGCTGGCTGACCGTCTCGGCGGCGCCCGCACCACCGTATGGAACTTTGTCGCGATGGCCTTGGCCGCGACGGTCGTCCTCATCGCATCCCGGCAGAAATCGCTGGACCTCTTCTACGTCGGATTCATCGCGTTGTTCGTACTGTCCGGCATCGGCAACGGTTCGACGTACAAGATGATCCCGGCCATCTTCCGCAGCAAAGGGCAACGCCTCATCGACGCCGGCGGAGACCACGACATCGTCGAGCATGAGTCCCGGCGGATGTCGAACGCGGTCATCGGAATCGCCGGCGCCGTCGGAGCCTTCGGTGGCGTGATCGTGAACATCGCGTTCCGCCAGTCATTCCTGACCTACAAGACAGGCGACGCGGCCTACATCGGCTTCATCGCGTTCTACCTCGCCTGCGTCGCCCTCACCTGGCTCGTCTACCTTCGCCCGAGCGCCCAGCGACTGGCTGGTGTGTAAGCGGATGCCGACCTCAGTAGCGCCAACCATCGCTCGGATTGGCGGACCGCTCGGGTTCGTAGGCCAGACGGTAGCCGCGCTTCACGACGGTCTGCACGATCCGCGGATCGCCGAGGGCGGTCCGCAACCGTCCGACCGCCACCTCGACCGCGTGCTCGTCATCGCCGTCACCGGGAGCCACTTTCAGCAGGTCAGCGCGAGAGATTACCTGACCGGGACGCCTAATCAGTTCCCGAAGCAACGCCATGCTCGCGCTACTCAAGGGAACCAGCAGGTCATCGACCAGGACGGCGTGGCCGCGGACATCGAGATCGTGTCCGGCGACCGGCAACCGCTGGCCGCGTCGCTGCGGCAGTTGCTCGACGATCTCTCGGACCAACGCACCGAGGCGTCCACGCGCCGGCTGAATCACCGGAATGTTCCTACGCAGCAAGGGTCCTGCCGTCACCGGACCTACGCAAGCCGCGAGCACCCCGCCCGCACCACCGCCCACAGCACCACTGCCGCCGCCACGTAAGGCGTCGCCGACGTCGGAGAATCGCCCTAACTCATCGGCGGTCTGTAGGAAGCTCACGACCGCCGGGGCACTGGTGAACGCAACCGCGTCGATGCCTCCGACGGCCACTGACTCGACGAGCCGTCGCAGTGCCGCCGGATCCTGCGGCGGCACCCAGCGATAGACCGGAACCTCGATGACTTCCGCCCCCGCCAGTCGCAGGGTTTCGACCACATCGGGCAGCGGCTCGCCATGGAGTTGAACCGCCACTCGCTTGTTGGTCAGGTCGACCGTCGAAATGAGATAGGCCAGCACTTCACTAGAGGATTCCGATTCCGGCGACCAGGCTTCACGCAACCCGACCGCCCGGATCGCTCCGCGCGCCTTCGGACCGCGGGCCAGCACTGTGGCCCGCTCTATCCCTTCGGTCAGTTTCTCGAGCACACCCCAGGTGTCGGCGGCATCCATCCAGCCGCGAAAGCCGATTCCGGTCGTGGCGATGACAAAATCCAGTGGCGCCTGCAGGCACCGTTCGGTCGCGTCCCGAAGCTCGGCATCATCGGCCAGCGGCACGATCTGAATCGCCGGAGCGTAGACGACCTTAGCCCCGCGCCGCTCCAATGCCGCCCCGAATTCCTTGCGACGGCGGGCAGCGGTGATCCCCACGGTGTATCCAGCCAGCGGTTCGATGCCGGCCCGGGACGAAGTCATCGCCTGATCGTGACTCAATCGCGTTTCGCAATGGGTCGGCCGTGTTACAACCATGCGACGTCCGCCTCTCAGCCGCCTCATCCGGCCAGTGCGGCCGAGCCAGCTCACCGGACGAACGTGCCCGCTGTGCGCAGATGTGTTCGTGGCAGCAACATATCTGCACCCCCACCTGTAACCGGCTCACGCGAAGATTGTCTCGTGCCGCCGCCTCCCCCATCCTCGCCCCCGGTGGCCACGCACTGCCCGTACTGCTCGTTGCAGTGCGGGATCACGCTCGATACCTCGTCCGGCGCGCTCGTCCTGGATGCCCAAGCCGACTTCCCGACCAACCTGGGCGGCCTGTGCGCGAAGGGCTGGACCGCGGCCGAGCTGATCGGTCACCCCGAACGCCTCACCACACCCATGGTCCGCGACGGCCGCGACCAGCCGCTGCGACCGGCCAGCTGGGACGAGGCCCTGGACCGCGTCGCCACCGCAATAGAGGGCGCTCAGGCCCGCTACGGCCCCAACGGCGTCGGGATATTCGGCGGCGGTGGGCTGACCAACGAAAAGGCCTATCAACTCGGCAAGTTCGCCCGCGCGACCCTGCGCACGGCCATGATCGACTACAACGGCCGATTCTGCATGTCCTCGGCCGCCAACGCCGCCACCCGAGCCTTCGGTATCGACCGGGGCTTGCCGTTCCCGCTGCCCGACATCGCCCGTACCGATGCCCTGCTACTCGTGGGCAGCAACCCGGCCGACACCCTGCCGCCGGCCATGCAATTCCTCGACGCCGCGCGGGAACGCGGTGCCCAACTGATCGTGATCGACCCTCGGCTCACCCGAACCGCTGCCTCCGCCCACCTGCATCTGCAGCCGGTGCCCGGAACGGACCTGGCCCTGGCCAACGGCCTGCTCAACGTGGCGATCCGCGAACGGCTCGTGGACCTTGACTACATCGCCGAGCGCACGAGCAACTTCGACGCCGTCCGCCGGGCCGTCCGGCTGTACTGGCCCGATCGGGTCGAACGTATCAGCGGCGTGCCCGAGGCCGACATCGTGCGGGCCGCACACATGCTGGCCGAAGCCGAGCACGCGATGATCCTGACCGCGCGGGGAGCCGAGCAACACAGTTCGGGCTCGGACACCGCCATCGCGTTCATCAACCTGGCGCTGGCCCTCGGGCTTCCCGGACGGCCGTTCTCCGGGTACGGGACCGTGACCGGCCAGGGTAATGGCCAAGGTGGGCGCGAACACGGCCAGAAAGCCGATCAGCTACCGGGCTACCGTCGGCTGGACGACCCGATCGCCCGGGCCCATGTGGCCAAGATCTGGGGCATCGACCCGAGCGAACTACCGGAACCTGGTGTGTCCGCCTACGAAATGCTCGACCAACTCGGGACCCCCTCAGGGGTGCACGCCCTGTGGGTGGTGGCGTCCAACATCGTGGTGTCCGCGCCGAGAGCCGGTCACGTCTGCGCGCGGCTGCGCGAGCTGGATTTTCTGGTGGTGTCGGACTTCTTCCTCTCCGAGACGGCGGCATTGGCCGACGTCGTACTGCCCTGCACCCAGTGGGCCGAGGAAACCGGCACGATGACCAACCTCGAAGGTCGGGTCATCCTGCGCCAGGCCGCCATCGCCGCCCCCGACGGCGCCCGCTCGGATCTGTGGGTGATGCGCGAGCTGGCCCGGCGCCTCGACCGGCCCGAGCTGTCTGATGATCCGGAAGACATCTTCGAGGAGCTTCGGCTGGCCAGCGCCGGCGGAAAGGCCGACTACGCGGGCATCAGTTACGACCGGATCCGCGCCGAACAAGGGGTGTTCTGGCCCTGCCCCTCCCCCCGGCATCCGGGCACACCCCGGCTGTTCACCGAAGACTTTCCGACCCGGGACCGACGGGCGCAATTTCATCCGGTCGAGCATCGTGGTCCGGCCGAAACGCCGGATGCCGAATACCCCTACTACCTGACCACCGGACGGCTGTTGCGCCAGTACCAATCGGGGACGCAGACCCGCCGGGTCGCCGTGCTCGATCAGGCCGATCCCGAAGCAATCGTGGAGATGCACCCGACCGTGGCCGTCCGCGTTGGAGTGGCCAGCGGTGACCTGGTCGCGCTGCGCACTCGGCGCGGACGGGCCGTGATGCAGGTAAGGATCGCCGACGGGATTCGCGCCGACACCGTCTTCGCCCCGTTTCACTACGGCGGCGTCTCCGCGGTCAACCTGCTGACCAACCCGGCTCTGGACCCGCATTCGCGGATGCCTGAATTCAAGGCCTGCGCCGTCGCCATCGAGTCGGTGCCAAACGACCCCGGGCCAACCCACCCCGCCGATTCCGTCGATTCTGTCGATACAGCCAAGGAGAACGTATGACCATGCTCGAGGACGCACCTCCACCCACCCCGTCCCCGATCGCTAAGGCCAAGCTGATCATCATCGGCAACGGCATGGCCGGAGCTCGCGCGCTGGAAGAGATTCTGCGCCGCGGCGGCAACGAGCGCTTCGAGGTAACGGTGTTCGGCGACGAGCCGTACGGAAACTACAACCGAATCCTGCTGTCCAATGTCCTGGCCGGCACCGAGAATACCGCCGAGATCTACCTGAACCCGATCGACTGGTACGCCGAGAACGACATCGATCTGCGGTCCGGCGTACGCGTCGTCCGCATCGATCGCGACGCTCGTCTGGTGCATACCGACGACGGAACGGTCATGCGCTACGACCGTCTGATCATCGCCACTGGCAGCCGGTCGTTCTTCCCACCGATCGAGGGAATGTGGGCCGACGACAAGAACCTGACGGCCGGGGTTTTCGGCTTTCGCAGCCTGGACGATTGCGCCGCGATGCTCGAGTACGCCGAAGGCGCGCGGACGGCCGCGGTCATCGGTGGTGGCTTGCTGGGTCTGGAAGCCGCCCGTGGCTTGCAGAATCACGGGCTGGCCGTCCAGGTCGTGCATGCCGCGTCCACCCTGATGGAAACCCAACTCGATCTGAACGCCGGCGCTATCCTTCGCGGCTCGGTGGAAAGCCTCGGCATCACCGTCCACACCGAGGCGCGAACGACCAGGATTCTCACCGAGAACGGCAGGACGACCGGGCTTGAATTCGATGACGGAACCTCGCTGCAGTGCGACATGCTCGTCGTCTCGGCCGGCATCCGACCCAATGTCGGACTGGCCCGACGGGCCGGGCTGAGCGTCGAACGCGCGATCGTGGTGGACGACCACATGCGATCGGTCGACGATGAAAACATCTACGTCGTCGGCGAATGCGCCCAGCATCGCGGTCAGGTGTACGGGCTGGTGGCGCCGCTGTGGGAACAGGCCCTCGTACTGGCCGATCATCTGACCCGAACCGACAGCGCCGCGACCTATGAAGGATCACGGATGGCCACCAAGCTCAAGGTTGCCGGTGTCGACGTCGCGTCGATGGGCCTGAAGGCGCCGGAGCATCCTGACGATGAGTTCGTCCAGTTCTCCGAGCCGAAACGCGGTGTCTACAAGACACTTGTCGTGCGGGACGGCAAGCTCGTCGGAGCGACACTGCTCGGCGACACCAGCAAGGTTGCCTACCTCATCCAGGCCTTCGACCGCGGGCTTCCGCTGCCCGAAGAACGTATGTCGCTGATGTTCGACCTCGGCACCCCGGCGGCGGAAGTCGGGGCGGCCGAGCTGGCCGATGACGTCCAGGTCTGCAACTGCAACGGGGTCAGCAAGGGCAGTCTGGTCGCCTGTGTGCGCGGTGGGGAAAAGACCCTCACCGGAGTCATGGCCAAAACCCGCGCCGGAAAGGGTTGTGGCTCCTGCAAGAACCTGGTCAGCCAGATCGTCGAATGGGCCGCCGATGGTGACGTCGAAGTGGATCCGTCGGCCGATTGGTACGTGCCTGGTATTCCGTTCGACAAACCTCAGCTGATGGAAAAGATTCGCGAGCTTCAGTTGCACTCGGTCTCGTCGGTGTTCGCCGCTCTGGCACCCGAGGGCAAGGAGGATGCCCAATCGAAGATGGGCTTGGCTTCGCTGCTGCAGATGATGTGGGCTGATGAGTTCGTCGACGAGCGAGACGCCCGCTTCATCAACGACCGGGTGCACGCCAACATCCAACGAGACGGGACGTTCTCGGTGGTGCCGCAGATGAAGGGCGGGGTTACCAGCGTCGCACAGCTACGCACCATTGCCGACGTCGCCGAGAAGTACGAAGTGCCGATGATCAAACTCACCGGCGGTCAGCGGATCGACCTGCTCGGTCTGCGCAAGGAGGACTTGCCGGCGGTGTGGTCAGATCTGGGGATGCCGTCCGGGTACGCCTACGGCAAAAGTTTTCGCACCGTGAAAACCTGCGTCGGCACCGACTACTGCCGATTCGGGGTCGGCGATTCGACGTCCCTCGGCATTCGGATCGAGGAACGTTTTCAGGGAATCGCTGGGCCCGGCAAGATGAAACTCGCCGTTGCGGGTTGTCCGCGAAACTGCTCGGAAGCGTTGTGCAAGGATCTCGGCGTGGTCGCCGTCGACGGCGGCAAGTGGGAGATCTACGTCGGCGGGGCGGCCGGAGCCCATATACGTAAGGGAGATCTCTTGGCCACGGTCGACGACCCGGACTTGGTCATCACCCTGACCGGCCGTTTCCTGCAGTACTACCGGGAGAATGCCAAGTGGCTGGAACGGACCTACGCCTGGGTGCCACGGATCGGAATCGAGAAGATTCGCGCTGTTGTTGTCGAGGACAGCGACGGGATCGCGGCGCGCTTGGATGCCGACATGCAGAAGGCTGTCGACGCCTATGTCGACCCGTGGACAGAGCGAGCTGCGCCCGTGACACCGGGCCAGTTCCGCACCGCGCTGCCGCTGACGGCCCTCCCCCAGGTCGGGCGCGGATGAAGGTCGACGACATTCCGGTCGGCGAGGGACGGACGCTGGCGGTGGACGGGGAACAGGTTGCGGTGTTCCGGCTCCGCGACGGAAGCCTGCGGGCGCTCGGTGCCGTCTGCCCGCACCGCGGCGGCCCGCTCGCCGATGGCTTGCTGGACGGAGATGTCGTCGTATGCCCACTGCACGGCTACACCTACGACCTCCTGACAGGGGCCGAAGTAGGCAACGGCGGCTCACCCGTCTGCGCGTACTCGGTGGTTGTCGATGCTCAGCGCGACATCTCCGTTGCCCGTCTCGATACGACGGACCGGCGCCTTGAACCGGCGTCTACGCGCTCAGCCCGCGAGGAATCCGGCTAGGGCGGCGGTCTTAGCGGTCCCGTTCACTGGCGGCGCTTAGATGCCCGCGGCCGGGGCACACGGAATCGTTGCGAGCAGGCCACACTCGATCTCTACGCCGCCACCGTACCGATACCATTGCCAGCACCATGACGCATCCCGCTTATGAGCAGGTCCGGCAACTGTCGGCCAGCATTTCGGTGTTGTTGCAATGCAATCCAGGTCCGATGACGCTCGACGGCACGAACACCTGGCTGCTGTCGGCCCCGGAGTCCGACGAGGTCGTTGTGGTGGATCCGGGGCAGGGCGGGGATCAGCACCTTGACCGTCTGATCGAAGCGGCGCCGAACATCGGACTGGTGCTGGTCACTCACGGGCACCGCGACCACAGCGACACCGCCGAGGCTCTGCACGAGGCCACCGGCGCACCGACGCGCGCGATGGCCGACGAGTTTTCCTTCGGGGCGTCACCGCTGGCCGACGGCGATACTTTCGAGGCCGCCGGGCTGCGCCTGCGAGTGCTGAGGACGCCCGGTCACTCGAGTGACTCCGTCTCGATACTCGTGTCGTCCGCCGATGGCGTTGCCGCGGCCGTGCTCACCGGTGACACGATCCTGGGGCGAGGCACCTCGGTGGTGTCGCCGCCGGATGGTCATCTCGGCTCCTACCTGGCCTCGCTCAGCCGACTGCAAGACCTCGGGCCGATCCTCGTCCTGCCCGGTCACGGACCCGAGATGCCGAACCTTGCTGAGGCGGCTTCGTTCTACCTGGCTCACCGTCGGGAGCGGCTCGACCAGGTGCGGGCGGCCCTGGACCAACTGGGCCCGGACGCGGCTGCGCGCCAGATCGTGGAGTTGGTTTACTCCGATGTGGACCGGGTGTTGTGGCCGGCGGCCGAACGCAGCGTGCTCGCTCAGTTGGAGTACCTGCAGGAAGTCTGATCAGGGCGGCCGTTACTTCGGCGGCAAGGTCCGGACGTAGGCGAGCGCGATATCGACCCAGCGTTTGAGTTCCTTCGCCGTTTGGACACCGTCCGGGGTCACGCGGAGCCAGCCATCCATTTCGCGTCCACGCATCACCGCCTTGTCGGCGTGGGTCTGTGCGGCCAGCGAGTCGGTCTCGGCCGGATTTACGCGCAGCAACAGACCGCCTTGACCGCTGGCGCTGACGACCATATTGCCGTTGAGCAGGAACGCCAGCCCACCGAACATCCGCTTCTCGGACACGTTGCTCTCCGCAGCCAGGCACTCTCTCAGTCGGTTCGCCAGTTCCTCGTCGTAGGCCATGTCGCCAGTATCGGCCCTGCCCCCGACAACCGTTCGTTTCGCCAGCGAATGGCCGGCTATATACAGGCTTTAGGTGCGGTGGATGGGGTTGTGTCGGGGTCGCTGTTCGGGGTCTATGTGTTTTGGTGGGGTCCAGTAGACGGTGTTGTTGTGGAGGTGGGCTTTCCACCCCTGTTTGGGGGCCTCTCCGTTGTGGTAGCCGCAGGTAATGGCGAGGTTGTTGAGGTCGGTGGGTCCGCCGTCGGCCCAGTCGGTCAGGTGATGAATTTGGGATTGGGCGGCGGTTTTGGAGCAGCCGGGGAAGGTGCAGCCTTTGTCCCGGGCGAACAACGCTAACCGT
>Ga0207641_10003258_pt1 | contig 14461 bp, 13 predicted proteins | sample KBSSwiS62_FD_184306 | JGI IMG/M metagenome (GOLD analysis project Ga0207641, IMG submission 184306) | Switchgrass rhizosphere microbial communities from Kellogg Biological Station, Michigan, USA - KBS Switchgrass S6-2 (SPAdes) (version 2) | ecosystem: Host-associated > Plants > Roots >... | reverse complement strand
GTAACTGCAGAAACGTTCTGGGTCCACCATTTGCCGTGTGTGAGCCCAAGATAGGCGGCACCGGACGGAGAGATGCTCCAATCGCTATTAAAAACATTCCCGTAATGGTTGGTCGTGCCGGGAACAGTGGACCCACTGCTCGTCGGGAAATCTCCGCCCCAAAAACCATAGAGAATAAACGAATCGAAATTGGGCTCGCTAAAGGCCAGGGTCATATAATCAGCCATATAATCCTGCTGCACGCTCTGATCACTGAACTGGGGATCGTACTCCGTCACCTCTCCAATGAAGGGGACGTTGGTGCCCTGTCCCGTGGGGATGGATGAAAACCGATCAAAAATCTGTTTTTCCGTGACCGGTGGTGTAGGGAAGCTCGTGGCCCCGGAAAAATGACTTTCGAAGGTGTAGCCATCAATGGGTGCGCCAAGACCGACCATATTGGTCAGTACTTCGTAATCGAACTCCTCCGGAACGTTGGGAAGTGCCTGGGGGAAAACACGGTTGTATGTTTGCTCGACGCCATTATCATTGATAAAGCGGTAGGGCGATGGATCGCTTTTGACCACTTCATTAAACCATGGAGTGAAGACACTGGCGCTGATCGCGGGCGTCACATTATTCTTCGAGGCAAGGCCCGCGATGACTACCTGCATGTCCCTGCTCGTCCAAGGCTCATTGACGACATCCCAAGCGCTGAGCAAGCCGCAGGCCTGCTGGCCGCTCTGGGTGTCACCGGCTTCGGCGTCGATGTGGCTCAAGACCCGGGCACTCAGGGCCGTTGCTCCCAGTCCAGGTACGTCATCTGGGACATCCGTGTACGGCGCGTGATACGGTTGGTAGTTGGGCCAGACGAGATTATGTCCCCGAACGTCCGTGATACCGTGGGTCAAAAACCATTGACTGAGCCCATAGATTCCAGTCGGGGACGGTTCCCAGTTGCGCCACTTGTAATCGCCCTCGTTGACCCGGTTAAAGACCGAGCTCGTCGAGGGCAGCGTTCCCGTATACTGATTGAAAGCCGCAACATAATTCGGGATGATACTCTGGCCACCGCCCGGGTTGCCGACGAGATAGCCCCAGTTGGCCCATGATCCGAAACCGAATTGATGCTTCGTCATGCTGCCCGTCACCGTCACTCCCGGGACCGCCCTGCCGGTATAGTCCAAAACGGTGACATTCAAGTTGCCCATGCGATTTTGTTGGATGCTGGCCTGGGCTGTGGCCCGCCACGGATCGCTAAGACTACGGCCAGGATACTCCGTTTGGTTGCTCGTCAGACTTGCGGCAGTCACGGAAGTTCCCAAGTCGATGATCTGGATGCCTCCAACATCGAGTGTTTGCGCGGCGGCACCAAACATGATTTGAAATTGTGCCGTGGTGGCGGGAGTCAATTCTGTGTAGGACTGGCTGGCAGTAAAAGGGATATAATATTGTTTCCAATTCCCGTCGACAATCAGCGGAACATAGGAAGCCGGTATGGTGGTCGACAGGGACTGCAGCGTAAGGTTGTACGCGGAAATGCCCATGTTGGTCTGGTTGGAGGCGGGATCGCGACGAAGCCACAGGATGGCAACGAGTGTGTCACCAGCGGCCACCGGCTTGGTCAGATTGGCATTGAGGTTGCATTCCTGCGCATGATTGGCGGCATCGCCGGCGGCCACGTTGACTTTGACTTTATCGGCCGTGGTGAAGAAGGCCCCCGTCACAGGAACGTTGGTCGTCAGGGTCCCCCACGCATAATTATTGTTACTGAGAACAAAGGCGGACGTGTCATCTGTCGGATTGGCCGTGGACAGGACCGATTTTTGCCCGTAATCCTTGATCTGGACGCCTCCCACGAGAATTTCCTGCTTGGTATTCCCGAATTCAATATTAAACGTCGCAAATCCTGTCGCTGCTGCGATGAAAGGGATATTTATTTGCCTCCACTGGTTCCGCCCGCGCATCGGGACGGTCAAGGAATTCACGGTGCCCTGATCGAAACTGGCCACGAGATTGGCTTCATTCGGCTGGATCTTTGGGTTACCGGGATAGGTCGTCGCTATTTGGCCATCGACCCGCTGGTACCATAGGGTCACGATCAAGGCGTCTCCGGCGGTCACGGCCTGGGTCGTCATGGCGCCAAGTGTCACCGAGTTCGTTTGTGGAGGTTGAGAGGTCACGTTTACGTCCTGGGCCGACGTGAAAGGACTGCCGTAAGGAGGAGTAAAATTGGTGGTGGTGGACATCGAAGCGTAGCCTCCCCCCGTAAAGGTGAGAGTGGCAGGAAGAATGGAGGTCTGCGCCGCAGCGGAGAGGCAGCTTGCCAGAAAAGACCCGAGGAGGAGGAATGTTACACAAGATTTTGTTTTCATTTTGACCTTTCGATGGGAACTTGAGCGACAATGGCTTGGGCTGAATTGATAGTGATCGATACATCGGATGCAGATGTCCCACAATCATTCCGCCGCTTTCTCAGTTAAGTTGAAACGGAGGAATGTCCACCGATTAAAAATCGGCCATTTCCTGGCTTAAGAAGGCGGAAGCGGCCTGCCTCAGGGGCAACGCAAGGAAAGAGAAGGCGTTGCAAAGAGGCAGGGGTGGCTGGAGCCGGGATCGAACCGGCGACATGCGGATTTTCAGTTCACTGCTCTCTCATCGTTTTATAAACACGAGGCAAGGGGACTTTCATTGATTGCAGTGCCAGAATTCACGCTCTCTTCCACAGGGGGAAAAGCCAGAAGTTTCTTATCCTTGATTGCTTCATAATGCTCCAACGGGAGGCTTACCACTTCTGCTCCCTGGGCATACGCCCAATGAACCGCTTTGCTGCCATGGCCAAGATGGGCCTGGGCCTCGCGTTCGGGCATGCCGGCTGCAAACGCACGTTCAGCCCAGGCGTAGCGGTAGCTGTGAAGGGTCACGCCGGAAATATCCACCCGCAGACATACCTTGCGAAAGTGACTGGCCCGCTCATCCTCGCTGAGAAGGCGGAGGCGAGGGAAGAGGGGACCCGAGAGTGGCAATTGCTTTAAAACCGCCTCCAGACGCGCCCCAACGACGAGGGAAGCCTGTCCTCCGCCTTTATTGGCCAATTTGCGGCGGGAATAGTGGAGACGGCGTGTCGACCAGTTCACGTCCTCCGCGTTCAGGTAGGCCACGTCGGACTGGCTGCCTCCTGTTTCCCAAAGAAGCTGGAAGAACAGGGAATAATCGGGCATCAGTTCCGACGCCACGATTTTGTCGTGCTTTTCAGCGGTGATGCTACGGCGTTGACCATACTTTATTTTCGGCCAGGCCCGCTTGGCCATGACCGGCGCGAGCAACCAGCCGAGGTCAAGTGCGCGATTGTGGAGTATGCGCAGCCAGACATTGGTCGAAACTCCCGCCTTCTTGTGGTCGAGAACGGCTAGAAGGTGGTTTGCTTCCGTCAAGTAGATCGGAAGATTTTCCAGCATCCGCAGGGGTGCGCTTCTCCGAAACTTTCCCCAGCGAACCGCCGTTGCGCCGGTGTAGCCTTTCATCATGACTTCGATCAATTCGCCCCGTCTGGGTCAGGAGTTCGGGAGACTTTGCGCTCAGGTAGACCTTGGCCATCGCCACATTGAGGATCGGTTGGGTGGTGGCCTGATTTTTGGCGGCTAGCAGCCCGGTGGCCTCGCCTCGATCTTTGGTAAAAAGGCTGGTCTGCCGACCGGTGCCATTTTCGAAGGTGTAGTAGGTGCCGTTCTTCCGGCGGAACAATCTGTATTTCTGTCTCTGCATAACGGTTTTCCGTTGTGCGAGATATTGTGCCAGATAGAGCCCCCGTGGCCCTAAAGGGTGGTCAGAGAGTTATCAGCGATGATGGAAGAAAGTGGTGGTGCGCCTCTTCCTTACCCCATCTGTTGACAGTTTCGGTGACACTTGCCCCTTTTTCCCACATCTGCCAACCTTTTTCGGGCCTTGCTACATCTGAAAATAACGATTTTCCGAAAGGGCGGACAGGGTGGGAGTCGTCCGATTCGTACCTCTGAAGCTCTTTTAAGGTTACTCTTTTTACCTCGGAAACTCCAGAAAATTCGGTCTAACTCTTGGACAATTTATTCTAACTTTTCGGTGTCACTTTTGGTGTCAATTTGACATAGGCGATTTCCTACCCTGTCCATTTTTCAACAAGATTTTCAGGAGCATTAACCTGGAACTACTGGTCGATTTTGTTTGTAGTAGCCTGACCTAACAGGACGTTTGGTAGAAAAGGTTGCCATCCTCGGACGTCTCATCACGGTCTTTCTCCAATTCGAAGCGTGAGTGGCCAAGTCTACGGATAGAATCTGGCATAGTTTTCCCCATAGCTACTGGTCTGTCAAAAGGCTGATTAAGACAAAGGATGACTTAGTTATCTTAAGGAACTTGCTTGCAAAAAACTTTGCGACCCCGCATGAAATGAATTAAAATTCTCCTCTCGAACCCGCCATAAGGACTCCCTAAACCAGAGGCCGCAATTCGTGAAAACAGAGACATCCGCTCCCAGGCAGATTTCCCGCCTTCAGAGTGACTCGGAAAGCAACGAGGATTTTCCACGCCTCCTGGAATTAAGCCGATGCGTGGCAGCGCAGACGCGCAAAGCCAGATCCTGTGCGCAACGCCACTACGATAACCTCAGGGCGCAGGGGGAAACGGAACGACGCCTGCGCGAACTGGAGCATTGGCGTGGTTCGTCATCTTTCACCGCTCGTGAAAGGGCGGCATTAAGCATCAGCGAAGCGTTCTCGTTGTGGCGGCCGGACGGGGTTGGGGAAGATGTCCTTAAAAAGGCACGACGTCATTTGGATCCGTCCGAGATGGTTCGTCTCACCCTTGCCGTAGCTGCGGTCAACGACTGGATTGATTTTCACGAATCAGCGGTGAGAGTTCTTGTGGTGGAGGATAGTTCAGCTGACCAGGAGCTTCTGCGTATTGAGTTAAATAAAACGCATCTGGCCGAAAGCGTGATTTTTGTTTCTAACGCCTCGGAAGCGCTCGATCTGCTGATTGGAGCAGCTGGAGATGCTTTTCGCCGAGACCTGATTGCCATTTTCCTGGATCTTAATTTGCCGGGAATGACTGGAATCGAATTCCTGCAGCGCATTCGTATCATTCCCGACATGAAGCATTTTCCAGTGATCATCATGACTTCTTCCAACCATCCCGACGACATCGAGGAATGCCGTCGGCTTGAAGTTTCCAGCTACGTTCAAAAACCCGTGACCTTTGAGACCTTCGCCAAGGCAGTCGCGAACATCTTCCATTCCGTCAAGGCAGAGCAAGCCGTCACCTCTATGGCTTAAGGGGCTCGGACAGCAGGCCGCGCAAGCGTCGGGCATCGTGAGGTGCGTAGCCTTTCTCATCATTATCGAAATAAAAGAGCACATCCCTTCGATCCCGCCGCCACTGCTGAATCCGTTGCTTCCACGTTTGCAGCGTTCTTGCCGGATAACTTCCCCGATATGCCAGCGTCCGGGGGCCGTGCAGGCGCGCGTAGATAAAACCCCCCGTTACTTCAAGAGGCGAGACTTTGCCCTTCAACTCCCAAAAACAGAGGGCGGCATGGTACTTATGAAGGACCTCGTAGATCTCGTCGCTAAACCAAGTATTGTGCCGAAACTCGAATGCATAGCGGTAATCAGCCGGCATCTTGGCCAGAAATTTCTTCAGTCTTTCAGCGTCGGCCTGGAACCAGGGAGGTAGCTGGAAAAGGATGGCTGAAATCTGGGGGCCAATCGGTTCGATGGCGCGGAAAAGTTTGATCGAGCTTTTCCGGGGACGGAGCAATTTTTGATTATGGGTGATAAAGCGACTGGCCTTGATTGCGAAGCGAAAAGCGGAGGGGACGGCCTCGTGCCACGCTCGCACCGTTTTCCTTTTGGGCGTGCCGTAAAAGGTGGTGTTGACCTCGACAGAATTAAAATGCCTAGCGTAGAAATGAAGCCGCTCCGCCGAGGGCAGGTCTTCGGGGAAAAAGGCCTTCTGCCAATGCGGATACGTCCAACCCGATGTTCCGATAAAAAGGGCCACTGATTTTGAATCAGAGAATGGGTTCCCCGCCCGTGACCGGAATCATCGCGCCTGAAACGTAACTGGCTTCATCCGAAGCGAGCATCACGTAGACAGGGGCCAACTCGGCAGGCTGTCCGGGCCGACCGAAGGGAACTTGTTTGCCGAAATTTTTCACCTTTTCGGCGGGCATGGTCGATGGGATGAGCGGCGTCCAAATGGGCCCGGGAGCCACGCTGTTGGCCCGGATGCCCCGCTTGGCCAGGGATTGGGCCAAGCCAGCGGTGAAATTCGCAATGGCCCCCTTGGTCGTGGCATAGGCCGGAAGGCCGGGCGACGGAGAATCGGAATTGATCGATGCCGTATTGATAATGGAGCCTCCTTTGGGCAGGTGGGGAACGGCGGCCTTTATCAGATAGAACATCGCGTAGATGTTCGTCTTGAAGGTTCTGTCCCAATCCTCGCTCGGCACCTCTGTAATATCATCATAGCTCATTTGGTACGCTGCGTTGTTCACGAGTACGTCCAAGTGTCCAAACTCCTCCATGGCCTGCTTGACGATCTTTTGACAATGACTTTCCTCACCGATGTCTCCAGGGACGAGAGTAGCCTTTCGCCCCGCCTTTTCGACCCATCTAGCCGTTTCCTTGGCATCATCATGCTCATTCAGGTACGAGATCAGAACATCAGCTCCTTCGCGGGCGAAGGCGATGGCCACAGCGCGGCCAATTCCACTGTCACCTCCCGTAATGATGGTGGCCTTATCCTTGAGCCGTCCGCTGCCTTTGTAAGAAATTTCTCCGTGGTCTGCCTTGGGATTCATCGCTGCTTCGTTGCCAGGAGGCTCCTGCATGGGCGCGGGATGGGGAGGCCGGGCATGTTTAGTCAGAGGATCGGCGGTCGTTGCACTCATAGGTATACTTGGGTTAATTAGGATTCATCTTTGTCCTCATATTGGGCATGAGGATCGTTGTCGTCGGGGGCGCCTTCCATGTTCGGCTTTTTTGGCTTTAAGGGTGGATGAGGCTGTCCCTTCTTTTTCCGGTCTGGTTTCTTGTCTTTCATTTGGTTCCGTGGGTTTGATTTTCCAATTCAGCACGATGGGCGATATCGCCCGGGTTGCGTCGATGGTCCTCCGGTTTCACATCCGAATAAAAGGTCTCCGCCAGCTTGGCCAAAAAGGAATCGGGGACGAGCCGCCGAGAGAAGACCATCGCCTTGTTGAGTCCGCCTGCAACGTAAACGCGCTCACCGTGCATCACGGCTTTGTATCCGCCGACAGCCACCTCGTGAGGCGGCATGACGTTTCCTTTTTGAAACATATTGGATTCGACGGCCCCGGCGCGTTCGAAGAAATCCGTGTCGGTCGCCCCGGGGCAAAGCGCGGTGAGGCTGACGCCGGTGTCTTGAAGTTCCGTGGCCAGAGCTTCGCTGAATGAAACCACGAAGGCCTTGGTCGCGTGATAGACGGCCATGAGCGGTGCGGGCATATATCCCGCCGTCGAAGCCGTATTCAGAATGCGTCCATGCCCGCGAGCAAGCATATCGGGCAGGAACAACCGGGTAAGTGAGACAACGGATTCGATGTTCAGCCGGATCATTTCCAGTTGTTGAGGGAGAGGTTGTTCCCAAAATTGTCCCTTATGTCCCACTCCGGCATTATTGACCAAGATTTCGACGGCCAGATTTTCCGTCTTAAGTGCTTCATAAAGTCTCCGAGACGAGTCTGGATCGAGTAAATTGAGTTCAATGATCCGAACCTCGACTCCATGAGCCGAGGTCAATTCGCGGGCCACCCCCGCGAGTTCCGCTTCGACCGTTGAGGTGATGATCAGGGGATGGCCATGACGAGCAAATTCGCGGGCGAGTTCGAGACCTATCCCGCTCGATGCCCCGGTGATGAGGACGCGATCATTGTTGGTTTGCATTAGGTTCCTTCCGGTTTAAGAACGACTTTGACGCAATCATCCTCCTTGTTATTGAAAATCTTGTAGGCATGCGGAGCCAGTTCGAGTGGCAACCGATGGGAAATGACGTCATCCAGGCGAATCTTTCCTTCCTCCACCCACTTGATGAGCTCATCAATGGCTGCCTGGACGGGAGCTTGGCCCATGCGCAGGGTCAGGCCTTTGTCGAATATCTGTCCGAGCGGAAAATTATCGTACGGAACTCCATAAACGCCGAGGACCGTGATCGTTCCCCCACGCCGTACGGCACTGCAACACATACGAAAGGCATTGATCGTGCCCACTTGGAGATGCACAACATTTTCCAATTTTTCCAAGGTGGACCGATCGGCCTCCATCCCGACGGCATCGACGCAAACATCGGCTCCCCGACCATCCGTCATTTCCCGGATGGCTGCGATCGGATCGGTTTCCTTGAAGTTGATGGTTTCGGATTTGGCGACTCGGCGTGCGGCCTGGAGGCGATAAGGCTGCATGTCGATGCCGATGACCCGCTTGGCCCCCTTGATCCAAGCCACCTTCTGAGCCATCAAACCCACGGGGCCGCAACCGAAAACGGCGACGGTTTCACCTCCGCGGAGTTGGGCCCACTCGATGCCAAAATAGCCGGTCGGGAAGATATCGGTCAGAAAGAGGACTTGTTCGTCCGTGAGGTTATCTGGAACATGACGGGGACCAAAATTGGCATAAGGAACCCGAACGTACTGGGCTTGGCCACCCCGATAGCCGCCGTAAAGATCGGTGTAGCCGAAGAGGCCGCCACCCTTTTGATCGAGGAGCGCACCTTCAGGTCCGTACTTTTCGGGGTTGGAATGCTCGCAATGGGGAGCAAGCCCATGCTGACAAAAGAAGCACCCGCCACACGCGATCGGAAAGGGAACCACAACGCGGTCGCCCACTTGAAGATGGGAGACTTCAGGTCCTTTTTCCTCAATCACGCCCATGAACTCATGGCCCATGACCATCGGTTTGGCTTGGGGAATAAGACCGTTGTAGATGTGCAAATCTGATCCGCAAATGGCGGTAGAAGTAACGCGTAGAAGAACATCATCGGGCTTCTCGATTTTAGGATCGGGAACGTCGTCCACGGACATTTTGCCCGGGTGATGAAAGACTACAGCTTTCATAAGAATTGAGGGCTACTCCCGGCGGATGTGACACCCACCGGGAATAGCAGGCTGGAGTTGAGTTACGCTACACCTGCATGTTGTCGGGGAGTGGCTCCCTTTTCATGGCCGAAGGGAACGCGAACATTGAGCGATTCCGCCACCGAAGTCAGCTTTTGATCGGTTGCGGCCTCTTCGTCCAAGGTTGACTGAAGCAAACCAGCGGCCGTTCCGTGGCCCATGAGATTGGCATAGGTGCGGACGACGCCGTAGCCAGCAATTTCATAATGCTCCACGCGTTGGGCAGCCGCAATGAGCGCAGCGTCCTTCACTTCGGGAGTTGCGTCCTCGTTGATGGTTTCCTTGCCTTCCTTGATCAGGCCTTCCATGGCCCGGCACGTTTTCCCGGTCGGTTTCTCGCCCAGTTCCTGGAAGATCTGTTCAAGGCGCTGGACATGTCCCCTCGTTTCCTCGAGATGTGTTTCAAAACCCTGCTTCAAAACGGGTTCATTGGCCGCTTCCGCCATCTCCGGGAGCGCCTTGGTGAGTTGGGTCTCGGCGCTATAGAGATCGCGGAGTTGATCGATGAACAGTTCGTGAAGTGTGGTTACCTTTCCTTTTCCAAGATGGAATATGTTCATAGTAAAAAATGGATTCGCAAAGAATATGCCAACGTTTTTGTCCGCGTATTTTCAGAGAGATAGCACACGGCGCAGTTGATTTTGGATTGCACTTCGCCATGGATTGACTGCGATATGCGAACCGTGGTGCGATTCTCAAAAATACTAAAATTAGCAAGCTGTGCAACTGCTCCGGTGCTGTAACCGGGCGAAAATGGCGTACCCAAACCAAAGTCCATAGCTAAGGAGGAGAACCAACAAACTTGCCACGCCTGCGATGGTAAAACTTTGCGTTGCCTTGACCAGGACCAGAAAAAGCTCACCCGCGAGTCCCAATCCCAATGGCATCGCGGCGCAAAGAACCATCCAACTGGCGAATTGATAGCTGCGCTCGGTTGCTTCTCCTTGGTCGGCAATCCGATGGAAAGCTGCGGGAGCAATAAGCAGGACGACGGCCATTGCAATCAAGAGGAGACTGGCCAGATGCACCCATTGCAGGGGGCGTGGCAACTTCATGTAATCCTCCATGTAAAACGTGATCAATTGGAAGCCGAGGAGTGCCTGGGCCCCGGGCAACATTACGCGGGATTCCGTTAGAACGTGGCGCAAACGTGTATCGAGAGGTGTGGTGTAGGGCATAGCGGCAGCTTTTATTTTTCGTCGATTTCGCAGGAGATGAGGCCCAATGAACCAGCCGAGCAAGGCACCGGCAGAAACGATCAATGCGATGCTCACGGCAAAATATGTCCCGGTCAGAGTGCTGGCGCAACAGAACAGCGCCACTCCCAGGGCCAAGGCCAAGGGATGAAGAGCCCATTCCACCGAATAGGTGGTAAAGGCCAGTAACCGTCGGGTATCGAAGTCTGCACCGACGATCCGATGATACGTCGTGGGCGCAATGAGCAGAATCGCCGAGGCCAAAATCAGGAAGAGATTGAAAACCTGGAGCTGCTGGTTGTAAGGCGGCAGTTGATCGTAACCCTTTTCGAAGAAGGCTTCGTACTCGAAGCCCACCAAAACTTGGGAACCGAGCATGAGCATGCGATTTTCATCCAGAGCAAACGAGACTTTGTCTTGGAGGCTGGTTGCCATGGGTCCTCATTTGCTCTGCTTTTCTGAAGCTGTGGGAGAAGATTTCGATTTTTGGAACCGCTTGATGCCTTTTTGAATCAACTTTTCCGCGTGCTTGGAGCCCTTGCGGTTGATGGGCCTGAATTCCATCGCATGCAGATCGTGATACGAAATGAAGAAGTGCTCGATTTGATCAAGCAGGCCAGAGGGAAGTTGGTGGAGTTCGGAAATATCCGCCCAAGTGGTGGAGCGGGCATGAACGGCAATGAGCCGATCATTGCGTTCCTCCTTCTCTTTGTCTTTTTGTTTGGCCTCGATGACACCGATCAGTCGGGCTTTGACCAGGCAACCCGGAAAGACATCGGTATCGACCAGAACAAGGACATCCAAGGGGTCTCCGTCCTCTCCCAAGGTCGAGGGAATGAAGCCATAGTCGTAGGGAAACTCCATGCCTTTGGGTAAGGATTTATGAAGGGAAAAAAGGCCCAACTCGGGCTCGTACTTGAATTTGCTGCCACTTCCCTTGGCAGTTTCCACGAAGACGTTGATTTCACGGTTATCCGCAAATGGTTCGAATTCAAAAAGTGATTTTTCCATAACACTGTTTCTAGTTTTTGGTCTTCTCCGAAGTTTCAGGCAAGACAAAGGGGAGAAGATGAGAATCATTTCCTCGAATGCCCATTGCATGGATCGTGCCATCGTAAAATGGGAAATGTGCGGGGCACGTTTTATAACAAATAGGACCACTTTTTAGACACCTCTATCCTCGCGCTTTGAAAGTTCAAACTACTTCCGAATTGCAATTTGCAGGGCATTTTTCTCCGCAAAAATTCTGTCGTCGCCTCTGAAAACTGGAGGATGATTTTTTTGGCATTCCTTTTGCCCGCTAATTTTCTGCTTAGAAAGCAAAGGAGAGACCATGCTCGCCCTTACTCAATTAATCAGACGTCCGGGACGGAATAGAGTACACCCGGCGATTAAAACGGCAGTTACTCCGGAACAGTTAACACAACAAATTCTGGATCAGCTGACCCGCGAACCCCTCAAAAATCTAAATGTCCGATTGTGGAACGGATCGTTGTGGCCGGATGATCAGCCTAAAGCAGCCATGCTTGTGCTGAAACGTCCCAGTGCCCTGCGGGAAATTCTGTTGGCGGACAGCGAGGCTGCCGTGGGCGAAGCCTACCTGGACAATGCCTTTGACGTGGAAGGCAACATGGAAGCTGCCTTCGAACTAGCGGATCATCTGATGGAAAGCACTCAAGGCTGGACCCGAAAACTCGAAATAGCGTACTTGCTAAAAAAGCTTCCAGAGTCTCCGATCTGTAGCTGCGATGACTCGCGACACCTGCCGACACGCGGCAGCAAACACTCCGTGAGGCGAGACCATGAAGCCATTCAATTCCACTACAACGTTTCCAATGATTTCTATGCGCTCTGGTTGGACAAACAGATGGCTTACTCGTGCGCATACTTCAAAGATCCCTCCGAAGACCTTGAGGAAGCGCAGCAAAACAAGTTCGACTTAATTTGCCGAAAGCTAGGGCTGCGTTCCGGTCAGCGCCTTCTGGATATTGGCTGCGGATGGGGTGGTTTGGTACTCCATGCGGCTGAGCATTATAGAGTCCACGCCGTTGGAGTTACCCTTAGCGAGCAGCAACTCCAATATGCGCAGGAGGCTGTACAGCGCCGTGGCCTCGAAAGGCAAATCCGACTACATCTCCACGATTATCGGGAACTGAGGGAATTGGAGCAGTACGATGCCATCTCCAGCGTTGGTATGGTGGAACACGTGGGGCGCGAGAATCTTTCCGTCTATTTTCGCAAGGCGCGGCATCTTCTCAAGCCCGGTGGATTGTTCCTGAATCATGGAATCGGTCTCGGTCCAGTACCGTTTCCGGGCAAAAGCGGATCGTTCATTCAACAGCACGTTTTTCCAGATTCCGATCTTGTCTCGATCAACGACATGCTTCAACCGGCAGAAAACGCAGGCTGGGAAATCCGTGATGTGGAGTGTCTGCGCGAACACTATGCCCAAACTCTTCGGCATTGGGTCCAGCGGCTGGAGGCGGCGCATGATCAGGCACTTTCTTTCGTGAGTGAATCAACATATAGGATTTGGCGACTCTACATGTCCGGCTGCGCCCACAATTTCCAGACTGGCCGCCTTTCGATCTACCAGAGTCTGCTGGCCAAGGTTGACCCCAAAGGAGCATCCCGCGCACCGTCGGTACGGTCGATGTGGTATTCGTGATGGGGAGAGGCTTTTTAGAACGTGCAGAAAGGTCACCCCTGAAGCAGAGACTGCGCACCATCCACGTAAACTTCCGAACCTGTGATGTGCTGGGCATTCGGGGAGGAAAGAAACCAGATCAAGTCGGCAACATCTTCCGGCTTCCCGGGCTGATTTTGGGTTAGAGGTATTGTTCCTTTGGGGTACTCGACCGGGATTCTTACTTTGTCGAGGTCACGCTTCTTCGTGTTATCACTGATATTGGTCGTAATTGCCCCGGGGCACACAACATTGATTCGTACGCCGGCCGGCCCGAGTTCCACCGCAAGCATTTTTACCATGGCGACCTGGGCGGCCTTGGAGCATGAATAGGCGGTTGCGCCGGTGTTGCTGAAAATCCGGGTTCCATTTACTGACGCGACGACCGTAATGGAACCACGGGCTGCTTTCAAAAGGGGAAGGGCCTGCTTAATGGTGAGAAACGTACCGCGAACATTTATCGCGATGGTTTGATCCCATTCCTCGAGTTCGATCTGTTCGAGCGGAGCCCATACGCCGTTCACCCCGGCATTGGCCACTAAAATGTCGAGATGATTGAATCGGGCCCGCAGTTGGCCAAACGCTTTGGCCATCGAATCCGAATCGGCGATATCCGCCACGAGCTCCGTGACCTTCGCATCGGCCTTCTTCAACTCTTTCGCCGTTTCCGCGAGTTCTTTCGGTGTTCTCCCCAAGATAACAAGTTCTGCTCCTTGCTGGGCAAACTTTTGAGCAACAGTTCTTCCAATCCCTGATCCAGCGCCTGTGATCAATGCCACGCGGTCGCGTAACGACTTTTCATTCGCCTTCATCCGAACGACCTCGGAAAAGCGGGTCACCACCCTGGCGATCACGTCGCGGAGCTCGCAGTCCCTTTTCGATTAATTCCTTTCCGACGCTCGCTTCGTCCTCTGGCTCGACTTTGGACACTTGATGGCCGGCTGACGCAGGCGCTTCATCCCAAGCGGTAACCTGAGGTTCCATGCCGGGTGTGATTTCAGGCGGCTCCTGGAATTCGTTCGGCGCGTACAATTCCGTCTCCGCTCGTTCCCTATCGTCCTGAGATATGGTGTCGCGTCTTTCGTCCCGGGAAATTTGCAGGGCTCTTTGTTCGATGAGATCGCGATCCAACAGGCGCGATTCGGACCGTTTATTGCGGTGGTGTCTTTTGGATTTTGTGCTCATGGTTAAGTCCCCGTTTTACTTCGCGATTTGGAAGCCTTGTGCTTCGTCGGACTTTTTTGCACTCGGGAAGAGCCGACCTTGCGGGAGCGGGCGGCACGTTGTCCGGATTCCTTGCGAGCGGCTCGTTTGGCCTTGGGGCTTATCCCTCGTCCGCCGCCAGATCGTTCTCCGCCCTCCGCTTTGCTTGTTGACGGTTTGCCAGGCGCGTTTTTCCGCCACACGCTTTGGCATTCCTCGGTCTTCGTA
>Ga0207641_10003255_pt1 | contig 14479 bp, 11 predicted proteins | sample KBSSwiS62_FD_184306 | JGI IMG/M metagenome (GOLD analysis project Ga0207641, IMG submission 184306) | Switchgrass rhizosphere microbial communities from Kellogg Biological Station, Michigan, USA - KBS Switchgrass S6-2 (SPAdes) (version 2) | ecosystem: Host-associated > Plants > Roots >... | reverse complement strand
GTCTGACGAGAAATAATGGCGGCATCGCTCGACCCAGTGCGGACGGTCGCTACGTCAGTTCCAAGGGCACAAAGCCGAGTTGTCGCCCAATTGACAGTCGCTTCGCCGCCATTGATCCGCACCGCAACGCCGTCCTCGGCCGTCGCTCGACCGCCGAGGAGCTGGCCTACATAGCGACCCCGGGGCGCGGGGTTCTGACCCGCCCCCGGGCGACCCAATCAGTAGCGACGCGGTTTATCCGGTCGGCTGTCGTGACGAGAGGCGGCAGAAGCGGACACTGCGTACGCTTCCGCCGGGGGCGGGCGATGGTGCGGAGCCGTTGCGTGATCGCGCGTACGGATCAAATCGTTCCGCGAACCATTCCTTCCACCTTCTTAGCGACGTCGCGGCTCACCAGCTGCTGCAGCGCGAGCCTCAGGTCTGGATGCTTGTCGATGAATGCACGCAGACTGGGCAACGGCCAGCTTAGGTAGCGACCCGCCTCGCAGAAACGGGCGTCCACCGGCGATGGCTCGCCCACCAGCGCTAGTGCGGTGCCGACCACACGGCCCGGTGGGATGGTGGCGACGACACGTTGTCCGTGTGTAACCTCCACCTTGCCCGCCACCGCCACCGCGAGCCGCGCGGCGCGCTCCCCTTGCTTTAGCAACTGATCGCCCGGCGCAGCATCTCTCCATTCGCCGACCATCGCGAGCGACAGGAACTCGCGCGGACGCAGCGAGCTGAACGACAGGTCGTAGAGCTCTTGCTCCTCGGGCCCCAGCACCACGGGTCGGCGCTCGGCGTAGATGCGCGCAATCTGCAGCAGGTTGATCGCCGCGAACACCGAGCCCCAGGCCACCGGTGGCCACAGGACCTGTGGCTGCCACAGGTAGTACGGCATGATGATGAACGCCGCGGCAACCGCGAACCAGCGCAGCCACAGCATGTCACGCACCGAGTACGACACCAGCAGTAGCAGGTTCGATACGTGCGTGAGGTAATCGACGGTGTGAAGCGTCATGGCGAATGCACCTTGTCTGGCGTGGTGAGCTGCGCTGGGGTTGCGCCCTGCGCGGTCAACCGGGGGCACTGCTAGCAATGCGTGTGCCGAGAGGATCGGCAACACGCTGCGTCTGCGAAGGCGCCGCAGCTTCAGGGAAGGCGGCTTCCCAGTCTGCAGCGACGGCCACGCATTCACCCCATGGTGTGATATTGCGGATGACCATGCCGACGCCGCGGAGACGACTGTTGGCGCGGCCAAACGTACAGCCACTGGATACCGACTGCCTCGACAGCAAGCCACGCACTCGCATCAGCGCGTGCGTGCCGCGTCAGAACCAAGTCTCGAGTTGAACGCCCCAGCTGGTGCCTCGCGTGCGGCCATCGCCGAGCCCGGTCAATCCGTCGAGTCTTGCGCCGGTATTGGCCGCGTCGTTCCATCGGGCCACGGTCACGTACAGCCGCAGTTCGGGACGGTTCCAGAACCCCGGGCCTGCGGACCAGGTGGGCGCAAACGTAAGCTTGGCGAGCCGTTGCGTGCCGGATCCGTCGGGGCGCTTCTCCATGTAGCCCGACTCGGCCACCAGCTTGATGTGCTGCGTCAGCGCGTACGACACGCGGCCGCCGATCGACAGTTCGGCGTACCGTGCTGCGACGCCGCTGGCAACGTCCTGACCATGGCGGCCGAACAGCCCGACGACCTGTCCGCCGAGTGCGCTTGCTTGCCACGTCAGGCTCTCAACTAAGCGCCATTGCCTGACGTGAGAGCCGGCCGTCATGGTCCCGAAGTTGCCGTCCAGACCAGCTGACCCCTGCGCATACTGCAGCCATGCGGTGTGGCTGCCTCCGATGGCGTCCCATGCGTAGTCGTGCTGCACGCTCAGGCCGAAGCCGCTCGTGCCGCGCGCGCCGGTCTTGCTGTCGTCGTGGCCGCGCGTGAACGCAGTGGTGACGCGCAGCGTGCCTGCCTCGCCGAGCGCGACCGCGCGCAGGTCGGTGTTGAGGCGGCGGCCCGGGCGGGCGGACGGGGTGGCCTCCGGTGGTGCGCCGGAGTCCGCCTCGGTCCTGAAGTACGCGACCCCGAGCTTGGCACCGGCCACTGCGATCTCGTCTGCGCCGAGGCCCGCGCCGTCCATGCGCACGAACCACGTGTCGAGGATGTGCACACCGAAGCGCCCGTGATACCGCTTGCCGAGCCACAGTTTGAGGTCGCTTGCGCCGCCAAGGCCGACGCTCTCGACGTAGATCTGCTCCAGCCGCGTGCTCCAGACCGCGTCGCCCATGCCCGGATGCTGTAGGTTCACCATCGCCATCGCGCGATAGGTCGCGCCCTGCGCGCTGACGGCGTGCGCCAGGCCGAACTCACCATAGAAGTCGCACTCGTTGCCGAGCCGGTAGTGTCCGCCCGAGATGGCCAGGTCGTAGCAGGTCCGCTTTGGATCGTCGACCTTGCCGGAGCCGAGGCGCAAGTAGCCCCCTGTGTCGAGCGCGCATGCGGGTACGCTGGACAGCGCGCACAGCGCGCGCACCGCGATGTCGCGGAGCCACCGCCAGAGTACTCGCTGACCGTGCCGCACCGCCTCATTCTGGCCGGCCGCACCGAACTGCACATTGGCCTTGGTTCGCGTCTGGAATTAGACCGCGCAGACCGCCGTGTAGCGGGTTGGGTTGGGTGACCTCTTTGTGAGGCCACGGCCCAAGACCGCTTGTCGCCGGTTGCCGGTATTCCCGGGCGGCAGCTTCGGAGAGGTGGCCTCGGAAATCAGGACACGGCGATAAGTGGAGACTCTGCGACAACGGATCGGGCTCGACGCCCGGGAAAGCGGAAGGACATGAGCAAGAGACCCCCGAAACCACGCGTCGATTTGCAGCACGCGCGCTGGCGCTTCGACATAGATATCCGTCGTGCAAGGCCGGTGGAAGCGCGAGCGTTTGCGGTGGGCAGATGAAGGCCAGGTGCGTAGACCCGTGCCACTCGACGAGCCGGACCTAGGGTTGCAAAGACCACTCAGTTCTACGCGTCGCAAGGGGCGACTACCACGGCGCGGCGCGGCCGCCAGGAAGATGGGAATCTCCACCGGAGTACCCTGACCTGTCACGTCATGGAATCTTCCGGGCGCGTTTCCCAGGAGAGTGCCATGACCATGATGAAAGCCGCCGTCTTCGTCGAGCCCGGACGGATCGTCCTCGACGACAAGCCGATTCCCGACGTCGGCCCGCAGGACGCGCTCATGCGGGTCACCACGACCACGATCTGCGGCACCGACATCCACATACTCAAGGGCGAATACCCGGTCGCGCGCGGCCTGACCATCGGCCACGAGCCGGTCGGCGTGATCGAGAAGCTCGGCTCTGGCGTGCGAGGCTACCGCGAGGGCCAGCGCGTGATCGCCGGCGCGATCACGCCGAGCGGCTGGAGCACGGCCTGCCTGTGCGGCGTCGGCTCGCAGGACGGCGCCGGCACCGCGCACGGCTGGAAGGCCATGGGTGGCTGGAAGTTCGGCAACACCATCGACGGCTGCCAGGCGGAGTACGTGCTGGTGCCCGATGCGATGGCCAACCTGGCGCCGGTGCCCGACACCCTTGAGGACGAGCAGGTGCTGATGTGCCCGGACATCATGTCGACCGGCTTCAGCGGCGCCGAGAGCGCGGGCGTCCGCATCGGCGACACGGTGGCCGTGTTCGCGCAGGGGCCGATCGGCTTGTGCGCGACGGCAGGCGCCAAGCTGAGTGGTGCGGCGATGGTGATCGCCGTCGACCGGCTCGCCGGTCGTCTGGCCATCGCCACGAAGATGGGCGCCGATCACGTGATCGACGCCGGCCAGGTCGATCCGGTCGAGGAAATCATGCGCCTCACGGACGGTCGCGGCGTCGATGTCGCGATCGAGGCGCTCGGCACGCAGCAGACCTTCGAGGCCTGCCTGCGCGTGCTGCGGCCAGGCGGCACGCTGTCGAGCCTGGGGGTCTACTCGACCGACCTGACGATCCCGCTCGGCGCCTTCGCCGCGGGCCTCGGCGACCACAAGATCGTCACCACGCTCTGTCCTGGTGGCAAAGAACGCATGCGCCGGCTGATGGCGGTGATCGCAGCGCGCCGAGTCGATCTCGGCGCGATGGTGACGCACCGCTTCAAGCTCGACGACATCGAGGCCGCATACGAGCTCTTCGGCCACCAGCGCGACGGCGTTCTGAAGGTCGCGATCACGCCTTGAGGAGGCCCTCACCACTCCACGCGCCAGGACGGCGCGACCGTGGACTCGTTCGGGGGCACCGCGCGAACTGACATCGAAAAATGCCGAGGAACGGGCAAGCGGCCCTTCGTCCTACGGCGATCACGGCATCAGCGCTCTATATTGCACTGCAACAAATGCTCCTGGAAGTGCGATGAATCGCTCCGATCTGACCTCGTCATCTCCCGCCACCCGCGCCGGTCTCTGGGCCGGCGCTGCCCTGCTCGGTGCGGCTCTCACCGCAACATGGGTGGAGCGCCGCTCGCGCCGCGCCGAGCGCGCGCAGCCACCTGCCGGACGATTGCTCGACGTCGACGGCGTGCGACTGCACGTCGTCGAGCGCGGCGACGGGTCCCCGGTCGTCCTCATTCACGGCAACATGGTGTCGCAGCGCGACTTCGAGGCGAGCGGCTTGATCGAGCGCCTGGCGCGCGATCACCGTGTGATCGCGTTCGACCGTCCCGGCTTCGGCCACAGCAGCCGGCCGAGGGACCGCCTCTGGACGCCCACGGCCCAGGCAGAGCTGCTGCACGCCGCCCTCGCGCAACTCGGCGTCGAGCAGGCGGTCGTGGTCGGCCATTCGATGGGCGCTATGGTCGCGCTCGCCCTCGCGCTCGACCACCCGGAAGACGTTCGCCGTCTCGTCCTCCTCGGCGGCTATTACTACCCGACCGCTCGCGTCGACGCGTTGCTCACGGCGTCGGTCGCGTTGCCGGTGCTGGGCGACGTCATGCGCTACACCGTGACCGCGGTGTCTGCGCGGCTGATGCTGAAGGGGCTCGTGCGCGCGATGTTCGCACCGCGCGGTGTGCCGGAAGATTTCATGTCGACGCTGTCGAGGGAGATGATGGTCCGGCCGGTCCAGCTACGCGCCAACGCGGAGGACGCCGCGCTCATGATTCCGCAAGCGAAAGCGAGCGCCGAGCGGCACCAGGAGGTGCACATGCCGGTCGCAATCTTCGCCGGTGCAAAGGACAAGGTGATCGACGTCGAAGCCAACGCGCAACGCCTGCACCGCGAGATCAGCGGCAGCACGCTCGCCATCGTCGCCGGTGCCGGGCACATGGTGCACCACGCGGCGCCCGACGAGGTCGTCGCCGCTATCGATCGCCTCGAAACGCCCAACTTCGAGCCTGCCAAGCAGGCCGCCTAGTCACATGTCCAATCCTTGGTTGAAGAAAAACCCGCTCATGAGCATGTGCTTGAGCGGCGCGAGCTCGGTTGCCAACACGGCCCGCGTCCGGATTGCCGCCGAGGCGAAGCGCCAGACGACCGCGGCAGTCACGAAAGCGACGAACGACATGTTCGCGGCGTGGCCCGGCTTGAGCGGGCGGGCCACGACGAAGAAGCGCAAGAAGAATCGCTTTCCTGGCGTCTGAGGGGCCGTTGGGCGCGTGGCCTTCGTTGAGTAGCACGCTGTTGCCGTCTACCCTCGCCGCACGGATGTTCGGATCGCGTGGCTATGAATGTTGCATGCCCGCTACCGCATAGGACCGAAGACGAACCTTGAAGTCGCGCGGCCACGCATGGCGCCGAACGCGCCTAGACAGGGCCGATAGGCTTTTCGGCACCGGACTGAGCCAGCGGAGTGCCTGCTGTCCCGGCAGCTTCGCCGCCCAGTGCGCCGGCGACAGCCCCCACCGTACCGCCCACAAGGGCGCCAACGGGTCCGCCGGCGACAACACCGATGGCCGCACCTGCGGCTATGCCTGCCATAGCGCCTCCCCCCACGTACACCGACTTGGCTTCGCGCTCGGCTTCCTCTGGAAGCAACGGCACCTGCGCTGCCGGACTTGGGTCTTGCGAGGGAATGCCATGACCAGGACGGGCCTGCTCGGCAAGGTCAGCGTCGGCGGTTGCAGCGCTCGATGGCCGAGCGGGAGATGTGTTCATGTGATGTCCTCGGGAAGTTGACGACGAGAGCATAGGCGCCAGGTCGCAGCCTCTTATATGGCCCGCAACCCGCCGACCACGACCGGCTTAACGCCGCAGGGGTGTAGGACAGGGGGGCCGCCTTGAACGCGGCAAAGGGCCCGAAGGCCCGAAGGCCGCCACTGCAGCGGCGTCGGGACGAGCTCCGCAGCCTAGCCGTTGGGAATGCACTATGTGGTAGGTCTGAGCAACCCTAGAAGCCGGTAAAGGCGGCGAAGGCGGCGAAGGCGGCGCCGGCCAGCAGATGCCTGAATCGCTCCTTGGTCCGAGTCCAGGTCGGGGAGCCAAGAAATTCAAGGAGTTGCGTCGGGAGTCGTAGCCCCTTTGTCTTGGCCAACAAGGGAACGTTGAGCAGGAGACTCTCCCTCAGCCGCCTGGGGGTCGGCAGCACTCAGCACGCCGAAGCCTTCGGTTCTCAGCCCGCGGCCTTCGAAGGCGTGTGTGTCGTGGGATTCAACCGTTGGTGGCTGCAGCAGCCGATGGTTTGCTGACCAGTTTGGCCAGCTCAGCGAAGCCGATGGGTGGCACTGTCAGCCAAGGAAGCGTGAACATGCGTTTGGCAAGCCCTTCGACCATGCGTTTGATCTGCTTGCGTTCGCCCACCAGTCGCGCCGCCAGCAAGGGATCATGCGTGCCGGCCGCCAATACGCTCTTGTTGAGCACCCAGGCATAGGGTTCGATGTTCGCGCGGCGAAGGTCCTCCTGCAGCGCAGCCGCCTGCGACACAGGAGTCACCTCTGGCAGCGTCACCAGGATGATCTTGGTGTACGCGGCGTCCTGCAGCCGCATCAACGGCGTGACGATGTGAGCGTTGCCATGCTCGAACTCGCGGGTCATCTGTCGGTGGTAGGCGCCGGTCGCATCCATCAACAACATGGAATGGCCCGTCGGCGCGGTGTCCAGCACGACGAAGGCGCTCCGGCCCTCGCTGACGATGCGCGAGAAGGCGTGGAAGACCGCGACCTCTTCGGTACAGGGCGATTGCAGGTCCTCCAGCAGCAGCGCCTGCTCTGCCGCATCGAGCTTGGGCGACTTGGCCGCCAAGATCTTGTCGATGTAGCGCTGGGTTTCAACCTTCGGGTCGATTCGGCTCACCTTCAAGCCGGTAACTTCACCGTTTAGTGTTCCCGCCAGATGAGCGGCCGGATCGGTGGTGCTGAGGTGCACCGTCTTGCCGCGCTGGATGAGCCCCAAAGCCAGAGCGGCGGCGACCGTCGTCTTGCCGACGCCGCCCTTGCCCATCACCATGATCAGCCCGTGCCCGGCTGCGGCCAGATCGTCGGCCAGTGCGGCCAGGCCCTGAAGCTGTTCACGGGGTTCGACATCCGAAGACTTCTGCGCGGTGATCGGGCCGGCACCGGTAGTCAGCAGAGTGCGCAAGACGAGCGGGCCGACCATATCGAAGGTCCGCAGTGGCACCCGATCCTGTGGCAACTCGCGCAACGACTCGGGCATCGCGTCGAGTGCTTCCTGCCCCAGCGCTTCGATCGCACACGCTACCGCGTCAGTACGTTCGCTGGCGTGGAACACGCCATTGATCGCGAGCCGCTGGTTGCTCAATCCCAGCGAATGCAACTCACTCGATGTGCGCGCCGCTTCGGCGATGGCGCCCTTGTCGGGCCGCGTCACCAGGATCACGGTGGTGCTTGCGGGATCGCTGAGGGCGTCGAGTGCGGCCTTGAACCGGACTTCCTGCATCTTCAGGCCGGAATGCGGCCCGAGGCAGGACGCGCCGCGATCATTACCCGCCAAGAACCCGGTCCATGCTTTGGGAAGGCTCAGCAAGCGCAGGGTGTGGCCCGTCGGTGCCGTATCGAAGACGATGTGGTCGTAGTGCTCGGCACTGTCGGACAAGAGCGCGGAGAATTCGTCGAAAGATGCGATCTCCGTGGTGCAGGCGCCAGACAGCTGCTCGCGCACGGTCGAGAGTTCTTCTTCGCTGGCACCCGCGTCCATCTGCGCCAGAACCCGTTGCCGATAGGCTTCGGCTGCGTTGTCGGGGTCGATGTTCAGCACTGACAAGCCGGGGGCGCCGGGCACGGGCACGGGTGTGTTGCGAAGCTCGATCCCCAACATCTCGTCGAGGTTGGATGCGGCGTCGGTGCTGACCAGCAGCACTTTCTTGCCCGCATCCACGAGCGTGAGCGCGGCGGCGGTCGAAAGCGAAGTCTTGCCGACCCCGCCTTTCCCCGTGAAGAACAGATGCCGCGTCGGATGACTCAGAAACCCGATCGGGGCCGGCTTCAGCCAGGATTGCACTTCCTCGTGCGAGGGAATGCCGCCGCTGTGCACCAGCTTTCCGTCGACCATGACGGCGGGGGTGGCTTTGACACCTGAGCGCCTGATCTCGTCGGGGCTCTCGACCTTGACGATCTCGACGTCGGCGCTAGAAGCCCGCGCGGCCCGTTCGATGATGCCGATGGTGCTGCGGCACTTGCTGCAACCAGATCCGAGAACTTTGATTTCCACTTGGATCGCCTCTACTTGGGTTCATCGCGGGCGAGGGCTGACCCACTCTTCGCCACGGATGATCATCTGGCGAGGCGGATCCAACTTGAGCCAGATCAAGATGTGCGCTCTTCACTCACAACAGCTCCTCGTCGATCAACCAACCCAGCAGCGTGGCCGACCACTGCCGCCAGGCACTGGCTCCCGGCTCATCGGCTTCGGCGCTGGGCTGCCCGTCGACCAGACCGTTCCACGCGACCGCTGACTTCGAATCTCCCGGCCGCTCCAGCACGACCTGCCAGACCTGGTCGAGCGTTACCGACTCGTCGAACAGCGCGGCGAGTTGCCCGCCTATGTCCGCGCTGTCGGTTTGCAGCGCCACCTCAGTGTTCAGCCGGCGCGAGCGCGGGTCCAGGTTCATCGAGCCCATGAGCAACCAGTGTCGGTCGATGACGATGGCCTTGGCATGCAGACTGCCATGCGACGACAGCCTCCGGCGCGTGGCCGTGTCGACGGCACTGGCCGGACGCAATTCGAACAGCTGTACACCGCAGGCCAGCAGTCGCGGCCGGTATCGGGCGTAGGCTGAATGCACCGCCGGCACATCGGTAGAAGCGAGCGAATTCGTGAGCACGCGCACCGCCACGCCACGGCCGGCCAGCGAGCACAACACCCCCATCCCGCTCTCACTGGGCACCAGATACGGCGTGACCATGATCACCTCGCGCTGGGCCGTCGTCACTGCCGCGCGAAGTGCGCGGAAGATGGTGCGTGGGTCGCCGGCGGCCTCGTCGATGGCATCGGCATCCGGCGTCGGCGGGTCGGCAAGGATGTGCGCTGGCGTCGTCGTCATCGGCAAGGGTCCGTAGCGCAGCTTGCGGCCGAATTCGATGTCGCGCAGCAAGCGGACGTATTCGCCCGTCTGGTAGGCCGTGGCCCGCGCGTCCAGATCGTGCAGTGCCTGCGCGGGGTCGGCAGGCAGGGCCACAACCAACCCGAGCGGCACAGCCCAGCGGCTGTTCCAGTAGCTGTCGAAGCTGATCGAGGCCTCGCGCACCACCGGCCCGGCAACCAGCAGGTCCAGGTCGGAAAAGCCCTCGTGCGGCGAGGTGTCGAAATACGCCGCGCCCAGGTTGCGCCCGCCAATGACCGCTGCCGCGTTGTCGCCGATCCACAGCTTGTTGTGCATGCGGCGGTTCAGTCGCTTGGGGTTGCCCATCAATTCCAGCAGGCGTGACACTTCGCCACGCGAGCGGAAAGGGTTGAACAGCCGCACCTGCACATTCGCGTGCAGCGACAGGGCCGCCAGATCGGATTCGGGCAATGCGGTGGCGAGGTCGTCGACCAGCAGGCGCACGCGAACCCCGCGCTGCGCGGCGTGCAGCAGGCGCTGCAGCAGCAACGTCGTGGCATCGTCGTGCGTGACCAAGTGGTACTGCAGGTCCAGTGTGTGTTCTGCAAGTTCGGCCAGCGCGGCGCGTGCAGCGAAGGCTTCCTGCCCGGTGATCAAGAGGCGCAGGTTCGAATCCCGCGGTGCGGCGTCCGGCCCCGGTGCCAGGCGGGCAAGCGGGCTGCGCTCGGGCTGCTCGAAGGCGTGGCTCGGCGGGTGGTCGCCGGGCTCGAACGGCGGCGTGGTGCAACCGCCGAGTAGCGTCAGGCAGATTCCACCCAACGCGACATGCCACCGGGCCGAGCTCAGGAGTGCGTGCAACGCGCGCAGCGACATCGAAGCTTGGTCAGCGGTGGAGGGCACGGGGTGTGCCATGCCGTCTGGCCTTTCGTGCTGCACGATCGTCGAGTCGTCCGGGCTTCGGCGAGCGCCGTGCCGCGCGAGGCACCAGCGCGCGACCAGGCGCCCTCGGCCTGCAGGCGAAGACACGGTCCTCAGAGTACCGTGTCGGCGAAGCCCTACAGCGATCAGAAAGCGCATTTCCATCCTTGCGTTCTGTTCTGATCAGGCAACCCGGCAACCGTCAGATTCCGCGCCGCTATCGTAGTGGGTCCACACGACGTGATACAGGCATCAAAGCGTCGGCTCTTTCACTTCTCGGTTTGTCGAGTGGCCGCCGGGGTGGCAAGCCCGGACTCAGGCCTTCTTCACCCAGGCGCTGCAACGCCCGTCGCCCAGCGTCGCCGTGCAAGGCAACACCGACGTGCGCGGCGGCAGCGAATACAACCTTGCCTTGGGCCAGCGCCGCGCACAGGCCGTCAAGACCGCGATGCAGCTGCTCGGCGTCAAGGAGACGCTGGTGGAAGGGGTAAACCTCGGCGAGGAAAAGCCCGCGGCTTCGGACCACGACGAAGCAGCATGGCGCCAGAACCGGCGCGCCGGCATCGCCTATCGACGCTAGGCGAACGGCCCTCGCGCCGGGCGATTGATCGTCTCCCGTCCGTGGCATGGCCTGACTAGACAGGCTTCGGTACACGGTTGGGGCACCTCCGGGTGCCCCTTCTTTCGCCCATCGGTCAGCGCCTTCGCGCAGACGCCGGCCGAGATCACACCCTGGATCGGCAGCTGTGCCGGTGGCTGCTCCTGAGCCTGGACGTTTGCAGGGCACCGACCTGCGAATGACGAAGGAGCCGGCGATCTCTCAGCAGCCGTGACAAGGATCGGAACAGCAATCCTGTCGCTGCCGAGCGCGCGGGCAGCACACAGGCCACCCAGTTCGACGGTGAAGTCCTCGCGAGCGAGAGGTGATATTACGAAGTCACTGGATCGAAACGCTACAGCACAGAACGCGGCCGCAGTCCTATCCTGCCCTAACCTCCTTCGTTCCTCCGTGCCAGTGTCAGTCGTTGAAGGCAGCTCCTCAGAGAGCGCAGGGTCGGACGGTCCGACCCCACCTCATTGGCCGTGCTTCGCCGCGAGCCGGCCAGTTCGCTTCCGACGTGGCCGAGTCCGGCGGGCAATACCGAATCCTTGGGTGCCGTTGCCTGCCCTTTCATGCTCATGACCGTATAGCTGCCACTCGCGGCCGTCCCAGTTCGGCCAAGACCAGCCGCTCCTTGACAGCGCTCAATTTCCGCTGTCGGTGTAGGATTCCTGGACTTACTCTCGTCGCACCGAGGATGCCGTGATGGATCGGCGAGCATTCATGGGTGGCGTGCCGATCGCCGCTGCCTTGTTCGCGTTCCTCAGCCTCGCGGAGACCGCGTGCGCTTGGGCACAGCAGCCGGCCAAGCTCCCGAAAGTCGCAGTTCTGTCCCCTATCGCACCGACGGCCGAACCGTGCGGGCCGAACCTCCCTGGCCTGCCTTGCTTTGTGGATGCGATGCGCGAACTTGGCTATGTCGATGGGAAAAGCGTCTTGTTCGAATTTCGGTTTGCAGCGGATGATTACAAGAAGCTCCCCGCCCTTGCGGCCGAGCTTGTCAGCCTGCGGCCGGACGTCATCTACACCTCTGGACCGGGCGCTATCGCCGCCGCGAAAGCGACGACCACTATCCCGATTGTGGTCGCTCCAACCGGCGAAGAACCGCTGACGCGGCTTGCCGGCAATCTGGCGCACCCGACTGGAAATGTGACTGGCTTCACGCTGACCAGCGTCGAACAAGAAATCAAGTGTTTGGAGCTCCTGAAGGAGTTCGCGCCTCGCACATCGCGGGTGGCGATCTTGCTCAATCCGGACAGCCCTTCCTATCGCGACTATCCGGGCGTCCTGGCACCGGCCGCGGGCCAACTGGGCGTGACCCTAATAAAATTCGAGGCCCGGAATGTCTTGGGCTTGCCGCAGGCGTTCGCCGCTATCGCGGCATCCGGCGCCAACGCGATCTTCCTCGTCGACGATCCCGCACTTGCGGGCACGCGTGAAGCTCGCAAGCAAGTCGTCGAGCAGGGATTGAGTCGCCGTTTGCCGGTCGCCTCCTCCAACTCGAGTGTCGCCTCCGAGGGTGGACTCGTGTCGCTCGGGACCGACCGTCCAGCGCTAGCCCGGCGCGCTGCGTTCTACGTCGTCAAAATTCTCAAGGGTGCGAAGCCCGCCGATCTGCCAGTTGAGCGCCCATCCACCTTCAAGTTATCGGTGAACGTCAAGACCGCCAAGGCGCTCGGCCTGACAATCCCGCAGACGCTACTACTGCGCGCCGACGAGGTGATCGAGTAGCGTTACAGGACACTAGCAGACTCGGCGTGACCTCACCGTAGTCGCCGAACAACTTGAGTTTTCAACGCCCGCTGTGGAGAAGATCGAACAGCTGGTCAGGGTCGAGGTTGTGTGAAAACGCTCCTTTGGCTAGATTGCTGCAACGCGACCAGCGGGATGCATGATGAAGCGATTCATCGAGGGAGCCGACCGATGCCAGGTCACCTTGCTCCCGGAGTTGTCCTCCGCAAATATCCCATCCCGCTTGGCGTCGCGTAACTACGGGCTTACGGCCGATCGCTGTGGCACATTGAGCGCATGGTCAGCCTCCTGAGGATTGCAGGCCTTCTCGTCGAAGACGCCTTCCGGTGGGTGTTGCTCCTGTTTCGATCTGCCGAGGCCCTGCAAACCGAGAATCTCTTCCTGCGACGGCAGTTGGCTCTCTACATCGAGCGCGGTGTGCAACCGCGCCGAATCGACGCCGCAACACGTGTCAGCCTGGCGCTACTGGCAAGGCTCTTCGATTGGCGCGGCGCACTGGTGGTCGTGCAGCCAGCAACGATGATCCGCTGGCATCGCGCCGGCTGGAGATTGCTCTGGCGAATGAAGTCTCGGCCCGGTCGACCAGCGATCCCGATAGAACTGCGCGAGCTGATCCGCAGGATGGCCCGGGAGAACGTGCTGTGGGGCGAAGAGCGCATCGCCAACGAGCTGCGGCTCAAGTTGGGGATTCGGATCTCGCCGCGAACCGTGCGAAAGTACTTGCCGAAACGGCCTCCCGGGCGACCTCGCGGAGACCTGCGCTGGTCAACCTTCCTGAAGAGTCACGCAAGGGGCATCCTCGCCTGCGACTTCTTCGTCACCGTGACCGCGACGTTTCGGATGCTATACGTGTTAGTCGTCATCGAGCACGGCACACGCCGCCTGGCGCACCTGAACGTGACGACACACCCGAGTGCGACCTGGACGCTGCAGCAGCTCCGAGAGGTGATCGCAGACGCCGACCAACACAAGTATTTGATCCATGACCGGGACAGCATCTTCGCGCGGGACCTTGACGATTCGATCCGGGCGTTGGGCCTCGCGGTGCTGCGCTCACCGTTTTCGAGCCCCAAGGCGAATGCGATCTGCGAACGGGCCATCGGCACTATCCGGCGCGAGTGTCTGGACTGGATGATTCCGATGTCGGAGGGGCACCTCCGCTCGATCCTTCGCGAGTGGGTTGCTCATTACAACGGTGGTCGTCCGCACAGCGCACTGGGTCCCGCTGTACCCGGCCCTCCCGCAGGATCCGCGTGCGCCCCGAAGCCCGAATCCCGACGTCTGTGGACGCCGGGTGCGCTCGTGCGCGCGAAATCCGTGCTGGGCGGTTTGCACCACGAGTACTCGCTTGGTTGAAGCCGACCGTCCCGTAGGGTACTGCTTCGATGACGAACGCTGGCCGGATGGAATTTCTGCGGAGCACAGGATTCAACCGGTCGATGCAACACACTGATCGCCGCGTGAGCAGCAGGAGTGTTGCAGATGAGGTACCGCACAGGGACCTACTACACGGACGCGCAGAAGGCCTTGATGTGGGAGCGGTGGAAGCAAGGCTGGACGCTGCACCAGATTGCTCACCTGTTCAATCGAGCCCACACGCCGGTCCAGGGGATCTTGTCCCGCACAGGAGGCATTCGGCCACCAACTCGAGCTCGCTGCGCCACGGCACTGACGCTGGCCGAGAGAGAGGAGATCTCACGCGCCCATGGCCGAAGGTCAGTCGATCCGCTTGATCGCTGCCCAGTTCGAGCGAGCGCCATCGAC
>Ga0207641_10003254_pt1 | contig 14479 bp, 14 predicted proteins | sample KBSSwiS62_FD_184306 | JGI IMG/M metagenome (GOLD analysis project Ga0207641, IMG submission 184306) | Switchgrass rhizosphere microbial communities from Kellogg Biological Station, Michigan, USA - KBS Switchgrass S6-2 (SPAdes) (version 2) | ecosystem: Host-associated > Plants > Roots >... | reverse complement strand
GGAGGTGCATTATGAAGGCCGGTTGATCGAGGGTACAGTCTTTGACAGCTCCTACGCCCGGCGCGAAACGATCGAGTTCCCGCTGGATGGCGTCATCGCCGGTTGGACGGAAGGCGTGGCGTTGATGAAGGAAGGCGCGAAGTACCAATTGTACATCCCGTCCGAGCTGGCCTACGGCAGTTACGGCGCGGGCGGCGACATCGGGCCCGACGAGACGCTGATTTTCGACGTCGAGTTGATCAAGGTGAAATAGGCGAGGCGGAAGCCATGCTGAAAGTCTACACCTACGCGAAGTGCTCGACCTGCCAGAAGGCGGTGAAGTTCCTGCGCGAGCACAAGATTGAGTTCAAGGAGCTGCCCATCCGGGAGACGCCGCCGTCGGTGGCAGAATTGAAGCAGATGCTCAAGAGCAGGGACGGGAATTTGCGCGCGCTTTTCAATACGTCGGGGCTCGACTACAAAGCGCTCGGCCTGAGCGCGAAGTTGCCCGGGATGACGGAGGCGGAGGCGCTGGAGTTGCTCGCGGGGAAGGGGAATTTGGTGAAGCGGCCTTTTGTCGTGGGGAAGGATGTTTTTTTGGTGGGGTTTGATGAGGGGGCTTGGGAGAAGGCGTTGTAATGGGATTGCAGAGACTAGTCGAAGAAATTACTGATAAAGAAAGCGACCATCGCAAGGGCGAACCCCGCTCCGATCAAGAGAGAGCTCCCCGCCATGAGGTAGTCCCAGTAGTGACCGAATGCCATCCGATGCACATAGGGTTCGTCTGCCGTTGGTTCTTTTTGAAAAGCTTTTACTCCGCAATGAACCAAGGTCAGGAAAAAGATGCCTGTGGCGATCGAGAAAATGGGATTGCTGATAGTCGGAAAACTATCAAAGCCAAGAGCTTTGATGGCCGACCACAATAGATATGCAACTACGATGCAGCTGATGAAATAAAGAACGCCCATCACGATGGCAAAAAAGCCAAGGATACGTCTTATTTCAAAATGAGATTGTGACTGCGCGAGTGTTATTATTGAAGAAACGGTGCGGACGCGATTAAGTCGGATTAGTCGCCAGCCACAGTAGAGGGGTGCGCCCGGAAGAAGAAGGGCGATCAAAAATCCTGCTATGTCAGCAAATGGATCGGAGAGGTCGAGCCAGTGAAGAGGAGGAATGGAGTAATCGATTTCTATTTTACGAAACGAACTTTGATCTGGATCGGGCGAGAAGTAGAGATCGATGGTGCCGGGTCTTGGGTTGGAGTCGTCCCGCCAATAAGTAAGGGTCGTTGGCATGGCAATTTGACCCTCAAGCTTGGAGAAGGTCAGCCACTGGTCTGCGGTCCAGGCTGTGTTCGATATTGGTTTCGGCGAACCAGCAAATAAGAGATTGCTCGCCCAAGAACTAGTGCCGGCGAGTGTCCCCTGCATGCGCTCCATGCTCAAGAAAGCGACTCGAAGCGTACGTCCATAGGGACTCGCCGCGCGCGCTTTTTGTTTGGCTCCCGGTTCGCTATAGGGATAGAAAGGCTGGTCTGTGGCAAAACTCATGCGGATCGCGCGGGTGACGAGCGGCTGGTTCGCGTCTCCAAGCGACAAACCGGAGGTTTTGGGTTTATTCAACTTGAACGCTGTCACGAACCATTTGGAAGCAACGTAAGGTGTCAGCCAAGCTTCCAGCTTGGGTGTCCAAGAGTAGTTGTTCTGCTTAAGCCACTCTGCAAGGGCAGGCGCATTGTTTGCGGCCAAGACTACGGCGTGATAGCCGGCGATGTCCTGTTCCGAAACAATTTTCAGTTGATCGGAATCCTGTCGGTCTGACATGCCTGTTAGCAAGCTGACCATCGGTAGGAGGAAAATGCCGGGAGGACCTTTCAGAACTGGCCCAAAAATCTGCAAGGGAGTGTGGTAGATAACTTCCCTCACTTTTTTAGATCGTCCCACATCCGCGGCGAGTTGAAAGATTCTGGAATCAACTTCCACCAGTTCGGGGACTTTCGGAGTTGGGACGAGAAAGCCTAAGTCGTGATCTTTGGTTTGGATGTCAGCCTGACGAATGAAGTGTTCGATCTTGCGGTCTTTGTCCCAGAAGATAACGGCCTGTTCGCTTTCGATATAGTCTTCGGCGGTCGGAGAGGGGCCGCGAACGGTAGCGCAAGCGAAGGCGGAGGAGGGTGCTAGGAAAAATACCAAACCGAGGGATAAGATGCTTGTTCGTAAAGAAGGCAAATGCGGGAGGAAAGGTCTGAAAGGGTGGCCATCGATTTCCATTTCAAGCCCTAAAGTTTCCCCAAAGTTACCCAACGTCCAACGGCTCAATCCTCATTGTCGACGATGGCGCTGCGGCATTGATCGACGGCGTCCTGGAGGTAGTCGTTCACGGTCTGGGCGGAACCGCCGTTCTGGATCTCGAAGATGGCGGTGTGGACATAGCGGATGGCTTTGGTCTTGTGGCCGTTGTAGCCGGTGTAGGGATCGTTGGCCATGAGGGTCAGCGCCTGGTGGAGCAACTGGATCCGCTTCGCGTCAGTCGGGGGCTTTCCGCCGGGGTTCCACGCCTTGTGGATGAGGTCCTGGGCCTGCAACATGAGCGCATGACTGACGGCGAAAGCGGGCGTCGAGAAATTCAGGAAAGCGGCAAAAACGGCGATCCAGATCCAGGGGAGGGCGAAGGATTTTTTCATGGAAAGGGGGGAGCGGTTGGAGGCATCCAGTAAATCAGCAATGCGCTTGAGTTCACTCAGGCGACGAAATCCAGAACTACTCCTTTAAAGAATAAGGGAAAGTGAATTTTTTTGGAACGACGCACTTGTGCGAGCCAGCGGACGACACGGAGGTCGTCCCTCCAAGAAGAGAAGTTTTCACGGGAAAGCTGGAAAAAGTGGGCTCGATTTCACAAGAAGATTACACTTCCTGCCGCGCAATAAATCTTGCTTCACACCCCCGATACAGGCTAACTCTCACCCCTTACCTTATGGCACGCCTTCTCGACTCAATTAACTCCCCGGCAGACGTCAAAAAGCTCTCGACCGAGGAACTTACCACCCTGGCCCAGGAAATCCGGGATGAACTCATTTCCGTCCTGGCCAAGACCGGCGGCCATCTGGGGCCGAATCTCGGCGTGGTCGAACTGACCATTGCGCTGCATGCGGTCTTCGATACACCGACGGATAATTTCGTCTTCGACGTCAGCCACCAGGCCTACGTGCATAAGCTGCTGACGGGACGTCGCGACCGTTTCAACACCATCCGCCAGGCGGGCGGGCTCAACGGGTTCATGCTTCGCACCGAGAGTGAGCACGATAGCTACGGGGCGGGTCACGCGGGCACGGCGCTTTCCGCCGCGCTGGGCATGGCGACGGCGCGCGATCTTCGCGGGGGCAGCGAGCATGTTGTCGCGCTTTGCGGCGATGCGGCCTTTACGTGCGGCATCACGTACGAAGCGCTCAACAACATTTCCACCCACGCCAAGCGGTTGATCGTCATCCTGAACGACAACGAATGGTCGATCGACAAGAACGTCGGCGCCATCGCGAAGTATCTCAACAGCATCGTCACCGATCCCCGTTACGAGAACCTGCACAAGAGCATGGAGAAACTCGTCCAGCGCTACACCGGCGAGACGGGCAAGCAGCTCGCGCTCAAAGCCGAGGGCGTGGTCAAGGGGCTGCTCTCCACGGGGCACCGTCCGAGCCTGATTTTCGAGGAGATGGGCCTTTCCTACTACGGACCGATCGACGGGCACGATTTGCCGAACCTGATCAAGACGCTCGACTTCGCCAAGCACCACGAGCATCCGCTTCTCCTGCATGTCATCACGCAGAAGAGCAAGGGGTTCGAGATCGGGATGTCGAAGCAGAAGAAGTACCACGGCGTCGGCCCGAACACGTACGATCCCGAAAAGGGCGTCGAGACGACTTCCAACGCGCCGAAGACGTACTCGCAGGTTTTTGCCGAGACGCTGGTCAAGCTGGCGGACATGAATTCGAAGGTGGTGGCGATCACCGGGGCGATGCCGAACGGCACGGCGCTCGATCTCTTCCAGCCGAAGCATCCCGAGAAGTATTTCGACGTGGGTATCGCGGAGGAGCATGCGGTGCTTTTCGCGGCGGGCATGGCGACCAAGGGGTACAAGCCGTTCTGCGCGATCTACTCGACCTTCCTGCAGCGCGCGTTCGACCAGATCGTGCACGACGTCTGTCTGCAGAACCTGAATGTGGTGTTCTGTATGGATCGCGGCGGTCTCTCCGGCGATGACGGTCCGACCCACCATGGTCTCTTTGATATCAGCTATCTGCGCTGTATCCCGAACCTCGTGCACATGTGCGCCTCGAACGAGGACGAGCTGGCGGACATGCTCTTCACGGCGCTGCATCACGACGGGCCGATTGCGATTCGCTATCCGCGTGGGAACGGTCCCGGCGTTGCGCTGAAGGCCAAGCCCGCGCTGATCCCGATCGGCAAGGCCGAGGTGGTCAAGCACGGCACGCAGGCGGTGGTGCTTGGGCTGGGCGCGCTCCTGCCGATGGCGGGGGAAGTGGCGAAGGAGCTCGAGGCGAAAGGCTTTTCCACGGCGGTAATCAATCCGCGCTCGGTGAAGCCGCTGGACGTCGACACGATCTCCTTCTTTGCGCGCAGTGCGGATGTGGTCATCACGATGGAAGACCATGTGCTGGCCGGTGGCTTTGGCAGCGCGGTGCTGGAGGAGCTCTCCAACATCGGCATCCAGACGCCGGTGGTGCGCATTGGGTATCCGGACGCCTTTGTCGATCACGGCAAGGTGGACGCGCTTCGCACCAAGGCGGGCATCAGTGTCGCGAACACGGTCGAGAAGGCCCTGCCGTACCTGAAGGCCAAGCCCGCCGCCAAAGCGACGCCCGTCGTGGCCTAGCCGTGGAGGCAGGCCCTTCGTTGTCCTATGCGTCTCGCCGCTGTCATACTTCTTTTCAAGGAGCAGTACTTCATTGAGGCGACTGTCCGGGCGATGTACCCGGTGGTCGACTCGATCTGCATCGCGACGCAATACGACCGGAGCATCGCAGGGCCGTCGGTGACGCCGGACAATGGGATCAACGTCCTGCTGAACATTCCCGATCCGGACAACAAGATCCGGCTGGTGGTGCACCGGAATACCGATCATCTCCCGGGTTCGGATGGCCAGGGCAAGTTGCGCAATGCGGCGCGGATGCTCGATCCCGAGGCGGACTACTATCTCATTGCGGATTCGGACGAGGTCTGGCCGGCGGAGGTCCTGCGGAAATGCTGGGCGGAGGTGCAGAGGACGCGGTATGCGGCGTATCGGGTTTCGAGCATCTGCTATTACCACTCGTGGAATTACCAGATTGTGCCGAAGGACGAGGGTTACCGGCCCTTCGCGTTCGTGAAGCAGGGATTTCCGTTCGACAACGACCGGCAGATCAACTGGCGCGTTCCGGCGCGGTGGAAGGAATACCTGCGGACGGGGCGCAAGCCGAAGACGGTCTATTTCCCCCCGGAATGGGCGATCCACCATGGATCATGCGTGGGGGATGACGCGCGCATCCTGACCAAGATCAACAACTGGGGGCACCGGGACGGAATCGACCCGGAGTGGTTCGAAAAGGTGTGGAAGAACTTCAGCCCCGACATGCAGAATTTCCACTACTACAAGGGCGGCGGCGACAATTACGAAAAGCTGCTGCACGTCGCGACCAGGGACCTGCCGGAAGAAGTCACGCGGTGCACGTGGCCGGAAGCGTGGATTGAGAAGTAGAGTGCGCTAAAAAGGCCAGGCACCGCCGCCTCACGGCGGCGGCTACAACTTACGCGACCTTCGCCAGCAAGTACGCGGGCAAGTCCGCGATGGCGATGCGTTCCTGCTTCATGCTGTCGCGGTGGCGGAGGGTGACGGTGTCCTTTTCACCGACGGCGATGGGCTTGCCGGTGGCGGAGGTGGAGGCCTCCTTGGCGCCTTCGAGGGTGTCGAAATCGACGGTGATGCCGAAGGGCGTGCCGATCTCGTCCATGCGGCGGTAGCGGCGGCCAATGGCGGCGCTGTCGGCGTAGGTGACCTTGAGGAGCGGCTGGAGCGTCTTGTAGATGTCCTTGGCGATGGCGACCAGCTCGGGCTTGTTCTTGAGGAGCGGGAAGACGGCGGCCTTGATGGGGGCGATGCGGGGCGCGAAATGGAGCACGACGCGGGTCTCTTCCTTGCCGCTCTCCTCGTCCTTGATCACTTCCTCGTCGTAGCTTTCGCAGAGGATGGCCAGTACGGTGCGGTCGACGCCGGCGCTGGGCTCGACGACTTCCGCGAGGTATTTTTCTTTCGTATCTTCGTCAAAGTACGTAAGTGGCTTGCCGCTGGCGTTCTGGTGCTGCGTAAGGTCGTAGTTGCCGCGATGGGCGATGCCTTCCAGCTCCTGGATGCCGAAGGGGAACTCGTACTCGAGGTCGTAGGTGCCCTGGGAATAAAAGGCGCGGTCCTTCTCGGGCACGGTGAGGACGTGGATCTTGGCGCGCGGGATACCGACCTGCTCGTACCATGCCAGCCGTTCTTCTTTCCAGGTTTCCAGCCATTCCGGACCCGTGCCGGGCTTGATGAAGAACTCGAGTTCCATCTGCTCGAACTCGCGCGAGCGGAAGGTGAAGTTGCGCGGATTGATCTCGTTGCGAAACGCCTTGCCGATCTGTGCGATGCCGAAGGGCAACTTCTTTTGGGAAACATCGAGGACGTTCTTGAACTGGACGAACATCGCCTGCGCGGTCTCGGGGCGGAGATAGGTGATGCTGTCTTCGCTTTCGACGGCGCCGACGTAAGTCTTCAGCATCAGGTTGAAGACCTTGGGTTCGCCGAGCTGTGCACCGTTCTCGGCATTGAAGAGGGTCGTGTTTTCGACTTGTTCGGATTTGTCGGAGTGAATCTCTGTAATATCTGTTTCGGCGTAACCACGAACGGTCAAATATTGGCGCATTACTTTCTGAGCAGATTCGACGGGCTTACCTTTAGGAACGAGCACCTGAAAGGGCTCGGCAGTCGTTGCGCCTGATTTCGTTTTCACAACTGCTCTTAAATGGTAAACCGTGCCGCTTTGAGGTTCGATCTGATCGGCACGGAAACGCTTTTTCGTGATGGGACACTCCACCATCGGATCCGAAAATGTCGCTTCGTGGCCGCTGGCTTTCCAGACGGCGCGGTTCATCAGGATGGAGCCGTCGAAGCCGACGATATCGTCGCGGAGCTGGGTCATGGATTTCCACCAGAAATCCTTGAGGTTGCGCTTCAGCTCGACGCCGAGGGGACCGTAATCCCACGCGCCGTTGAGGCCGCCATAGATTTCCGACGATTGAAAGATAAAGCCGCGCCGCTTGCACAGGGCCACGATCTTGTCCATTTTCGCAACTGCAACTGGTTCTGCCATAAGGACGGATATGCTCCGGCCAAAGCGCCTTGGCGGCAATGCAAATTTCCAAAGGGTCGCTGCCCTAGTTCGGTCTTATAAAAAGACCCCGCGCCCTTGTTATGACAAGTAAGAGATCAAAAATATATGATTGCATTATACTTATATCTGTTCAATTTAAATACATGCGTTTGGCAACGTTCGGCATAACCCTTTTGCTGCTCTCGCTCTCTGGTCTGCAGCAGGCCTCAGCCCAAGTCACGTCGCTAATGGCGTACATTTCTGCTCCGGGTACACAGACTTCATCCCAGGCGGGCAATGCGGGTGCGTTGACGCAGACCTTTAATTCCCTGCCGCTGGGTAACCAGACTACGCCTTACGTTTCGAACATCGGTACCTACCAATTCAGTACCACGGCCAAAGGTGATATCCTGGCAGCGGACCAGTTTGGAGGAGCCAACGGGTCGCAATACATGTCGTTTGGGGCGCAGTCGGGCACCTCGGCTCCCGTTACGATCAATTTGAATGCATCGTATAACTACTTTGGATTCTGGTTTTCAGCCGGTGATCCCAATAACGGGATCACTTTCTACTCCAACGGGACGCAATTCGCACGGTTCAGCACCTCAAACATCGTTTCCCTGCTTTCCGGGGCCACGGTCACCGCCCTTAACGGCACCACTTACAATAGCAGCTCGTATTTCGGTAATCCGAACAACCCCACCCAGGACACGGCGGAGTCTTTCACTTATGTCGAAATCGTCACCACCGGTACTTTTGACAAGGTGGTCCTTGATAATTCCGGGACGACCAGCACCGGCTTCGAATCAGATAATCACACCGTTTATGCGGGCAATGTGATCGTTCCCACGTCGGATGTCTTTGTGAGCCAATTGACGGTTGTTGTGCCGGAGCCGTCCCATTATGTGGTGCTCTTCGGGTTGATGATCGGATGTCTGGTGGCAGGGCAACGTTATTTGGGCCGGTTTGGGCTGGCTGGTGCCCGACTAGCTTAAAGCAGAGGGTCAGGAGGGCCCGTCTGAGGAGAAAGTGTTTCCCTCTAAATCAACGCACGGGATAGGTCACCGTGTCATGCCTGGCGTCGCCGGCACTTCGATGAGAGGGGCAGGGTTGGTCAGGCTTTCTTCTTCCAAGCTGTGCAGATCGGGCGGACCGCCTTCGGTGAGGGGCCAGATATGAAAGCCGCCGCGAAGCTTGGACAACGTCCACAGCCCCCAGATGCCCTTGCCCTCCCGGTAACCGCGATAAGCAACCGCCGGACGCGTGGGATAAGTCTTCGTCCAACTGCATTCCATCGTTTGGTTATCGTAGACGCCGGTGATGACGAAAGTATCGAGTCCATCGGCACCGTCACCGTCAATCCTGCCGTTATGAAAACGCAGGTTCAGGTCCATGAGAAAGCGCCGGGCCGATTTTTCATAGGTATAGAATCCGACCCAGGGACCTGAGGGGAAAAGCGGCCCGGACATGATCCCGACAACATCCCGGCAAAGCCCGTCAAGAGGCAAGGGAAAATTCACCTCCAGACCGCGATGGTGCGGAGTCAGGGTGCGGTGGAAAAAACGGGTGGCTGGACCACGAGACTTTTCGCGTCCGTGGCATCGACCGGAAGAATAGGAGACGGCAGGGCACCACCAACCCTATCCAGGGAAGCCAACTTGCATCGACCGCAGCACTTGCCCGTGCGCGGGCAAGGATGGCTCTCGTCAGAATCGGTGTGCGTGTGCATGCGATCGATGCAGGATGTTGCTTAGGCCGTGATCAATTGCCGCGAGGAGTAGACGATCGGGTTCTGGTCGTCGTTGTCCAGGACCTGTCCCTGGGTCAGCGACTTGAAGTAGCTGTCCGGAAGGATGTTCTTCTGGCCGTTGAAGGTGCTGCCTTCGGGCATGTAGGCGCAGGTCATCGCGATGCGACGTCCGCGCGTCATGTTGCATCCGGCACCATGAGCGGCCAGGCCGTTATGGAAGCTGCAATCGCCGGCCTTCATCGGGACGGGGACGGGATCGATCCCGGCCATCTTGGGATAGAGCTTGAAGAGATCGCCCATGTTCTGGCCGATGCCGACATTGTCGTAGGTGGCGAACTGTTGCGATCCGGGGAGGAAGCACATGCAGCCGTTGTACGGCGTTGCGTCCTCGAGGGCGATCCAGACGGAGATGGCGTGTTTCGAGTAGAAGGACCAGTAGGGGTTGTCGAGATGCCATGCGGTGCCGTTGGCGAACGGTTCCTTGATCAACGCCTGGTCGTGCCAGACGCGGTAGCCCTCGACGCCTTCGAGCTGGCACATCATCCTGCCGAGAGCGGGGTTGAGCATGTAGCGCTTGGCTGTATCGCTGATCTTCCAGAGATTCAGGCGCTGGGTGAAGACCTTCGCGTAGTAATCGTCTTTCTCCACCATGTCGGCGCCGTCACCGGCGACCTTCTTTTTGCCCATCGTGGCGATGGCATCGAGGATGGCGCCCTTGAGTTCGGCGACTTCGTCCTGGTTGAGGAAGCCGGGGACATGGAGGAATCCATCGGCCTGGTATTTATTGATCTGGTCAGCGGTGAGGGAGGTATTCATAGGTGATGGTGATTGATATAGTCCGTTTATTAGCCATATTCTAAGACAATCATAAACAATCGTATGGGCAAAATTCTACCAGCACCGAGGATGTTGCGGCGGCGGGACAAGTTTCCCTCGCTGCAACGGCTGGGCATGGCGGTGGAATATTTTCCGCGCTATGTGAACCGGCAGGAGCGGCAGCATTCGCTTGATGTCGTCCTGCTCAGCGTGATCGTGCGGGGGCGCGGACGGCACGTCATGGGCGAGGAGGTCCATCGGGAAATGGGCGGCTCCGTGGCGGTGACCCATTACGGCCAGGTGCACGACATCATCACCGATACGCGGGGCATGGAGATCTACAACGTCTATCTCGACCTGCGCAATCATGCCTTGCCGCTGGTCCCGAAGAGTCTGCGTCCGACATTGTCGGCCATACTGCCGGTGCACCCGCGGTTGCTGCACCAGCTCAACCGGCGGGTCTGGGTCCGGATCGACGATCCGGACCGGTTGGCGGTCAATCTTCGCCGGATCGAGGAGGAGATGAACAGCGCGGCTCCCGGAGCGCTGGAAATCGTGCAGCACAGCTTCCAGGTTTTTCTCATTGATCTTTGCCGGGCGGCGCAACGTCACGGGCTGGTGCTTTCGCCTTCGCAAAGCGGGACCTTTCCCGCCTGGACAGAAGCATTGCGCGAGACGCTGGACCGCGAATTCGCCGCGCCGCACGAGTTGTCGACCCTGGCACAGGAGGCGGGCGTCAGTGTGGCTTATCTCTGCCGGCTTTTCAAAAGCTACACGGGCAAGACGGTGGTCGCGTATCTCGTGGAGCGGCGGATCCAGGCGGCGATCTGGAAGCTTCGGGAAGGCGACGAGAAGATCATCTCCATCGCGCTGGCGTGCGGATTCAACGACCTGGCTTATTTCAACCGCGCTTTCCGGCGGATCGTCGGAATGACGCCTTCGGCTTACCGGCGGAAGATACGAATGCCGGGCTCGGTGCGGGTTCGACAAGTACGGGACAAACGATAACTTGAGCCATGGCCGAATCGATCCGCACCAATGTCCTCGGCGGCAAATTGCTGCCCTGCTGTTTCTCTCCCATGACCGGCTTTTATCGCGACGGCTATTGTCGGACAGGGCCGGGCGATCATGGGCTGCACACGGTCTGCATCGAGGCCTCAGCTGAGTTCCTCGCCTTCAGCCGCCGGGTGGGCAACGATCTTTCCACCCCGATTCCCGAATACCAGTTTCCCGGCCTGGAGCCCGGGGACCGGTGGTGCCTGTGCGTGACGCGCTGGAAAGAGGCGCTGGATGCGGGAATGGCGCCGTCGGTTGTGCTGTCGGGCTGCCATATTTCGGCGCTCGAATTTGTTTCACTGGAAGAGTTGCAGGCGCATGCGGTGAAGGAAGAGACGGAGGGTTGATTTTTCTTTGAAGATACCGGTGGCCTGCCCGTGACATTTTAGTGCCGGGTGCGGTTGAGGATTGATCTTGTCAATCCAGTCGGTCATATGGTCGTAAGCCATGAAGCGATTTCTCTTCTTCTTTCTCGGTTTGTTATTGGTCGTAACGCTGCCGGTTTGCGCCAAGGACGCCCCGGCTCCGGCGGGCATGTCGGCTCCGGCCACGCCGTCCGCGCTGCACTATCTCGAGCCGTCGGCCATCGACATCAAGGCCCTGCTGCCGGCTCCGTCCGCCGAGGGATCGCCGGAGACGCAAAAAGAGATCGAGCTCATGCTCGAGAAACAGAAAACGCGCACGCCGGAGGAGGTGGCCCGCGCCAAGTCGGAGGTGAAGCTTGATGTCTTCGCTTTTGCCGATGTGCTGGGCCCCTGGTTCACCCCGAAGAATGTGCCTTCAACCACCGTTTTTTTTCAGAACATCACGGAGGATGTGCGTGCGGTCACCGATGCGGCCAAGAAGGATTTTGCCCGGCCCCGTCCCTATGTGCAGGACAAGCGGATCCAGCCTGCGGTTGACCTGGAGAAGAGCCTTTCCTACCCGAGCGGTCACGCGACGCGCGCGATGGTCTATGCGCTGGTGCTGGCCAGTTTGATTCCGGAACAAAAGGAAGCGATTCTCGCGCGGGGGAAGCAGATCGGCGACGACCGTGTGATCGGCGGCGTCCATTTCCCGAGCGACATCGCGGCGGGGCAGAAACTCGCCCAGGCCATTTACGAAAAGCTGGTGGCGAACGAGGACTTTCAGGAAGCCTCGGTTGTCGCGCAGACCGAAATCATCGGGGCCCGCGCGAAGAAATAACGATCAGGCCGCGCGGCTGTCGGCGTGAGTGAGGCCGTTGCGATGGGGCTGGGAGGCGTGGCCATTACGGCCTGCGGTCTCGCGCAGGGAGGGGCGGTTTCCCATGTAATCGAGGAGCTTGCCGAGTTCAGCGCGCATTTCCTGGCGGGGGATGATGCGATCGACGAGGCCGCGGTCGAGGAGGAATTCGGCGGTCTGGAAGCCCTTGGGCAGGTCCTGGCGGGTCGTTTCCTTGAGGACGCGGGCGCCGGCAAAGCCGATCATCGCCTTGGGTTCGGCGATGATGAGATCGCCCAGGGTGGCAAAGCTGGCCGTGACACCGCCCATGGTCGGATGAGTCAGCACGGAAAGGAACGGGAGCCGCGCCGCCGCATGACGCGACAGGGCACCGCTGGTCTTGGCCATCTGCATGAGGCTGAACATGCCTTCATGCATGCGGGCGCCACCGGAGGCGGAAAAGATAATGACGGGCACCTGGCGCTCGGTGGCGCGTTCGATGGCGCGGGTGATTTTTTCCCCGACGACGGAGCCCATCGAGCCACCGAGGAAATTGAACTCCATCACCGCGACCGAGACGGGGCGTTGATCGATCTTGCCGAGTCCGCAGACGACGCCTTCCTTGAGGCCGGTCTTCTTCTGGTACTTCTTGAGTTGTTCGGAATAGCTGTTGGCGCCGGTGAACTTGAGGATGTCGACCGGGGTGACCTCGGCGTCGAATTCCTGCCAGGAGCCCTCGTCGAGCAAATGCTGGAGCCGGGCATGGGCGGTGATGTTGAAATGGTGGCCGCACTCCTTGCAGACCATCTGCATGGACTCGAGTTCCTTGTTGAAGATATAGGCGCTGCAACTGGGGCACTTGGTCCAGAGCCCCTCGGGCATTTCCTTTTTGCGGGTCGGCGTCTTGCCGTAGTCGGGCTTGGGGAAAATGCTATCGGAAGAGGGGGGGGTGGAATCGGCCATAGTTTTTAAAGGGAGGTAAGGGAACGGAGTCAACTCCGTGCGATGGTCAGTACAGCCAACCGGGCTGCCCCGGCGTCGGCCAAGGCTTGAGCGCAGGCTTCAGCAGTCGCTCCTGTCGTGAAGACATCATCTATTATTAGCAAAGAACGACCCCGGACGTCAAACTTCGGTTTCAATTGGAAGGCACCGGCCATGTTTTCCCAACGGGCGGCGCGTTCGAGTTTTGTTTGGGAAGAGGTCTCTCGATAACGATAAAGGCAGTCTAAAACGGGCATTTTTCGTTTGGAGGCCAGGCCGTCGGCCAATTCGCGGGCTTGGTTGAATCCACGCTCACGGCGACGTCGATGATAGAGGGGGACGGGGACGAGGGCATCCCATTTTGTGGCTTTTGCGTGACGATCGAAGGTCTCGGTCAACCACGCAACGAGCTGGGCGTGGTGGAAATATTCATCCCGGTACTTGAAGCCGACGATGGCGTCGAGGACCTGGCCATCGGTGAGGAAGCCGGAGCGGGCCCATTCGAAGTGCCAGTCGTGCTCGGTGCAGTGGTTGCAGATGAAATCGGTGGGGCAGGTGGCTAGGTCGGGGAAGGGTTCGCCGCATTGGCGGCAGTAGGGTTGCTCAATGGGGACCGGGGCGGGGAGGGTGGTTTCCGGCCAGGGGAAGGCGAGGTCTAGGGCGCAGCGGCCCCAGTCTCGGGCAAAATTGAGGGATGACGATAGAAGCGCCATAGCCATAGACCGAGCAACACGAATACCACGGAAGTGATCGGAGTTGAAAGAATATCTCCGGCCAGCCAGGAGACGCGGGGGGGGACGGAGGGGCGGGTGAAGCCGGTGAAAAGGAAGACGGCGAGGATGAGTCCACTGTGCAACCCGGCGTTGAGCCAGAGGGTCCCGGCGCGGAGGAAGGCGCCGCCGAGAATCAGGCCGAGGAGGAACAGGTTCAGGCCTTTGCCGCAGAGAAAGTCGCCATGGATGACGGGAAGGAAGGCGACACCGACGGCGTTGATACCGCTCCAGAGGTGGACGGTCTGGTTGTCGAGGCTGGTCGGGACCTTGAGGAAATGGGTGAGCATGAAGATCGCGGCGGCGGCGATCCAACCGGCACGCCAGCCGATGCGTTCGATCAGTTCGCTTTGGAGAAAGCCGCGGAAGATCGTTTCCTCGAGGGGCGGGACAAGCATCGCGGCGACGAGGGCGAGGAGGAGGCGCTCTGTAATCTCCGAATTCGAGAGGAGCGTGCGGGTGAAGCCGCAGAAGGCGAGGTCGAAGCCCATGATCGCCTGGGCGGTGACAGCGGCCATCACGTAGCCGAGAAGGAGTTGTTTCCAG
>Ga0207641_10003251_pt1 | contig 14482 bp, 12 predicted proteins | sample KBSSwiS62_FD_184306 | JGI IMG/M metagenome (GOLD analysis project Ga0207641, IMG submission 184306) | Switchgrass rhizosphere microbial communities from Kellogg Biological Station, Michigan, USA - KBS Switchgrass S6-2 (SPAdes) (version 2) | ecosystem: Host-associated > Plants > Roots >... | reverse complement strand
CGGTCGCCGATGAGGATCCGGCCTGCGGTCACCTCCTCCAGCCCGGCGAGCATCCGCAGGGTGGTGGACTTGCCACATCCGGAGGGGCCGACGAGCACCATGAACTCGCCGTCGGAGATCGTGAGGTCGATGCCGCGCACGGCCGCGCTCGGCGCGCCCGGGTAGTGGCGTTCGGCCTTCTCGAAGGTCACGCTTGCCATCTGTTTCTCCTTCACCGGCAGGTACGTGCCGGACGATCCGAAGTGAAGTGAGATCGCCGCCTTGTCTCGGGTACGGCGAGCCATGACGGTACACCGCCCCGTCGAGGACATCGCCCCGTCCGCCCGACGCTGCCCGCTCCGCGACGCTTGCGATCATCGGAGCGATAGACGGGGCGGCGCCGTTGTTTGCCACGGTGGGCGCGGCGTCTCATAGGTTGCGCTGGTATCACCGATCCGTCGGGACGAGCGCGCCGGCCCAGGCCGCGGTCGTCTCGTCGGGTCCGATCTGCCGCTCCAACCTGGATCTGCCGTCCTACTCGGTGCTCGCCGGCGCCACTGCCCCGCGTTCGCCGGTTGACCACCGGAAAGGCCCACATCTCATGGCCAACAAGCGCCCGCGCGAGGCGTCCAACATCGAGGCGCCCAAGACGGAGGCGCCCAGGGGGGCGTCCAAGGACACCTCGAAGGACGCGTCCAAGACGGGTACCAGGACCCAGCCGGCCAGCGGCTCGTCGGGTGGGGGGAGGCCCGGAGGGGCCCCGGGTCCCGCCAACTCCGCGTCGAGCCGGACCAACGCCGCCCGCAGGAAGGCGGCGGCACTGCGAGCCGAGCAGGCGCGGCGGGAGAAGCGGCGGCGCATCCTGAACTGGTCGGCCGGCGTCGGCTCCATCGTCGTGCTCGCCGTCGTCGTGATCGTGCTGGTCGTCACCGTCGGCAACGACAAACCGGCGGCCACGTCGAGCAGCTCCGACGTCGCGACGAGCACGCTGACCGGCCCGTCGGGGCCGGAGGGCATCGTGCTGGAGGAGGGCACCGCGCTCGCGCCCGCCACGGACGCAGCGTCCGGCGAGACCGTCGACGGCATCAAGTGTGAGGCGCAGGAGCAGGTCGTCTACCACATCCACGCCCACCTGGCGATCTACGTCAACGGGGCGTCGCGGCCGGTGCCGCCGGGCATCGGGACCGTCGAGCCACAGAACTCCGCGGGGGCCGGCCAGCCCGAGTTCGACGCGGCCTCCACCTGCTACTACTGGCTGCACACGCACGCCCAGGACGGCATCATCCACATCGAGGCGCCGAACGAGACGACCTACACTCTCGGCAACTTCTTCGCCATCTGGAAGCAGACGCTGAACGCGGGCCAGGTCGGCCCGGCCAAGGGCAAGGTCACCGCCTACCTCAACGGCAAGCCGTTCACCGGCAACCCGGCGTCGATCCCGCTGACCAGCCGCGCCGACATCCAGCTCGACGTCGGCACCGCCACGCCCGCCCCGAAGAAGGTGGACTGGTCGATCTCCCAGCTGTGACGGGCCGCTCTGGCGGGTTCGGCCGTCCTGGGTGGGACAGGATGGGCGGGTGAGCGATCCGAAAGTGCTGGTCGACGCCCTCGCGCGGGCGGGTGTCGCCGAGGTGGACGCCTCGTCGCGCCGACGGGCCGAGTACTCCTCGGACGCGTCGAACTACCGGGTGGTGCCGACCGCGGTCGCCTACCCGCATGACGCCGACGAGGTCGCGGCGGCGCTGGCGGCCGCCCGCGAGCTCGGCGCCCCGGTCACGGCCCGGGGCGCCGGCACGTCGATCGCGGGCAACGCGGTGGGGCCTGGCCTGGTGCTCGACCTCTCCCGGCACCTGAACCGGGTGGTCGCCGTCGACCCGGAGGCGCGGACCGCCCGGGTGCAGCCCGGCGTGATCCTCGACGACCTGACGGCCGCGGTGGCCGGCCACGGGCTGCGGTTCGGGCCGGACCCGTCGACCCACGGGCGCGCGACGATCGGCGGGTCGATCGGGAACAACGCCTGCGGCTCGCGGGCGCTGCGGTATGGCCGGACCGCGGACAACGTGGTCGCGCTCGACGTGCTGACCTCGGCTGGCGGCCGCCTCGGCGCCCGGCGGTTCGGGCGGGCCGGCCTCGGCGCGGCCGGCCCCCTCGGCGAGGCGCTCGACCGGCTGGTCGCCGGCCAGCTGGGGCTGATCCGCACCGAGTTCGGGCGGTTCACCCGGCAGGTGTCCGGCTACTCGCTGGAGGCGTTGCTCCCGGAGAACGGGGCCGATCTGGCGCGGTTCCTCGTCGGCACCGAAGGAACGCTCGGCGTCGTGGTCGAGGCGACGGTCCGGCTCGTCGAGGCGCCGGCGGCCGTCGCGCTCGCGGTGCTCGGCTACCCGGACATGCCCACGGCGGCCGAAGCGGTGCCCGGCATCCGCCGCCACGAGCCGGTGGCGCTGGAGGGGATGGACGCCCGGCTGGTCGACGTGGTGCGGGCCCGCCGTGGGGCGTCGGCGGTCCCCGAGCTTCCGCGCGGCGGCGGGTGGCTGCTCGTCGAGACGTCCGGCGCGACCGAGGCCGCGGCCGTCGCGGCCGCGCGGCGGCTCGCGGCGGACGCGGGCTGCCTGGACGCGACGGTCGTCACCGGAGCGCCCGCCCGGGCGCTGTGGCGGATCCGGGAGGACGGCGCCGGGCTCGGCACCCGGACGCCCGGGGGCGCGCCCGCCTGGCCGGGTTGGGAGGACGCCGCGGTGCCGCCCGAGCTGCTCGGCGGCTATCTGCGCGAGTTCAGTGCGCTGCTCGCGGCGCACCGGCTCGACGGGCTGATCTACGGGCACTTCGGCGACGGCTGCGTGCATGTCCGGATCGACTTCCCGTTCGGCTACCGACGGGACACGAAGCCGTTCCGGGACTTCGTCCTGGCCGCGGCCGACCTGGTCGCGGCGTACCGCGGCTCGATGTCCGGCGAGCACGGCGACGGGCGGGCCCGCGGTGAGCTGCTGGAACGCATGTACTCGCCGGGCGCGCTGGCCCTGTTCGGCGCGGTCAAGCACATCTTCGACCCGGGAAACCTGCTGAACCCGGGGATCTTGGTCAACCCAGCGCCGGTGGACGCCGATCTGCGGGTTCCGGCGGCCCGGCCACTGCGCGGCGCGCTCGGCTACGCCTACCCGCACGACGCGGGTGACCTGTCGGTCGCGGCGCACCGCTGTGTGGGCGTCGGCCGCTGCCGCTCGGACAACACCGCGGCCGGCGGCGTGATGTGCCCGTCCTTCCTCGCGACCCGCGACGAGAAGGACTCGACGCGGGGCCGCGCCCGGGTCCTGCAGGAGCTGGCCAACGGCGGCCTGGTCGCCGGCTACCGGTCGGACGAGCTCGCGCAGTCGCTGGACCTGTGCCTGTCGTGCCGGGGGTGCGCGGCCGACTGCCCGACCGGGGTCGACATGGCGACGTACAAGTCCGAGGTCCTCCACCAGCGCTACCGCCACCGGCCGCGGCCGGCGGCGCACTACAGCCTCGGCTGGCTGCCGTGGCTCGCGCGGTTCGCGGCCCGGGCCCCGCGTGCCGCGAACGCCGTGCTGCGCGCGCCGGTCCTTGGCCGGCTGGCCAGGGCGGCGGGCGGCCTCGACCCGCGCCGTGACCTGCCCGCGTTCGCCGGGCAGACCTTCCGCCAGTGGTTCGCCGAGCGGCCCGCCGGCGCGCCGGGGGGCGACCGGCCGGTGCTGCTGTGGGTCGACACGTTCACGAACCACTTCACGCCCGACGTGGGCCAGGCGGCGGTCCGGGTGCTGGAAGCTGCCGGTTACACCGTCGGCGTCGCCCGCGCGCCGGTCTGCTGCGGGCTGACCTGGATTTCCACCGGGCAGCTGGACACCGCGAAACGCCGGCTGCGCGCGACCCTCGGCGCCCTGGCGCCGGCGGTGGCGGCCGGGACCCCGATCGTCGGCCTGGAACCGTCGTGCACCGCCGTGCTGCGCCGCGACGTCACCGAGCTGCTGCCCGACGACCCGCGGGCCGCCAGGACCGCCGCGGCGACCCGCACCCTCGCCGAGCTGCTCGCCGCGACACCGGGCTGGGCCCCGCCCCGGCTGGACGGGGTGCGCGCGGTCGCGCAGCCGCACTGCCACCAGCACGCCGTCCTCGGCTGGGACGCCGACGCCGCGCTGCTGGGCACCGCCGGCGTCGACGTGACGAGGGTTGGTGGCTGCTGCGGCCTGGCCGGCAACTTCGGCGCCGAGAAGGGCCACTACGACGTGTCCGTCGCCGTCGCCGAGACCGCGCTGCTGCCGGCGGTCCGGGCCGCCGGCCCGGACCCTGCCGTGCTGGCCGACGGGTTCTCCTGCCGCACCCAGCTGGCCGAGCTGGCCGGAGTGCGGGCCCGTCACCTGGCCCAGCTCCTCGACCCGGCGGCCGCTCCCCCGCCCCGGGACGGGACGGGGGAACCGCGCGACCGCGATGGGGGCGCTGGGCGTTCCTAGCCACGTCACCGACCAGCGCGAGGCGTCGTCCCGACCGGGTGACCGGACAACACAACCCAGCCGAGACGCCAACCCTGCTCGGGTCGGGCCCCGGTGTCCAGCCTCGGCGTCTGCCAGGCGGGCCGCGGCCCGGTGTAGTCCCGCGTCGGCGCAGGCGCACCGGATGTCGAGGTCAGTGGCCGCGGATGGCGCGCCACAGGGTGACCGGAAGCAGGACTGCCACCGCGAGCGGCAGCAGCCACCACGCCGGAAGCACCGCGTGGATCGCGGCGGTGGCGGCGACCGCCGCCACGACGCCGAGGGCCACGCGCCAGTCGTCACCGACGAAGAAGTCGTACCAGAAGGCGAAGAACGCGCGGATCCTCGCGGCCATCGGTCAGCTCACCTCCGTAGCTGGCGCGGCGGCCCGCGACCAGGGACGGTTGCCGCGGCGCAGCAGGCCCACGAGAGCCAGCGAGAAGATCGCGATCGCCGGCACGAGGACAAGCAGCGAGGCGTCGTGGCCCGGCCAGTCGCCGCCGGCGCCCTCCGCGGCCCAGAAGGTGCCGAACCCGGTCAGCATGACGCCGACGACGAACTTCATCGTGTTCTCCGGAACCCGGGCCAGCGGCGCCCGCACGGCGAGCCCCACCCCGGCCACGACAAGGACGGCGGCGATGGCGGCGATGGCGGCCATCGGGATGTCGCGCTGGTTGGAGCCGAAGGTGACCGCGATGAACGCGACCTCCAGCCCTTCGAGCAGCACACCCTTGAACGACAGGGTGAACGCGTACCAGTCGTGGACCACGCCGCGGCCCGTCGTGGCCGCGGCGCCGGCCGCCGCCAGTTCCCGCTGGTAGAGCGCGTTCTCGTCGTGCAGGGCCTTGTGCCCGCTGGCCCGCAGGATCGCCTTGCGCAGCCACTGAAGCCCGAAGATCAGCAACAGGGTGCCCACGACGACCCGCAGCCCGGTCAGCGGGACCACCGTCAGGGCCGGTCCGAGCGCGGCAACGATCGCGGCGAGCACGACGAGGGCCGCGCCCAGTCCCTGTGCCGCCGACCGCCAGCCACGGGCGGTGCCGGCGGCCAGCACGATCGTCGTCGCTTCCACGGCCTCGACCGCGCAGGCGAGAAAGACGGCAAGAAACAGCGACGCGGTGGTCATCCGACCTCCCAATCGATCGACGTGGACAGTCGCGCCCTCGCGCCCATCGTCCCCCGCCGGTGGACAGGCGAGGGCCCGGAACCCGGCGAGCTCGGGTGCCGGCGCCGCTGGTCAGGGCAGCGTGTACGCCGCTCGCTGGCGGGCCAGGACGTGATCGCGGGCGGTGACGCCGTCGCCAGCCTGAGCAGCGGCGCCGTTCGCCGCGCCGACACCGTCGGCGGCCGGGGCGACCCAGGTGTCGAGGTCCGGGTGGTGGAAGAACACGACGGAGTAACGGTCGGTCTGTGGGAGGCCGGGGGTGCGCGGCGGATTGACGACGCGGTGCAGGTTCTTCGGGATCAGGCCACGCGTCCACAGGTGCAGCAGGTCGCCGGCCTGCAGCAGGACGGCGCCGGGCGGGAACTCGACCGGTGCCCAGGCACCGTTCGGTCCGATCGCCGCCTCCAGGCCGGCGCGGCCGTCGGCCCACAGCAGCGTGATGCCGCCGATGTCGGCGTGCGCGCGCTGCCGCGTCTGACCGGGGCCCGGCGCGTCGGGCTGCGCGAGGTAGTGGTTCACGCAGAGGTTCGAGTGCTGCCGGGTCGTCCAGGAGGGCAGATCGGCCGCCGGCAGGCCGACGGCCTCGGCGATCATCTCGACGATCCGATCCGTGAGCGCCCGGGCCGTCCGGTAGTAGGCGGCCCAGGTCGCGGCCATCGTCGCCGGGTCGCGCGGCCACAGCGGGAACCCGGCCGCCCATTCGGCGTCGGAGCCGAACCCGGCCGGGTCGGGCAGCGCCAGTTCGTAACGCTCCAGCAGCAGCGCGTCCGCGCCGCCCTCGTACAACGGCTGCCAGCCGGTCCACTCCCCCGTGCCCGACCAGCGCACCCGGGCCTTCTCATCGGGGGCTTGGCCGAAGAACTCCCGCGCAGAGCCGACCATCGCGGCCAGGTCGGCCCCGAACGAGCCGGCGGCCGAGAACTCGTCGAGCCCGGTCAGGAACACGCACGAGTGCGCGCGCAGCGCGTCGACGAGAGCCCCGGCCGACGTCGACGGGAAATCGAGCAGCGGCACCCGCGCAGCGGGAACGGACGTCATCACGTCTCCAGTCGAAGGTGGGCCCAGGGCCCCCGTCACCGGGCCGCCGTTCCGACGCTGGAGGTTGATACCCGCGAACACCGGCGACGCTAGCCGCCGCCCGACCGGCCGGTCAACAGCCTGTCGACGGCCGCGCCGGCGCCGCGACCCGTCGCAGCCACCCCCGCGGGCCGATACCCTCGGGCACCATGAGCGTGCGGGTCGAGGTCGTCCGGACCGTCACCGACGAACTCGTCGAAGCATTCGGTCGTCTGCTCCCCCAGCTTTCCCGCAGCGCCATGCCGCTCGACGCCGAATCCCTGACCAGGCTCGTCCAGTGGCAGGGAAACCAGGTGCTCGCCGCCTGGGTCGACGGCCGGATCCTTGGCGTGCTGACGCTCGTCATGTTCCCGATCCCCACCGGGCTGCGCGCCTGGATCGAGGATGTCGTCGTCGACGAGACCGGCCGGGGCCGGGGCATCGGCGCCGCCCTGACCGAGGAGGCGATCAGGCTCGCCAGGGCGGCCGGGGCCCGCACCGTCGACCTCACCTCCCGTCCGTCCCGCGCGGCCGCCAACCGCCTGTACGAACGCCTCGGCTTCCAGCTCCGCGACTCCAAGCTCTACCGCTACACGCCATCGCCCGGCGCCTGAGATCGAGCACTATCTGGCTATGGTTCGAATCGCAGCAGTCGGAGATCTGCACCTCACCGCCGGGGCCGCGGCCCGGCTTCGGCCGGTGTATCAGCGCGTGGTCGAGGTGGCCGACATCCTCCTTCTCGCCGGAGACCTCACCGAGGACGGCGATATCGAATCCGCCGCCGAGGTCTGCGATCTCTTTGGCGGGTTGGACCTGCCGGTGATCGCCGTTCTCGGCAACCACGACTACCACCGCGGCCACGAGGCGGCGTTCGTCAGGATGTTGACCGGTGCCGGCGTGACAGTGCTGGAGGGAACGTCGACGGTCGTCAACACTCCTGGTGGACAGATCGGAATCGCCGGCGTCAAGGGATTCGGAGGGGGTTTCGCCGGCCACACGGTTGCCGCGCACGGTGAACGGGAGATGAAGGCATTCGCCCGGCACTCCGCTACGACCGCGCAGGCGTTGCGGGATGCGCTGACGCAGCTTGACGTTGACCTTCGGGTGGCGCTCACGCACTATGCGCCGACCCGGGCCACCCTTGCCGGTGAGCCGTTGGAGCTGTACCCGTTCCTGGGTAGCCACCTGCTCGGCGCGGCGATCGACGGCGAGCCGGTGACCGAGGCAGTGCCGGTCACGCTGGCCCTACATGGTCACGCGCACTACGGGACCGAAGTCGGCGAAACGCCCGCCGGGACCGCCGTGCGTAATGTCGCGGCCCGAGTCATCGGCGGCCCGTTCGCCGTTTACCGGCTTCCGGACGCCGTCCGCATCGGCTGACAGGCGACGACCGGAATACTCCTAATCCTCCGGTCGTGGGTTCGAGCCCCACCCGCCCCACCACGCTCCGTTACCTATCCGTCTAGCTGGTCAAATGGGTTGCATCGGGCGGCATCGGCCTATTTGAGCGCGCAAATGTCCAAGTCAAGCTGTGTGGGAGACGGTTCGAGCCCCATCTGGCTTCGAAGCAATCGCTCACCCTCTGTGACGAAGCGCCGGCTGCCGCTGCGCAGTTGGCCATGTCCCCCGCGGCACCCAGACTGCGTCTCTTCCAGCCAGATGTCGGTGGTGACCTGTACAACGGAGTCACGGGGTGGGCGGATTGGTCACGGCTGATTCACGGTCGGCGAGCGATGAACGGAGAGGTCGATTTGAGTACGCCGCACGAGGACGCTATAAGAGATTCTTTAGCGTCCCGTCTCGATCTCGTCGAACAGGGTCTGAGGTGGCTGGCGACTGAGTACCGGGTCCCGAGCGGGACAGGTGTGGGCGGCCGCATAGATATTCTCGCCAGGGACTCGACTGGCTGTTACGTGGTCATCGAGTTGAAACGCACCGACGCGGCGGCGCGAACAGCCATGCACGAGCTGCACAAGTACGTGGAACTTTTCCAACGCGAGAAGGGGCTCGGCCAGGCCGATCTACGCGTGATCGTGGTCTCGGTCGAGTGGCGCGAGCTTCTCCCGGCGTTCAGCCAGGCGGCTCGCGAATGGTCCGCGGACCTGCGCGGATACCGGCTCGTGCTGGAGGACGACGGCATCACTCCAGGCGCGGTTGAGCGAGTACAGCCGCTTTCGGAGGCAACCGTACGCAGCCTGACGCCGGTACAGCTTCTCGTTCAGTCCAGAACCGGCGATCTCGACGCCATCTGGCGGTGGATGGTGAAGAACCTACGGGCGGCGGGCGCTAACGACGCGGTCGGCTTCGACGTCACCCACCCCGTGTTTGACGACGGGATATACCTGGTTATCGGGCGCATGAGATCATTTGCTACCACCCGATCGAGCCAGGCCGCGGACAGCGCCGGCCTGTTCGACAACGAACTCTCGGACGGGCCCGACTTTGGCGCTGGGCTCTCCGATGCCCCACCAGGCTACGAGCCAGAGTACGAGGCGTTGGTGCAGCTCTGCCAGTCCCTGAAACCGAACACTTTCTCCTTGGAGAGCGGGCACCCGCACGTCCTCGCGCAACTGGTCAGCGATCCCGAGTGGTCGATCGGAGCCGCACGCCGATGGGGTGTGTACCGGGACGAACTGCTCTTCCCAGACCCGGAGCTGATTCTCGATGCATCCACGGGTGGGCTCTCCGACGTCAAGTTCACCGGTACGGCCCGCGCGGATCACGCGGCGCGATGGGCGCGCTGTCTCGAACGCATCGACTTCGCCCTCTCCGGAAACCCGATATGGGCCCCCGTCATCGCGGCGTGGTGCGAGGAACTGGTAGATCGCAACGCGCGCACCAGCCTGCTCGCCCATATCTACAATCCCTGCGACTTTGCGGCGGCGGTGGCCCATGGATGGCCGAGGCGCATCAACGACTTTTTACCGATGGTACGATGCGTCGCCGTCGCGCCAGATCAACCATCTCGCTCTCTTTATGGTGGTTTAATATCGTGCGGCAGGGGCATGGATCCGCCCAGCGCCTTCGAGCTGGCCTTTGGAAGCGTGGACCGGTGGGCCATCGCCCGCCTCGCCGGCTTGACTTGGCAACTAGACGACCATTTCCTGCATATCCTCGGACTAGAGTACGCGATCTCCGAGGTGGTCGAGGGGAATACGTCGCGCCGCTTTCTTAGCGTGGAGAACGGTGCACTGGTTCGACGACCCGACCAGGAATACGCGGCATCCATCGGCTGCGGCCAGATCGGCACTTTTAACCAGTGGCTCGAGCGGCATCAGCACACCCTATCGCTGCTCGCAACCAACCTTCGATACAACGCGGGAATCCCCGAGCCGGGCTGACGGGACGTCTAATTCCGCAGGTACTGGCATGATTCGGGGGCCCGTGACTCCCGAGTTCCGTAGGTGGTGGTCACACGGCTCGGTGATCAGTAGTTTGACCTGGGGAAACGCGTGTAGGGCCGTCTGGGACGTGTTACCACGCCTCGGACGGCCCCGCGGGGGCGGTTCGGGGGTTGGATGCTCCTATGGATGTCAAGATCCAGTGTGGAGATCTTTTCGGTAGTGAGCCGGCCCTCGGCGGCGCCGACGATCTTCCCAGCGACGTGCGCGCGGATGATCAGGCCGGCGAACACTGCGGCGGCCGTCGGCTCCCAGGTGTGTCGGCCAGCCATGCGTCACCCTCGGCGTCGAATGCGCCGAGGGTGACGCCGGCCGCGGTGACAGCCTGGAGGAGGTGGTCGTGGCGGACCCGTGCGGCGAGCGCCGGTCGCGGGCGTCGCGGACGAGGCCCGGTCCACGGCGGCACTACGCGGCGGGCTTCGGGCTCGGTAGCGAACGGGCCGCCGGGGCTGGTCATCAGGCGGCCACCGCCGTCGGGGCCGCCGACCCGCCGCAGGCGAGGAGGATCGTGTAGAGCTCTCGGGCGACGTACCGCTTCAGGCAGCGGATGATCTCCTTCTTGGACTTGCCTTCGGCGGTGCGCCGCTCGACGTAGGCCCTGGTTGCCGGGTCCCAACGCAGCCGGGTGAGTACGACGGTGTAGAGCGCGCGGTTCGCCTGCCGGTCGCCGCCCCGGTTGAGCCGGTGGCGGTTCGTGCGGCCGGAGGAGGCCGGCAGCGGGGCGACGCCGCACAGCATCGCGAACGCGGCCTCGGAACGCAGCCGTTCGGGGTTGTCGCCGACGGAGACGAGCAGCTGGCCGGCGACGTCCGGGCCGACGCCGTGCACCTCGAGCAGCCGCGGCGCGATCGTGGTGAGGAGCCGGTCGATGACGGTGTCCAGCTCCTTGATCTCGGCGGAGAGATGCTGGTAGCGGTGCGCGAGGCTGCGCAGCGCCAGGCGGATCGCGACCACCGGGTCCCCGGCCTTCGCCGCGTCGATGCCGGCCTCCGCGCAGACCATGACCAGCTGAGCGTTGGCCAGCGCAGCCAGTTCCGCGCGCAGCGCCTCCGGGGCCGTCACGATCAGCGCCTTCATCTGCTTGATCACGTCGGCGCGGTGGTCGACCCCGCCGCGCCGTGCCACCCGCAGCGCGCGCAGCGCCTCGACCTGCCCCGTCCGGTCCTTCGGTACTCCGGTCCGTCGTCCGGCCAGCGCCGCGCGGGCGGCCGCCTCCGCGTCGACTGGGTCGGACTTGCCCTGCCACCGCCGGGCCTTGCGGTCCGGCCGGTCGATCTCGACCAGTTCGATACCGGCCGCGGCGAGGTGGCGGGCCAGGCCGGCGCCGTAGGCACCGGTGCCCTCGATCCCGACCTTCACCACCATGCCGAACCCGCCCAGCCAGTCGAGCAGCCGCTGGTAACCGGCCCCGGTCGCCGCGAACTGCTCGGTCCCGAGCAGCCGCCCGGCCAGGTCGACCACCGCCGCCGTGTGACTGTCCTTGTGCGTGTCCACACCACCGACAACCTCGATCGGCTCGATCGTCTCGGCGGCCCTGCGTCGTCGTGCCATCCTGGAAACAGCCGTCCCTTCACCTCAATCGCGGGGGCGGCACGCACCAGCCGGGCGACGGACAAGACAGTGACGGGGCCTCTGGCCAGGCTCCTATAAGGTCACCCGCCCGTCCGGTGAGTGCACACGAGCCCCGCACTGGCACAGCCGGCAGATCCAAGTCAAGGACACCTCGGTCAGTCAGGGGTGGGCCAGGCCGGCCGGTGCGGGGCTCACGTTCATCCTCACTTTCAGGTGGGGTCGAACGCGGTCACCCGGAGTGGCCGCTGGACGGAAACGTCCTGGTAGATGGCCTTCTGGGCCAGGCTGAGGGCGGTTGTCTGGCTGGCGGTGCCGGCGGGTCCGGTCAGGGTGACCTGCATGATCCGGCCGGTCTGGCGGCGGATCGTGCGCCAGGTTTGCCCGGTTCGGCGTTCGGCGACCCGAACCAGGAGCAGGGCGAGCCAGCAGAGCAGGACGTGGCCGCGGATGCGGTGTTCGGGGCGGTGGAACATCGGCCGTAGGAGTAGTTCGGACTTCATGGCGCGGAAGCCGCGTTCGGCTTCGAGCAGGTTCTTGTAGCCGAATGCGGCGTCCTCGGCCGACAGGTCGGGGTTGGACGTGGCGAGCAGGTATTTCCCGTCCAGGCGCTGTTCGGTTTTCACCTTGGCGCGGTCGATCGTGAGCCGGCCGGTCGGGGTCTGGCGCAGCCAGCGGCCGAGTGAGGGGTGGTCGCGTAGCGCGCACTCCGCTCTGATGTGGGCTTGTTCGACCCGCTGGTGGGCAGTGTCGGTGAGTTGGCGGTCGTCGGCGCCGCCAAGTTGCCTCGCCGTGTTCTGGTCGACGCTGCTGACTCTGACTAGCCGACCCGCATCTGCCCGAACCCTTCCCCGAAATGTCAGGCTGGACTCGCGCGGCATGCCTCTGCGACCCGTCGCGGGACGCCGGCTGTCCAGGCCGACCGTCGGTCTGGTCGTCGCCCCGATCGACGCGGTCCCGACGACGAGGAGGCAGGCTACGTGATCTACCGCGACACGATAGAACGCCTGTCCCTGATACCCGGCACGAACGCGAAGCTCTACACGAGCGCGCGGCTGGTGCCTGGCGGCGGGGAGGTTGGCGGCCACGCGGCGCTTGTCTACGACGGCCTGCGTTGCTCAGGTTCCGGGTTCTCTGCTGGGCTGCGGCCGGTGGCGCCTCGGCGGTCGACGGTGACTTGCGGGTTGTCGTTGTTGTGGCTCACCCAGAAGACGATGAGGCCGAGGCGTTGCCAGGCGAGCGGGGGAAGCCGGTTGACCAGGCCGCGGTATTGGGGGTTGTCGGGCAGCGCGAGGCCGTACTCGGCGTGGGGGTCGGACATGCGCTGAACGAGTTCTCCGAGCGCGCCGAGAAAGTAGTTGACCTGCTGGGCGCCGGTTTGGCCGGTGCCGCCTTTGGCCTCGATCACCAGCCGCCGTCCGTCCGGGTGCCGGGCGTCGATGTCGATGCCGCGGTCCCGCCCCCAGGCGACGGTGACCGTGTAGCCCTGCCGTCGGAGATGCACGTCGACACACCGTTTGACGTCATCCTCGGGAACCGCGAGCGCCTGGCGCACCTCGGGGCGCGCTGGCGCGGTAGGCGGCGGGCCATCGATGACGGCGTTGACCAGCTTCCCGTCAGGGCCCGTGTAGCGGCGGAGGCTGCCTTGCGCCGCGAGCCGGCGGGCGGTCTGGTTGATCTGCTGACGCTGGGCCACACCCAGCCGCCGAGCCAGTACGTCGTCGTCGAGCGGTCCGTGCTTGATCGCGTCAAGGATCCGCTCCGCAAGCGTAACCGTGCCCCCACCCCCAAACCGCCCCGTGGTCCCTCACCGACCCGAGCGGGCGACCGTGCTCTCCTGGCGTAGCCGAGTATGACCGCGGCCACCGACAATCCGATCCTGTTCGCGAGACTAGCCCCGCCTCCGGCGTGAGGGGTGGCCTGAGGGCTCGGCTGCGTGTGGCGACGGCCGTCAGGCGGCGGCGGGCATTGCAACTCCACCGGGATCTTGCGCCGTTGCCGTCCCCTCGTGGCCGTCGGTCGAGTCATCAGGCTGACCGTCGCTGGTGGGCTCGCGAAGCGCGCGAGACCTGGCCTGCACTGGGAGAACGGCCTGGATCGGTTCCGTTCGGAGGATAGAGACGAGGGCGCGAGCGGTCGTGGCGCCGACGCGCAGCCGCTTGCGCAGCGTTTCGGCGGAGATCGGGCGACGATAGGTCCGCCAGTGCTCCTGATCCTCCATACGGGCGCGGGCCAGCAATTCGACCGACGGCTGCGCTCCCCCCGCTGACCGGCGCGAGTTGGTCTGGTCCGGGCCGCACCGACGACTCCGGCTGTCGGCCCGGCATTTTCGTGCCTAGCAGCATCCGCCGCTGCGACGCTCGCCACCTGCTCAGATGTTGTTCCGCTTGCCCGGTCTGCCTCGTCCCCCGGTTCCCCAGAGGTCTGGGCACTGCCAAGACGGTGCTCGACTCGACGCTGACCGCCGGTCGGGTTCGCAGCCGCCGATGACGGACCGGGTGCTGGCGCAGGCAGAACGTCGCCAGTTGCGTCGGTCGGGCTCTCCGGATCCTTCTGAGGCTTCCGGGTCGCGGCCATGGCGTGAAGTAGACCGGGTCCCGTCTCGGCCCAGCCGATAAGCAGCAGCGGACCGACGGCATCGAACACCGCCTTACCCACGTCGCCCGCGATCGCGGGCTCGGCGACATTCAACGCCAGCGTTACAAGGCTCGTTATCTTGAGCCCGGCGGTTGATCAGAGGCTTGACCTGGGTTCCCGCGTCGAAGACATGTCGCCGAGGCAGATTTCAAGCTGAGATCTTTTGTGCTACAGAAGGGCTGCCGCGCCGCTTC
>Ga0207641_10003250_pt1 | contig 14484 bp, 7 predicted proteins | sample KBSSwiS62_FD_184306 | JGI IMG/M metagenome (GOLD analysis project Ga0207641, IMG submission 184306) | Switchgrass rhizosphere microbial communities from Kellogg Biological Station, Michigan, USA - KBS Switchgrass S6-2 (SPAdes) (version 2) | ecosystem: Host-associated > Plants > Roots >... | reverse complement strand
CCTGAATAGCCGAGTCACTGGTCGAAGAAAAGAAGGAAGGACGTCGCGATACGTCTTTAATGCTCTCAATGCCATCGCGTTTCACCACAGACGCACCCAGTTTTAGCGAAAGAGGTACACTTCCTAGCTGCTTTATCAGCATTTGCGCCAATTCACGATTCGTTATCCCCAACCCTTCGAGGTACGCAATCGCTGCCTCATTATCAAGATCGCCAAGGACTAACTGCTCCGGCTCTTTTCCAGCAAGCCTAAGAGACCTCACCGGTGCGCGACCAGAAACGACCACTCGCAGAAACGGAAACGACTGTTGCATACGGTCCAGTATTTCCCAAAACGGAAATGCAAGAGCCTCTCCGCGGAATTGAACCTCTTCAAATGTATCCAGAACGATCACAAAAGGCCGCGGTCCGAGGTTTTCTTCCAGCAATTTCATCAGCTGGGTAATAAAATCAGTCACCTTAGCGTAGTTGCCTTCACTAGGTTCCTTTTCTCTTGGTTCTGCTCCAATCGCATTAACGAAGGAGTCGCGCAACTCTCGAAACTTGATCCCGTCTGAAAACTGCAAATCGAGTTGATCAAATATCTCCACCAAAAGCGTTTCTGGCTCGGAGACACTAAGCACGGAACGGTCGAAATCAAGATAAGCCATTGGGATGCGGACTTCTGGATCGACGCGAGTATGTTCGAGCATAAATCTCGCGACCAGAGCTGATTTCCCCACGCCGCCAGGTCCACTTATACTCAGCGCAGGCAGCGCATTAGGTCTAACCCATTGATGGACAGCTCTCTTTATTCTGCTCAGCAGGGCATCAGGGGCCAGCACGCCAACGTAACTCCGCAGTTGGTCCAGCTCTTTGCGACGTCCACGGAAAACGTTATCTCCTGCCAATGATTCGAGTGGGGCGGAAAAAGATCGAAATGCCAAACGCGCCTGCACTTCCTGCACTGAAGGAAGATTATATAGCGTGCCTTGAAGCCACGTTACGATTTGGAGGGTTTCATCGAGCTGTTCCGGAGATTGTTCATCAATCGGTATCGGTACGTTGAGTAAGTAGCGTTCCAACTGTAGCTGTAAGGTCCCTGTTCGTTCGTTGGGATTGGCCATGAGCGCGTTTTGAACCTTGTCAATCGTGTTGAGTTCAGCAATCGCTTTGCTGCGCCAATCTGGATGGAGCATAACTGTTCCAACGAAGTTACGGCCGGTTGCGGCAATTAACTCATCCTTTAGCGCCTCCTTTCCTTCTCCTTCATGTCCGCCCCCGCCTACCGGTTGCAGCAAATCAGGTCTCCTTAGAGACACAAGCACTGCGGCGGCCTGTCGATACAATTGTCTACGCTCATCGCTAATTGGTTCGCCAACGTCCGTCTGGTCATCGGCGATCAGCGAGAGAATGTCCGCAGCTGTGCGATATGCCTGTTCCATTCTTTACTATTTTGCGATTTTCAAAAGTTGCTCGTTAAGACTCGGTAACTGAGACGGTTCAGTTAGTGACTTTGCGAGCATTGCGTCTGCGATGGTTGATATCGCTGAAGGCTCAATCAACTTTGCGGGATTTTCCACCTGCATTTTGTTGTTAAAAGCCTGGAGGCAAACTACAAGGTCGAGAGCAGTAACGCCGTTAGTGGGCAATGGTCCATCGTCACCGGTCCAGGGTCGCCAATTTCCGACCAAGTCCTGATCATAATCAAGCAACAGTAGCCGCATCTTCCGCGCGAACTCGGGATTGGTGGCGTACTCCACCAATTGCCGGATCATTTCAGTAACTTCAGGCTGAACATTGGGCTGCCCAAATCCATCAAGAACAAATATCCAAAGCCCCGTATTCCGATTGACATTCCGTACTAGCCAGCGGGCCAACGCTTTAGGAAACGAACTCGTGCTGCGTTTGGGCATAGGATCCGGGTTGAGTGTCATGGATAGTTCATCAGCCAGATCTTCCACGCTGTAGGTAGGCCCGTTACCCACCGAGAGTTTGGCCGGAACTACGTGGAGATTGGGCCAGCTGTCTGTATTCATCACAAAATGGAAAAGCTCCGTGGTATAGCTCTTGCCCGATTTGGATGGCCCATTCACGCGCAGGATTGGTTGATTGACACTTTCCAGTAGAGCTTTGGCGGCCTTTCGGAGATCTGGTCGCGCCACAAAGGGTTGATTAGCCATAACCCAGAAACTCTTGAACGGATCCGGATTTGGATCGTCTTTAAGCTTTACGCGGGCTAACAGAGCAGAGAAGTCAGGCATTCCAGGCTGGTTAGCCAATCGATTCAGAAGCAATTCCATTAAGGATGGGTCGCGGCGCCATTTGCTTGTCATACAGGCATCCACCATCCAGGTTGCCTGATCTGTCGCCACAATAAGATTGGACGGCATCTCACCGAGTTCTTCTCGCTCGGGCAGCGAAAAACCAAGTGTGATCAGCGTTCCTATCGGAGTCTGAACAAGATGTTGGGCGAGAGCGGCAATTAGATCCACGCGCTCTTGTCTAGTGAGCATCGGTTTGAAAGTTAAGTTACTCCTCTTCAAAATACGAAAAAGGTACAGCCGCGAATTCGCTGGAGGTTACTACGCTTGCAGCTTCGTTACCAGTTATCGCAATCGGCACTGACTCTTCGCGAATAGTAGGCTTGGAGAGTTTTTCCCAATCATGCAGGAACACCTTCTCATAGTACTTTGCGATCCCTTCATGATGGATTAGCAAACTCGCATCGCGATTCACCTGAACACCCTGATTCGTGACGTTATGACTGCCAAGCAAAATTGTTTCTGAATCAACAATAATGCCCTTGGTGTGACAACCAGATTGCGTATGAACGCGACTCATGTTGAATCCGGCTGCTTGCAGTGATTCAATCTTCTTTCGAATTGGTCCGATGTTGCGGAAAATGAAACGCGCGTCGAGATCCCGATCCTTGGAATACTTCGCCAGCAGTTTCATAAGCTCCTTAAACTCTGGCGTTGGACTCAGGATCGGGTTAAGTGACTGGTTCTGGAAATATAAGGTACGTTTCGGCTTATTTCGCAAAAACTCCAACACCACTTCCAGATAGTTATCCGGCGTGAGAATCGGCTGAACTGTAAGCGGATTCTGTGATGTAAAAGTAAATTTTTGTGGCGCAAACACCTCTAAGCCCACTGCGGCACGCTCTTCTTCGAGAAGCTCATCGACAGGCACCAGTAACTCTGGCATCGCCTCCGGAATTAAAGCTGCCTCTTCTTCAGTTGCTGCCGTGTCAAAATCGTGGTCCAAAAACACCTGGAATCTTTTTGCTAGCAGTGCATTTTCGCAGGTGACATGCCACTCGCGATTAAAACGGGTAATCAATTGACGGTCGGCATTCGCATCGAAGAAATCGATGTCCGGCTGATTTGAAGACTGCCAGTTACCGCTGGATAGCCAGAAGGCCCGATCATCTCGAACCGCAACTTTGATGTGGTAGGCAGACGCAAAAGTCTTTCCCGAACCAACGTGAGCAAATGCGTTACCAAAGCGATCGGAAGCAACGCGTTTGAGCCCCCTAACAACAGAACTCTCCGGTTTATCGTCAGCCTTGGTTGAATCAACATCATCTTCTGTGGGTAAAGATTCTTTTGGTCCTAGAGTTTGTTGCCATTCCACTGTCGAATCTTTTAAGAGAGTGCGAGCAGTGCGATAGATGTGTGGCGCGGTGAAGTCATACATACCGAGGTGCAGTTTGCGATCTGTGCCCTCCAGAAATGGCCGCAATACTTTCCAGCCTGCATCCGGCGAGACATGGCAAGTGATTGTCATAGCACCGGTGACAGGACTGAGATCGCCGTTGGGCGGTGGCTCGTAAGTAATCACGGGGATGGCTTCCAAAAGCTCAGCTTCAATTCCAGTCGCCTGGATCTCATCAATCAACAACTTCTGGCGCCGGCGAAGTAGGGGAATAGCTTCCGCTTCTCCACTAGTCAATAACTGCTGAAATGGATCCGCGATCTCGATATCAACGGGCACCCCGTCGAGCGTCGCTGGAAGCCCCAATTCGTTTTTGATTGCCGCCTTATCAAACTTCTTACCGGGAGAAGGCTTCACTGCTACTACAACAGCTGGAATGGACGTAATGGCGCCGTTCTGAAACAAGTAACCAGCTCGTACATCAAGCACACCCTTCAGAGCCAGGAGTTCAGTCCGATTCTTAGTCGCAGCGTCGATCGCAGGTTGTAGTTCACTCGCGAGCGTTGCATCCGTTGAAACTGGCTTCTTCGCAGGTGCCGGAAGACCGTCGACATTTTCGATGGGGATGCGATTGTTTCCCCAGATAACGAAATACTTCCCGCCTTCGCTCACGATCCGACCTGAACTCGAGGCGGTAGTTGTGGTTGTCATTGGATTAGCCGGAGTTGCGGGCGGAGTGGGATCGTTTTCAGGTGCCGTACCGGTTTGAGGAGCAGTGCCGGCGCTACCAGGAATTGTTTTGTTTGGCATGAGTTTAGGCCTCCATCCAGGATATGAGGTTATCTATGACATCATCGTTGATGCGTGTGCCTGAGTTACTGGTAATGCCACCAGTGGTATGAATTCCTATCGCAACAACTCCGTTTTCTTGAGTGTCTTCCCAGATAGGACTGCCGCTCTGCCCGCCAAACGTATCAATGTCGTAAAACAGGCGAGTATTAGACACACTTTTGATGGGACGCTCGTGAAAATATTGGAAATTTGCTTGCTCGCGATCTGCTGGATAGCCGGAAACTTTCAACACGACATCATTCAACTCGGCATCCATAAATGTGCTGACAGCAAAGTTTCCAATTTGCAATCCAACCGCGTTGCTATCCAAATGGATGACTCCATAGTCAAAATCGCGTGATTTCTGTTTGGTCCAGCCATCGACAGCTGAAAAACGGGTTGAAGTGATTTTGCCGAACGGCGCAGAAGTACCAAACTTAGCGGGTATCACATCAATCGACTGGGCCCAACCGCCATCATCTTGGAGAAAAACACAATGGCCAGCAGTGGCCAAGGTTTTTGGACCAATGAACCATGCAGTACCAACATAGAGATTATTCAATTGGGAGCGAATGCGTAACGCACAAATCTGTCGCCAGGGGTTGTTCGAGAGCAAGGATTTAGCAACTTTCACGCGGTCGTCGGTGCCAATAATGGCCTCCAACAACCCCGTGTCGCCAAAGCTGGCCACGGCTACGTCTGGTATGGCAATGTTCAAATCGGTTGGATCTTGTTCCAAAACTGCGGATTCATTCACAATTTTAGGAGGAGGTTCAAGGCGTTTGTAATATGGAAGACTTTCGCGGTTCGTCGGGGGAACTACGGCAGCCTCAAGGATTCGACTCTCTGGTTGGGGCGTGTCGCTACTGAGGGGTTGGTGTCCGGGAGCAGGCATGTTAGTACTCTTTCGATAAGGATGACGGTCAATATGAAGGAACGAAATTGAGTTACGCGTAAAGCCCGCGAAAGATCGGCGTCAGTTTCAAGTATTTGGTTCGATGTGGAGGTGAACCAAATGGCTGAGAAATCGCGAGGCCGGATTTATATACCAGTAGGAACGAGGATGCAAGGATTTTTAGGACGGATATTGATTTTAGATTGCCAATAGTCTGTTCTTCGATGTAGATCGCTGTGTCTCCGCGTCTCTGTGGTGATGGACGCCATTTCTTCTGTCAATGAGCCTCGCAACTAGACAGTTGCTAACACGAACCGCAGATCTCTGTCGCGCACGGGTAGTACTGACGACCTAAGCGCAGTGCTTAAGAGGGAGGCGATTAACTCCGGAATGCAGGACGAGATTTTCCATCTTACCTGGTTTGACGTGGACTTGCCGCGAGGGGTGATTCATATTCGAGGTTTCCAAGAACGGCAAAGACCGTTTCGTGCCGATCAATCAAACGGCCGTTCAATGTTGGAAGGACTACGACACACCAGCGAGTACGTCTTTCCAAGTCAGAAAACAGAAGGACGTTTGATCGACGTGAAGCGTCGATTCGACTTGGCGAAGAAGGACGCAGGAATCAAAAGACTTCCGCTTCCATGACCTGCGTCATACAGCGGCCACGCGGATGGCTGACTGCGGAGCGGACGCTTTCACGCTTGCCGCAATCTTCGGCTGGTCAGAAGTTCGAATTGCTCTGTGTTAAACGCACGCAACGGACGAGTCGAAGCGTCGAGCCGTTGAAAATCTGGCCAAGCCGATTGGACCAAGTGACGAATCGGTGACAAATGAAAAAGGCAGGGTGGCCGCCCTGCCTTAAGTCATTGATTCTATTGGTGGAGCAGAGGGGGGTCGAACCCCTGACCTCCGCATTGCGAACGCGAGTTAGTTGGTTCCACTGACTACTACATGTTTCCATTAATTGATTTAAATTCAACAAAGCAGCCGTCCGAAAGAATTCCGCAGTCGATAGATTCCTACTCATTATCATCCATTGCCCTGAGCTCGCGTCAATCTGACGCCAAAATCACGAATGCCTCTTTAACGATTCAGCTATTACACACAACGGATTTTAAGTCCCGTGATCGGGCCATTACTTACTCTTACGAAACGATACAAGCCAGTATTTACGCGACTAGCGGTCGTCAAGGTATCGCTTCGGCTGGCTTAGTATCAACACGTACCGTCACCATCTTAGCCCGATCTTAATCTTTTCACCTTAACAGTGACCTACCAAAAATGAGCCATCAATGTCGGTACATTCCATATCAATCGGTCCACCATCTGAATATAACGGCGTTCGTACGTGCGAAGGCACGTTATCCCGGTCGCACCCCTCCACCTTTCATAGAAACTGCCCTCAAGTATACTGTCTGACTATACCGAGGATTGTGGCAAATCTAAACGATTTAGCCCTCAACATCCGGAGCTGGTCCGTATTGCGTTACTTGTGCACCTCCCCTCATAATTGCATGGTCCTTCCACCTTTCAGATTTTGAATAACGCCGATGATTCGTCTTCTAATACTGATCTTAATTTTGTCCCTCCCGGGCGTTGCTCAATCTCCACTGAGCGTTCCCGCTAAGCGTAAGTATGATTATCCCGGAAAGATTGAATCTACTTATGACAAGTCCAAAGACGAGACGGTGCTTTTCTTCAGGTTAATGCCCGTTATGGCGGGAAAGAATCTGGAATGGAGAGATGCCGGTACCGACGTTACCTCCGACGAGCGATTGGGGTTCTCGATGTATTTCACCTACAGCGGGAAAACATTGGTAACACCTAAGTGGGTGGGGATGGGGATCGCATCCGGGGTATACGAGCCCAAACGATACGACGATTACACACTCATCATCGTGTGCGACAATCAAGCGACGACTGTCGGCAAGATGACCGCGCGTGACAGAGGTGAACGTCGATACTCTCCGGTTCGCCCAACGGTCAAATTTCAAGAGTTCGAAGTGTCAATGCCCTACGAACAATTCCTCTCAATGGCGAACGCCAAAAAAGTAAAGCTCAAGATCGGTCATAGAGAAATTCCGCTGGATCGAGAGAACCTTGAAGCGATCCGTGACCTCGCTAGCCGCACCGTGCCTTAGTTTGCGGCCTCCAGTGCACCCAGTTTGAAGTTGGGGATTTGTGACTTGAACCAATTACTTGCGCGATTGGAACCAAACCCTTGATTTTCAATTCGCCATTGTCGTGTCGAGCCATCTCACGCAGCGCGGTGAGCGCGATTGCACAACCTTTGGTGCGTTCTATAAATTAGCGTCATGAAAAGATCATACGCTCGCTGCTTGACGCTGCTCGCCGCCGTTCTCTCATTCGCAAGTACGTTCGTTATCGCCCAAACCCCACCGCGCGTTACACCGATGACGCCGGACGTAGTCGAGAAGTATGATCAGACACTTCCATCCGCCGACTATATCCGGCGCGAGGTCATGATCCCGATGCGCGACGGCGTCAAACTCTTCACCGTCGTAGTGATGAAGAAGGGCGTGACCAAAGCACCAATCCTGCTATCGCGCACTCCGTATAACGCAAGCGGTTCGACGGGCCGCGTCAATAGCCAGCGCATCGTCGACATACTCGAAGTAATGGACACGGAATTTGTCACAGACAACTACATCCGCGTGTACCAGGACATCCGCGGCATGCACCGGTCCGAGGGAGAGTGGATCCTCAATCGCCCGCTCTCGGGACCATTGAACAAAACCGGCATAGACGAAGCGACCGATGCCTACGACACCATCGAATGGCTGGTGAAGAACACGCCGGAGTCGAACGGTAACGTCGGCGTCATCGGTTCGAGTTATCTGGGCTTCACGGCTTTGATGACGTTGATCAACCCGCATCCGGCGCTTAAAGCGGTGATCGCACAGAGCCCGATGGTCGATGGCTGGATGGGCGACGACTGGTTCCACAACGGCGCGTTCCGCGTCAGTTCGCTCAGCTTCCCACTGAGCCTGGGATTCAACAAGGGTAACGGCGGCGGCGAATTCGCTCTCGGCGGCGGCGACGATTACACGCGCTATCTCGAAGCCGGGTCGATGGCAGACTTTGTGAAGATGGTTGGCGCCGAGAATGTACCCGGCATCCGCAAATTTCTCGAGAATCCTGCCTACACCGATTTCTGGTCGCTGCAGGCCGTCGACAAATGGCTCGCGGCAAGGCCGCATACGGTGCCGACGATGCTCGTGGTCGGGCAATGGGACCAGGAAGACAGCTACGGTGCCCCCGCCGTCTATCGTGCGCTCGAACCAAAGGACAAGAACAACGACCGGGTGTCACTCGTGATCGGTCCATGGCGACACTCGGGCTTTAATCACTATGGCTACGACCTCGGCGCGATCACCTTCACGGGCGACACGGCGCTGGAATGGCGCGTGAAGTACGCGAAGCCGTTCTTCGATCATTGGCTGAAGGGTGGCCCTGATCCCAGGACGCCCCCGGTGCTCACTTATGCGACGGGCGTGAATCAGTGGAACGTGTCGCAACGCTGGCCTATGGGCACTGCGAAGCTGATCTATCTGGCGGCAGACGGAGTGACCACGTTCAACAAGCCCAGCGCCACCGGGCATGAAGAGTACATCAGCGATCCTGGCAAGCCAGTTCCCTTCATCCCGCGCCCGATCGCCATGGACGATCCCCTTCAGTGGAAGCCATGGCTGGTGCATGACCAGCGTTTCGTAACTGGCCGTCCGGACGTGGCAGTCTGGACGAGTGCGCCGCTCGAAAAGGGAGTTCACATCATGGGTGCACCCGAAGTGGAGTTGTTTGCATCCACGACGGGTACTGATAGCGACTGGGTGGTTAAACTCATCGACGTCTATCCAAACGACGTTCCAGAAGCCGCCTCGCAGGGGGCGAAGCCATCGATGGCCGGGTATGAATTAGCGATCGGTATTGAGATCTTCCGCGGCCGCTACCTGAAAAGCTTTGCTAAGCCCTCACCACTCGAGCCAGGCAAAGTGGAGCGCTACAAATGGAAGCTGCCCGACGTGGACCACGTATTTCGGCCGGGTCATCGAATCATGGTCCAGGTGCAATCGACGCTCTTTCCGTTGTACGACCGCAACCCGCAAACGTACGTCGAGAATATTATGTACGCTAAGAAGAATGACTATAAAAAGGCAACGCAGAGTATCTGGTTTGGCGGTGCGAACGCCAGCTCTGTAGTGTTGCCGGTGGTTCAATAAACGTCGGTGGTGATTATTTTGGTGTGGTCCAGTGTGGACTCCGAGGGCGGGAAGCGAACCCGCACGTCCTTTCGGACAACGGATTTAAGCAAAAACCAGAGCAGCAGCTACATCCTCTTTAATGCAAACTGAGCCAGAGCCTTTGACCTATTGATCTTTGCCTGCTGAGTGCCTGCTCCGCCAACGCTAATCCTGATGTACCTGTTGCCTTTCAATGCGTAGAGCGCCCCACCCACGCGAGTACCAGTCCAAAACGCTTCATCACCTAACCCCGCGATCTTTTGCGGTGGCACTTCCCGCTCTTCTTCCTCTCCTTCCTCTCGGTTTGTTTTTCGCAACTTTTCTTTCTCGCGCTCTTTCTCTGAATTCGTGCTCCGTTCTCTGTCTCTCTTCCCCTCAGCCTTTCCGAAAGTTTCCTCCCAAAACTCTTTAGGATCACGCGCGCTCGAGCCGTCGCCTTTCTCGGTAACCACCAGGCTAATAGAATTGTTGAAAGTGGGCAGAGCGAAAAAACATTGTGACCTTTTAAAACCGCCCTCAACGCCGCCGCTCAATTTTGTTTCCTTCAACGACTCGCCCTGCACCGACCGAATCTCATCGCTGGTGAGCAAGGAGCATGCATCGAGTTTTCCAGGCCCTGATGGCAGGCCGGAATTTGTAGTCGCTGGTGATTGTGTTGCCAGCGGACTTGAGGATGCCGGCACTGACTGAGAAGAAGTTCCCGCCTCGTTGCCAGACCGTTGTTGACTTACATCGGATTTGCCGCATGCGTTTAGAATCCATGTAAGTGCCAACAACGTAATACCGAGCTTCATCAAGAATATCGGGCGCATATGCACTTCTAACTCCTAACTCTTGTGAATAAACTAAATCTTACGCTACTCGTCCCAGCCTGAGGAATTCTTGAGTCCGCTTGCCTTACTAAAAGTATCCATCGCATTCTCACATCCCTTGAGCCGCATTCAAGTTCGTTCTCAACCTCTACTCAAGTTTTACTCAACCCCGACCTTCTAAGCTCCAAACTGTACTAATCGGCTCGATTTCACGCCTTTTCCCCCTTGAAAAACGTCTCTTGCGGTACGGGCCCCGATAGGAGTTGCGCGAGGAGAAAGTCATGAAAATGAGAAATAAGATCACGAAACATCCTTTTGGCTTACGAAACCGGGGATTGATTGTCCTGGCCATAAGTCTTTGCACGGTTGTTTGCTTTTCATTGTGGTTTTCTCCATCTCACGCAGCCGATCCCGGGGGCGGAAGTATTAGTCCAACGAGCGCAGCACTAAATTGGGTTGGTAACGCACCAGGCACGGGAGGAACAGGCGGAGAGGGTCAATGTATTAACAGTGGACCGGCACAAAACTGTGACAGCTTCATACTCAACGTCGCAGATACGGACTGGACCGGCAAACTCATTCAGATCAGGGTCAGCTGGTCACTACAAGCCTCCGACTACGATCTCTATGTACACAAAGGTGATTTGAGCGGAGCGGTAACTGCCCAGGGCACCAACGCTGGTCAGCCGGGTACAGAAGAAGTTGCTTATCTCGATCCGAGAGCAAACGGACCGGGCGTTTATACGGTTCACGTAGCCTCTGCAGTCACGCCCGTCCCAAATTCCGATCAATATCACGGTACTGCGAGTGTGGTTCCCGGGCTCGGGCCCGCCACGCAAGGCGCCGGTCTGGCGCCGAGATTTCAGAACTTCACACCTCAAGCGGATCTCGTGAAAACCGGAAAGGGCACGGATGCGGGTGAACCCTCTATCGGAGTCAATTGGAAAAGCGGAAAGGCAATGTTCATTTCAAACCTGACTACCTTTCGGGTCACGTTTGATGATTCTTGCCCAACATCACCAACTGCTATCTGGGAAGACAAGAGTGCTCCGAACAATGCGACCAGTCTGGATCCCATCTTGTTCACGGATCACGGTTACGACAACCAGAACCCGACTGTCGGACGAACGATTGTCTCTGAGTTAACCGGACAGGACAGCCTCTCTGCCTACACAGATGATGACGGACAGTCATGGATACCCGGACAGGGAGGTGGAATTCCTTCTGGTGTTGATCATCAAAGCATTGGAGCTGGCCCATATCATGCGCCTTTAGTTGGTACGGCATATCCAAACGCAGTTTATTATTGCTCGCAGGACGCTGCGGTTATTTTCTGCGCGCGCAGTGACGACGGCGGCTTGACCTTCGGCCCTGGTATACCTGCCTACAACCTTACCCAATGCACCAATCTTCATGGACACGTAAAGGTAGCACCTGACGGTACTGTCTATCTGCCTAACAGAAGCTGTGGCAACCAACAAGGTGTCGTCGTTTCTGAGGACAACGGCATCACCTTCAATGTTCATTCAGTTCCGGGTACCACTGCATCTGCAGATGATCCGGCGGTCGGCATTGGCCGCGGAGACAAGACCAATGGGTTCGGAAGAGTTTATGAATCATTTGCGAGTGGCAACACAGTTGCCGGCGTTGCCGTCTCGGACAATCATGGACTCAGCTGGAAAAATATAGTCGATGTTGGTTCGCTGGCTGGTATTAAAGCCGCAGCGTTTCCGGCGATGGTCGCCGGTGATGATGACCGAGCGGCGTTCGCGTTTTTCGGATCAACAACTGCCGGCTCAGCTGATGACCGGGCGTTTGCCGGTCTTTGGCATCTCTACGTCGCCACGACGTACGACGGCGGCAATTCCTGGCTTGTTTCTGATGCAACACCGAATGATCCTGTTCAACATAACGGCATCCATCTCGGAGGTGGATCGCCTCCACATCGCAACTTACTCGATTTCTTTGGCATAGACATAGACAAGCAGGGAAGAGTGCTCGTCGGCTATGCCGACGGCTGTACTGGACCAGGCTGCGTCCAGGCGCCGGGCTCTGCAACGGGCAATGCCTATACATCTCTCGCGTCGATTGCGCGCCAGACCGGAGGCCTACGATTGTTTGCCACTCCGGGCGAGTCAGCCGGGCCAACGATTCCAGGGGCGCCGTCAATCACGGTTCGACGCGATGGCGGCATCGCTCACTTAACGTGGTCTGAATCCGACAACGGCGGATCAGCAATTACTAATTACAAAGTATATCGAGGGACAACAAGTGGCGGAGAGACACTCTTAACGAACGCCGGTACAGCAACACAGTTTGATGACGACACTGCTGCTCCAAACACGATCTACTACTACAAAGTCACCGCGACAAACTCACTTGGAACGTCCTGCGGAAACAACGAAGTAATCTCAAAACCCGTAGGAGACTCGCGCTGTAATGGCATTCTGACAGCAATTGATCCGTCGGGTGATCAAAAGGCAGCCCCGGTCAATGCTGACCTGGATATTCTCGAGGTCCGCTTGGCTGATTACGTTGAAGATGGCGTGCAAAAGATCGTCTTCAAAATGAAGGTGGCCGACCTCAGCACGCTGTTGCCAAACAGGCAGTGGCGAGTGCTTTGGAACTATCCAATTAAAGCAGCGGGCATCGATGACTCTCTCTTCACCGGTTCCTACTACGTCGGCATGAACACGGACGCGTCGGGTCTGACCTCGTTTGAATACGGCACAGTCACAACAATTGAAGATGTTCCCGTGGCGTTGAGCCAGCCGAACAGGATTGGCGATGCCGACAGTGGCTGGGTTGACCGGCAGAATGGAATCATCAGTGTTGTGCTTTCAGCGGACAAGATCGGTGGTCCAAAGGCGGGAGATGTGATCGGCGGTCAAAGCGGAAGAACGTTCGCGGGTACCGGAAATCAATCGCTCCGCTCGAATACAGCAATCGACATCACTACGAATGCGATTCAGGATCCGTATACCGGCTTTGCTTACTTAATTGTTGGCAATAGTCCGTGTGTTTCAACGTGTAATGGCACCAGCATAGAGGATGACGATGCTCACATCTCTTACTCGAATGGTTGGCACTCCATCGCTAATTCCAACGCCAGTGGTGGTCACTATCGTTTGAACGAAGGCGGCAACAATCAACAGAACGCCGTCGTAACTTTCGATTCGCCATCAGCAGGCTCGATTACGTACTTCTACGCTACCAGTACGAAAGGTGGCAGCGCACAGATCGTGCTTGACGGTGTCGCACAGGGCACTATCAGTTACAACGGCACTTCAGGCAGCAATCGCGCGCCGGCATTTGGAGCTTCCCGGACTCTCAACTATGGCACAGGCCATCACACGCTCGAGGTTAAACCCATCCAGGGTGGGGTATACATCGACGGCTTCTGCCTAGGCAGCGCGAGTGCGACCGGCTCACCTGCTCTTGTTCCAGGGATAACAACTCAGTCCATCGTTACCCAATCAGCCGGGCAAACACTTTTGCGAAACGTGACATTGCCTGCTGGGACGCGAGCAATCTCGATAGCGTCCGAATCAACACTCAATGTGCCAATGCAATTGGTATTGCTCGATCCGTCCGGCAGGGTGGTCCAGACAGTTAATTCATCATCCGGCGTAGCGGTGCTCGAAACGCCGATCACGCAAAGCGGAATTTACATCGTTAAGACCATCAACCTAAGCCTTGGTCCGGTGGAGATCTGGACTGTGGCAACGCCATTGATTTCAAGACAGTGAGGAAATGACTGTGCCATCGCGTGAGGAGGAAAAGATGCGAAACAACAGAAACCAGATTAACTACTTGTTAACCTCAATCGTGACGTTCTTTTTTCCACTCACGCGAACAAAAATTCTGATCGGCACGATAGTTCTTCTGTCGATAACCGCCACGGTCCTGACAAGCGCCAGCTCAGCAGCGACTCCGTCAAACGGCACGATCACCCCGTCGAACAGCTCACTGAGTTACAGTGCGGGACCGTTTGTCGTAGCAAATGAATCAGGGCAAGGCGGGGTAATTACACCGATCTGTCA
>Ga0207641_10003249_pt1 | contig 14494 bp, 14 predicted proteins | sample KBSSwiS62_FD_184306 | JGI IMG/M metagenome (GOLD analysis project Ga0207641, IMG submission 184306) | Switchgrass rhizosphere microbial communities from Kellogg Biological Station, Michigan, USA - KBS Switchgrass S6-2 (SPAdes) (version 2) | ecosystem: Host-associated > Plants > Roots >... | reverse complement strand
CCGTGTCGCGGTGCAGGCGCTCGCAAGGCTGGCGGTGTGAACCGGACTGTGCGATCCGACTACATCACTACCACAACGCATGGGCGGCTTCCGCTCTGAGTGAGGGTGGTGGACGTCTTCACGCGCCAGGCGTTGGCCACTGAAGCTGGCCTCAAGCTCAAAGGAGAGAACGTGGTCGAGGTCCTCAATCGTCTGGTGGCGCGGCACGGTGCGCCCAGGTACGTCTTCGTCGACAACGGCAGCGAGTTCACGGGACGCCTGATGGACATGTGGGCGTACCACCACGGCGTCAGGCTCGACTTCAGCAGACCGGGCAAGCCGACCGATAACAGCTACGTCGAGACCTTCAACGGATCGAATACGCCCGCAAGATCAAGGGGATGGAGCCTGCCTAGCGGCTCCGAGACCGCCGCGGGTCTGACCCAGCGGCGCCGGCGAACCGTCCCCGCTTCTCGCGCCATCGGCCAATCTAGTTACGCATGCTCCAGCGATGAGCCAGTCGAACACAGCTTCTATCCAGCCGGCTCGGACTTCCCTCGACCCGTAATCGCCTGCAGTTCGTCGATGCGCTTTGACGCCTCGGCCTTCGTCAGCGATTCGTCGAAGTCGACCTTCGCTTCCTCACTCAGTGTCTTCAGGTAGGACTTCTGCGCTCCAGTCATCGGCTCGTCGCCGGTGACCCAGTCAGCCGGGTCCTTCTCGGTGTTGCCTTCGCTCGAATGCGCGGCGGTCTGTTTATCGGTCATGGTTGGTTCTCGTGCGTTCGTTGAACCGGCAAGAGCGATGCCCTGGCCAGCCAGGTCGCAGCGGCTAGCGATGCCGACATAGCTAAGCTAGCCACAGTTCGACTGCCGCCTCCTCGAGCGACGTCACGTCGGCGTGCGGCCCTCGCTCGCGAAGCCGATGTGACCACTGCGCGATCGGTCGCGCGTCTGCCAAGTTGTCGGCGTCCCGGTTCATGAGGGTACTGTACATGCGTAAGGGGTATCCACTTAGCTCCACTAAGCGGATACGAGCTGTTCTGGCCCGGGCACGACGATGTCGGCGTAGGTCACGGGATCTGTGATGACGGCTTGCTGCAGCAGCCGGTAGAAGAGCATCCCGCGAGAGCCCGAAGTACGCCGGTTGAAGCGGAAGACGAACTCGTCCAGGTAGGCGTCGAGGTGCTCGGGCTGCACCGCGCCGTGGTGCGTGCCGAGGATCCAGCGCTTGATGAGCGAGGCCACCCGGTGCACGCCGGCCAGGGTGACATGCGCGGGCTCCTTGGCGCCGAGCATGACGTTTTGTTGATGCACGTAGCCGAGCGAGGTCAGGGATCGGTAGGCGGCCGAGCCGTCGGTTCTGACTTGCGCGCCCGGCTCGACCGAGGCCTGCACGAACGGCACCACGAACTCAGCCGAGTCCGCGGCGATGCGGCGTAGCCGGATGCGACCCAACCCCTTGGGCTCGAGCACCTCGACCGCGAGCGCCACGAGCACCTTGGTGGTGTTGTTCTTCCTGCCTTGGGCGCTTCGCGGCTCATCCCGGTCGGTGATGGCGACGTAGGTCTCGTCGATCTCGACCATCCCCTTCAGACGATCGCGATCGGGCCGCACCATCGCCCGGCGAAACCGGTGCAGCATCGCCCAGGCGGTCTGGTAGCTGCCCAGCCCGAGCACCCGCTGCAGACCGAGTGCGCTCACACCCTGCTTCTGGTTGGTCAGGTACCAGGCCGCAGCCAGCCAGACCCTCAGCGGGGTGCGGGTCTTGTCGAAGATCGTCCCGGCGGTGACGGTGCTCTGGTGTCCGCAGTCCTTGCACATCATGCGGATGCGGCTGGCCCGGTACGGCACGCTCGCCACGCCACAGCTCGGGCAGATGAAGCCATTGGGCCAGCGCAACTCTTCCAGGTACGCCAGGCAGGCGTCTTCGCTCGAGAACCGCTCCAAAAACTCGGTCCAGGTGCGCGGGTAGGGTTGACTGGACATGGCCGATAGGCTGTATATTTATCCAGTGTATTCCACTGCTGCTGGAGCTAAGTGGATACCACTTATAAACGTACAGTTATCAAATGGACGCCGTGCCCGCTCCCGTTTCTGCGCTGCTCCGCCGGCCGCCGCTTCCCGGCCGGCGCGGGGCACTCGGCTCGCCGGCCCTGGACACATCGGCGCTTGGCACGCCGGCAACCGGCACGCCGGCGGCCGTGCCGCGCCGGGCGCCGGAAACCCTGCATCCGGCACTCTGGCTCGGCCATCAGCTCGGCCGCAGCGCCGCCCGTGCGGTGGCGAGCGGCTTCGCCGCGCTCGATGCCGAGCTGCCCGATGGCGGCTGGCCGCGCCGGGTGCTGAGCGAGCTGCTGCTGCCCCATCCCGGCGTCGGCGAGATCCGCCTGCTCGCCCCGTCGCTGGTCGCGGCGCAGCGCGCCGGCCGGCCGGTGATGATCTTCGACCCGCCGGCCGATCTTTCCGCCGCGGCGCTCGCCGGGCTCGGCTTCGACGTCGAGCAGCTGCTCGTCGTCAATACCCGGGCGCGCGTGATTCCGGGCAGCGACAGCCTGTGGGCGCTCGAGCAGGCACTGAAGAGCGGCCACGTCGGCGCGGTGCTCTCCTGGCTGCCGCCGCGGCTGCGCAGCGAGCGCCTGCGCCGTCTGCAGCTCGCCGCGCACAACCACGACGGCGTCGCCTTCGTGCTGCGCGAGCTGGCGGCGGCAGCGCGGCCGACGGCCTCGCCCTTGCGCTTGTCGCTGCATGCTGGCGGTGCCGACCGGCTGCGCCTCTCGATCCTGAAGCGGCGCGGCCCGCCGCTGGAAGCGCCCTTGCATCTCGCCTTGCCGCCGGTGCTCTCGGAGGCGGCGCGGCGCCGGGCGCAGAGCGTGCTGCAGCCGCCGGCGCGCGGCTTGCGCGAGGTCGTCTTCGTCAATCTCGCCTGAGCGTCCCGGCCGTTCCCGTTCGCGATCGCCGTTGCCGCACTGCCTCGCCGACGCATCCCGTCTGCTTCGCCGACGCATCCTGTCTGCCTCGCCGTGCTCTGGATCGCCCTGCACCTGCCGCTGCTCTCGCTCGAGTCGTTCGCCGCCACCCTGGCGGCGAACGGCGACGAGAGCGGGGCGGAGCGGCCGATCGCCCTGCTCGAGGCGCATCGCATCGTCAGCGCCAATGCCGCGGCGCTTTCGCTCGGCGTCAAGCCGGGGCTGAAGCGTGCGACCGCCCTGGCGCTGGCGCCGCAGATCGTCCTCGGCCAGGCCGACCCGAACCGCGATGCCCTGACCTTGCTGCCGGTGGCGCATGCGGCACTGGCGTTCACGCCCAGCGTCTCCTTGCAGCCGGCGCTCCAGCCGGGCGCCGCCGCCGACACAGTGCTGCTCGAGGTGCAGGCGAGCCTTCGCTACTTCGGCGGCCTGGAGCGGCTGCGCCGGGCGATCGGCGCGGCGCTTGGCCCGCTCGGCCACCGCGTGCACACCGCCTGCGCGGCGACGGCGCAAGGCGCGGCGATCCTTTCCCGGGTCGAGCCGCCGCCGCAATGCACCGACCTCGCCGCCACCCGGCTCGCCCTCCAGGCGGCGCCGGTCTGGCTGCTCGGCCCGGGGCGCGAGCATTGGGAGGCATTGCAGGGCATGGGCCTGCGCAACCTCGACGATCTGCTCGTCCTGCCGCGCGCCGGGCTGGCGCGTCGCTTCGGCGAGGGACTGCTGGTCGAGCTCGACCGCGCCTTCGGCCGCCGCCCCGACCCGCGCGAGCCCATAGTGCTGCCGGCGTCGTTCGAGGGCCGGCTCGAACTGTTCGCCCGCGCCGATACCACCGAGCAGGTGCTGCAGGGTGCGGCGGTGCTGCTCGAGCGGCTGATCGCCTGGCTGGCGGCGCAGCATGCGTTCGTCCGCCGCTTCCGGTTGCTGATGCACCACGAGGCGCGCTGGCAGAGCGACCGCACGCCCCAGGCGACGGCGCTCGAGATCGCCCTGGCCGAGCCGTCGCGCGACAGCGCCCACCTGCTGCTGCTGCTGCGCGAGCAGCTGGCCCGGCTGCGGCTGCCGGCGCCGACCCTGGAGCTGCGCCTCCAGGCCGAAGACATCACCCGGCGGGCGCCGCCCAACGTCGAGCTGTTCGCCACCTCCCAGAGCGAGCACGAGGGCCTCACCCGCCTGATCGAGCGCCTGCAAGCCCGGCTCGGCCCGGGCCAGGTGCAGCGCCTGGTGGCGCTCGAAGACCACCGTCCGGAGCGGGCCAGCGCCTTGTGCGAGGCGCGGGCAATCGATGCCGGCTCGGCGGCGGGCGGTCGCGGCGGGAGGAGGCGGCAGCGATCGCCGGCCGTCGCCGGCGCTGTCGAGCCGCAAGCGCCGCCGTCGAGTACCGGGCTGGCAGCGCGCCCGGTCTGGCTGCAGGCGGCCGAGCCGCTGCCCGAGCGGGCGGCCCGGCCGCTGCTCGACGGCCGGCCGTTGCAGCTGCTTTCAGGACCGGAGCGGATCGAAGCCGGCTGGTGGGACGCAGGCCTGACCGGCCGCGACTACTTCATCGCCGCCACGCCGGAGGGTGCGCTGGTCTGGATCTACCGCGAGCGCTTGCCGCTATCGCGCAGCGCCCACGAGGAGGAGGGCAGTGCGAGCGGCTGGTTCCTGCACGGTCGGTTCGGCTGACTGCCGCAAGCGTGGGACCTCGTTTCCCTACCGACGTTCTTCGCCGACCAGCGTGAAGCCGCGCCGGCGCAGCGAATCGCCGAGCCAGCGGTTGCCGTTGACGCCGCAGAACAGCATGTAGACGCCGTAGAAGCCGAGCAGCACCAGCAGCAGCGCGGCGGTACGCGAGGTCGCCGTCGGTGCGCCGTTGTAGAACGCCGTCACCACGTAGAGCAGCAGGCCGATCACGACCAGCAGCCAGGTGCGGCGGACGATCGCCTTGAGCGAGCCGACGAAGAATGCCTGCCACGAGAAGCCCATCTTCACGCGGACGATCTCGCCTTGAGGCGACTTGTACAAACGATAGGTGCTCATCCAATGGCCTCCGTATAAGCGGGCTTCGCCTCGAAGCCCGCGCCGTACTTCCCGCGGCTGCGCAAACGAGGATCTCGTCACGGACCGAATCGGTACGAACTCTGCTTCGGCAGATTTATGTCGGACTCGAGCGGGCGATCGTATCGATCGCGTCAGCCCGGTAACCGGACGTACGGCCGGCAGGTGACGAAAGGTTGCGCCGGCCGGCGCCAGCGGTCGCTCAGGCGATGCGCCCGAACCACCAGACCGAGAGGCCGGCGGCGAGCACCACCAGCAGGGCGCCGATGGTGGCCAGCAGGGCGCTGATCTCGGTTTCCTTCCGCTCGACGATCAGCCGCGTGCTGAGCCCCTGGTAGACCTTCTTCAGGTCGGCGGCGGTGCCGGCGTAGAAGTAGTCGGCAACGGTGAGCTTGGCGATGGCCTTCAGCGTGTCCTCGTCGAGCCGGACCCGCATCGACCAGCCTTCGAAGCCGATCGTCTCGCCTTCCTTGGTGCCGATGCCCACGGTGTAGATGCGCACGCCCCGGTCGGCCGCCATCTTCGCCGCCTCGAGCGAATCGGGGCCGGTGGTGCGCTGGCCGTCGGTGAGCAGGATGATCGCCGCCGACGAGTACGAGCCGGGCGCGACCGGGGTGAAGTCGGGCTTGGGCTTGTCGTTCGGCCCGGGCGGCATCGGCCGGGCGCCGGTGATCTGCGACAGGTCGATGCCCGCTTCCGGGAACAGGGTGGCGAGCGACAGGACGATGCCGCTGCCGATGGCCGTGCCGCGCTGCAGCTGGAAGCGATCGATCGAGGCGTTGACGTCGTCGCGGCTCAGGGTCGGCGCCTGCACGACGGCGGCCGTGCCGGCGAACGACACGACCGCGACCTTGACGTTGCGCGGCAGCTCGGCGACGAAGCTCTTGGCCGCCTCCTGCGCGGCGACGAGGCGATTCGGCTTCACGTCCTCGGCGCGCATGCTGCCGGAGACGTCCATCGCCAGGACGATCGTCTCCTGCGCCGAAGGCAGGGTGATCAGCGCCGCCGGGCGCGACGAGGCGAACAGCAGCGTGCTCACCGCCAGCAGCAGCAGCACCGGCGGCACGTGGCGCCGCCAGGCCCCGCCGCGGCCCATCGCCTCGCGCACCAGGCCCAGGCTGGCGTAGCGCAGGGTCGTCTTCTTGCGCCGGGTGATGAGAAAGACGTAGAGCGCGATCAGCACCGGCACCGCGGCCATCGCCCAGAGCATGTTGGGCCAGAGAAAGGTCATGAAGGGCGAGGCGGAGGTCGAGCTCATGCTGCAGGCCTCACGTGCGACGGCGCGCCGAAGCGGCCGCCGCTCCAGTTGGCGAGCCGGCTGCGCTGCTTCTTCAGGTCGGCAAAGCGCAGGATGGCGTCGGCCAGGTCGTCGTCGGTGGCAAGCTCGAGCGTGTCGACACCGGCCCGGGCAAGGCCCTCGCGCAAGGCCGTCTCGCGCCGCTCGGCGGCGGCCTTGAAGCGCTTGCGAAAGCCCGCGTTGTGGGTGTCGACCAGCAGCTGCTCGCCGGTTTCGGCATCGCGCATGGTGATCAGGCCGAGGTCCGGGAGGTCCATCTCCAGGGCGTCGAACAGGCGCACCGCGGTCACCTCGTGGCGCAGCGCCAACTGGCCGAGCGCCCTTTCCCAGCCGGGCGCGCTGATGAAATCGGAGACCACGAAGACGCTCGAGCGGCGCTTGATCTGGCGCTGGCCGGCGGCCAGCAGCTCGCGCAGGTCGGTCGAGCCGGCCGCCGATTCGGCCGGCCGGCCGGCCATTCGCTGCAGCAGCTCGAGCACGTGCAGGCGGCCGCCGCGCGCCGGCAGGACGGTGTCGACCTCGGTGCCGTAGAGCAGGGCGCCGACCCGGTTGCCGTGGCGGGTGAGGAGCCGCGCCAGCACGGCGACAAAGTCGCGGGCGATGCGTCGCTTGGTGAAGCGGTTGGAGCCGAAGTCGACGCTTGCCGAGAGGTCGACCAGGAACCAGGCGGAGAGCTCGCGGTCTTCGGTGAACTGGCGCACGTAGGGCTGCTGCAGCCGGGCGGTGACGTTCCAGTCGATGTGCCGGACATCGTCGTGATGCTGGTACTCGCGCAGGTCGGCCAGGTCGAGGCCGGCGCCGCGCATCAGGGTGCGGTAGTCGCCCTGGAGCAGGCCGTCGAGCCGGCGCAGCACGGTCCACTCGAGGCGCTTGAGCAGCGCCTCGGCATTGCGGTCGTCGGGCAGGCCGCCGACTGGGCCCTGTTCAACCCTTGCCATGGCCGGCGGCCTCGGGCGCCAGCGGCTTGTCCGGCACCGGGATGCGCTTCATGACGCGCTGGATGATCGCGTCGGCGTCGAGCCCTTCGGCCAGCGCCTCGTAGGAAAGGACCAGGCGGTGGCGCATCACGTCGCCGACCAGGCCGGTCATGTCCTCGGGCAGCGCGTAGTTGCGCCCGCGCATGAAGGCCAGCGCCCGGGCCCCTTCGATCAGGCCGATGGTGGCGCGCGGGCTGGCGCCGAAGGTCAGGTACTTGGCGATGTCGGCGAGGTCGTAGCTGCCGGGGCGGCGAGTGGCGCTGACCAGGCGGACGGCGTACTTCATCAGCGACGGGTCGACATAGACCTTGCGGCACTCCTGTTGCAGTTCGGAGAGCTGGCCCATGCTGGCAATCGGGCTCAGGACGGCGGGCGTGCCGGTGACCCGCTGGGCGATCACGAACTCCTCGTCCTCGCTCGGGTAGTCGACCAGCACCTTCATCATGAAGCGGTCGACCTGGGCCTCGGGCAGCGGGTAGGTGCCCTCGGTCTCGATCGGGTTCTGGGTCGCCATCACCAGGAACGGCTCGGGAACCTTGTGGGTCTCGCCGGCGATCGTCACCTGGCGCTCCTGCATCACCTCGAGCAGGGCGCTCTGCACCTTGGCCGGCGCGCGGTTGATCTCGTCGGCGAGCAGCAGGTGGGTGAACACCGGCCCGAGCGAGGTCGAGAACTCGCCGGTGCGCGGATTGAAGATGCGCGTGCCGACCAGGTCGGCCGGCACCAGGTCGGGCGTGAACTGGATCCGCTTGAAGGTGCCGCGCAGGGTCTGCGCCAGCGTCTTCACCGTGAGCGTCTTGGCCAGCCCGGGGACGCCTTCGACCAGGAGGTGGCCCTGCGCCAGCATCGCCACCATCACCCGCTCGAGGAAGTGGTCCTGGCCGACGACCACGCGCTTGACCTCGTAGAGCACGCGCTCCATCAGGCCGGAGGCTTCGCTGGAGACAGTCGTCGAATCGGTCATGGGGTAGGGAGATCCGGAAAGGGTCAGAACGGTGGCATGCCGGCGGCGGCGGCGGCGTTCTCGATCGGCACCGCGAAGCCGATGCCGATGAAGACCCGCTGCCGGTTCGGGTTCAGTATGGCGGTGACGATGCCGACCACCTCGCCGTCCATCGTCACCAGGGGACCGCCGGAGTTGCCGGGGTTGGCGGCGGCGTCGAACTGGATCAGGTTGGTGAGCAGCTGCTGGCCGTCGGGCGAGCGGAACTGGCGCTTCAGCCCGGAGACGATGCCCGAGGAGACCGACGGACCGATGCCGAACGGGAAGCCGACGGCGATCACCTGGTCGCCCGGGGAAAGATCGGCGGTCGAGCGCATCGTCGCGGCGACGAAGTCGTCGGGGATGGTGCGTGCCCGCAGGACCGCGAGGTCGTTCTCCGGCTGGGTGTTGACGATGGCGGCTTCGGACTGCGAGCCGTCGAAGAAGGTGACCCGGATCTTCTTCGCGCCGCTCACCACGTGCAGGTTGGTCAGGATGGTGCCGTTGTCGATGATGACGACGCCGCTGCCGACGCCGCGCTCGACCACGCCGTGCTCCTTTTCGTCGCTGCCGTCGTCGCCCTCGGTCATGAGGCCGACCACGCGCACGACCGAGGGGAAGATCGCCTCGTAGGCCCGGGTCGCCGGCGAGAGCAGGGGCTTGTCCTCGATCGACTGGCGCATCGCCGCATCGATCTGCTCCATCGTCAGCGGCGGCTTCATCGACAGGGCCGGGTTGCCGTACCACATGCCGAGCGCCAGGAGCGCCAGCGCCAGCGCCCAGACCTTGCGCTCGTGGCGGGCCAGCAGGGCCGCCAGGCGGCCGCGCCGGGTGCTCGCCGCGACCGCCGGGGGTGCGACCGCGACCGGAGCCGCCTCGGGCGCATCGACGGGGCGCCGCGAACGGCTGTAGAGCGGCGTTTTCTTCATGGTTGGCATCCGGCAACCGTGCGGCATACGCAAGACGCGGGCCGCTTCGCCAATACGGTAGCACGCTGCCCATGACCTGTCATGGTGCTGGGCCGATGCATCATTGCCGCCGTGTGGATAGACACGCATTGCCACCTCGACGCGGCCGAATTCGACGCCGACCGGGACGCCGTCGTCGCCGCGGCGCGTGCGGCCGGGGTGACGACGATCGTCCTGCCGGCCGTCGATGCCGGCAACTTCGACCGGGTCCGCGCGCTGGCGCACCGCCACCGCCTGGCCTACGCCCTCGGCATCCATCCGATGTGCACCGCCGCCGCCGGCGAGGCCGACCTGGCGGCGCTGCGCCACGGGCTCGAGGCCCATCGCGACGACCCGCGGCTGGTGGCGGTCGGCGAGATCGGCCTCGACCACTTCGTCGCCGGCCTCGACCGCGAGCACCAGGCCGGGATCTTCGCGGCCCAGCTCGGGCTCGCCCGCGAGTTCGACCTGCCGGTGCTGCTGCACGTCCGCCGGGCGATCGACAGCGTCCTCAAGCAGCTGCGCGCGCGGCCGGTGCGCGGCGGCATCGCCCACGCCTTCAACGGCAGCGAGCAGCAGGCCGGCGCCTTCATCGAGCTGGGCTTCAAGCTCGGCTTCGGCGGCGCGCTCACCTTCGACCGGGCGCTGCGCATCCGCCGGGTCGCCGCTGCGGTGCCGCTGGAGGCCATCGTCATGGAGACCGATGCCCCGGACATCGCGCCGCAGTGGCTCTATCGCACCGCCGAGGCGCGGGCCGCCGGGGCGACGATGCGCAACGTCTCCGCCGAGCTGCCGCGCATCGGCGCCGAGCTGGCCGGGCTGCGCGGGATCGCGAGCGAGGCCCTGGCGGCGGCGACCACCGCCAACGCGTTCGCGGCGCTGCCCCGCCTCGCCGAATGCACCGAGGAGCTCGCGACATGAGCGTGCCCGCAGCGCCGAAACTGCCCGAGGTGAACATCATGGAAGGCGGCGGTGTCCGCTACATGCACTTCGAGACGCCCTGGATCCAGGGCGCGATGCGGGTCGAGGCACCGGACGAGATCGAGCTCGACTACGTGCAGCGGATGATGGTCTGGATGCTGTTCCGCGACGAAGCCGAGGTGACCCGCGGCCATGCGCTGCAGCTCGGCCTCGGTGCCGCCACGCTCACGCGCTTTTGCCACAAGCGGCTGAAGATGCGCACCACCGCGGTCGAGCTCAACCGGCAGGTGATCGAGGCCTGCCGCCTCTGGTTTCGCCTGCCGCGCGATTCGCAGCGACTGGCGGTGCTCGAGATGGACGCCGGCGCGTACGTCGCCGATCCGGCGAACCGCGGCACGGCCGACGTGCTCTCGGTCGATCTCTACGACCAGGAAGCGGCACGCCCGGTGCTCGACAGCGTCGAGTTCTATCGCGATTGCCGGGCCGTGCTCGGCGACGGCGGCGTGATGACGGTGAACCTGTTTGGCCGTCGGTCCTCGTTCGCGCTGAGCTTCGCGCGGATCGTCGAAGCCTTCGGCGCCGACCAGGTGCACGCGCTGAAACCGACGCCCGAGGGCAACACCATCGTCATCGCGATGAAGCATGTCACGGTGCCGGGCCGCGACGTGCTTGCCCGGCGTGCCGAAAACATCGAAACTCGATGGAAGCTGCCGGCCCGCAAGTGGCTGCGCATGCTGAACTCCCTGCCGGCCGACGCGCCGGCCTCTCTACCCGAGCTGCCGCCCGCATGAAATTGACGACCAAGAGCGCGCCGCCCGATCCGGCCGCGACCGGCAGCGGCGCGGCGGTGGGCGAGATGCCGATGGAGCGGTCGATCTCGACGTCGCGGCCGGCAACGACCCATTTCCCGGGAACCGATCTCAGCCTGCCGGCGGTGCAAACGGCGGGAAAGCTCACCTGGCGCACCGTGCTCGCCTGGCTGCGCGAAGACAAGGTCCTGACCGCCGAGGACGTCGACCGCACGGCGCATCGCTTCGCCGGCGGCAACAGCGCCCAGCATCCGCTGGTGCGGATCGGCAGCGCCGGCCTCACCCGGGTCGGCGACGGCAAGGTGCTCGACGTCGAGACGCTGACCGAGTGGCTGGCCAAGCGGAGCAAGCTGCCCTACGTGCGCATCGACCCGCTCAAGGTCGACGTCGGCCGGGTCGCCGACGTGATGTCGATCAACTATGCCGAGCGGCGCCATGCGCTGCCGCTCAACTTCGGCATCAACGACGTGACGATCGCGACCTGCGAGCCGCTCGATGTCGGCTGGGTCTCGGAGATCGAGTCGCACACCAAGCGGCGGGTCCGCCTGGTGATCGTCAATCCGGTCGAGATCGCCCGCTACACCACCGAGTTCTACGCGCTCTCGCGCTCGGTGCGCAACGCCACGAAGATGGGCGAGAGCTCGGCCCTCGCCAACTTCGAGCAACTGGTCGAGCTCGGCAAGAGCTCCAAGCAGCTCGACGCCAACGACTCCGGCGTCATCCAGGTCGTCGACTGGCTCTGGCAGTACGCCTTCGACCAGCGCGCCTCGGACATCCACCTCGAGCCGCGGCGCGAGCGAAGCGTCATCCGCTTTCGCATCGACGGCGTGATGCACACCGTCTACCAGCTGCCGCCGGGTGTGATGAGCGCGATGATCGCCCGCGTCAAGCTTCTCGGCCGCATGGACGTGGTCGAGAAGCGCCGTCCGCTCGACGGCCGGATCAAGGTCCGCAACATGCCGGGCGACGAGGTCGAGATGCGGCTCTCGACCATCCCCACCGCCTTCGGCGAGAAGATGGTGATGCGGATCTTCGATCCCGACACCACCGTCAAGACGCTGGAAAGCCTGGGCTTCGGCAGCCACGACGGCAAACGCTGGGAAGAGCTGGTGTCGCGCCCGCACGGCATCATCCTGGTCACCGGCCCGACCGGCTCGGGCAAGACGACCACGCTTTATTCGACCCTGCGGCGGCTGGCCACCGACGAGGTCAACGTCTGCACGATCGAAGACCCGATCGAGATGATCCAGCCGGCGTTCAACCAGACGCAGGTGCAGCCGCTGATCGACCTCAATTTCGCCGAGGGCCTGCGCTCGCTGATGCGCCAGGACCCGGACATCATCATGGTCGGCGAGATTCGCGACCTGCAGACCGCCGACATGGCGATCCAGGCCTCGCTTACCGGCCACCTCGTCTTCAGCACGCTGCACACCAACGACTCCGCCTCGGCGATCACCCGCCTCAACGACCTCGGCGTCGCGCCCTACCTGATCGGCTCGACCTTGATCGGCGTGCTCGCGCAGCGCCTGGTGCGCACCTTGTGCCCGACCTGCAAGGTGCCGGACGAGGAGGTGACGCGCGAGACCCTGCACGAGGTGGTCAAGCCCTGGCGGCTCAACGGCGGCGTTCGGCCGTACAAGGCGGTCGGTTGCCTCGAGTGCAGGATGACCGGCTATCGCGGCCGGGCCGGCCTGTTCGAGCTTCTGACCGTCAGCGATGCGGCGCGCAATTTCATCCAGCCGACCTGCAACGAGGGCAAATTGCGCGCCCAGGCGCTGCAGGACGGCCTGAGGCCGCTGCGCCTGGCCGGGGCGATGAAGGTCGCCGAGGGCGTGACGACGCTCGACGAAGTGCTGCGCGCCACGCCTGCCTGGGAGCAGTAGGCACCACGGCGGCGCCCTTCCGCTCGGTGTAAACCACACGGGCGGGGAGGGGCTGCCTCCCTAGAATCATGGGCTTCTCAGCACCGGAGCGGGGCCCAATTGAGAATAAAGAGCGAACGCGATTTCTGGGCCGGCCTGATGTTCATCGTCGTCGGCGTGATCTTCGCCGTCGGCGCCACCAACTACAGCATGGGTCCGGCGTGCCCGCCGAACGATCCCTGCGCCGCCAATCTCTGGGCGCGCCTGTCGCAGCTCTCGGCGCATCCGGGCGCCGGCTATTTCCCGCTCGGCCTGTCGATCATCCTCGCCCTCCTCGGCGCGCTGGTCCTGTTCAAGGCCCTGACGATTGAGGCCGAGGGTGGCGACAAGGTCGGCGCCTTCGCCTGGCGGCCGCTGATCATCATCGTCATCGCCATCGCCGTGTTCGGCGCCATGCTCGAGCCTCTCGGCCTCGCCCTGACGGTGCCCGTGCTGATCATCATCTCCAGCCTGGCCGGAGACGAGTTCCACTGGAAGGGCGTCGCCGCCAATGCCGCCGTTCTCACCTTCGGCTCCTGGGCGATCTTCGTCTGGGGCCTGAAGCTCACGATCCCGGTCTGGCCGTGGTTCGCGCGCTGAACAACTCCTGAACGAGACGCACGGCATGGACCTGCTCCACAACCTCGGCATCGGCTTCGGCGTTGCCTTCACCTACACCAACCTGCTGTATGCCTTCTTCGGCTGCGTCCTCGGTACGCTGATCGGCGTGCTGCCGGGGATCGGTCCGGTCGCGACGATCGCGATGCTGCTGCCCTCGACCTATGCGCTCGATGCGACGCCGGCGCTGATCATGCTGGCCGGCATCTATTACGGCGCGCAGTACGGCGGCTCGACCACCGCGATCCTGATCAACGTGCCGGGCGAGTCCTCGTCGGTCGTGACCGCGATCGACGGCTACCAGATGGCGCGCCAGGGGCGTGCCGGTGCCGCCCTCGCGGCGGCGGGCCTCGGCTCGTTCTTCGCCGGCTGCGTCGGCACGATCATCATCGCCGCGTTCGCGCCGCCGCTCACCGAGCTGGCGTTCAAGTTCGGTCCGGCCGAATACTTCTCGCTGATGGTGCTCGGCCTGATCGGTGCGGTCGTTCTCGCCTCGGGCTCGCTGATCAAGGCGATCGCCATGATCATCCTCGGCCTGCTGCTGGCGCAGATCAACACCGACGTGATCTCCGGCACCGCCCGCTACAGCTTCGACATCCCGCAGCTTACCGACGGCATCGGCTTCGTGGTCATCGCCATGGGCGTGTTCGGCTTCGGCGAGATCATCGCCAACCTCGGCCAGCCGGCGGAGCATCGCGAGGTCTTCACCAAGGAGGTGAAGGGCCTCTGGCCGACCCGGAAGGACTTCCTCGAGGCCTGGCCCTCGGTGCTGCGCGGCACAGCCCTCGGCTCGATCCTCGGCGTGCTGCCGGGCGGCGGCGCGCTGCTCGCCTCCTTCGCGTCCTATACGGTCGAGAAGAAGCTGACGCGCAACCCGCGAATCCCGTTCGGAAAGGGCGCGATCCAGGGGGTCGCCGGGCCGGAGAGCGCGAACAACGCCGGCGCCCAGACCTCTTTCATCCCGATGCTGACGCTCGGCATCCCGCCCAACGCGGTGATGGCGCTGATGGTCGGAGCGATGACGATCAAGGGCATCCAGCCGGGTCCGCAGGTGATGACCT
>Ga0207641_10003248_pt1 | contig 14498 bp, 10 predicted proteins | sample KBSSwiS62_FD_184306 | JGI IMG/M metagenome (GOLD analysis project Ga0207641, IMG submission 184306) | Switchgrass rhizosphere microbial communities from Kellogg Biological Station, Michigan, USA - KBS Switchgrass S6-2 (SPAdes) (version 2) | ecosystem: Host-associated > Plants > Roots >... | reverse complement strand
GCGTGCTACGGATCCGTTTCTTTTACGAGAGCATTCGTCCGCTCTGTTTGGAGGTGACTATGACTCGGGAGGGCGCGCGCGCCGTTGCCCGTTGTGTTCTCATCCTGACCGCGTTCGTCCTGGCCGCCGCGGGCCCGGCGGCTGCACAGAAGCCGACATTCGACATCGAGGGCATCGTCACGGACGCTCAGCAGGCCGTCCTGCCAGGTGCCACGGTCACCTTACATAATGTCGCGATCGGGCTGTCGCGCGAGATCGCGACCGATGAGAATGGCCGCTACGTCTTCACCGCGCTCCCACCAGCGGGACAGTACGTGCTGCAGACGACACTCGCCGGCTTCGCCACCGAGCGCCGCGAGAACCTGACATTCAACGCCGGCCAGCGCGTCGTGCTGAACATCTTGCTCAAGCTGTCCAACGTGCAGGAGACCGTCACCGTCGCCGGCGAGTCGCCAGTGGTCCAGACGACGACCTCGGAAGTGACCAAGACGATCGAGAGTCGCGACCTCGTGTCGCTGCCCGTGCCCGAGCGCAACTACTTCCGGCTGCTGACGCTGGACTCGAACGTCGTCGCTCGCGCGCCAGGCACCAACGGGCTGTACGTCGGCGGCGGAGATGTCTGGAACTTCGGCACCTACGTCGACGGCACCAGCAACTTCTCGAAGTGGCTCACGCTGCAGCGCGCGCCCCAGCGGGGCTCGGCTGGTTTCGCGCTCGAGACCGTGAGTCAGGTCCAGATCATCACCAACCAGTTCTCGGCGGAGTTCGGCGGACACTCGGCCGGGGTGATGAACATGATCACCAAGAGCGGCTCCAACACGTACACGGGCGCCGCGCTGCTGGTGGTTCGACCGGGCGACCTCGACGCCATCCCGCCGCTCGCCACTCAGAAGGTGCCGTTCAATCAGCAGCAGTTCGGCGGCAACGTCGGTGGCCCCCTCGTCCGCGACCGCGCGTTCTTCTTCGGCAGCTACGAGCGGCGGCGCGAGCGAAGCCAGGTATCCGTGACGTCGCCCGAGGCGCCCGGGACCGTCATTCCGACGCCGGCGGATGAAGACCAGGGACACGTGCGCGGAGACCTCCGGTTCTCGCCGTCCCAGACGCTCGCGGTCCGCTACAACATGGTGCGGTGGAAGCAGGACAACGAGAGCGGCGGCCTGCAGCTGCCCGGCACGGGCTACATCTGGACGAACAACGTCGATACGGTTCACAACATGTGGACGTCGATCATCTCCGACCGCGCGCTCAACGAGGTCCGCGGACAATGGTCGCGCTACTACGATCTGCGGGCTGCCAAGTGTGACTGCGTGCAGTTCAACCGCACGGGTTATTCAATCTCGGGTGGCGTCGCGACCGGCACGTGGGGCGTCATCCCGGAAGATACCTGGGACGTGTCCGACACGTTTTCGCTGTGGCGCGGCAATCATTCGTTCAAGATGGGCGGCGGGGCCACGTATGACGTGACGACGCAGCGGTACCTGCCCAATCAAAACGGCATCTACAACTTCGCGGGTGGGCCAGCAGTGGCACCGAACCCGAATCTGTACACGCAGGCCTTCGCGCTCGTGCCCGGCCAGGACGTGATTTATCCCAAGGCCTGGGTCTTCAGCAGTTTCGCGCAGGACGACTGGCGTGTCAGGCCCAACCTCACACTGAATTACGGCGTCCGGTACGACGTCGAGCTCGTCCGCGACATCCCGGACTGGCCCGCACCGACTGACAAGAACAACGTCGATCCGCGTGTGGGCTTCAACTGGGATCCGCGCGGCGATCAGCGCTGGTCCGTGCACGGCGGCGCGGGTCGCTTCACCCAGCAGAACCCCATCTTCACCATCGTCAAGGGCGCGGTGCTGGGTCGCAACGGCATCGTCACGCTCGCGCTGCCGCCGAGCGACCCGGCCTTCCCGAAGTTCCCCAACGCGCTTCCCGCTTTCCCTCCGGGCGCGGTGCTGCCGGCGCGTAACATCCAGGAAATCGCGCCGGACCTGGAGAACGAGTTCGCGTGGCAGTACAGCTTCGGTGTGCAGCGGCAGCTCGGCTCGCGCACAAGTGCGTCGGTCGACGTCAACGTGAACCGCAGCCACAAGCACGGCTTCCTCGATACGAACTATCCGACGCCGATCTCGAAAGCGCAGATCAATGCGGCCGGCGGGCAGGTGGTGCGGACGTCGGCGCAGGCCGACCTCACGCGGCCGATCAGGCCCGGGCCGAATGGGTTCCGGCGCATCGAGGTCCTGACCAACGAGGGCCGGACCTGGTACCAGGGCATCCGATTCGGCGTGCAGCATCGTACGAACCCGCTGCTCGTTTCGCTCTCGTACACGTTCTCGGACGCCGAGGATCGGCTGAACCACTGGGAAATACCTGAAGACAGCTCGAACCCGGAGCTCGATCACGCGGACTCGGCATCGAACACGCCGCACAACTTCGTGGCCTCGGCCACGTGGAACATTCCGGGACAAGGCGCGGTGCTCGAGGGCTGGCGTGTGAGCACGGTCGTGCATGCGCAGAGCGGCAATCCCTACAGCATCCGCTACGCGCAGGATCTGACCGGCACGACGCAGGTCTTCTGCACGGCACAGCGGACCTGCAACGTGACGACGCCCGAGGGTCGGAATACGGCGCGCGGGGCCCCGGTGCGGTACGCGGACCTCACCCTGACGCGCACGTTTACGCTGCCCACCAGCCACCGCGTCGAATTTCGGGCTGACGTATTCAACCTCTTCAACAACGAGAACTTCGCAGCGGACGGCTACATCGGCATCATCGGCAACGTCAATTTCGGCAAGCCGACGAGCCAAGCGTATCCGGGCCGCCAGTTCCAATTCGGCGCGATCTATCGGTTCTAGTCGGGCCGCACGGAGGCATCGCGTGCAGAACAGCTCGTGGCGCAGCCCGTCAGGGCTGCGACCACCTCGCCCGATTGTGACGGTCCTCGCGATGGCGGCGTTCGTGGTCGTCGCTCTGGTGGCACGTCCCGCCGCTCAAGGTCCGGTCCGCGTGATGGTGCGGACGGAGCTCGGCGACATCCTGCTCGAAGTCGACACGAAACGCGCACCCAACACGGCCGCGAACTTTCTTCGGTACGTCGACGCGGGCCACTACGACGGCGGCACGTTCCATCGCACGGTCAAGATGGACAATCAACCCGATAGCCCGGTCAAGATCGAAGTCATCCAGGCGGGTGTGAACGCCGATCGGGCCAAGGACGGCTTTCCGGCGATTCCGATCGAGCCCACGAGCGTGACCGGTCTCCGCCATACCGACGGCGCGATCTCGATGGCGCGCGGACAGCCCGATAGCGCGACGTCCGGATGGTTCATCTGCATCAAGGATCAGGCGTCGCTCGATTTCGGCGGCGCCCGGAATCCCGATGGTCAGGGATTCGCCGCTTTCGGGCGGGTCGTGCAGGGTATGGATGTGGTGCGGAAGATTCAGCGGGCTCCCAACACCGACGCCCAGCGCCTGACGCCGCCGATCAAGATCGTGAAGGCTGCCCGAGTCCCGTGAAACGGGCGTAGCATAGCGGCATGACGCACCGCACCTTCGCCGGCGCCGCCGGCGCACTGGCTCTCTCGGGCCTGCTGGTGGCTGGAACCGCCGCTGCCCGCCAGGACGACACCAACCGCAAGGACTGGCTGCAGCTCTTCAACGGCCGCGATCTGAACGACTGGTCGATCAAGTTCGCGCGCCACGACCTGGGCGAGAACGTCAACGACACATTCCGCGTCGAGGACGGGTTGCTGAAGGTGCGCTACGACAAGTGGAAGGCGTTCGATCGCGAGTTCGGTCACATCTTCTACAAGCAGCCGTTTTCGTACTATCTGCTGGCTGCCGAGTATCGCTTCGTCGGCGAGCAGGTCGCCGCCGCGGGTCCCTCCCTCGCCTGGGCCAAGCGCAACAACGGGTTGATGCTGCATTGCCCCGACCCGAAGACGATGCTCAAGGATCAGGATTTTCCGATCTCGATCGAGGTGCAGCTGCTTGGAGGCTTGAGCGACGGCAAACCGCGGTCGACGGCGAACGTGTGCACCCCGGGGACGAACATCGTCATGAACGGACAGTTGCACACGCCGCACTGCACGAATTCCACGTCGAAGACCTACGACGGCGACCAGTGGGTGCGCGTCGAGGTCCTGGTGCACGGCGACGAGCTGATTCGCCACATGATCGACGGACAGACCGTGCTCGAATACACCAGGCCACAGATCGGCGGCGGGAGCGCGTCGCCGACCGATCCCAAGGTGAAGGTCGATGGGACGCCGCTGACGGGCGGGTTCATCTCCCTTCAGGCGGAGACCGCTCCAGCGGATTTTCGAAAAGTCGAGCTGTTGAATCTCGAGGGGTGCATGGACCCGAAAGCGCGCAACTACAAGACGTATGTCGTGAGGTCGGCTCCCAACGCCTGCCAGTATTGAGCGAGTCCACATCGTGACGCGTGGTCTTCCAGCAGTTCTCGCCCTCGCCGTCATCGGCGCGGCCGGATTCCGCATCAACGCGGCGCCGCAGGCCACGCGCGCGTCCGCGATCAAGTTCGAGAAGCGCGTGGTGACGGCCGGCCTCGAGAACCCATTCCAGATCGTCTGGGGGCCGGACGACGACTTGTGGATCACGGAACGGACCGCCGGGCGCGTCACTCGCGTGAGGCCGTCAGACGGGTCGAAGACGGTGGCGATCGCCATCAGCGATGTCCTCCCCGACGGCCCCGGCGGGTTGCTCGGCATGGCGCTCGACCCCGGGCTGCTGAAGGGCACGGGGAACGACTACGTCTACGTCGCGTATACGTACGACGCCGACGCGGATCCTGCGAAGGTCAGCGGCCGGACGAAGATCGTGCGCTTCACCTACGATCCGCGCACGCACACGCTCGGTAGCGCGAAAGACGTCCTCACCGGCCTGCCCGCCGGCACGGATCATCAAGGCGGGCGGCTTGTCATCGGCCCGGATCGGAAGCTGTACTTCACGATCGGCGATCTCGGCGCCAATCAGCTTGCCAACTTCTGCAACCCGAATCGCGCGCAGATGCTGCCGACCGCCGCGCAGGTGGACAGCCGTGACTGGTCGCTTTACGAAGGGAAAATCCTGCGGCTGAACTTCGACGGATCGATTCCATCTGACAACCCGACGCTCGGCGGTGCGCGAAGCCACATCTTCTCCTACGGCCATCGCAACCCGCAGGGGCTGGTCTTCGCGCCTGACGGCAAGCTGTACGACTCCGAGCACGGGCCGAATACGGACGACGAGGTCAACCTGATACGGCCGGGTGCGAATTACGGCTGGCCGCACGTCGCCGGCTATCGTGACGATCAGTCGTACGCCTACGCGAACTGGTCGGCGTCGAAGGACGTGCCGTGCCGATCGCTGACCTATACGGCGTATCCCGAGGTGCCGCCGTCGGTTCCCGTGCAAAAGGAGAGCGCGTGGAACCATGACTTCGTCCCCCCGATTCAGACGTTTCGCACGGTGCCGACGGGATACGACTTCAAGAACCCGAAATGCGCGGAACGCGAGCTGTACTACCAGTGCTGGCCGACGGCCGCGCCCTCGAGCCTCGCGGTGTACACCGCGAAAAACGGCATCCCGGGCTGGGATCACTCGCTGCTGATGCCGAGCCTCAAGCACGGCACGGTCTACCGTATGCAACTCGACGCGGCCGGCACCGCGGTGGTCGGCGAGCCCGACGAGAACGTACCGCTGAAGACCGTGAATCGGTACAGAGATGTGACGGTGCGGCCCGACGGTCTGGCGCTGTTCATCCTCACCGACGTCGGCGGCAACACCCAGGACGCCTCGGGGAGGCCGGCCGTAAAAGTCGAGAACTCCGGCGCGATTCTCGAATTCCGGTATCTGGCCGATCGACGCTAACCCTTACAGCGAGCCCCTTGCGCTGACGCCATGGATGTGAGATCAGCGGAAGAACGAGAGATCGATCAGCTGGCCAGGCTCTGGCACGACGCCTGGCAGGACGCTCACGCGCGGATCGTGCCGGCCGAACTCACGCGGCTGCGGACGCTGGAGAGTTTCAAGCAGCGTCTCGAAGCGGCCTTTTCCGATCTCCGCGTTGTCGGTCCCACTGGCGCGCCGCTCGGACTGTGCGTCATCAAGGGTGACGAGCTCTACCAGCTGTTCGTGTCGGCCCAATCACGCGGTGCGGGCGTGGCCGCCGCGCTGATTGCCGATGCGGAGGCTCGACTCTCCGCGCGTGGCGTCGGGACCGCGTGGCTCGCGTGTGCGATTGGCAACGATCGGGCCGCGAGATTCTATGAAAAGTGCGGATGGCGCCGGGCCGGCGTCGTCGTCAGCCAACTCGAAACGCCGACCGGCATCTTTACGCTGGAAGTGTGGCGCTACGAAAAACCCTTGCGCCCGGCTACTTCTCGACTCCGAACGTGAACACCGTCCTCGATGTGAACGTCTCGCCCGGCCGCAGCACGGTTGACGGAAACGCCGGCTGATTCGGCGAGTCGGGGAAGTGCTGGGTCTCCAGGCAAAAGCCGAAGCGCTTGCGATACGCGCGCCCTTGCTTGCCGGTGATGCTGCCGTCCAGAAAGTTGGCGGAGTAAAACTGGACACCAGGCTCCGTCGTCGCGACGTCGAGCGTCCGGCCGGTCGACGGTTCGACCACTCGCGCGGCGTGGCGCAGTTGACCGCTCTGGCCGTCGACGACATAGTTGTGATCGTATCCGCGGCCGATCACGATCTGCGGATGTGGGTCGTCGATGCGCGCGCCGATCATCGCGGGCTGACGGAAGTCGAACGGCGTCCCGACAACCGATGCCAGCTCTCCGGTTGGAATCAGCGTCGCATCGACCGGCGTGTACCGATCGGCGTCGAGCTGCAGCCGGTGATCCAGCACATCGCGTACGGCTTGCCCGGCCAGATTGAAATACGTGTGCTGCGACAGGTTGATGACGGTCGGCTTGTCGGTCGTCGCCTGATAGTCGACCGCGAGCTCGTCGCGATCGGTGAGCGTGTAGGTGACGTGCACCGACAATCGGCCTGGATAGCCTTCTTCGCCATCCGGACTCACGTAGGTGAACGCGATGCCGTTCGGCAGCGGCTCTCCGCGCCAGACGACGCTGTCGAATCCTTTCGGGCCGCCATGAAGATGATTGGGCCCGTTGTTGGCCGCCAGCGTGAACGTTTGGCCATCGAGCGTGAAACGCGCCTTGGCGATCCGGTTCGCGAATCGCCCGACCACGGCGCCGAAATGCGGCGAGTTGTTGCGCACGTAATCCATCGCCGTGTCGTAGCCGAGCACGACGTCGTCCAGGGCTCCCGCGCGGTCCGGCACCTTCAGTGACAGGATGATCGCGCCGTAGGTCATCGCCCGCAGCTCGATGCCGTGACCGTTCGTTACCGTGAAGAGCTCGATGGCCGTGCCGTCCGCAAGCGTACCGAACGGCGCACGAGTGGTCCGCGACGGCGAGGTTGACGGATTTCCTGGCGGGGACGAAATCGCGGCCTCCTTCGTCGTGCAAGCCAGCTGAACGACTATCGAGATCGATACGGCCATCAGCCGCGTCCGTCCGTCAATCATAGGGGCGGAGGATAGCAGATGTTGAGCGAGCGACCGTTCTCGCCGTGGCTTTCGACGGCCGCCATCTGCATGATAACGTGAGCGCGCATGGCCCCGCGCTCCACAGCCCGCACGGAGAAGAACATGCGTAACGCCATCGCAACAGCAGTCGTGGCCGTGGCGATCGCCGCAGCCCTCGCCGGGCAGGCGCAGGCGCCGCCGTGGGGCGGGGCGTGGGAACTCGATCCGACGCAGTCGGAGTATCGCGCCGGCCCGGCGGCGGCGCGCGAAACGATGACCATCGTGCCGTACATCGGCGCGTACAAGATCACGATCAACCGGACAGACGCCGGTGGTCGGATGTCACAGACCGAGGCGATTGCCAGGTTTGATGGAAGTGACGTCCCGGCGATCGGTTTGCGCGTGCCGACGGCACGCGCGTTCACGATCGTCGACGATCGCACGTTCGACATGGCCGACAAGGTCAACGGTCTGGTGACGCTTCGGCGCCGCGTTTCCACGGACGGCACAACGCTCACGATGACGGAGCAAGGTGTCGACGAGGGAGGGCAGGCCGTCGATGCGGTTCTGCGCTTCGTTCGCCCAACGGCGACCGGCACGGGAGTTCCAACCGCGACACCCGCCGGGGTGTTTCGGGCCGGCCCTGGCGTGACGATCCCGCGGGTCCTCAAAGAAGCCAAGCCCCAGTACACGGCAGAGGCTATGCGCGCGAAGATCCAGGGCAGCGTCGTGCTGGAGTGCGTCGTGAAAACCGACGGCACGGTAGGCAACGTCAAGGTCATCCGGTCGTTGGACGCCACCTATGGATTGGATCAAGAAGCGATCAAGGCGGCGCAACAGTGGGTGTTCACACCCGGGACGAGAAACGGTCAGCCAGTGCCGGTCATGGTGTCGATCGAGCTGACCTTCACGTTGCGCAAAGACTGAGAGGGCGTCATGAGACTGATCGTTGGTGCCTCGTGCGCGGTCGTTCTTGCGACCGTCACGCATCTTGGTGCGGTTGAGGGCGGATTGGCCTGCGCCGACGTCGCGAAGTTGGCGCTGCCGCACGCCACGATCACCCAGGTCGAAGCCGTCGCCGCCGGCGGCTTCACACCTTCGGAACGCCCGAACGACTATCGATCGCTCCCGGCGTTTTGCCGCGTCGCGATGACGCTCGCGCCGTCGGCCGACTCGGACATCAAGGTGGAGCTCTGGATTCCCGCCAATTGGAACGGTAAATTCCAGGCGGTTGGCAACGGCGCGTTCAACGGATCGATCAACTACCCGGCGATGGCGAGCGCGCTGGCAAGCGGCTATGCGACCGGCTCGACCGACACCGGACACACGGGCGGTGGTGCGAGCTGGGCCCTCGGACACCCGGAAAAGGTCGTCGATTTTGGCTGGCGTGCCGTTCACGAAATGACGGTCGCATCCAAGAAGGTCATCGCCAGCCACACCGGCCGCGCGCCGGCCTTCTCGTATTGGAACGGTTGCTCCGCGGGCGGCCGGCAGGCGATGAAGGAAGCGCAGCGCTTCCCGGACGATTTCAACGGCATCATCGCCGGTGCGCCCGGTCTCGATTGGACGGGGCGCGCGGCGCAGGCGGTCCGGATCGCGAAAACGCTCGAGCACAACGACGCCGGACGACTGTCCACCAACGACAAACAACTGCTGCATCGCGCCGTTGTCGACGCGTGCGATGCGGGCGATGGCCTGAAGGACGGCCTGATCTCGGCTCCTGAGCACTGCCGGTTCGATCCAGGCGTCCTGCAATGTGCCGGATCCGCGCGGTCGGACTGCCTGACGGCCGCGCAAATCGACACCGCCCGATTGATCTACTCGCGGGGGGTGAACCGCTCGACGAAGCGGGAGGTCGGCGGCCTGTTGCCGGGCAGCGAACTTGGATGGACCGACATGGGGTGGACCGCGTCAGCACGAGCCACCGGACTCGACCAGTTCCGCTTCCTGGTGTTCAACGATCCTGCGTGGGAGATTCAGAAGTTCGATTTCGAACGCGATCTCGCGCGTGCTGAGGAAGCCGACCGCGATACGCTCAATGCCCTCGATCCCAATCTGAAGCCGTTCATCGACCGCGGAGGCAAGCTGATTCAGTTTCACGGCTGGGCCGATCCGCAGATCTCGCCGGCGAACAGCACGCAGTACTACTGGCGCGTCGCCGCGGCCGTCGGCGGCGGCGCCAGGGTCTACGGCTCATACCGATTGTTCATGGCGCCCGGAATGGGCCACTGCGGCGGCGGCGAAGGACCGAACACGTTCGACATGGTCGCGGCGCTCGAGCAGTGGGTCGAACACGGCAAGGCGCCCGATCAGGTGCTTGCGTCGCACTCCACCAACGGCGCTGTCGATCGGACGCGGCCCCTCTGTCCCTTCCCGCGGCTGGCGATTTATCGGGGAACAGGCAGCATTGACGACGCGGCGAACTTCGTCTGCCGCTTGCCGTCAGACTAAGTCCCGGCGGCCACTCGTAGCGCAGGCCTTTAGGCCTGCCAACGGCCGCCGGGGCAGCCCTAAAGGGCTGCGCTACGTTCATTTCGCAACGCACCGTCAGTCGTGTCGCAGCGCCTGCACCGGATTGAGGCGTGACGCTCTCCGCGCCGGGACGTAGGCCGCCAGAAAGGTGACCGTCAGGACGATCGGGACGACGATCAGCAGGGCGCCGGTGTCCCGCTGGTTGTCGCCCGTCGGAAATGCCGCCCGCAGCAGCTCTCCGGCTCCGACGCTGGCGACGAGCCCCAGCACGAGACCGACCACCGCCAACACGATCCCCTGCCGCAGCACCATCAGCGAGACCGCCCCGCGATCGGCGCCTATTGCCATCCGGATGCCAATCTCGCGCGTGCGACGGGCGGCCGCATAGGACACCAGACCGTAAAGGCCGACGATGGACAGGCCGAGTCCCATCAGGCCCATGGCCGCCACCGTTCCGACGAGCACGTTGAAGATGCTGACGGCGCGCATCCGGTAGAACTGCTCCATCGTGCGGACGTTGTAGATCGGCATGTTCGCGTCAAGACCACGGACGACGTCGCGCAGCGGCGCGGCAAGCGTCGCCGGATCGCCCGCGGACTGGGCGAGCAGGATCATCTCCTGCTGCTTCTTCTGCCGGTGCGGCAGGTAGACGAACTCGGTCGGCGCCTCGGCGATGAAGATGTACTTGCTCGTTTTCGCCAGCCCGACCACCTGAAACCACGCCTTGTCGTCGCCGACCGTCTGCAGACGCTTGCCGATCGGATCCTGTCCCGGCCAGTAGTGTTGCGCGAACTGCTGGTTCACGATGGCGACCGGTGGCTTGCCGGCCGCATCGTCGACGGTGAAGTTGCGTCCCTGAAGGATCGTCAGCCCCATCGTGTCGAAGTAGTGTTCGTCGATTCTCGACGAGACCACGGTCGCGTTGTCCTTGCCAGGAGGAAACTGAAAACCTTCCGGAACCACGGTCTCGAAGCCGATCGAGTCGTTGGACATCGGCACCGATGTCGCCATCGTCACACGCTGGACGCCGGGCACGGCGCGGGCGCGTTCAGCGACCTGATCGAAAAACTGCCGCGACTGCGCGTCCGTGTAGTGCAGCAGGCTCGTGTCAAAACTCATCATCAGCAAATGGTCCGTGCGATAGCCTGGACCGTTCGCAAGCTGCTGACGGAATCCCCGATACATGAAGAGCGCGACCACCAGCAGCACGACCGACACCGCGACCTGGCCGCCGACGAGTACCGCGCGTCCCCAGCGCCGACGCCGGCCGGGCGCGACGCTGTCGCTGGCTTTCATCACGGCGGTCAGATCCGTGCGCGTCGCCTGGAGCGCCGGCACGAGGCCGAAGATCACTGCGCTTGCCGCCGCGACGGCGAGGCTGAACAACAGCGCGCGCCGATCCATCTGAAACGAAAGCGCGACAGGCAGGTCGGTCGGCAGCTCGATCTGACGGAAGAGCGTCATGCCGGCATAGCCAACACCGAGACCCAGCATGCCGCCGGCCACCGCGATGAGCAGACTCTCCGTCACCAGCTGGCGGACCAGCCGTCCGCGCCCCGCGCCAATCGCGAGGCGCAGCGCCATTTCGCGCGCGCGCGCCGGCGCGCGGCTGGTCAACAGCCCCGCAACGTTGGCGCACGCAACGAACAGCACCGCGAGCGCGAGCGTCGACAGCATCGCGATGAGCATCGCGTCCGGCGGGCTCTGCTCGATCCTGGCCTGCAGTTCCGTGCGGATCGCAAGCCGCCGGTTCTTGTTGGTCTCGGGATACGCGCGCTCGAGGTCCGCGGCAATGGTCGTCAACTCGGTCTGGGCTTCCGCTTGTGAGACGCCCGGTCTGAGGCGGCCCTTCAGTCGTAGATCCCGCGCGTCGCGGTCCTCGAGAACCTGGCGTTTCGGATCGTTGGCGAGCCGCTGCGACATCATCAGCGGCACGAAGAAATCGGACCGGACGTACTGATTGAGTCCCGTGAACTCGGGCGGGGCGACGCCAATCACCGTGAATTCGCCGCCGTTGATCCGGACGCGGCGACCAAGGACGCCCGGATCGGAGGCGAACTCCTGCTCCCACATCGTGCGGCCCAGCACCACCACGGCGTCGCGGCCGGGCACTTGATCCTCTTCTGGCGTGAAGGCGCGTCCGACGGTAGGCTCGACACCCATCAGGGAGAACAGATTCCCGCTCACTAGCATGCCCAGCTTGAGTTTGGGCGTGGCCCTGGGGTCGGTCGCGAATCCAACCGTCACACCCCTGAACGCGGCGAGGCCTACGAAGCTCTTGGCGCGATCGCGGATGTCCACGTAGTCGCGATACGAAGAAACCAGGGAGCTGGCACCGAGCGCTTCGAGGCTGGCGGTGGAGCCGACGGTAAAGACTTCGCCCGGGCGGGCGATCGGCAGCGGCCGCAGGAGCAGGGCGTCCGCGAAGCTGAAAATCGCGCAGTTGGCGCCGATCCCAATCGCCAGCGACAGGACGGCGATCGTGGCGAAGCCTGGGCTGCCGGCCAGCACTCGGCCTCCGTACCGCACGTCCTGCCACAGCCGTTCGAGCCCCAGGAATCCCGGTCGCCGGCGGTTCGATGCGGTGATCTGCATGATCCTGGATCTTAGACGCCCGACAGCACCCCGTTGTTCTCGCTGAGCCTGCGCCTCCTTATCGTCAGACAGCGGCTGCTGCCGCCGGCTGATACGTGCCGACCGGCGGCCGGAACGAGATCGAGAGCCGGTTCCAGCCGTTGATGACGATGACGGCGAAGGTCAGCGCGACGAGCTCTGCTTCGTCGAACTGCCGGCGCACGCGCTCGAACAAGTCATCCGACACGCGCGAGTCGGCCAGACGGGTCAAGGCTTCGGTCCACTCGAGCGCGGCACGCTCGCGATCGCTGAAGAACGGCGTCTCGCGCCATGCGTTGAGCGCGTAGATGCGCTGCTCGGTTTCGCCGGCCCGGCGGGCGTCCTTCGTGTGCATGTCGATGCAATAGGCGCAGCCATTCAGCTGCGAGGCGCGGATCTTGACCAGCTCGAAGAGCGCCGGCTCGAGCTTCGACGCCACTTCGCTCGATAGTGTAAACATCGCCCGGCCGAGTCCGGAAGTGAGGTACTTCGTTACGTCGATTCGTGGATTCATTGTTCTGTCTCCTCTGTTGTTGTCTACAGCGAAGACGCGTGAATCACACGGCGTGTGACAGGCGCTATCAGGAGAGCTTGTCGGGGTTGACGACCGCGTAGACCGCGAGAATCCGCTCCCCGTCCGTGGCGATCGACAACGTGGCGGTCAGGCGCTGGCCGTCGCGCAGGCACAGCCCGGTTTCGCCGTTGACGGTGGCGATCTCGATGGTGCGATCTGGCGCCCAGAACTTCTCGCGGAGGCCGATCACGAGCCTGGCGATGCGCTCGGCGCCGGCGATTGGCACCGGTGCGGCGCCGGTCTTGCCGCCGCCGTCCGCCGTCCACGTCGCATCGGGCGCGAACAGCGCGAGCAGCGCCTGCTCGTCGCGCGCTTCCATGGCCGCCACAAACGTGTGCAATAGTGTCGCTTTTGCCGTTTCGGACGCGTCGAAGCGCTTGCGTTCGCCGCGGACCCGCTCGCGCGCGCGGTGGACCACCTGGCGGCACGCCGACTCGCTGCGCTCGAGGACCGACGCAATCTGGCCGTAGTCGACGTCGAACACGTCGTGCAGCAGAAATGCCGCCCGCTCGTCGGGTGACAGCCGTTCGAGCAGGGTCAGGAATGCCATCGACAGGTCGTCGGCGAGATCGAGGTGACGGTCCGGCGGCTCGTGGGTCACGATCGGCTCCGGCAGCCATGGACCGGCGTACGCCTCGCGTTCGGTCTTGAGCCGGCGGAGGCGATCGATGGCCAACCGGCTGGTCGTGGTGACGAGCCACGCCTCGGGATTCTCGATGTTCTCGCGCCCGGCCTCGTGCCAGCGGACGTACGCCTCCTGGACGATGTCTTCCGCGTCGGCGCGCGACCCGAGCATGCGATAGGCGAGGCCGAACAGCCGCCCCCGGACGGCCTCGAAGGGGCGTGCCGAAGTCCCTGTCTGATTCACGCGTTCATTCTCCAGTACCTAGACGGATGACCGGCCGCGCCTGTGACACTCCCGGTCGGGACTGGCGGCCAAGGAGGGTCGGATACCGTATCCGACCCTCCGCGAGGTAGCTGGATCCAAGAAACCGTCGCTGGCGGATCTGATCGTCCCGAGACACCCGTAACTGCCTTGACTTGCGTCGGATGCGGGCGTAGCCTTCCGGTCTCGCTGCTCAGGTGGGCAGCGATCCCTTTCATACCGCGCGCGTCGGCATTTTTCGTTCGCATCGCTGCTCTCGTCCTCGAAAGGAGCCGTTCCCTATGCGCCGGACTTTGTTAGTGCTATTCGCATGGTTGATTCTTTGCGCGCCGGGCTTCGCGCAGACACTCGGCACGATCACCGGAGAAGTCAGAGATTCCACCGGCGGCCTGCTGCCTGGTGCCACGGTCACC
>Ga0207641_10003242_pt1 | contig 14526 bp, 11 predicted proteins | sample KBSSwiS62_FD_184306 | JGI IMG/M metagenome (GOLD analysis project Ga0207641, IMG submission 184306) | Switchgrass rhizosphere microbial communities from Kellogg Biological Station, Michigan, USA - KBS Switchgrass S6-2 (SPAdes) (version 2) | ecosystem: Host-associated > Plants > Roots >... | reverse complement strand
TCCTTGCCATTGCCGGAGATTGCCGGACGCGCTGTTCGTTCGAATTGCAACCCTACTCTCCATCGCGTCTCCGGGTCTTCCATACTCGGCTCGCTGCGCACCACACGCGCCAGCACTTCGGGCTGCATCCCGCTGGCTTCAGCGTCGAATGGAAACGTCACCCACAGCGGATGCCCCGCGCCGGGTGCTTCTCCGCATGCCAGCAGCAAGCCGCCGCGCGACGCGTTGATCGTTTCACCTGGTTCGATACATTGGCCCAGCGCGGCGGACCATCGCAGCCTTGCGGGCATCCGCAGTCGCACTCGGGGATGTTGGCGGCGCTGCATTTCATCACGCCCATCTCACTACGCCATTTTCTTACGGGTCAGCGCATTCAGCCGGGGCTGTGCGGAGTATATTCCCGCCAGAACGAGTGCCGCAAGGTTTCGTACTAGACCTCGCAGAAAAACGCACCTTTCCACCCCGCCGCCGCACCGCAAATGCCGCTCGGGTTTAGTACTTGCTTGGTTCTTCTGTAAGTACTAGAGCTAAATTCAATGAATTTCGGATTGCGGTTCCACCCGCGCTGATGATAGGTTTTGCCTGCGTTTTTCTCAGCCACAGGGAGTGGTATGTCCGAAGGGACCGACCGCCGCGAAGCTCGCCGATTCAACATGACCTTGCCGTTGAAGATTCTTTCGCTCGATTCGAACGCGCACGAGCTGAAAGCCTTCACCCGCGATGTCAGTTACCGCGGCCTTTATTTTCTCACCGAAGCGGAATTCAAGCTGGGCAGCGCCATCGAATTCATCATCACGCTTCCCGAGCAGGTCACTCGATCTGGCGACGTCAACATCCGCTGCCACGGTCAGATCGTTCGAACCGAACCCACACAAAACGGAAAACGGGGCGTGGCCGCCAAGATCGAGCGCTACGAATTCCTGCACGCCGCGGCCTGATTCCCTGCTATTCCGCAAGCGAGTACAATTCTGATATCGCATTCGCAGGAGCCGCCATGTACCACTACGACGCCACCACCGCTCTGGAAGAACTAAAGGAAGACGCGCTTCTTCCCCACCCCGTCAAACTTCGCGACATCATTCTTCGCCACCAGCTCAACGTTCAGGACGCCCAGCTTTTGAACCAGGAATTTCAGGATTACCTCGCCCGCTTCGGCGAACTGCAACAACTCGGCCGCACCATCCTGGAAAAATTGGCGTCCGGCACAAAGAAGCCCGCGTGAACGACCCAGCATGAGCCGCAAGCCTCGCGTCCTTCTTCTCTCGGCATCCTCCGGAGCCGGCCATGTTCGCGCCGCACAAGCGCTTGAAAAAGCTTTGGCCGCTCGCGGCGACTGCATCGTCGAACACATCGACGCCATAAAATACGTCAGCAAGCTTTTCCAGAATCTCTACGATAAGACTTACATCTCCATGGTTCGCACAGCTCCTGAACTGATGGGCGTCCTTTACGAACGTACCGACCAGCCTTGGCAGCACCCGCGGCGCCGCCTTGCGCTGGACCGTCTGAACGCACAGCCTATGATTCGCCTGCTCAAGCGCATTCAGCCCGACCTCTGCGTCGCCACGCATTTTCTTCCTGCGGAAATTCTCGCTTGGCTTATCGCCAAGAAAAAACTCCAGGCGAAAAACGCCATTGTTGTTACCGACTACGACGTGCACGCCATGTGGCTGTGCCGCACGGTCAGCCGCTATTACGTAGCCATACCTGAAGCCGCCGAATATCTCTCCGGCATCGGCGTGCCTCGCGAAATCGTCCGTGTCACCGGAATTCCCATCGATCCGCTTTTCGCAACTCACCTGGAGCGCTCCACCGCCCGCGCTCATCTCAAACTCGATCCTGCCGCCCCGGTGATTCTTCTCGCCGCTGGCGGCTACGGTGTAGGCCCCGTCGAACAACTTGTTCAGGATCTCCTCGCGCTGCAGAAATCGTGGCAACTGGTCGCCATCGCCGGCAAAGCCGAGAAAGTAAAAAAGCGTCTCGACGAAATCGCTCGCTCGGCCGGCACTTTTTCGAACGGAAGTCCTCGCCTAGTGCCCGTCGGCTTTACCACTGAAATGGATCAATACATGGCCGCCGCCGATCTCCTTGTTGGCAAAGCCGGTGGCCTCACCACTTCGGAAGCTCTCGCGCGCCATCTCCCCATGGCTCTTATCGAGCCTATCCCCGGCCAGGAATTTCGCAACGCCGATCACCTGCTCGAAAATGGGGCCGCCATCCGTTGCAACAACCTGCCCGCGGCAGCCTGGAAAATCGCCAAGCTTCTCGAAGATCGTGCCCGCATGGACCGCATGCGGCAAGCCGCCGCTTACATGGCGCGCCCGACCGCCGCCGACGACATCGCCGAAGACGCGCTCCGCCTGCTACACTAATTGTTTGCGGTGACACGAAGAGCACCAGCGGTATCGTCAATCGAATTATCTTCGTCATGCGAGCCATGTCTGCTGAGCGATCAAAGATTCCGGCCCTGCCGGAGGGAATTTCTCTAATGCGAGCCACTCACGTCTAACCACACATGCGACGCCACACCTTAATGATCGACGCTGACGACACTCTCTGGGAGAACAATGTCTTCTTCGAAAAGCTCATCGAAGACTTCATCACGCTCGTCGAGCCTTGCGGCTACTCTCGCGCCTACATTCGCCACATTCTCAACGAAACGGAGCGAAAAAATATTCGCCAGTACGGCTACGGCGTGCGCAGCTTCGGCAAATCCCTTGAAGAAACCTATCTGAAACTCGCCGACCAGGCGGCCACCCGCGAAACCCTCGCCGAAATCCACAACCGCGTCGTCGAACTTGAACGCACCCCGCCCAAAATTCTCGACGGCGTTCCGGAAACGCTCGCTTATCTGACCGAGCGCCACCGCCTCATTCTCTTCACCAAAGGTGAACCCGCCGAACAGTCCGCAAAGGTCCAGCGCTCCGGCCTGCAAGGCTTTTTCGAAGCCATCGAAATCGTCCCCGAAAAAGACACTGTCACCTACACTGGTCTTATCCACAAACACAAAATCGTAAAAACGCACGGCTGGATGATCGGCAACTCCCCACGCAGCGACATCAACCCCGCGATGAAAGTCGGCTTGAACGCCGTCTACATCCCCCACCAGCACACCTGGCACCTCGAACATGAACCTGTCGAAGCCGGCTCCAGCAAGCTCGTCATCCTGCCCGCCTTCCGCGAACTCCGCAGCCATTTTTAATTGAGGTTCTTAGCTAGGTGATTGCTGAGATGCCTTCTCAAATCAGGTTTATACGTGGAAACGCGTAACGGTTTTTTGCTTCAGTTTATCTGTAAGCTGCGTGGCTCGGGACTCGCCAGATACGCTTGCGCTTGCCGTAGATGCTGGGGGTAAGCATAGGCTTGCGGGTTCGGACTAGTCCGCACCGCTGCCAGAAATTCCGCGAACTTGTCTCGCGCCGCTTTGACATAAGCCGCGCTGCGTTGCTTTGAAGGTCCTCGCTCGATCCAGGAACGGTCGTGCAACGCCAACCCCCACCCAAACAACGCTTTGGCAAAGGTCACCTGGTCTGTCGGCCGCGCTGCCGTTCGCAATCCCCATGCCTTCTGAAAATCCTTCACCGCTGCCGCAAATTCGTTCTTGTCGGCGGCTTGTCGCGAGCCATAACGGTCCTTGGCTTTGATCCCCAGGGTATAAAGAACTTCCAGTTGGGTTTTTGCGAGCTCTGCTGCATCTTCCGATGGCGCCAGCTTGGTGTGCGCGGCCGCATCGAGGGCCGCTTCCACTTCGGGCGACGCTTGCGTCACCAGGCAGCGTCGCGCGACCTCTCGCAACGCCATGTCCGTTTCCCCGCTGGCTGCTGCTACGGTTTGCAGCGCCTGCGCACTCAGCTTGGGCAGATCTGCGCAGCTGTTTGTGCCCAGCGCCGTTAGCACGCCCAGCTTTACGCGATAGCTGCTGTATGGATTGGACAGCGACTTATCTATGTACTGCCACTGCTGCCCTTTCTGCTGAGACAAATCCATGCGCGCCTGTCTGCGGATCAGCGGGTCGCCCGATTCCAGCCGGTCTTGTATGGGAACCTGCGTTGGGGCTGCTTGCGCCTGCACTTTCCAAACTCCCAAGCTGGGCCCTCTCGGCGCCTCATCGAATGACGCGCGCATCGCTTCTACGTGCGCCGGCTGAATTTCCAGATCCTTCGTACCGTCCGCCAGGAATAGCTTGTCCTTTTGTCGGTCATAGCGAATATCTACACTGTCTTTGTAGTAGCCAGACTGCACGGTCAGCTCGTAGTCCCGCACCTTTTCCGACTCCGCTTCGCCGAGCTGCAGCGTGAACGGAATTCTTTCCCCATCTGCCAGCTGTTGCGAGGAAATCACTCTCAAGTCGTAGTCGAAGTGCCCGGCAGGTCCGTATTGTTTGTGCAGATAGAGGTAAGGAGAAGCGCTCACTAGCGCCTCTACACCTTGTAAGTTGCGAATGCCGCCTTTAATGGTGTATTCCGAGCGGAAGTTCGTACGGTAAAAGACATTAAGCGAAAATCCCAGCAAACTGAAAATCACACACCAGTTCGCGACGTAGATGGGTATGGAGACTTTACGGTTGATTGCGGGATTCAAAACAGCCGAGCGCGCGCGTGTTTCCCCGATGAAAACAAAGAAAACGAGAAGCGCGGAAGGCCCATAGTTAAAGAGCAACTTAATCCAGTCCATGGAACCTCCTGACCAGGCCGGAACCGATTGTGCTGGCATATTTGCTTGGTTCGGGTCGTTTGGAGGTAGTGATTCTCGGACGCTCTCCGTTTCACTGGCACAGGGTAATTTGTGGAAGAAATGGGAATGGCTAAGAAACGCGGCGGACTCGGCCTATGAGAAGCTCCTAGCGTCTCTACGCCGTAACTACCCGCACCAGCCGGTCCACATCCTGTTCCGTGTTGTACAAATACGGCGACACGCGAATCTTCCCTTCCCGCAAACTCGTAATCACATTTTCCGCGCGCAATTTCTCATACAAGTCGCGTGTCTTCTCCGCCGACCGCGCCTGAAAGCATCCATACGAACCGCGCCGCTCCCGCTCCAATGGACTCGCCACCACGCACCGGTCCTTCGGCAGTCCCTCAAACAATTGTTCGATCAGCCGGTGATTGTGCTCCGCCACCGTTGACGCTCCCGCGCGCAACACCAACTCGAGCCCGCCCTCCAGCGCCGCCAGGTTGTAGTAATTCGCCGTCTCGGCTGCATCCCAACGCTTCGCCGCATTCGCTGGCCTCGGCGGCGCGGTCGCCAGGTCCGCAAAGTTATCCACGCCTTCCGCCGCCATCCAGTAAAACGGACCCGACCGCATCTTCGCGATGTGCTCGTGCTTCGCCCAGAAAAATCCTGTGCCAAACGGCCCCAGCAGCCACTTGTATCCCGCACACACCAGAAAATCCGCGCCCATCTGCGTCACATCCATCGGCACCGCGCCGCAGCTCTGGCTCACATCCACCAGCAGCAGCGTTCCCCGCGCGTGGCACACCGCAGCAAGTTTCGCTACGTCAATCATCGCGGCATTGTCGAACCGCACATGGCTCACCGACACTAGCCGTGTCCGTGGTGTCAGCGCACCAATCAGATCTTCAGAAGTGTGGAAAGTATCTTGCGGTTTCACGACGGTGACCTTGATTCCTTCCCGCTCCTCCATCGGCTTCCAGGTTGCATACTGGAGCGGAAACTCCCCGCTCGCGGTAATTACCTCATCGCCCGGCTTCCAGTCCAGCCCATAAGCCACCGCGGACATCCCGGTGCTCGCTCCGGTCGTCAGTGCAATCTCGTCCGGCTTGCCGCCGATCAGTTTCGCAATCGCTGCCCGAACACGGTTCGGCACCTCAAAAAACGCCGCATCCGGTATGCGCTGCGGAAACTTCTTCCACTCGATCGCTTCCTGCATCCTTTTGATCGCCGCCTTCGGTATCGGACTGTTCCCCGCCAAATTCAAATAGGTCACGCCCTCAAACTCATGCCACTCTGTCCGCCAATCCAGCATCGCCCCCATTGCTGTCGCAGTCGCCATAACGCACTCTCCTTCTCCGCCAGCCACTTCCTATAGTTTCGGGGCGTAGCCCCCGCGTGCAAGAGCCAATTCGGCTCATCCACCCACAAATTCAGCTGTTTGTTTGTCTCAGGGAAAGCGCGCCAGCGGGGTGTCGTTGCAATCCTTGCAATTTCCCGCTTCGATGACATGCCAGCCCATACTCCGCCACTTTGTCGAACTGCCTGGCAAATACGAAAATCCGGTCAGCAGTTTGTCGAACCTCGGCACCACCGTGCCCACCAAGCTCGGCCCCAGCACCAGATCCACATTCATCGTTCCCCGCTTGCCAAGCACGCGCAAGTTGCGAGTTGACAAAGGCCCGGTCCTCGGCGAAGTTGCTACGCAACCGGAGGGTCAATTTCACGAAATTGGGGGCCGATGAAACTGAGGTACCCAGCCTTTTGCATGTTGAAGGACACCTAACCATGCGGCCGTATCAATCACCTGACCGTAGACTCCCCATCAAATCCACCACTTCACCCGTGCTCTTCACGCTGCGGTCAAGGAAGGTGAAGGTGCCTTGGTCTTGGACTTCTCGCGCCGCATCCAGAAACCCCGTCATCGCCGCGCGATAGAACGACGTGGCGAGGCTGATACGGCGGACGCCAGCGGCGGAGAGTTCGGCGACGGAAAAGGATTTGCCGGGGATGCCAACCATGAAGTTGAACGGCTTTTTCAGCGATCCGCATATCATTTGCACCGCAGCCAATTCCGGCAGGCCGGGAGCGAAGAGAACGTCGGCTCCCGCTTTTTCGAAGGCTTGGAGACGGCGGACGGTCTCTTCGAGATGCCCGTCGGGAAAGAGCAGGTTGTGGGTGCGCGCGGTCAACAAGAATGGAAATCCCAGCGCACGCGCCGCCTGTGCACCCGCAGCCACTCGCTCCACCGCCAACTCAAAATCGTAAAGCGGCTTCGCCGCATTCCCGGTCTTAGCTTCGCCCTTAAAGTCCTCACGCTTTGTATCCTCTATCGTGCAGCCCACCAGCCCCGCCTTGCCCGCCAACCGCACCGTTTCCGCCACCGCCGCTGGCGCGTCGCCAAACCCGTTCTCCAGGTCCGCCGACACCGGCGAATTCGTCGCTTCCACAATAGTCCGCGCATGCGCCAAAGCTTCCTCGCGCGTCAGCGCGCCGTCACGTTTCCCGATCGACGCCGCCGCAGCCGCGCTCGATGTCGCCAGCGCCGCAAACCCCATCCCCGTCAGCACCTTCGCCGACCCCACATCCCACGGATTCGGAATCACAAAACACGCCCCCGCATGCAGCCTGCGAAAGCGCTCCCCCTTCTCCCTCTGTGTCACTCCCATTCGCCCCTCCTAGCTTCTGCTTTTCGCTTCTTCTGCATCTTGGGGGGGCGGTGCTTTGGCTCCGACATGTTCCCGCCCATAAGATTGTCATTCCGAGCGAAGTGGGCCAACCTTGCCCTTCGATTCGCGCAGCGAATGTTGGCCCGCGCAGTCGAGTAGCCTCAACGCGATCCTGCCCCCATTATTTCCCGACCCTTCGGCCGCCAGTCGCTATTCTTTATTCCGCTTTTATTTTTTCCGCAAGCTCGTGGCCTTCATGCGTCGAGAAGGCCTCGCATAATTCGTTGGAACCCTAACGCTACGGGCATAACAATTTTCGATAATCGGATTCGCGGCAAAGTGTTTTAGTATCTGCGGGGCGGCTGGACCGATCCTATTTGCGCTCTCCGTCCTGCTGATGGTTTCGCGCTGAGAAGACTTCCCCTCAACGGTCTTCTCGTAGACAGTTAAAATCTCCTGCTCGACTAAGCCTTGGGCCGCCTTTAATTCCTTTAGCTGCCACACTTGCAAAAGTGTATAAAAAAAAACGACTGTAACCCTATTGCTTCCCACACTTACAAGGAGCGAACCGCTTTGAGGACTCTAAAGATGGAAGGACCGTAACCCTAGCCGTTGCAACGCTTGCGCAATTCCGGTTCGCAAGTCCTTTGCGGGGCAGTGTGACGTTCCAGCCGGAACTCTAGGGCTAGGATCCCCTTTCAACTTTAAACTTTCGACTGTCGACTTTTTCCTCAGAACGACAGCCGCGCGCTCACCTGCATCTCGCGTCCCGGCGTCATCGCCATGGTGATGGTTCCAAACTGCGGCGTGTTCACAAACCGGTTCGGTGTTCCCAGGTTCACTTTGTTCAACGCATTGAATGCTTCGCCGCGCACCTGGAAGTTCAGTCGCTCCGTCAGCCGGAACGCCCGCTGCAGCGCAATGTCCATGGTCTGCATGGGCGGCCCGTACACCGAGTTGCGCCCCGCATCGCCATAGGTAAACGCCGGAGGAGTAGCGAACGCCGCGGGATTGAACCACATGTCATCGGTGCGCGTCCCCGGACCAAAAACCGGCTGTCCGGTCACATTCGCGCGGATCGGATTTTCGCCCAAAACCGTTCCCGAATTTGCCGTATCGCCAAAAACGGAAATCGTGAACGGCATCCCGCTCTGCACCTGGTAAATCGTGGAGAATGTCCAGTTCTGCGTGATCAGCCGCATCCACGCCGTCCGGTTGTACGACGGAATCGCGTACACCGCGCTCAGCGCAAAGCGGTGCCGCACATCGCACCCTGGCCCTTTTTCCGCGGCCAAGTCCAGATTGTTCTGCGGAATCGCCGCCTCATCCATGGCCGAGCGAAAATCCGGCGCATCGGTCAAGCTCTTGGAAAAAGTGTAATTGGCCAAAAGGCTCAGCCCATGCGAATAGCGTCGCCGCACATTCACGTACCCCGCGTCGTACCAGCTCTGCGCGCTGTTCTCCAGCAAGTTGATGGTGCTGACCGGAAACGTCTGGCTCTGGAACACCGCATCCGCGCTGCTCGGCGGCAGCGTAGTGTCCGGCACAAACGTCAGCGTCTTGAACGGACGCCGCGGCCCCAGTGGACCCGGCCCCGGCAGCGTGTTGTTGATCAGGTGCGAGCGCTGCAAATGGAATCCGCGCGAGCCGACGTAGCCCACTTCAACCGTCGTGTTCGCATCCAGGCTTTTTTGCACCGACGTATTCCACTGCTGCACGTATTGCGCGGGCGAGTGCGGATCAAACGCGGTGAAGCTCACAGTCGTCGCCGGCAGCGTGCCGGTGCCCAGAACCGGCTTGCCGAAATTCATTCCGGTGTTGAACAGCGCCGCCGGTGGAGTGAAATTGTCCGCCTGCTGCGTTTCCGGAAAAACAAACGGCACGTTGTGCCGCTGGTTGCACCAGGTGTTCTGGTCCACCGGCGTGAAGAAGATTCCGTACGCCGCGTGAATCACCAGTCCCCAGCTCGGCAGATTCTTTGCCACGCCGATGCGCGGCGCAAAATTGTGGGTGTTCGCGTACAACAATCCCTTGGGATAGCCGTTCTGGCCGCCGACAAACACGGATGGCGCTCCATCGTTGAAAATCAAATTCGTGTTCGTATTGTTCTTGTCGTAGAGCGGGTTGGAATATTCGTATCGCACGCCCAAATTCAGTGTCGCGGTTTGCGTGATCTTCCAACTGTCCTCCACGAAACCGTCCGTGCCCCAATTTCGCAGATTCATCTGCGGAATTCCCGCCTGCCGCTGCTTCACCGCGGGCAAACTCAACAGCAAGCTCGCAAAACCGTTGCCGCTGCCATCGTTGAATCCGAACTCCGTCGTGTATCCATTCGTATATTGGTAGTAGCCGCGGTTCTGGAAAAATCCCCACATCGGCCAGGTGTACCAGTGAAAGTCGCCGCCAAACTTGATACTGTGCCGGCCGCGCTCCCACGCATACATGTCGCGAATTTCGTACATGGTGTCCCACGCGTGCATCGGCGTCGCCGCGAAGGTGTCGCCAATGCCGGTGTATCCCTGTGCGGCAAACCACGGCGCTCCCCACGCCCCCGGCCCGCCGAAGCCCACGCCTTGAATTCCCAACTGGCCGACGATGTCATTGACGTTGTTGTTTTGCGAAGTGCGATCCATGGACAATCGCGACACGGCGATGGAAACCGTGTTCAATTTGTTTGGGGCAAAAATGTGGCTCCACGCGATGGCGGCTTGCTGCGAGCGATTGTCAAAATTCGCGCCAAATCCCGGCAGATCCTCGGTCGTCGCGGTGACGCCGCTGCTGGGAGAAAATCCGCTTTCCTGCCCGATCGAATATCTTCCGAAGAGCGTATCGCCGCCGGCAAAATTGTGGTCGATGCGCACTGTGCCCTGATCGTTGTAGTGCGTCTCATTGCGAATATCCAGGTAGTTGTTGGAGTCGGCCCTCATGCCGTCCATCATCATGTTGGGCATCGGAACGTACGCCATCAGAAATTCCTGCAGAAGCGGATTAATCCGGCCGCTCGGAATCACGTTGCCAGGAAACTGGCTGCGCGTGTACGGAAAATTATTGGCGTTGGTCGGTTTGGTCGGATCGTAATTCGGATTGGCCACCGCGGTCGCGGGATCGTAAATTTTCACGTTGCTCATGCTGAAGTCGCCCTGAATTTCCTCGGGCGTTGGCACCGTCAAAATTTGCGCGGCGGCCTGCGACAGTCGGAAACCCTCATAGTTCAGGAAGAAAAATGTATTTTTCTTGATCAGCGGACCACCGAACGACCCGCCAAAATTGTTCTGCACCAGATGGTTGTTGCCCATGGAGCCGAACGTGGTGGCGTCCATCGCGCCATTGCGTAGAAATTCGTACACCGTGCCGTGAAACTGGCTGGTCCCTGAGTGCGTGACGATGTTGATCTGTCCGCCACCTGCTCCACCCATGTCCGCGGTGTAGCTGCTCGTCTCCACCTGAAATTCTCTTACCGCGTCAGGCGAAGGGCTCAAGTTTTGCGTGTTGAAGGTTGGATCGGTGTTGGTCGCGCCGTCGAGCAGAAAGAAATTCGCGTTGGGACGCGCGCCGCCGATCACCACCGCCGAACGCTGACCCGGGCGCCAGTACAGCGGATTGGTTTGCCCTGTCTGCGCACCAAATCCGACGTGTGCGCCGGGCACGGTCAGAACCAGGTCAATCAGCATGCGCCCATTCAGTGGAAGTTCGCGGATGGAAGTTGGCTCGATGACTTCGCCTACGCTGGCATCGGTGGTGTGCAAGACTTCGCTTCCGCCGATCACTTTCACGCCTTCGTTGAGAGAGCCAAGGTTCAAGGTAATGTTCAGGGCGGATTTCTGGCCGACTTCCAGGCGCAAAATTTTGTGCGCAACGGCAAAGCCCGTCGCTTCGATCTTCAGCTCGTACTCATCCGGCAAGAGCGCGGGAGCTTCAAACAGGCCTTGCTGATTCGTCAGCACGCGGCGGATCGCACCGGTACTTGCCGCGGTCAATTCGATAGTTGCACCCGCGAGCGGGAGCTGTTGAGAATCCGTAATCGTTCCGGTCAGCGTCGCATAGTTGCTTTGACCAAATGCCGGAATCGCCAGCAGTAGAAGCAACAGGAGGGTGCAGCACTGCCTGTTCATGTTAATTCTCCGGGGACAATTTCTTCAGGGAACCTCGCGGAGCGAAGCGGACTTGTCTGGACAAGTGGAAGCACCACCGCGCCAGATCGAGCTACACAAGACCCCGTGCGCGGCACTCTAATGGCGCGGCGGCTGGCCAGCAATAATGGGAAAGTACTAGCTGCGCTACACTGGACAACTCAAATGAAGAGGTGACGACGGAATGAGTGCGGACGCGTGGCCGAAGATTGCGGTGGTGGGCGCGGGTGCAGTAGGCGGTTATTTTGGCGGCCTGCTGGCCCGCGCCGGCGCGCCGGTGATGTTCATCGGGCGGCCGGGATTTGTGGACGCGGTGAAACGGGACGGTCTGCTGCTGGACACCGTGCAGTTCAAGGAGCACGTAAAAGTGGAAACGTCTTCCGATTTGGCCGCGGCTCGCGACGCAGAAATTGTTTTGTTCTGCGTGAAGACCACGGACACCGCGGCGACGGCAAGAGCGCTGGCGCCACTACTCGCGAAGAATGCCCTCGTCGTGAGCATGCAGAACGGCGTGGACAACGCAGAGCAGATTCAAGCCGCTTCGGGATTGCACGCATTGGCCGCGGCAGTTTACGTCGCGGCCTCAGTTCCCTCGCCGGGCACGGTGAAGCACGTTGGCCGCGGCGATCTGGTGGTTGGCCCCAAAAATATTGCAACGGAGCGTATCGCGGCGGTGTTCGAGCGCGCCAGAGTGCCCTGCAAGATTTCCGATCATCTCGCAACGGAGCTTTGGACGAAATTGGTCTGGAATTGTGGCTTGAACGCGGTTTCGGCGCTGGGCAAAGCGACGTACGGCGACATCATCGCGAACGAAGACGCACGGCAACTGGTAGAGGGCGCAGTGTTTGAAGTCATTTTCGTGGCCAAAGCAACGGGCGTGCATCTGCCACTGTTCGATGATCCCAAGGCTGCGATGGCCGGCGGCTACAGAATTGCCGAAGCGATGGCTGCCACGCGGAGTTCCACCGCGCAAGATATGATGCGCGGGAAGAAAACTGAAATCGATTCGCTCAATGGTTTTATTGTCCGCAAAGGCCGCGCACTCGGCGTCCCTACACCGATCAATCATGCTCTGTTTAGCCTCGTGAAACTCGCTGAAGCGAACTAAGCAAAGAGGGATTTCTGGCTTCGCTCGGAATGAAGAGACGTTACAAGGTCACGGGCTGTATGAAGCCGTCGCCGGTCACGAGTTCCTAATCAGTTGCGTTCGGGGAGATGGAAGGGGATGTGGACGATGGCTTCTAGGTCGACGGGTTCGCCGTTGTGTTCGGCGGGGCGGAATTTCCACTGGGCCAGGGCGCGCATGGCGTTGGTGTCGAGCTGCGGGTCGATTCCCTTCACCAGCTGGATGGAATCTACGGAACCGTCGCGGCGAATTACGGCGTAGAGAACTACTTCTCCTTCGATGTTTTCCGCGATCGCGTTGGGCGGATACTTGGGATCCACTTTGCGCAGAGGAGAGGGTTCGACGACTTCGCCGCCCGAAGTGCTGGCCGGACCGGTCGGCGCCGTGCGCATTTCGGAAAAATTCAAAATCCAGCTGCCGGTCGCGCTATTGAGGTTGGGCATGTTGACGTTCATCGAGTAGATGCGGCGACGGGCGAAAATCGCTTCGGGCTTAGCATCGGGAGCGAGCGCGGCAAAATTCGGCGGGCTGCTTTGCACGGTGGGAGCTTCTTCTCGCGCAGCATCCACGCGCGAATAGTTCGGCCTTGCAGAGGGCATGGAAAGTTTGCCGGCACTGAGACTCGAGACGGTATTTGCGCTCTTCGGCGAACCGCCGGTGATGCTGACACCTGCGGGATTTCCGGCGGCCGCGTGGCCGGCGCCTGTTCCGCCGGCGGCGTGATCCGCGCCGTTGCTTCCGTTCGAATTGGGTTTGCCGTCGGGTGAGCCTCCGGGGACGCCGGGCCTTTTACCTTCCGGAGAAATGGTGACGCGCGCGGCGAGGTTACCAGACGGCGGAGCGACCGGCGCGGGCGGGCCGGGAGTTGCCGACAGGGCGATCAAAGCTTGTCCCGAGCCATTTGGTGAGGTGAGTTGATTGGCGACGTCAGGAGCAGGCTCAGTTGCGCCGTCCTGTTTGCGTTGTGCCGCACGCGGTGCAGAGCCAGCGTTGATTTGCAATTTCGGGCGCTCTGGTCCAGTCGTGTTCATGGCCAGCGCGAGTTCTGCGTTGCGCTGCTCGGTCATCGGGACTTCGGGAGCGGGGGCGTTTGGGTCAGTGGCGACGCGTCTTTCTTTCGGGCGCAATTGCTTTAGAAATTTCTGACTGATTTCAATTTGCGGGCGAACCGGTTGCGCAGACTGCGCCAGCTGCACCGTGTTCGGAAGACTGGGAAGAATTTTTGGCGCATCGGGCGGAGCCGCAGGCTGAATCAATGTTTGCCGCGGATGATTGGGACGCGCGGGATCGGTAAAGATGCGCTGGCGCGGATGGAATGCGTCAGCGCCTGCGGGTGCAGGCGGTTGATCGGGAGTACCGCGCGGAGCAGGCTTGAGTTTGTGGGCGGGTGCACTGATGAGTGGAAAATCTTCAATGGGCCCCGACCAGGTAAGCTCGGCATCGTCGAAGGCGTGATTGCGCTTGGGCCCCTGAATGTCTGGGAACGGCATGACCATGAAAGCGACGTGCCAGAGGGCGGCCGCAAAGACGGCGCGACGTGGGATGCGGCGCTCGATCCAGGCGTCCTTGAAGAGACTTGCCGAGAGCAGGCCTTTGCTGACACCGGCGCGGCGAAAAAGTTCGGCGAAATTGCTGGCGATGCCCTGATGGAACTGTCCCCAGCCGATGTCGAGTTGTGGTTCGACGGCGCCGTGCAGTTCGACGGCGGGTTTGGAAGCCGACCCCAACTGCAGAAGGTCGAGCGGATTGTGGGCTTCGTGCGCGGACATGAGCGACTTTGTATCTCTCGATTATAGACGGTTGTCCGGGCAAACCGACTTGGTAAAGACGGGCGCGGCAAGGCGGGGGCGTTCGCGCCGAATTGATAATAGATGATAGAAGATGCTGGCGAGTTGTGTGGAACTTTCTTTTAGGTGCCGAGGCGGGGCGC
>Ga0207641_10003240_pt1 | contig 14528 bp, 9 predicted proteins | sample KBSSwiS62_FD_184306 | JGI IMG/M metagenome (GOLD analysis project Ga0207641, IMG submission 184306) | Switchgrass rhizosphere microbial communities from Kellogg Biological Station, Michigan, USA - KBS Switchgrass S6-2 (SPAdes) (version 2) | ecosystem: Host-associated > Plants > Roots >... | reverse complement strand
AGATCAGGAATGTGCAGGGTGCGGCATTCCTCGCGGGCCCGGTGCCCGAGCCGTCCGAGGTCTGGCTGATGCTGACCGGCCTGGCCGGGATGGCGCTGCTCGCGAGTCGCAGGCGCCGCTTGCCGGTGCGGTGATCGGCAGGGTCTCCTTCTGCGCTGGCGGGCGGCGATGGCCGCGCCTCCGGCGATGTCGTCCTGGGCGGCAGGGCGTGTCCGCCGCGAAGAGGCAATGACCTCGCGCCGGCAGCTGCTGTTCGTCGCGCCGCTGCTCTGCCTGTCGCCGGTCGCGCGCGCCGCCGAACCCGCGGACCTCGTGCTCGTGCAGCAAGGAACCCTGCCCATCCTCCTGACGGCACCCCACGGCGGCCGAATGGCCGTGCCCGGAGTCATGCCTCGTGCGATTGCCCCGCGTCCGCCTGAAGACACGAGCTTCGTGACCACCGTCGATCCGGAAACGGATCGCCTCGCGCTGGGCATCGCGGCGCGGATCAAGGCGCTCACGCAGGGCGACGTGTATCTGGTGGTGGCGCGCTTCGACCGCAAGTACATCGATGCCAATCGGGCGCCCGGCATCGCCTTCGACCAGGCCGCGGCGCAGCCGTACTACGACGCCTATCACGCGGCGATCCGGCGCTTCGTCGACGAGATCCGCGCCCGCCATCCGCACGGCCTGCTGATCGACGTGCACGGCCAGGCGAAGATCCCGGATGGCCTGGCGCGCGGCACGATCGACGGGCGTTCGATCAGGCAGCTCCTGGCCCGCGCCGGCGCCGCGGCGATGACCGGGCCGAACGGATTGTTCGGGCAGCTCGAGCGCAACGGCTTTCGCGTCGTGCCCGACAACGCCGTTCCCTTCGCCGGACGCACTGAGGACCCCCGCTTCAACGGCGGTTACACGGTCGACCGCTACGGCAGCCATGGCGCCCGGGGCATCGACGCGGTGCAGTGCGAGTTCGGCGCCGACTACCGCAGGAAGGCGGCGATGGATCGCACCATCGAGGGCGCAGCCCGGGCGATCGTCGCCTTTCGCGAAACCTATCTGACGTAGCGCGCCGCCCGGGCAGCACAATCCGGCTGTCGTCCGCGCACACCCGGCCATGACCGACCTCGGCGCCCTCAGCCTGACGGAAATCGTCCGTCTGCAGAACCAGCTGCAGCTCGAGCTGAGGCGGCGCTTCGAGCGCACGCTGCTGATGGCGTTCTCCGACATCGTCGGCTCCACGCCCTACTTCGCGCGCTTCGGCGACGCGGTCGGCCGGCAGCTGCACCAGCTGCACTTCGACCTGCTCGGCCAGGCCGCCACCGACGCCCAGGGCCGGATCGTCGATGCCGTCGGCGACGGCGTGTTCTGCGTCTTTCCCGGCGTCGAGGCCGGCGTGCGCGGCATCGTCGCCTTTCAGCAGGCGATGGCGCGCGAGAACGCGGCCCGGGCGCGCGAGCACCAGCTCGCCGTGCGCATCGGCATGCACTGGGGCTCGGTGCTGACCGATGACACCGTGGTCACCGGCGACTCCGTTCACGTCGCCGCGCGGGTGGCGCGGGCCGCCGAGCCGGGCGGCATCTGCCTCACGCGCCAGGTGTTCCTCGAGTTCGGGCCGGCGATGCGCGTGCTCTGCCGCCCGATCGGCACGCGCGAGCTGAAGGGCGTCGCCCAGCCGGTCGAGCTGCTCGAGCTCGACTGGCGCGACCCCACCGCGTTCCCCCGCCATGTGCTGATCGAGGAGACCGGGCAGCAGATTGCGCTGCCGCCGCAGGACATCGTCAGCTTCGGCCGCCTGCACGAGCCCGACGGCCCGCGCGCCAACGACATCGTGCTGTCCCATCCCGACCCGGAACGCACGCGGCAGATCAGCCGCTGGCACTTCGAGCTGCGGCGCGCGCCCGACGGCCTGCGGCTGCGCACGCTTTCGGACGGCGTGACGACGATCGACGGCCAGCCGGTCGATCGCGGCATCGACATCCCGGTTCGCCGGGGCACGCGGATCGGCGTCGCCGAGACGCTGACCTTGTGCCTCGTCGGTGCGACCCGTGCAGCGACGGACGCCGATGTCGACACGACGCTGCGGAGGCCGGGCACGCCGCGCTGACGATCGGCCACCCGGCGAAGGGCTTCAGTCCCCCAGCTCCTGCCGCAATCGCTCGAGGCGACGCCCCAGGCCCGAGCCGGCATCGGCGTTCGTCGCGGCAGCGATCCGTTCGGCTTCCGCCAGCGCGGCCCGGGCAGCGAGGCGATCGCCCCGTGCCAGCTCGACCCGGCCGCGGATGCAGAGCAGATCGGCGAGCAGCGGTTGGTCGTCGAGCTCGCGCAGCATGGCCTCGGCCTCGGCGAGGCGGGATGCGGATTCCTCGATCCGACCCTGGCGAAGCGCGAGCGCGGCCAGCCCGCCGATCGCCAGCGCCTCGTGGCGCTTGTTCGGCGCGATGCGCAGCAGCCCCAGCGCCTGCTCGAAGGCCTCGCGCGCGCCTTCGAGATCACCTTGCTCGAGCAGCGCGTCGCCCAGGAGGGGCAGGGTGAAGGCATGCAGGCGCCGGTTGCCGGTCTCGCGCGTCAGGGCCAGCGCCGCCTTCAGCGACGACAGGGCCTCTTCGACCATGCCCTGGCTGAGCTCGAAGCTGCCCAGCTGCCCGAGCGTCACGGCCTCGGTGTCGCGGTCGCCGAGCTCGCGCAGCAGTGCCAGCGCGGCGACGAAGGTCTTGCGCGCCGGCTCGGTCCGACCCTGGCCGCCCAGCAGGTCGGCCAGGTTGCAGAGCGTGATCGCCTCGTCGCGCCGGCTGCCGATCTCGCGCTCGATCGCGAGCGCCGCCTCGTAGTGCGCCAAGGCCTCGGCGGGCCGCCCCTGCTCGTGGTGGGTGATCGCCAGGTTGCCGAGCATGCGCGCCTCCAGCAGCCGGCTGCCGATCGCGCGGAAGCAATCGAGCGCCGTGGCGTAGTGCACGTGCGCCTCGCCGTGTCGGCCTTCCCAGAGGCAGATGTTGCCGATGCGGTTGAGGATGCGCCCTTCGAGCCGGCGATCGCCGACCGCCCGCACCCGCGCCAGCGCCTGCACGAACGCGACCTCCAGCCCTTCGCCGGCGCCGACCCGCATCAGCGCCTCGGCGTGGGTGATGCGGGCCGTCTCCGCGAGCGGCACGCCGAGGCCCGGCATCGCCGCGATCTCGGTGCCGAGCGTCACCGCGACGCCGAACGGCCCCTGCAGGGCCAGCACCTCCCAGGCGGCGCGGTAGCAGGCGACCGCGACCTCGCCGTCGCCCCGAATCACGGCGCGCCGGCAGGCGGCCAGCAAGTTGTCGAGCTCCTGGCGCAGCGCCTGCTGGCGCTGCGTGCCGCCGTGCGTTGCCAGCGCCTCGATCGCGGCGTCGCTACCGAAGCCCGCGAAGAATCGACCGTGGCGGAGCTGCAGTGCCGCCTCGACGTCGAGACCGTGCTGGCGGCGCTTCTCGGTCGCGAATTCGTGGATGCTGAGGTACATGCCGAAGTACGGCTCGTCGAGCTCCTGGCGCTCCGGCGCCGGCCGCGGCAGCCAGCGCCTGAGCAGGCTCTTGTCGAGCAGCGCCTGGAGGGCGTCGACGACCGGCGGCGCGTCGGGCCAGGGCGTGAGGTCGACCACCGCTTCGGCGGCGGCGAGCGTGAAGCCGCCTTCGAACACGGAGCATTGCTCGAACGCCGACTGCTCCCAGGCGCTGAGCAACTGCCACGACCAGTCGATCGCCGTGCGCAGCGTCGCCTGGCGGCCGGTGCCGCCGCGGCCGGCGAGGAGCGCGAAGCGGTCGCGCAGGCGCAGCAGGAGCTGGGCCGGCGACAGCACGGCGATGCGCGCGGCCGCGAGCTCGATCGCCAGCGGCAGCCCGTCGAGCAGGCTGGTGACCTCGGCCACCGCGGCGCGCTGCGCGGCGTCGAGGACGAAGCCGGGCCGCTGCGCCCGCGCGCGCACGACGAAAAGCTCGATCGCCGGCCCGTCCAGCGGCAGCGGCTCGACCGGCTGCACCACCTCGCCGGCGACGTTCAGGCGCTCGCGGCTGGTGATCATGAAGGCCGCCTCGGGCGCGCCGTCGAGCCAGCGGCCGATCGTCGCGGCGCCATGCGGCGCGACCTGCTCGAAGTTGTCGAGCACCACCAGGCAGCGGCCGCGGCCGGCGATCGCCTCCGCGAGCTGGGCCGCGGCGTCGCCGGCGCCGAGGCGCACGCCGAGCGCACTGCCGGCGGCGAAGTGGATGCCGTCGAGCGTCGAGGCCTCGGAGAGATCGCAGAACCACACGCCGCCCGGCCAGTCGCCCAGCCACGCGTGGCCGTAGCGGACGGCGAGGCGCGTCTTGCCGGTGCCGCCCGGACCGAGCAGGGTGAGGAGCCTCGCGCCTTCCTCGAAGTGCTGCGCGATCGCCTGCAGGTCGGCGCTGCGGCCGACGAAGGCGTCGCGCTCGGCCGGCAAGTGGCGCGGGATCTCGCGCACCGGCTGCCACAGCTCGCCGCTGCGCACGACGCGGTACGACTTGTCGGCATCGGCCGGCGGCGTGAAGCTGCACTGCGGCACGACGCCGAGCTCGAGCACCTCGACCGGCTCGGCGATGCCCTTCAGCCGGTAGTGGCCGTGGCTGCGGACCTGCGTCGCCGGATCGAGCCCCGCGCCCTGGAGCGCCTGCCACGCGGCGGCGGTGAGGAGCGTCTGCCCGCCGCGCGCCATGGCCATCACCCGGGCGGCGAGCGGCTTGGCGAGGCCTTCGACCTCGACCGGCTTGGCGCCGAGCGCGATGTCGGCGGCCGACGCGGGGCGCAGAACCACGGGGCCGACATGCAGGCCGGCGCGCGCCGCGAGGCCGAGCTCGGCCATCGCCGCGTGATAGTCGAGGGCGTGGCGCGCGGCATCGGCCGCGGACTCGAACAGGAGGAGGAAGCCGTCGGCCCGGTCGATCTCGCGCCCGTGGTGGCGGCGAAGCAGGTCGCGCGCCCGGCGATCGTGCTCGGTCCACAGGGCGAGGGCGCGCTCGTCACCGAGGCGCTGCGTCGTCAGCGTGCTGTCGACGGCGTCGGTGAACAGCAATGCGACGATCTCGCTCATCCATTCCCCCCGCCGTAAGGCCATTCTGGCGGTTCCGGCAGGGGCCGGCAACGCCGTGCCCCGGCGGCGGCGAGCGCGAGCGCGAGCGCGCTGCCCGGGCGTTAGCCCACGAGACTCAGCAGCACGATCGACGTGATCAGCGCGAGCCCGCCGAGCGAAGCGGCCACGTGCCGGACGGTCATGCGAGGTCCTTCACGATGACCGCCCGGGTCGCCTCTTCGCGCTGCTCCCGCCGCCGCGCGCGCCAGGCCAGCAGGCCGAAGAACAGGCAGGCCCCGAGCGAAACGACCACCGCGACGAGGGTCTCGAGGCTGCCGTCGCCACCGTCGGGCGCTTCGTCGAACAAGCGCTCGAACCATTGCGGCTCGATCAGCGTCGCGATGCAGGCCACGCCGCTGAGGAGGGCGGCGATCAGCGCGGCGACGAAACGTTTTCTGGTGGACATGGAAGCTCCCGTGTTCTTTCAGCGAAAGTGGTTGTCGCGCGGTTCCCTGGGTCAGCCCCAGTACGGCCGCGGCGCGTACTTGAAGACGATCCGCTCGGGTCGATGCGGATCGCCCGCCCGGGCGTACACCACGACCAGGATCCGCTCGGTCCAGGCGCGGTTGGCGATGTCCTCGATCGTGTGCTCGCGGCTCCTGAACAGCCGCTCGCCGGCTTCGGTGTCGAGGGTGAAGCCCTCGAAGTCGCCCCAGCGGTCGTAGAGCAGCGAGCTGACCTTGCCGGTGAAGGCGAGCGCCTTGCCGCCGCCCGGGAAGCCCGGCTCGCCGGCGCCGCCGCCCGGTTCGCCGACCCCGCCCGGCAGGCCGTTCGGATCAGCCACCACCGTGCCCGGGTCGCCGCCGAAGCCGTGGAAGCGCTGGCCGATCTCGGCCACGTAGCGGCGGAACGGCAGGTACCACCGGTCGGCGTGCGGGATCGTGCCGAGGATCCAGCGCAGCAGCGAGAGCAGCCGCCCCTCGGCATCGAGCAGCAGGGCGCGCGAGGAGATCGGGATCGTGACCTGGAAGGCGCCCAGCACTTCCTGCCAGATGACCACCTTGCTGCTTCCGGCCGCGCCGGTTGCCACCGTGCCGCGCACCGTCAGGAACGCATCGGCCGCGCTGTCGATGCCGCCGCCGCCCGTGGTCCGTCGCACGCGCCCGGTGTGCGTGACCTGGCGCGCCACGGCGTGGAAGCGCTGGCCCTTGTGGATGCCCGCGGGCAGGTCGACCGTCAGCAGGCCGGCGTGGTTGAGCTGCGCCCCGGCCGGCACCGGGATCCAGCTGATGCCCTCGGCCTCGACCTGCAGGGTGTGGCCGTCGATGCGCTGCAGGCCGCGGGCGCGGTAGAGCCGCTTGGCGAGGTCGAGCACCTCGTCGTCGGCGGTGTCGGGCAGGTAGACGCGGGCAACGCTGCCGGCCGGCACCGTGCCCCAGTCGATCATCAGCTCGTCGTGGAAGCCGGCGCCGGCATGGGTGAGCGGCGTCGGCCGCACCTCGAAGGTGTTCGGGATCCGCCGCGACTCGGGGCCGCCCGGGTTGTCGGATTCCACCAGCGAGAGGTTGCGCTGCGCCAGCTTGTCGGAGGTGGAAGGCGACGCTCCGCCGGGGATGGCGTCGGGGTCGAAGGCGACCTCGGCCACCAGGCACTGGTGGGCGTTGCGCACCAGCGAGAGCACCGAGCGCAGCGTGCCGCCGAACGGCCCGTCGCTCGACGGGTTGAGCGGGAACACGCCCTGCGAGGGCTGGTTGATGTCGAGGATGCAGCCGAAGAAGGCCTCGACCTCGACGCCGCTGGCGTCGTGCACCAGGGTGCGGACGTTGGCCGGGTCGTCCTGCGTGTCCATGCTGACGCTGCCCGAATCGACGCGCTCCTTGGCGAAGCACGGGATCGAGAGGATGTTGTTGTTCACCCGGCCGAGGCGCGGGATCTTCTTGCCGTTGAGCACGCCGTCGGAGAACTGGCGATAGGTCGTTCCCTGGTCGTAGGCGAGCGAGACGGTGAGCGCCGGGAACAGACGGAAGAACACCCGCACCGAGTGGGCGTCGTCCACCAGCGCCCGGTAGCGCACCCGGGCGAGCGCGAAGTTGAAGACCGCCGTGCCGCCGCTGTCGGTCTGGTAGAGGGCGACGTCGGTCGAGGTCGAGGTGGGCAGGTTGTCGAAGTCCTCGCCGGCGGTGCCGTCGTTGAGGTTGGAGATCACCTGGGTGATGAAGGTCGAAGCCGCACCGAGCGAGGTGCCGCTCAGCGAGGCGTTGAATTTCGAGCCCCCGTCCTTGACCTCGAACACCCTGAGGTCGGTCGAGAGCCAGAAGGTGTCGCCGTCGATCTCGTAGGGATTGGGCTCCTGGCGGAGCTCGAGGATGGCGTTGGCGGTGGCGCCGCCGATCGAAGCGGTGAGGCCGACGTTGACCAGCGCCGCGGTGAAGTCGCTGTCGTCGCTGATCGCGATCTCGTAGCGCCAGGTGAAGCGCTGCGCCACGCCCGCGGGCAGCGACGGGTCGTCGGCGACGAGCTGGGTCGGCGCGCCGATGGCGAGGCCGCCGAGCACCGGCGAGGTGCTGAACGCCGGCACCGTGCCGGGCGCGCCCGAGAGGTCGGCGGCGGTGACGCCGAGCTCGGCCGGGGTGAAGCCGTCGACCACGACGAAGAACGCCGGCGAGACCACGAACGGGTTCGCCTGCAGCAGCATCGCGTTGACCTCGTCCTGGCCGAAGGAGCTGCGGTCCAGGACGAACGACGCCTGCTTCGGGATCAGCGAGAGCCGCGCCGACCAGATCTCCTCGACGCCGTTGCGAAAGTCGGTCCAGCAGGGGAAGAAGGTGCCGAAGTGGCCCGTGAGGCCGTCGTAGTCGCCGTAGCCGAAGCCGGTGGAATCGACCGCGGCGCCGGTGGCGTTGCTCGGGGTGGTGGTGATCCGGGTCGCGCTGCTCCAGCTCACGCCGTCGTCGCTCGAGGTCTGGTAGTAGACGTGCGACTCGATCCGGTTGGCGTCGGCGACGGTGTCGTGATAGGTGACGACCATCAGGCCGTTCGACTCGTCGACGCATAGGCGCGAGTGGAACTGGTCGTTGAGGCCGGCCTGGTCGTTGATCTTGACCGGCGCCGACCAGTTGGTGCCGCCGTCGGTGGAGCGGGTGAACCAGACCCGGGTCTTGCAGGTGGAGGTGACGCTCGTGCCCGGGCCGCCGCCGGTGGTGCAGCCGGCGTTGCCGCTCAGGTCGCTCCAGACGGCGTAGACCAGGTCCTTGGTGGCGGTGCTGTAGGCGCCGGCCGAGATGTAGACGCGCAGGCTGCGCGAGCTGCCCGCGGGGATCGCCAGCCTGCGGGTGGTGGCGAAGGTGGTGGCGATGACCTGCGGCGCGCTGAAGGTGTTGCCGCCGTCGGTCGACTTGACGAAGACGATGTTCTGGCTACCGTCGGCATCGGGCCAGAAGACGAAGACGTCACCGTTGGCGTTGGTGCGCACGTCGGCGCCGATGCCGAGCGTCGTGGTCTCGGCGCCGCTCACCTGCAGCGGCGCCGACCAGGTGCCGCCGGCGCCGGCAGTGCGCCGCGAGACGAACACCGGCGTGCCGTTGTGCCAGACCGTGTAGACCTGGTCCTTGAACGGCGAGGTGGCGCTGTGGTCGACCCAGATGATCTCGCGGTCGGCGCCGGTCTGGGCGCCGGAGACGACGGCCTCGAAGGTCCAGGTGGCGCCGTTGTCGACCGAGGTGAAGGAATAGAGCCGGCTGTTCAGCGCCGCGGTCACGCCGAGGGTGAGGGCCCAGGCGGTGCCGTCGGAAGTCCAGTCGACCTCGGGGTCGGACTGGAACGCGTCGCCGGCCTGGGCCACCAGGGCTGTGGAGGTCCAGGTCGCGCCGCCGTCGGTGGAGAAGAACTGGGGCTGGACGGTGGCGCCGGAGCTGAGGTCGTTCGCCGCGGCGATGACGAGGCTCGGATTGCCGTGGTTGAGGCGGATGTCCGATTCGCTGCGCGGATCGGTGGTGGCCCCGGAAATGCGGAGATCGGCCATGACGCGCCTCCTGCTGCTCGGGAAAAGCTATGCCTTGCGGCGAGGCGACCTGGACTTCGCGGGCGTCGCGGACCTCGTCGGCTTCGCCGGCTTCGGCGGCCGCGCCGGGGTCGTGGGCGTGGCGTTCGGTCCCCACGGCTCGTGGGGGTTGGCGACCATGCGCTTGTAGATCTGCGACAGGATCTCGGGGTAGGCCGCGCCCGGATTCTTCGCGGGCATCTGGATCTCGGGATGCTGCTTGCGCCAGGCGACGCGCAGCCAGAGCGGCGTCGGATAGTCGTCGTCCAGCTCCTCGGGATGGAGGAGCGCGAAGTCCTGGCTGTCGCGGATCAGCCTGGCGAGCGCGCTGGTCGCGGGAGCGCCGGTCTTCTTGATCTGCTCTTCAACGGTTGGACGCTTCATGAGACGGTCCTCCGAGGGGAAGTGGACGATGCGCCCCGCCGCCCGGCGCGACCACTGTCAGGTCTTACAGCCCTCGGCGGGCGCACCCGTTGCCGGCCGCCGCGGCGGCCGCGGGCTAGTCGTAGTACGCCGGCGAGTGCCGCTGCCCGTTGCTTTGCAGCTTGTCGTGGTTGATCCAGAGCTGGGCGGGCTTGTCGGCCAGGATCTGGGCGACGCGCTGCATGGACGCCTGCGTCTGCTCCGGGCTGGTGTTCATCGAGGCGACGCGGCGGTTCTCCCAGTTGTCGCGGAAGTGGGCCAGATCGCCGCTCAGCACCACCCAGCCGGTCTGCGGCAGGCGCAGCAGCAGCGACTGGTGCCCGGGCGTGTGCCCCGGTGTGGACAGGATGGTGACGCTGCCGTCGCCGAACAGGTCGAGATCGCCCTCGAGCGCGCGCGTCGGGCGTTCGCGCTGGAACGGTGCCGGCTTGCCGGGCGCGAAGGCGAAGTCGAGCTCGGCCTTCTGGATCAGCAGGGTCGCCTGCGGGAACATGTCGACATTGCCGACATGGTCGCCGTGGGTGTGCGAGACCGCGACCCACTGGATGTCGGCGGGCTTGACGCGGATCTCGGCGAGCTGCGCGGCGAGCTTTCTGGCGCGCGTGGCCGTGCCGACCGGGGAGGTCACGGGCTTGTCAGCGACGGCATCGGGATAGCCGGTGTCCCACAGCAGCCACTCCTTGCCGTGGCGGATGAGGTAGCAGTTGTCGGAGAGCTCGATCGGCTTGCCCACGTTGACGCCCGGCGACCAGCGCGCCTGGTCGAGCGCGGCGTTGTGGCCGCAGTCGATCACGTAGAGACGGTCGACCTGCGGGGTGCGCCAGGGAAGGGTGTCGCAGCCGGCGGACGCGGCGGCCGCGAGCAGCAGCGCGACGAGCAGTCTCGAAGCAGGCATGGGGGTCTCCTTGAGGAAGCGGCACTTTAGACCGCTCCCGCTACAGTCGCCAGATCCTGCCCGATGTACGACCACAACCAGACGCTCGTTCCGGACTCCTTCCTGGCGCTCCACGTGCGCCACGGCCGGCCGCTGCTCGAGCGCAAGGAGATGGAGGCCCGCTACGAAAGCGCCGAGCTCCTCGCGCGGAGCAGATCGCCGGTGGTGGCGAGCGTGGCGGCCGACGATGCGGCGGGGCAGCGCGAGGCGTTGCGCGCCGTCAAGGCCAGCCTGCTGGTCGATGTGCTCTCGGAGCGCGAGCCCGAGGCGGCCTGGGTGGTCACGCGGGCGGCGGAGATTTGCCAATGGGCTCCGCCCGACCTTTGAAGATGCGGCGAGCAGAGGCGGCGACAGTTCGGCGGCAGTTCAGCCTGGCGCGGCCGTCGGTGCCAACGCGTACGCGATCGCCTTTTCGAGCGGCCAGCCCCGGCCCTCGCGCCAGGCGAGATCGAAGGCCGCGTCGTCCTGCAAGGCCGCCCGCGCCGCGGCAACACGTGCGTCGGCGGCCGGCGCACCCGACCCCGCGGGCGAACCCATCTCTTCGCGCAGCCGTTCCGTAGCACCCCAGAGCCGAGCCGCGGCGGGCGCGCTGCCGAGCGCGCCGGCGACCGCCGCCAGTTCGTCCAGCGAGTAGACGATGCGCACCTTGTGGCCCAGCCCGCGCAGGATCATCAAGCTCTCCGCGAAGCATGTGCGGGCCGACTCGAGGTCGCCTGCCTTGCGGGCCACGTCGCCAAGGAGGTGCAGGCCGATCGCGATGCCGTCCTGGTCGTTCAGCTGGCGCAGCATGGCGAGCGAGTCCTCGAACAGAATCCGCGCCGACACGAGATCCTCCTGGTCCAGCGCGACCATGCCCAGGTTTCCCAGCGAGCGCGCGATGCCGTTGCGGTTGCCCAGCTCGCGAGCGATCGCCAGGCTCTCCTCGTGCAGCACGCGGGCCGCCGCGAGATCGCCCCGGTCGGCCGCCAGCATGCCCAGGTTGTTGAGCGAGACCGCGGCTCCCCGGCGGTCGCCGAGCGCGCGGCGGATGGCCAGGCTCTGCGTGTGCTGCTCGCGCGCGGCAGCGTGGTCGTGCTGGTGATAGGCGAGCACGCCCGCCGCGTTGAGCGCGTCTGCACGCTCGCGCGTCGGCGCCTCGGCGGCGGTCATCTGCAGGATGCTCGCGCAGCACGCACGACCTTCCGACAAATGACCGCGCATCAGCCAGAACCGTTGCAGCGCTGCGCACAGGCGGAGCCCGCTTGTCGCTGCCGCCGGGGTCGATGCCACCAGGCTCCACTCCAGCGCCGCCCGCAGGTTGTCGTGCTCCTCCTCGAGGTCGCGCAGCCAGTGCGTCTGCTCGGCCCCCTGCAGCCCGGCCGCTGCCTGCTCGGCATGCTGCAGGTAGCACTCCAGATGCCGGCCCCGAACCGCCTCTGCGCCCATCTGTTCCAGCAGCCGCTCGCGGGCGTACTGGCGCACCGTTTCGAGCAGCCGGTAGCGGGTGTGATCGTCGCGCTCCTCGGCCAGCACGAGGCTCTTGTCGCACAGCGATGCCAGCAGGTCCGGCACCTCGTGCGGCTGCACGCCGTCGCCGGCGCAGACCTGCGCCGCGGCGGCTTCGGTCCACCCCTCGGCAAAGACAGAGAGCCTCTGCAGCGCGAGCCGTTCCGGCTCCTGCAGCAGGTCGTAGCTCCAGTCGATCAGCGAGCGCAGGGTCTGCTGGCGCGGCAGGGCCGTGCGCGAGCCGCCCGTGAGCAGGAGGAAGCGCTGGTCGAGGCGGCGGTTGATCTCCTCGGCCGAGAGCGACCGCATGCGTGCCGCGGCGAGCTCGATCGCCAGCGGGATGCCGTCCAGCCTGCGGCAGATGGAAGCGATCGACGGCGCGTTCCTGTCGGTGAGGCGGAAGTCCGGACGCACGAGCGCGGCCCGATCGACGAAGAGCTGCACCGCCTCGGACTGGACGATGGACTCGGGAGTGGCCTTGCGGTCGGCGTCCGGCAGCGCGAGCGAAGGCACGCGGAACACCTGCTCGCCACCAATGCCGAGCGCTTCGCGGCTGCTCGCCAGCATCTTTACCTGCGGGCAGGCTCGCAAAAGGGCTTCGGCGAGCTGCGCGCAGGCGTCGAGCAGGTGCTCGCAGTTGTCCAACAGGAGCAGCGCCTGCCGGTCCTTCAGGTGTTCGGCCAGCGTCTGCGTGATCGGCCTGCCCGGCACCTCCTTCACGCCCAGCGCCGTCGCCACGGTCTGCGGCACGAGCTTCGGATCGGCGAGCGGCGCGAGCTCGGCGAGCCAGCCCCCGTCGGGAAACTCGCCCAGCACGGTGCGGGCCAGCTGCAGGACGAGGCGCGTCTTGCCGACGCCGCCGCTGCCGTACAGCGTGAGCAGGCGGGCCTGCGACAGGCGCTGCAACAGCTCGTCGAGCTCGCTCGTGCGGCCGACGAACGACGCCACGTGCTCCGGCAGGTTGTTGTCGATCTGCCGGATCGGCACCCACAGCGAGTCCTTGCGGGCGACGCGATACACCTTCGAGCTGTCTTCCGGCGGCACGAAGACCCTGTCCGCCGTGCCGACCTCGAACAGCTCGATCGGCTCGGCAAAGCCCTTCATGCGCCAGTGCCCGTGCGACTGCACTCGCAACGACGTGTCCCCGAGCGCAGCCAGGGCCTCGCGCGTGAGCAGCGTCTGGCCGCCTCGGGCAAGCGACACCACCCGCGCAGCGGCCGCCTTGGCCACGCCCTCGACCTCGATCGGCTTGGCACCGAGCGCGACGTCGGCAGGGCTGTTCTCGCGCAGCGTGACGGGGCCGACATGCACGCCGGCGCGCGCCTTGAGCGGCAAGGCGAGCTGGCTCAACGCCTGCTGGTACGCCAGTGCGTAGCCCACCGCGTCTGCGGCCGCGTCGAACAGCAGCAGCATGCCATCGGTCTTGTCGATCTCGCGCCCACGCCAGACCGGCAGGAGATCACGCGCGGCGCGGTCGTGTGCGGTCCACAGCCGGGCCATTTCCGCATCGCCGACGCGCAGCGTCAGCTGGGTGCTGTCGACGACGTCGGTCAGGAGCAGTGCGCGCAATGGGCTCATCGAAACACCTTCGGCACGGCAGGATCGCACGGCCCTGTTCAGGGTTGCGTTGCGGGCAGTCTCGATGAAGGTGTGCGACAACGCAAGCGCCAAGCCTGGGATCGCCGGCGCTCGATGGCGGCGGGAATCTGCTGAGAGCATGGCTCGACAAGCCCGCGGCTGGTCACCGTTGCATGTTTCGTGCACCATCGCCCACCCTCCGGAAAGGCCGAACGATGCCGTCGACCCCGTCCCCCGTGATCGACATGCGGGACCCCGTGTTCCGCAGCGACCCTCACCCGGTGCTGCACGCGGTGCGCTCGCGCAGCCGCGCCGAGCGCGACGTGATCGGCATCTGGCTGGCCACGCACCATGCCGATTGCAGCGCCGGCCTGCGCAGCAGCGCGCTCAGCCGCGAGGTGACGCGCACGCCCGGCTACGCGCAGCTGCGCCCCTTCGTCGCCGATTCGACGCTGGAGCGCACCTGCGAGCGCTGGATGCTGTTCAACGACCCGCCCGTGCACACGCGGCTGCGCCGGCTCGTCAACGCCGCATTCAAGCCCGCGGTGGTGCAGACGTTGCGCGCGCGGGTGGGGGCCATCACCGCCGAGCTGCTGGCCGCGCTGCCCACGGAAGACGGCGCCACCTTCGACCTGATGCCGACGCTGGCACAGCCGCTGCCGGTGCGCGTGATCTGCGACGTGCTCGGCCTGCCGGCCGAAGACTTCGCGCAGACCAAGCAATGGGCCGACGCGCTCGCCCTGATCGTCGAGCCCGTGGTGCGACGCGCCCAGCGCCAGGCCGCCGACCACGCCGCCACCGAGATGGTGGAGTACCTGCGCGCGCACATCGCCCGGCACCGCGCCAGCGGCGAGCGCGACGACCTGCTCGGCACGCTGGTGGCGGCGCACGACGCGGGCGACGGCGCCTCATCGTCGTCATCGCTGAGCGAAGACGAGCTGCTGGGCAACCTGATCCTGCTGTTCGTGGCCGGCCACGAGACCTCCACCAACCTGCTCGGCAACGGCCTGCTGACGCTCTTGCGCCATCCCGAGGCG
>Ga0207641_10003237_pt1 | contig 14531 bp, 11 predicted proteins | sample KBSSwiS62_FD_184306 | JGI IMG/M metagenome (GOLD analysis project Ga0207641, IMG submission 184306) | Switchgrass rhizosphere microbial communities from Kellogg Biological Station, Michigan, USA - KBS Switchgrass S6-2 (SPAdes) (version 2) | ecosystem: Host-associated > Plants > Roots >... | reverse complement strand
TTCTTCAATGAGTGGAAGCGGTACCGGTGAACTGCTGGATGCAATTACTGAATTGATCCCGGCAGAGGATGCGGATGCTGCGGCATTTGCAGATTCATTACCAAAGTTTGCGATCATTGGTCAGCCAAATGTTGGCAAATCATCTTTATTAAATGCATTGATAGGGCAGGAGCGGACTATTGTAAGTGAAATAGCAGGTACAACAAGAGATACGATCCACACGCATTATAAGCTTTTTCAAAAAGATTTTATGCTTATTGATACAGCGGGGATAAGGAGAAAAGCAAAAGTGCATGAGGATCTTGAATTTTATTCTGTCATTCGTGCCATTAAAGCAATGGATGAGGCGGATGTATGTCTTATTTTGATCGATGCAGTTAAAGGGGTGTCTTCCCAGGACATAAGCATATTCAGTCTTGCAGCAAAAAAAGGGAAAGGCGTTGTTGTTTTAGTAAACAAATGGGACCTGGCAGAAAAAGAAACCAATACTTCAAGAGATTATGAAATAATGCTGAAACAAAAATTGGCACCTTTTACTGACGTGCCGATCCTTTTTATTTCTGCAAAAGAAAAAACAAGAATTTTTAAGGCAATAGAGATCGCTTTGGAAGTGGCAGAAAACCGGAAAACAAAAATTTCAACTTCTCAATTGAATGAAGTTGTCTTAAAAGCGATCGAATCATACCATCCGCCGGTAGTGAGAGGAAACCCTGTAAAGATCAAATATGTTACCCAGTTGCCTACTGCTGTTCCTTCATTTGCATTCTTCTGCAATTTCCCGGATGATATAAAACAACCATATAAAAACTATCTCGAAAATAAGCTTCGGGAAAACTTTAATCTCAAAGGCGTTCCTATCCGGCTCTTCTTTAGAAAAAAATAAGGCTGATCTATCCAAATAAAATTCATTGGGTTAGTAAATCTACCTATCTGTAAATTTTCATTCTTCTTTATTTCATTATCTGCAACTCAGGGTTTAATTTAACGGTCGCTTCATCGCACTGTTATTTTATCTCCACTATCCTGATAAACATATTTTAGTCCGCCCAATCTCCTCATAAAAATCATCCTGGTATTCTTTTTTAGAATGATGAATTATTACTGAAATTTTTTCAGTAAACTTTTAAATTTTTTTTATGAGAATAATCATTACCCTACTTCTTCTTGCTTCATTTACTATGCAGGCACAGGAAAAAACGAAGAATAAACTAAAATGGAGGATCGATAAGAATAAGATCATCACGGGCAGCCTGGTCTTTGTGGGTGGATCTGCAAAAGGTTTCAATGAAACGCTTTTATTCAATTATAAGATATTTGAAAAAACATTTCCCGGCGCTAATAAACAATGGTTTGATCCGAAAGTAAGCTGGAGAAATAAATATGAAGGCGGTAATCCTGATAATGGCTCGAAGTTTTTTTTATCTACATCAGCATTTGTAATGTTCACGGATCAGTATCACTTGAATAATTTTATACAAAAAACTGCGATAATGTCTGCGTTGGTAATAAAAATAGGAGCGCCAAAACAACCTTTCAGGTATTATGTATACGACCTGCTTTGGTATACCTTGTGCTACCAGGTTGGATTTGCAGCAACATATTATCCCTTTACAAGCCGTAATTATAAATGATCAGAGTTTGAGTTTTTTAAGAAGCACTTTTGCTCTTTCGCTGTAGCTTTTCATTTCAGCGATCTTCTTTTTTATAAAACTATTGTCATCCAGTTTGCCGATAACTGTTTCCATCTGTTTACGATTATCATAAACCATTTTACGAAATGGGTTTTGATAATCTTTTGCTCTTGAATCAAAAATTCCTTTTACCATCCATTCGCGGGTGGTTATAGCTTGTTTAATTAATTCTTTAAAAATCTTTTTATCAAAGTCTACTGGCTTTAATTGAAGTATTTCGAGCAGTGAAGCAAATGAGTGCTGCAATTTTTGTTCAGGATAAATTTGAGAATTGGTTATATAAAATGAATGCACTTCATCCCAGCTTTTTATTTTCCCTGAATAAATATCTTTTTTAAAAGTGTTGAAGGCTGGTTGTGGAAATAATTGGCCACCGATATTTAACCAATTATTTCTTCTTGCTCTTAAAGGTAATGCCGGAAAAAATTTTTCCCAGTCAGATATCTGGTTGTTCCAGGCAAAATGCAGTAATTGATTAACGCCATAATAAATTATGAGCTCTTTAAAGATCACATATGCTTGCTGCACTTTAGTAAGCTGCACTTTGCGACCTGCATTTTCAAATTCATCTGCCAGGATCTCGAGTTCATCAATCACCGCGTCTTTTGCTTCTAACAATTTTTCCCCAAGAGTAATTATTTGCTCTTCATTCAATTTTTTATTTTGCTTTTTTGCAAAAGCCTGGCCTGTAAGTTTTTTAAGTAATTGAATGGAATCAAAAATTTCATTGATGCTGTCAGGCGCAAGGAAATCATATTCTATATTTTGAGTCTTATCACCCCGCTGATCTCTAGCTTCATACTTTTCTTCGTTTCTCGCTAATGCATACATGTTATACATGAACCAGTACGCCGGCATTATAACCAGTTTATCATTGGCAACATCATTACTTACCAATGAAAATGGAATGGGAATATTTATCTCAGCAGGGTAATCTCCTTTTGCAATAATGGTAAATGATGCAAATTTTGAATTATGTTTTAAGCTAACACAAAGCCCTGGCCAGAAACCACGACCAGCAATTATTTCTCCATCAGCGCCACGACTATTATGATTAGAACCGATCGTAGCTCCTGCAGCCATATTGCTTTGTCCTAAAACCAATGCAGCGCATAAAAATGAATTGTTGTGATGTTGCTCATGGGCAGGGAAAATAAGAGAGTTCAATACTTCGCAACAGGAAATGGTTGAATTGTAACCAAGATAAGAGTTAATCAATCTTGCTCCATATTTTAATTGCGAATGATCGGAAAGAATAAACCTAACAGCCTTTACTCCATAAAAGATCCGGCAACCAAACCCAATAATTCCATTCACTAGTTCAACTCCTTCACCAATTTGCGTTTTCCCTTCCGGCCCAGAGTTGATCGTAAGGTTTTTTAATTTATTGGCACCTTTGATATACGCTTCGCTTCCGACCCAAGTGTCTTTAATGATCCCACAATTTTTTATTACGGTTCCATCGCCGATCTTTCCATAATAACCCCTTTTTTTATCAAATTGTTTTTCGGTAAACTGTTTGAATTTTTGCATCAGGACTTCATCATCGCGATAACGGCTCCATAGCCATGCATCGCCGGGCAACATGCCATTAAAAGGTAAAATACCACGACCGGCATTTTCATTGCACACTTCCAGCCAGATGCGAACGTTTTCTTTTTCACCGTCTCTTATAATTCCATTACCAAATTTCGAATGATCAGATGCTGCAAGCTCATTTACATTTACAATGATCACTTCATTGCCCGCTATGTAATGGCTCATGTAATTAACATTATTGATAGCTACGTTATCTCCGAAATCACAACTGATGATCGTGCTATTGTAGAGTCCAACCTGCAAACGTATATCATGATATTCAAGAAAGACATTTTCAAGTTTGCCGATCCTGTTCAGGCCAAAAAAATTGCAATTCTTAATTAGGTTTGAATTAAACGGATCAGCAACTAGTAATTTACTCCAGTTGTCAGCTGTGTTATTATTTTGCTGCAGGGATTTGATCTCGCCTTTTGTTAGTTGACGATAAGCAATCCCGCTTCTGTTCTGAATATTACGGAGATAATATTCATCCTTTCCTTTTGGAATAAATTCTTTTGCAACAAAATTGTAGCCGAGAGTGCTGATTGGTTTTTTCTTTATGTCGGACATGTTTGGTTTCTGATTTTATTCAACAGTCACTGATTTCGCTAAATTTCTCGGCTTATCTACATCCAGTCCCTTCATTACCCCGATATAATAAGCGAGTAACTGCAAAGGAATGACACTTAACATTGGAGCAACGATCTCGTCAGCAGCAGGCACAGACATTACAGATTCTGAAATAGAAGCAGAATAATCATCTCCTGCGGTGATCACAGAGATCACTCTTCCTTTTCTCGCTTTTATCTCCTGCATATTACTTACTACTTTTTCATGGTAAGCATCTTTTGTGGCAACAAATACCACCGGTAGCTGATCATCGACTAACGCAATAGGCCCGTGCTTCATTTCTGCAGCGGGATAACCTTCCGCATGTATATAAGAGATCTCTTTTAGTTTTAATGCACCTTCAAGTGCCACAGGAAAATTATAACCACGACCGAGATAAAGAAAATCTCTCGCATCCTTATATTTATCAGCAAGCTTCTTTACTTTTTCTGCTGTGGTTAATACTTCCGCAATTTTATCAGGTATATCATGAAGCTCCTGCAATAAATGCATATATCTTTCTTCATCGATGCTGCCTTTCTGTTTTGCAATTTTCAATGCCACCATTGTTAAAACTGCAAGCTGTGCAGTAAATGCTTTTGTACTTGCTACACCAATCTCCGGACCAGCATGTGTATAGGCACCTGCATGTGATGTACGTGCAATGGATGAACCAACAACATTTACTACTCCAAAAATAAATGCACCATTTTGTTTTGCTTTTTCAATGGCAACAAGAGTGTCAGCCGTCTCGCCTGATTGCGAGATGGCTAGTATAACATCCCCGGGATGAATAACAGGATTGCGATAACGGAATTCCGATGCATATTCAACTTCAACCGGTGTTCGGCAGAGTTCTTCAAAAATATACTCTGCTACAAGTCCTGCATGCCAACTGGTGCCACAAGCAATGATGATGATGCGGTTTGCATTGACAAGTTTGTCAATATTGTTTTCCACGCCGGCCATTGTGATCGTCCCTTTTTCTGCATCCAATCTTCCACGCAAGCAATCAAAAACTGTTTCAGCCTGTTCATTTATTTCTTTCAGCATGAAATGATCATAACCGCCTTTTTCAATCGCTGCCAATTCAATATCCAGCTTTTGTACAAATGGCGTTAGCTTTTCATTGCCAAGATTTTTTAAAATGAGCTCACCTGGTTTTACAATGGCCAACTCATAGTCGTTTACATAAACAACTTCTTTTGTGTATTCAAGCATTGGAGAAGCATCAGATCCAAGAAAATGTTCTCCTTTGCCAATACCGATTACTAATGGACTTCCTTTTCTTGCGGCAATGATCGTTTCGGGATCATCTTCATCAATTAATAAAATAACATAAGCACCCGTTACCCGTTTCAATGCTACACGGATCGCTTCTTCAAGATCACATTTGTTATTCTTTCTTATTTCTTCAATAAAATTCAAGAGGACTTCAGTATCAGTATCACTTTTAAACTTATATCCTTTATTAATAAGTTCCTGTTTTAGTTGTGCATAATTTTCAATGATGCCATTATGGATCATTGCCAGTTTGCCACTCTCTGAAGTATGTGGATGGGCATTGCGGTCACTTGGTTCACCATGTGTGGCCCAGCGGGTATGACCGATGCCAATATGTGCATGAAGATTTTTGCCAACCAATGTTTCTGCTAGCTCCGCTACTCTTCCTTTTTTCTTATAAACATTCAGCCCTCCATTCAATAAAGCAACTCCAGTGCTGTCGTAGCCGCGATATTCAAGTCGTTGAAGTCCTTTTATAATGATGGGATATGCCTCTCTTGGACCGGTGTAACCAACTATTCCACACATAAGATATGATTAGATTTTATCATTTATTGGATAAGCGCAAACGATTGAGCGGTTGCAAAACGAAATTGCACAAAAATGGCCAGATGGCAAAAAGCATGCAAGGAACAAGAAGAAATGAATTATCTCCAGAATAGCTGAATGTTCACTTATAGCAATAATCCTTTCAGAAAAAGAAAAGCGGTAAAGAAATAAATAACCAGGCCGGTTACGTCAACAAGTGTTGCTACAAATGGTGCAGATGAAACTGCGGGGTCAGCGCCGAGACGTTTCAATACGATAGGTAGCATTGATCCGCTTAATGTTCCCCACAACACAACGCCAATTAATGAGAAACCGACCACAAATCCAATTTGTAAATAATGCACACCATAAACATCTGGAAATATTTGAGACCAAAGAATGACCCTCGTAAACCCAATCAACCCGAGTGCAGTGCCCAACAGCAATCCTGATAAAATTTCTCTTCTTAACACCCGCCACCAATCTCTGATAGTTATTTCACCTACGGCCATTGCCTGTATGATCAATGTCGAAGCTTGTGAACCGCTATTACCACCACTGGAAATAATTAAAGGAACAAATAATGCCAGCACGACTGCTTTTGCTATTTCATCCTGAAAATATCCCATCGCTGTGGCAGTAAGCATTTCACCAAGAAATAAAACGACCAGCCATACAATCCTTTTTTGAAAAAGTTTAAATAGTGGTATTTCAAGATAGGGCTGTTCCAATGCCTCTGTACCTCCCATTTTTTGCATATCCTCACTGAATTCTTCTTCCGCTACCCATAACATATCATCAATGGTGACTATTCCAAGCAGTTTATTACTCTGGCTTACTACAGGCAATGCCACACGATTTTCTTTTTTAAAGATCTCACTGGCTTTTTCCTGGTCATCGTATGCATTCAAAGATGTTACCCTGTCATCCATCAGGTCGGCAACTCTTTTATCGGGCTGACTTAAAATAAAATCCCTGATACGGATATCATCCAGCAATTCACCTTTTTCATTTATTACATAAATAACATTGATGGTTTCGCTGTCTTTACCATGCTTTCGAATAGTGGCAAATACTTCCTCAACTGAGTTTTGTGGATACACATAAACATAATCTGGTGTCATTAATCGTCCAATACTATCTTCCGGATAACCTAATAAAGAAAGAGTGGTTTTTCTTTCTTCGGGATCAAGCAGCTTGATCAATTCTCGCACAGCATTACTGGGTAGTTCTTCCAAAAAATCAGTTCGATCATCAGGAGAAAGAACGTTCAATAGTTCTGCTGTTTTGTAAGGAGGTAATTCACGTATTATATGTTTCTGCGCAGAAAGGTCAAGGATCTTAAACACACTTGCAGCACGATGAATACTCATATGGCTGATAATATAGCCTTCCTGTTCCGGGAATTCATTAATAAGATCGGCCACATCGCTGATATTCTGATGATCCAAAAACTGTCGGGCAGCCGTTTCATTGCCACTTTCAAGCAGGTAATTAAAATGTTGTTTGATATTTCCGCCTAAGTAATCTGACATAAAAATCCGGGTGGCAAAATTAAGTTGTGAATCTGAAAGCAGGATTTATATTTTTGTTTTCAAATGGTATTCGAAGGCTTACATATTGAGAAAAGCAATGGAAAGGGAAGAGGGGTGTTTACAAAACAAACGATTCCTGCTAATACCGTGATTGAGATATCGCCGGTTGTTGTGATGTCAGCAGAAGAAAGAACATTGCTCGATCAAACACTTCTGCATGATTATATTTTTGAATGGGGAAAAGACGGCAAGCAATGCTGTATGGCACTTGGCTATGTGCCCGTATACAATCATTCCTACAAATCGAATTGCGAATACGAAATGGATTTTGAAAATGAGGTTATAAAGATCAAAACTATCAGGCTGATAAAAGAAGGAGAGGAGCTTTTTATAAATTATAATGGCGATTGGAATAATGAAAAACCGGTTTGGTTTGACAAACAATAAAAAAGCAAAAAAGCTAATTCCCTACTTATTTTATAATTATTTGTGCCCTAAGTTCACCAATCCAGCGATAAGCTAATGAAGTTGGTGGGGTTGCTGGTGCTGGGATGGTGGTTTTTGTATGAATTGTGAAATAATAAAGTCCCTCCATCAGCATCTCTTCTTTTACTTTTACTCCATCAATAAACAATGATCCAGAATAACTTCCATTTTTACCGTACAGGGATTTTGTTTGGTTTGTTGTAGTAGCTGCGGTAAACTCTTGTACAACAAGATGAGGGGTTGTTGTAGCGTAAGTTGGATTTGCCCCAGTAAATGAAGTATTAATGCTATTGTATCCAGCAGGTGATGGTCCGTTTATTCTCAAAGCAAGAACACTGTCAGTAAGGTTCGACCATGTAATTTTATAATTCAATGTTTTTGCGACAGGTGTATATTCTATATCAAGAGTCCCTGAACCGGAAGTTGGTAATGCAGGAATACTTTGTGACGCCGTTACTGCTACACCGGTTTTTGAATAAGATTTTTCTCTATCAGTCGGACTTTTGTCGCAGGATGCAAGTGCGAGGATAAATATGAAAACAGTTAGTTTTGGAAATCTCATACTTTGGTATTTGCGATAAAAGTAAGAAGTTTTTTCTTTCGGCAAGCAAGCTTTTGGTTTTTGGGAAAAGATGACATTGAGTGTGGATAAACCAAAACTTTTACTCTTCCGCGGAAACTGTAAATTCATATGTACTTAACAGTAATCCCACATGAAAGAACTAACTGTTTCCAGGCACCGGGTTCAATCCGTTGATATTTTAAGAGGATTAGTAATGGTGATAATGGCCCTGGACCATGTTCGTGATTTTCTTTACAATGCCAAACTGGGCAAAGCGGCAGATGCCGCTTTGGACCCAACCAACATGCAGACAACATTTCCATTATTATTTTTTACGAGATGGATCACTCATTTCTGCGCACCAATTTTTGTTTTTCTTGCCGGCGTCTCGGTTTATCTCATGTGCCAGAGAAAAACTAAAAAAGAAATAAGTAAGTTTTTGATCAAACGTGGTTTCTGGCTGGTATTTGTTGAAGTTGTGATCATCACTTTTGCCTGGTCATTTAATCCTTTTTTCAATATTCTTTTCCTCCAGGTGATATGGGCAATAGGGATTAGTATGATCATTATGGGTCTCTTGGTTCTTTTGCCATATGAAATAATTTGTGTGATTGGTCTGCTTATAGTTGCCGGACATAACCTGATGGATTATCCATCTATCAGTTCCGGATTAAAGGGCAGTGTGTTTGCAGATATGCTTTATTTTTCAAATTTTTCAATTCATCGCTTATTTGACAATCATTACTATCTTATCATATACTCATTTCTTCCGTGGACAGGAGTGATGATGCTCGGTTATTGTTTTGGAAAGCTATACCAGCAAGGAACAGATCCAGAGTGGAGAAGAAAAATATTGTTGCGAATAGGAACTGGCTTGGTTCTATTATTCATCATTCTGCGATTTACAAACGTGTATGGCGATCCGGTACCTTGGTCATCACAACCTCGTGGCGCTATATACACTGTTTTATCTTTTTTTAATCTGAACAAATATCCACCATCGTTGCTTTATTTATGTATGACGATCGGACCGGGAATATGGTTTTTAGCATTGATTGAAAAAGCGCAGAACGGGTTTACTAATGTGATGAATGTTTACGGCAGGGTGCCGATGTTTTATTATATCCTTCATTTTTATATCATTCACCTGGTTGTTGTAGTTGTTTTTTATGCCCAGGGTTTTGGCACAAAAGATATTGTGCCAACAGGGGGCTTGCCATTTTATTTTAAACCAAATGGATTAGGATTTGGTTTGGCAGGTATTTATGCAGTATGGTTATTTGTTGTGTTGATGTTATACCCAATTTGTAAAAAATATGATCGTTATAAAACAGCACATGCAAAAGAGAAGTGGTGGTTAAGCTATATTTAAAGAGACCATGGTCGATACTCAACAAACCACAGTAGACTTTTTTCGATTTTGTGATTGATTAAATATACACGGAGACTTGGCTATGGACTATCGTCTGTTGACTGTGGTCTATTTCAATTTACTTTTTATTTCCTGCAATTTCAACAAAGCTTCAACTGGAGTAAGGCGATTAATATCAATATCAGCAAGAAGTTTTCTTATTTCATCAAATGTTTCAGTATGTGCATCAAAAATTGATAACTGCATTTGTTGCGTAGTTAAATTTTTAATTTTCTTACTAAGGCTTTGTGACTCCTGACTGGTTTCACCCACATGTTTCGTTTCCAATTGCTTTAAAATATCATTTGCCCTTTCAATTAATGATGGAGGCATGCCGGCCATTTTTGCTACATGAATTCCGAAGCTATGAGTGCTGCCACCTCTTGCCAGCTTTCTTAAGAAAATAATTTTATTGCCAACTTCTTTATTGGTGATATGATAATTCTTAATGCCTGAAAACTTTTCCTCCAGTTCATTTAACTCGTGATAATGAGTGGCAAAAAGTGTTTTTGGTTTTTGAGAACAGTTATGCAAGTGTTCAGCAATACTCCATGCGATTGAAATGCCATCATAAGTAGAAGTGCCACGGCCAATTTCATCAAGCAATATCAGGCTCTGGTTAGTAACATTATTAATGATGCTTGCTGTTTCATTCATCTCCACCATAAAAGTAGATTCGCCGCCGCTCAAATTATCTGACGCACCCACACGGGTAAAGATTTTATCAGTTAACGAGACCAATGCTTCATCCGCAGGTACAAAACTTCCTATATGCGCCATTAAGGTGATCAATGCCGTTTGACGAAGCAATGCTGATTTACCACTCATGTTAGGGCCTGTAAGGATGATGATCTGCTGTCCTGTTTTATTCAACTCAAGATCATTAGTGATATACGTTTCGCCAACTGGTAAATTTCTTTCAATTACCGGGTGACGGCCATTTTTAATAATCAGTTCATCACCGTCATGAAGTGTGGGTTTCTTATAATGAAATTGAATGGTATTGTATGCAAAGCAAGTAATACAATCAAGAACAGCAATTATATTTCCATTTGTTTGAACAGGAGCAAGGTAGTCCATCAGTTCATTCAGCAATGCTTCGTACACTTCCAGTTCGATCTTTAAAATTTTTTCTTCGGCTCCGGTAATTTTTTCTTCGTATTCTTTTAATTCAGGAGTAATGTAACGTTCGGCATTGGTAAGCGTCTGTTTGCGTATCCATTCTGCAGGTACTTTGTTTTTATGCGAATGAGTTACTTCAAGATAATAACCGAATACATTGGTAAACCCAATTTTTAAAGATGAAATGCCTGTGGTTTCTGCTTCTTTTTGTTGTAATTGGGTCAAATAAGATTTGCCATTATATGCTATCAGCCTTAGTTCATCCAGTTCATTATTTACACCACTATTGATCATCCCGCCTTTGACCGCAAGTGCGGGAGGATTGTCGACGATCTCTTTGAAAATTTTATCTGCGATATAAACACAAGGATTTAGGGCATCACCCAATCTTTTTAAATAATCATTGTTGACGGTTGAGCAAATTGTTTTTATTTCAGCCACTTGTCTTAACCCGCGGGCCATTTGCAGCAGTTCTCTTGGATTGATCTTCTTTAAAGGAATTTTTGAAACTAATCTTTCAATATCACCACATAGTTTTATTGCATGAGAGATCTTATTTCTTAGATCAGGATTTAGAATAAAAAATTCTACCAGTTCGAGCCGTTCATTTATTTTCTGAATATCTTTTAAGGGAAATACTATCCAGCGCTTCAATAATCTAGCTCCCATTGGAGAAACAGTATTGTCCAGAACGTCTAATAAAGTGTGGCCCACTTCCGAATTACGGATTACTAATTCCAAATTTCTTATGGTAAACCGGTCCATCCATAAAAAATCATCACGATTGATGCGCTGCATGTTTGTTATATGCTGCAGGTTAGGATGCTCGGTGTCTTTCAGGTAATGCATAACCGCACCGGCTGCAATTATTCCTTTTCTCAGGTCTTCTACACCGAAACCTTTTAATGAAATGGTTTGAAAATGTTTCAGCAAAGTTTCTTCCGCATAGGCATCAGAAAATATCCATTCATCAAGTGTGTAGGAATAAATTTTTGCTCCAAAAAATTCTTTGAACTTTTTTTGATGATGTCTTTGAAAAACAACTTCGGCAGGTTTAAAACCCTGTAAGAGTTTGTCAGCATATTCACGATCTCCTTCAGCAATAAAAAACTCACCAGTGCTGATATCAAGAAAGGCAAGACCATATTGATCATTTTCTGCAAAATGAATTCCTGCAAGAAAATTATTTGAATGATGTTCAAGTAGTTTATCATTTACAGTAGTGCCTGGCGTCACCATTTCGGTCACACCTCTTTTAACGATCCCTTTTGCAAGCTTGGGATCTTCCAATTGATCACAAATAGCAACACGATAACCGGCTTTTACGAGTTTATGTAAATAAGTATCGAGGGCATGATGAGGAAAGCCTGCAAGATCAGAGGAAGCCGCAGCGCCGTTGTTTCTCTTTGTTAATGTAATGCCTAACACATGTGAAGCAACAACAGCATCCTGTCCAAAGGTTTCGTAAAAATCACCTACACGGAAAAGCAATATTGCATCCGGATATTTTTGCTTAATAGCCTTATGCTGCATCATTAAAGGGGTATCTTCTGTCTTCGTCTTAGCCATCGGCGACAAATATAGGCAAGGGCTGTGGTTTGTTTTCCTATGAGTTATCTATGTGAATAAAAACGAGATATTCTAAGTTTATTCCTTCTTGCTTATGAAGTATTAACGTTTTGGCTCCTGCCATTACCTTTGCGCCATGCGAAAATTGAGAATGGAAGAATTAGACCGTAAATCGGTGGATGAATTCAAGCAGTCTGATAAATTTCCCATTATTGTTGTTTTGGAAAATATCCGCAGCGCTTATAACGTGGGCAGCGTATTTCGTACCAGTGATGCTTTTTTGATAGAAGCAATTTATATTATTGGCTATTCTGCAAAACCGCCGCATAAAGAAATAAAAAAGACTGCACTTGGTGCCGAAGAAACGGTAACATGGAAATATTTTAAAACATCAACTGAAGCGATCGATGAATTAAAGATCAGGAAATATAAAGTGTATGCAGTGGAACAGGCTGAAGAAAGCTATAAACTACATTCGGCAAACTTCCGGCAAAATGAAAAGATCGCTGTTGTTTTTGGAAATGAAGTAACAGGAGTTGAGCAAACAACCATTCATCTTTGTGATGGATGCATTGAAATTCCCCAGTTGGGTATGAAACATTCGCTGAATATTGCAACGGCTGCGGGCATTGTGTTGTGGGAATTAATAAGAAGCAAAATGCCGCCGGCAGTAAAAGGGAGAACTGAACATTAATTGTTTAAAATGAGTAAAGTAAAAAGTTATTTAAGTCTTATAAAGTTTTCTCATACCATTTTCGCAATGCCATTTGCGTTAATTGGGTTTTTTCTGGGGCTTCATGTTTTTCTTATTTCCAGATATAATACAGGTCAATGGAATTTAAATAAAACAATCAGTTTGCAATGGGATTTAGAAGCAGGTATATTACCCTTTTCAAAAGATTCATTGGTGGCGAAACTTGCCTTTGGTGAAGCAACAATTTTGACTGTAAGTAAGTACTTATTTCTTGTTGTCCTCTGCATGGTCTTTGCCCGCAGTGCAGCCATGGCTTTCAATCGTTATCTCGACAGAAGTTTTGATGCAAGGAATCCAAGAACTGCTATTAGAGAAATACCCGCAGGTATTTTAAAGGCGAACAATGTCTTGCTCTTCACAATTATTAGTTGCTTATTATTTATTGTTTGTACTTTTTTCATCAATAGAATTTGCTTTTATCTTTCACCAGTTGCGTTGATGGTCGTGTTGGGGTATAGTTATACAAAAAGATTTACACCGCTATGCCATTTAATACTTGGGCTAGGTTTAAGTCTTGCGCCAATAGGAGCTTATCTTGCAGTAACAGGAAGATTTGATCTTTTGCCAGTTCTTTTTTCATTTACAGTTTTATTTTGGGTAAGCGGTTTTGATATCATCTATGCTTTGCAGGATGAAGAGTTTGATAAAACGAATAAACTTTATTCCATCCCTGCATGGTTGGGGAAAGCAAAAGCATTAAGAGTATCAGAGTTGCTACATGTTTTAAGTGCAGTTTGTGTATTATTTGTAGGCTGGCTTGGAAACTTTGGCTGGCTCTACTGGCTCGGTTCAGTTATTTTTATTGGAATGCTTGTTTATCAACATTCAATTGTAAAGCCCAATGATCTGAAACGTGTTAATATTGCTTTTATGACCGCAAATGGAATTGCCTCAGTAGTGTTTGCGATATTTGTGATTGCTGATCTGTTCTTGAATTCTTAATTTTTAATTCTTAACTATTAATTGCCTAGAATACTATCTATAGACTACGGACTTAAAAGAACTGGCCTTGCCGTTACAGATCCTTTACAGATCATTGCTACAGGTTTGACAACTGTTGAATCAAAACAACTGATCCCTTTTCTGAAAGATTATTTTGCAAAAGAAGAAGTGGAATTGATCATTATTGGTGAACCCAAAAATTGGGATGACACCGATACCCATGCAACGCCATTAGTTGAGAATATCATTAAGCAACTGGAAAAGAATTTTCCAAGGATCCCGATCAAAAGAGTGGATGAACGCTATACTTCAAAAATGGCCAAAGACGCCATGCTGGAAATGGGGTTAAAAAAAATGCAAAGAAGGAATAAAAAGCTTGTTGATGAGATCGCGGCAACCATATTGTTACAAGAATATCTCCGTCAATTTTAGATTTTAGATTGCGGATTTCGGATTGAAT
>Ga0207641_10003232_pt1 | contig 14542 bp, 12 predicted proteins | sample KBSSwiS62_FD_184306 | JGI IMG/M metagenome (GOLD analysis project Ga0207641, IMG submission 184306) | Switchgrass rhizosphere microbial communities from Kellogg Biological Station, Michigan, USA - KBS Switchgrass S6-2 (SPAdes) (version 2) | ecosystem: Host-associated > Plants > Roots >... | reverse complement strand
GCTACCTTCGATTTCGTCGGCCTGGAGCAGCACCTCCTGCACGTACCACTCGGCCTGGTTGTGGGTGAAGATGCCGGCGCTGAGGCTGCCGCGCGACCAGATCAGCCGCGCCAGCGTCGCCGCCGAGTCGACCGGGTCGTCGTGGCGGATACGCCCGTCGCCGTCGCCATCGACCCCGTAGGAGGCCCACTCGCCGGCTTCGAGGCCGAGCGGTCCGAGGCTGCGCAGCTGCTTCTTGCTCATGCCGCGACCGAAGTCCGACTCCAGGTGGGCGACCGCGGCCAGCGCCCAGACCCCGCGCTTGCCGAGTTCGTAGCGCGCGGCCGCGTCCTCGAAGGCGCGCATGTACTCGTGCGGGATCCGCTGCCGCCAGGGCGGTGCCGGGCTGCATTTGAGGACCTGGAGCTGCGGTCCCGCTTCGGCCCCGAGCGCGGGGACGCCGACTTCGGCGGCGTGGCAGGCGGCGTTGGCGAGCACCTCGCTGACGTACCAGTCGGCGTGGTTATAGGCGAAGATCGCGCCGTAGGTGTCGGCGGGCATGCCGTTGGCGCTGAGGTAGCCGGCGGCGGCGAAGATCGCGTCTTCGGGGTTGAAGGGATCGGCGACGCCGTCCCCGTTGGCATCGACGCCGTAGCCGTCCCAGGTCGCCGGCATGAACTGCATCCAGCCGACCGCGCCGGCCGAGGAGACGTTGAGGTTGGTGCCGAAGGCGGTCTCGATCTCGTTGATCCCGGCCAGGACCGCCGGGCCCTGGGGGCCGAGCCCGTAGGCCGCGGCCGCCCGCTGGTAGATCGGGATCAGGATCGGCGGCACGCCGCTGGTCGAGCAGGCGGAGGCGGGCAGCGAGGGGATCGCGAAGGCGGCGGAGGGGCCGGGAATGGCGAGCGCGCCGGCCGAGTTTTCGCTTGCCGCTTCCTCTTCAGCTTCGCCGGCTTCGGCTTCAGCGCCGGAGCCTTCCCCGGCCGAGACACCGCCGCTGGAGGCGGGTGCCGATTTGGCGGCGCCGGAGGGAGCCGGCGGGGCCAGGGTCGTGCCCTGCTGCAGCGGCGCCGGGTTCGCCGCGGGAGTCGAGGCCGGAGCCGGGGCAGGGGTCGGTACCGGCACCGGAGTCGCGGCCGGTTCGGCCAGCGTCGTGCCGGGAGTGGCCGAGACCACGTCGTCCGCTTGCGCCACGGCGATCGGGACCGCGAGCGCCACGGTGGCGGCTGCCGCGGCGGCAGCCGCGCGGATCTTGTGCGAGCTCCTCATCGCTTAGCCGAGCACGTTGGTGACGCGCCAGCCGTCGCCTTTGCGCTGTTCCATTTCGAGCCGCAGCTCGCTGGTCAGGCCGACCCGCAGCAGCGAGACGCTGATCGGGTAGACGGTGCCCCTGGAGGGGGCGGGGACGATGTTGACCACCTTCGCCTTCGGCACCTTGACGTTGGCGGGCAGCCGCGGCGGGCGTCGCAGCAGCGCTTTGGCCAGCGCCGGCGTCGCCGTCGCGCCGAAGCCGTGGCGGACGCTGGGGTCGCTGCTGCCGGTCTCGTAGCGGACGAAGGTGCCGGCGAATTCGCGGGCGACGGCGAGCGCCTCCGGGCCGGCCGGGGGGCCGGCGACGTCGGCGGGCTTGGCGGAGGTCTTATCGACGGAGGACGGGGTCGCGGTCGCGTCGCTGGTCGTCGCGGGCTTGGTGCTCGTCGCGTCCGCCGGTGCCGATTTGACGATCGCCTTCGCCGGGTCGACGGTGGAGTCAACCGGGGTGTCGGTCTGCTTGAAGACGGGGGCGGCGCCGTGCAGGGTCGGCTGCGGGGCCTGCTTGGGAGTCGCCTTGACCGCCGGCGGCGGAGCCGTGGTGTCGCTGACGGCGACCGTCGTGGTGGCGTCATTGTGGGGTCCGTCGGGCGCCGCCCAGATCAGGCCGCCGACGCCGGCGGCGACGGCGAGCAGGACGACCGCGGCGGCAGCGAGCGCGCGGGCCGGGCGGCCCATCGTCTCGGCCCGGTCCTCGAGCGGCCAGAGCACCCGCTTGCGCAGCTTGTAGGCGGTCTGCTCGAGCGGCCACCTGGCCCGGTCGGCGCCCTCGCGCAGAGCTGGCCCGGACTCGTTGCGAAGGCGATCCTGGGCGATCCAGACCGAATCGACCGCCGCGGCACGCCGCGAGTACGCGCTCGCGTCCTTCGAGTCGGATTTGCCGGGTTGCCGTTTGAACATCGTTTAAGCCGTTACAGCGTATTTCGGATTATGCGGCCAAACCCTTAAACCCGCATCAACACGCGTCAGATCGGGGCCTTCTCGAAAGTCAGTTCGCCGTCGGCGGCATCAATCCTCACCCGGTCGCCCTCGCCGAACTCGCCCTCGAGGATCTTCAGCGCCAGCTTGTCGATCAGCCGCTTCTGAATCGTCCGCTTTAGCGGCCGCGCCCCGTAGGTCGGGTCGTAGCCGAGGTTGCCGAGCAGGGCGCGGGCGTCGTCGCTGAGCTCGATCTCGATCCCGCGCTCGGCGACCCGGCCGACCAGCTGCCGCACCTGCAGCTCGACGATGCGGCCGATGTCGGCCTTCGAAAGCCGGTGGAAGATCACCGTGTCGTCGATCCGATTGAGGAACTCCGGCTTGAAGGTCGCCGCCAGCACCTCTTCGATCTGCTCGCGAATCGCCTCGTCGACCTGGTCGCCGACGATGCGGTCGCTGCCGACGTTGGAGGTCATGATCAGGACCGTGTTGGTGAAGCTGACGGTCCGTCCCTGGCCGTCGGTGAGGCGGCCGTCGTCCATGATCTGCAGCAGCGTGTTGAAGACGTCGGGGTGGGCCTTCTCGATCTCGTCCAGCAGCACCACCGCGTAGGGCCGGCGCCGCACCGCCTCGGTCAGTTGCCCGCCCTCCTCGTAGCCGACGTAGCCGGGCGGGGCGCCGACCAGGCGGCTGACCGTGTGCTTCTCCATGTACTCGGACATGTCGAGGCGGACGATCGCCGCCTCGGAGTCGAACATGAACTCGGCCAGCGCCTTCGCCAGCTCGGTCTTGCCGACCCCGGTCGGGCCGAGGAAGAGGAAGGAGCCGATCGGCCGGTTGGGGTCGGCGAGGCCGGCCCGGGAGCGGCGCAGCGCGTTGGAGACCGCCTCGATCGCCTCCTCCTGGCCGATCACGCGGTCGTGCAGGCGATCCTCCATCTGGATCAGCTTCTGCACCTCGCCCTCGAGCAGGCGGCTGACCGGGATCCCGGTCCACTTGCCGACGACCTCGGCGATGTCCTCCTCGGTCACCTCGTCGGAGAGCAGCGAGGCGCCGCCGGCGTGCAGCTCGGCGATCCGCGCCTCCTCCTCTTCGACCGTCTTCTCCAGCTCGGGGATGTCGCCGTAGCGCAGCTTCGCGGCGCGCTCGAGGTCGGCCTCGCGCTCGGCCCGCTCGGCCTCGCGGCCGGCCTCCTCCAGGCGCACCTTCGCCGCCTTGATCGAGTCGATCGCGTCCTTCTCGTTCTGCCAGCGGGCGCTCATCTCGTTGAAGCTCTCGTTCAGCTCCGCCAGCTCGGCCTCGAGCGCCTCCAGCCGCGCCTTCGAGGCCTCGTCGGTCTCTTTCTTCATCGCCTCGCGCTCGATCTCCAGCTGCTGCACGCGGCGGCGCACCTCGTCGATCTCGGTCGGCATCGAGTCGTTCTCGATCTTCAGCCGCGAGGCCGCCTCGTCGATCAGGTCGATCGCCTTGTCGGGCAGGAAGCGGTCGGCGATGTAGCGCTCCGACAGGGTCGCCGCGGCGACGATCGCGGCGTCGGTGATTCTGACGCCGTGGTGCTCCTCGTAGCGCCCCTTCAGCCCGCGCAGGATCGCGATCGTGTCGTTGATGTCGGGCTCGCCGACCAGGACCGGCTGGAAGCGCCGCTCCAGCGCCGCGTCCTTCTCGATGTGCTTGCGGTACTCGTCGAGCGTGGTGGCGCCGACCGCGCGCAGCTCGCCGCGGGCCAGCATCGGCTTCAGCAGGTTGGCGGCGTCGACCGCGCCTTCGGCGGCGCCGGCCCCGACGATGGTGTGGAGCTCGTCGAGGAAGAGGACGATCTGGCCCTCTGCCTCCTGCACCTCTGACAGCACCGCTTTCAGCCGCTCCTCGAACTCGCCCCGGTATTTGGAGCCGGCCAGCAGCGAGCCGATGTCGAGCGCGATCACGCGGCGGTCGCGCAGGCTCTCGGGCACGTCGCCGTCGACGATCCGCTGCGCCAGCCCCTCGACGATCGCGGTCTTGCCGACCCCGGGCTCGCCGATCAGCACCGGGTTGTTCTTGGTCCGGCGCGAGAGCACCTGGACGACGCGGCGGATCTCCTCGTCCCGGCCGATCACCGGGTCGAGCCTGCCCGCCTCCGCGTCGGCGGTCAGGTCGCGGCCGAATTTCTCCAGCGCCTCGGCCGTCGCCTCCGGGTTCGGCGAGGTCACCTTCTGCGGCCGCACCTCGCCGATCGCCTTATCGAGGGCGTCGCGGTCGGGTAGCACCTCGCCTAGCTCGGAGTCCTCGGTCAGAGCGAGGAGGAAGTGGTCGGTGGAGATGTAGGAGTCGCCGAGCCGGCCCATTTCCTGCTCGGCCCGGCGCAGGGTCGCTGCCAGGGCCGAGGACATCCGCGGCTCCTCGACCTCGCCGCCGAGCTTCGGCAGCGTCGCGACCGCCTCGCTGGCCCGGGCCGCGATCGTCGCCGTGTCGGCGCCGAGCCGCTGCAGGATCGGCACCACCAGGCCCTCGGGCTGATCGAGCAGGGCGACGAGCAGGTGGGCCGGGGCGGCCTCCGGGTTGCGGTGGCTGCGCGCCAGCTCCAGCGCCGCCTGCACCGCTTCCTGCGACTTGACCGTGAAGCGATCGGCCTGCATCAGTGCAGCCTCCCTTTCGTCGTCCCCTCCAGTTCTTCGATCCGCTTGCGGGCGCGCCGCACCTCGGCGCTCAGCTTCGCCACCCGCTCTTCCAGGGCCAGCACGGTCTCGACCCCGACCAGGTTCAGCCCCTGCGCGGTCATTTCCTGGATCCGCCGCAGCCGCTCGACGTCGCGCTGGGAGTAGAGGCGGGTGTTCTTCGGCGAGCGCTTCGGCGCGATCAGCCCGCGCTGCTCGTACATCCGCAGCGTCTGCGGATGCATCTCCGCCAGTTCGGCGGCGACCGAGATCATGAACACGCCCTGCTCCTCGTCGAAGGTCGCCTTGACCCGGCGCCGGTAGGTCGTCATCGGCTCACTCCCGCCTTACGCAGCAGATCCGCCCGCGGGTCGGTGCCGTTGAAGGCCTCGGCCAACTTCTCGGCCGCCTCGTTCTGCTCGTCGCTCAGCTCCGTCGGCACCTCGATCTCAAGCCGGTAGCGGATGTCGCCGCGGCCCTTGCCCTTGCCATTGGGCTTCGGGGCGCCCTCGCCGCGCAGCCGCTGCACGGCCCCGTGCTTGGTCCCCGGCGCCACCTTGATTTTCTTCGTGCCCTCCAGCGTCGGCACCTCGATCGTGCCTCCGCGCAGCGCCTCGGGGATTGAGATCGGCACCGTCACCTCGAGGTTGCCGCCGTCGAGCCGCTTGAAGACCGGGGAAGAGCTGACCCGGGTGGTGACGAAGAGGTCGCCCGGCGGGCCGCCGCGGGGGCCGGCCTCGCCCTTGCCGGCGAGCCGGATCCGGGCCCCGTCCTTGACTCCGGCCGGGACGTTGACTTTGTAGCGCTTGGTCTGCTGGGTGAGGCCGGAGCCGTTGCAGGTGGGGCAGGGGTCTTCGATGATCTGGCCGGCGCCGCCGCACTGCGGGCAGGGCTGGCTGATCGAGAAGAAGCCCTGACTCTGGGCGTCGATGCCGCGGCCTTCGCAGCGCGGGCAGGTGACCGGGCCGGTGCCGGGCTTGGCGCCGCTGCCGTGGCAGGTTTCGCAGCGCCCGGCCTTCGGCACGGTGACGCTGATCTGACTGCCGTTGACCGCCTGGTCGAAGCTGAGCTGGACTTCGGTCTCGAGGTCGCGGCCGCGCACCTGCTGCGCCTGCGCCCGCCCGCCTTTGCCGCCGCGGTTGAAGAGCGAGGAGAAGATGTCGCCGAAATCGGCGCTGCCGCTGAAGCCGCCCGGGGCACCGCCGCCGAACGGGTTGCCGCCGCCGAAGCCGCCGGGCCCGCCGCCCCCGAACATGCCGCCGCCGGCGTCGTACTCCTTGCGCTTCTCGGGATCGGCGAGGACGTCGTGGGCGGCGGAGATCTCCTTGAATTTCTCCTCCGCCACCGGATCGTCCGGGTTGCGGTCAGGGTGGTACTGCCGCGCCAGCTTGCGGTACGCCTTCTTGATCTCGTCGTCGGTCGCCTGCTTGGAGACGCCCAGCGTCTTGTAGAGCTCGTCAGCCAATCCGTCCTCCTACTCGCTCACGACCACCCGGGCCGGCCGGATCAACTTGTCGTCGAGCCGGTAGCCCTTCTGCAGCACCTCGACGACAACGCCGGACTCACCGCCGGCGGCAGCCGGCAGCGTCGACAGCGCCTCGTGCTGGTTGGGATCGAACTTCTCCCCCTTTGGGTCGATCGCCTCGATCCCGTTCCGCTTCAGCCCCTCGCGCAGGCTGCGGAAGACGAGCAGCACCCCATGCGCCAGCCCATCCTCGGAGTCGCCCTCCGGGTCAAGCCCCGCGGCCTCAATAGCCCGCTCGAGATCGTCCAGCGCCGGCACGACCTCCTGCGCAACCTGCCCTTTCCCTCTCACGCCGGCGGCCTGAACCTCCTGCGCCATCCGCTTCCGGAAGTTCTCGAAATCCGCTTGCGTCCTCTTCGCGAGTTCGAGGTACTCATCCTTCTCTTTATGCGCGTCGGCGAGCAGGGCGTCGAGATCCTGCTCGACGCCCTCCGCCTCCACCTCAGAGACGACCTCCTCAGAGGTCGTCTCGGGGACTTGCTCCTCGCTCATTTGGCCTCGTCCTCACCCTCGTCAACCACCTCAGCGTCGACAACTTCGTCGTCCTCGTCGGGAGTGGCATCGCCGCCGCTCGCGCCCTCGGCGCTCCCCTCGGACTGCGCCGCCGCATAGATCTGCTCCGACGCCTTCGTCATCGCCGTGTTCAGCGCCTCGGTCTTGGCGTTGATCTCCTCGACGCTGCCGGACTCGAGCGACTCGCGCACGCCTTTGATCGCCGTCTCGACCTCGCCCTTGGTGGCCTCGTCGACTTTGCCGTCGGAGTCCGCCAGCGCTTTCTCCGACTGGTAGGCGGCGTTCTCGGCGAGGTTGCGGGCCTCGGCCAGCTCCCGCTGCTTTTTGTCCTCGTCGGCGTGCGACTCGGCGTCGGCGACCATGCCCTGGATTTCCTCGTCGGAGAGCCCGGAGCCGGATTTGATCTCGATGTTCTGCTCTTTGCCGGTGCCGAGGTCTTTGGCGGTGACCTTGACGATGCCGTTGGCGTCGATGTCGAAGGTGACCTCGATCTGCGGCATCCCGCGCGGCGCCGGGGGGATCCCGGTGAGCTGAAATTTGCCCAGGCTCTTGTTGCCGGAAGCCATCTCGCGCTCGCCCTGGAGCACGTGGATCTCGACCGACGGCTGGTTGTCGTCGGCGGTCGAGAAGGTCTCCGACTTCTTCGTCGGGATCGTCGTGTTGCGCTCGATCAGCTTCGTCATCACGCCGCCTTTGGTCTCGATCCCCAGCGTCAGCGGGGTGACGTCGAGCAGCAGCACGTCCTTGACGTCGCCGGCCAGCACGCCCGCCTGGATGCCGGCGCCGACGGCGACGACCTCATCGGGGTTGACCCCCTGGTGCGGGTCCTTGCCGGTCAGCTCCTTGACCCGCTCGCGCACGGCGGGGTTGCGGGTCATGCCGCCGACCAGGACGACGTGGTCGATGCTGGCGTCGGCGTCGTCGAGCGCCCGTTTGACCGGGCCGACGATCCGCTCCAGCAGGTCAGCCGTCAGCTCGTTCAGTTTCGAGCGGCTGAGCTTGAGGTCGAGGTGCTTGGGCTGTCCCTCGACGGCGGTGATGAAGGGCAGGTTGATCTGCGTCTCCTGGGTCGAGGAGAGCTCGATCTTCGCCTTCTCCGCCGCCTCGTAGAGGCGCTGCAGGGAGTTCTTGTCGGCGGCGAGGTCGACGCCTTGGTCGCGTTTGAACTCGGCGACCAGCCACTCGACGATCGCTTTGTCCCAGTTGTCGCCGCCGAGGTGGTTGTCGCCGGCGGTCGCCTTCACCTCGAAGACGCCGTCGCCGATTTCCAGCACCGAGACGTCGAAGGTGCCGCCGCCGAGGTCGAAGACGAGGATCGTCTGGTCGGCTTTCTCTTTGTCGAGCCCATAGGCCAGCGCCGCCGCGGTCGGCTCGTTGATGATCCGCTTGACGTCGAGCCCGGCGATCTTGCCGGCATCGGTCGTCGCCTGGCGCTGGTCGTCGTTGAAGTAGGCGGGGACGGTGATGACGGCGCTGTCGACCGTCTCGCCGAGCTTCGCTTCGGCGTCGGCTTTGAGCTTCTGCAGGATCATCGCGCTGATCTCCGGCGGGCTGTACTGCTTGCCGCGCACGTCGACGCGCACATCCCCGTTGGGGCCGGCCTCGACCTTGTAGGGGACGATCGTCTCCTCCTCTTTGACTTCGGCCTCCTTGCGGCCCATGAAGCGCTTGATCGAGAAGATCGTGTTCTCCGGGTTCATCACCGCCTGGCGTTTGGCGACGGTGCCGACCAGCCGCTCACCGCCCTCGGTGAAGGCGACCACGGACGGGGTCGTGCGACCGCCCTCCGAGTTCTCCAGAACGGTTGGCTCGCCGCCCTCCATGACGGCGACGCACGAGTTGGTCGTGCCCAGGTCAATCCCGATCGTCTTTCCCACTTTTTCGCTTACCTCCAGGGGTTTCGTTGTTCAAGCCTAAGAAATCTAAGTGGCAGTATGGCAGATCGTCAGCAGAACTCAAGCGACCCGCCTATAGTGATTGGCGGGAGGTGCCTCGACCAAAACGATCCCAGGGGTGGGATCCGGAAGAGGAGGAACATCTTGAGTCCCAGCACGAAACGTTGGCTGCCGGCGTGGCTACTCGCCGCGAGCCTGGTTCTCGCCCTTGCCGTGCCGGCGCTGGCCGGCGCCCACGGGAAGCCTTCGGGGTCACCGGGGCAGTCCGGCGATCACGGTCGCGGCAAGGAAGTGAACGTGATGACCCGCAACCTCTACCTCGGCGCGGACCTCGGCCCGGCGATCGCCGCGACGACTCCCGATGAGCTGTCCGCCGCCAACGGCCAGATCCTGCGGGAAGTCGTCCATAACGACTTCCCGACCCGGGCGAAGGGCCTGGCGCAGGAGATCCTCGCCCAGAGGCCCGATCTGGTCGGTCTGCAGGAGGCGGCGCTCTGGCGAACCACGCCACTGTCCTCCGCGGCGACGCCGATCGGCTACGACTACCTGCCGGAACTGCTGGCCGAGCTGAACAAGAACGGAAAGCGCTACGAAGTCGTCGTCGTTCAGGAAGAGTTCGACCTGGAAGCGCCGGCGGACTACAACGGATTGCCCAACGACGGTCCCCTGCCGGGCTTCCCGAACGCGGAGATGCTCGGTCGGCTGACGATGCGCGACGTGATCCTTGCCCGGCATGGTGCGGGCGTGCAGACCTGGAATGCGGAGGGCGGCAACTTCAACACCCTGCTGGAAGTCCCGATCCTCGGCCAGCCGAAACCGATCAAACGCGGCTGGACGGAGACCGACGCGAAGGTGCGCGGCAGCCATCCGTTCCATTTCGTCAACACTCACCTCGAGGCGTTCCAGCCGCTGATCCGCGAGGCCCAGGCGAAAGAACTGGTCGCGCCGGGCGGTCCGGCGACGAGCAGCCTGCCGGTCGTCCTCGTCGGCGATCTCAACTCCGACGACGACACCGTCTCGTTCCCTGACACGCTCGCCTACGAAGCCCTGGTTGCAGCGGGCATGGTCGAGCGCAGCACCGACGACCCGCTCAGCTGCTGCCTCAGATCGAGCCTGCTCGGGGCGGGTGACGGCGGTAGCGTCGTCGACTTCGACCACCAAGTCGACCATGTGATGACCAACGATCCGAGCGACATCACGCTCCAGAGCTCAACCGTGACCGGCCTGCTCCCGGTCAACGGCTTCTGGAGCTCAGACCACGCGGGCCTCTTCAGCTCCCTGAGGTTCGGCCACTAGACACGAGGTCGATGGGCCTGGAACGTCTGCTGCTTGGACGTTTCAGGCCCGCCGGCCGCCCGCTCAGCCTTCGCCGGCGGTGGCGGCGACGAATTCGGCGACTTCCTTGCCCTGCTGCTCGTTGAGGATCCCGCCCGGCATGCGGCCGGGAGTGGTGGAGCTGTCGACGCCGTTTTCGACCGCGTTGAGGACGCGGCCTTCGAGCGATTTGACTTCCGTGCCGGTCGCCGGACCGGAAGGCGCGAGCAGTTCGTCCAGGTTCGGCCCGTAGTTGCCGTCGGTGCCCGCCGAGTAGAGCGTGTGGCAGGTGCCGCAGTTGGTCTGGAACAGGGACTGGCCGTCCTTGAGGTCGGCCGCGACCTTCTGATCGCCCGTGGTGGCGTCGCCCTTGGAGCGGAAAGCCAGCCAGGGGATGGCGACGGCGAGGACCAGGATCAGCAGTCCGAAGACGATGAAGGTGCGTTTGCTCATTTCGCGGCGCGGATACTACTTCTCGGCGCGGTACCAGGGGCACATGCGCCGCAGCTCGCACTCTCCGCAGCGTGGCTTCGGGCGGCAGAGCTCGCGCCCGTGCCGGATCAGGTTCATGTGCAGCTCGTAGGCATCGGCGGGGTCGACGATGGCGAGCATCTCGTCGTGGGCACGCTCGAACGAGGCCTTCGCCGGGAAGAGGCCGAGCCGTCCCCCGACCCGGTGCACGTGGACGTCGACCGGGATCTCGGGGATGCCCCAGGTGAAGATCAGCACGCAGGCGGCGGTTTTGCGCCCCACCCCCGGCAGCGCCAGCAGGAACTCCAGCGACTCCTCGCGCGGCGCCGTCTCGGTCCAGTCGAGGTCGAGCTCCTCGCCCAGCCGCTCGAGGATCGCCTGGATCCGCGGCGCCTTCTGCTTTGCCAGGCCGCCGGGCCGGATCGCCTCTTCGACCTCGGCGACCGGGGCATCGCGCACTTCCGCCCAGGTCGGGAAGCGCTCGCGCAGGGCGGCGAAGGAGCGATCGCGGTTGCGGTCGTTGGTGTGCTGGGAGAGCACCGTCTTGATCAGCTCGGCGATCGGCTGCCGGTGCGGCTCGTTGAGCGGCTGCCCGTACATCTCCCGCAGCCGATCGCGGATCGCCCGCACCCGTCGTCTGCTCGGCCGTTTCCAGGTCATCCGGCGGACCCTAGTGGGCCGTTAACCCGCGGATTACAATTGACCGTCTCGTGTCTCGCGCGTTCGCAAGCGTCACCGCCAGGCTGCCCAAAGGTTGGGGCGACGCCGGGCGCCAGATCGGCATCCTCGTGGGGGTCGACGTCATCTACGAGCTCGGCCGCGGGATCGCCGACTCCAGCCGCGCGGACGCGCTCGCCCACGGCCAGCAGGTGATCGATTTCGAGCGCGCCACCCACACCTTCTTCGAGCCCGGCCTGCAGGCGTTCTTCCTCTCCGCCGACTGGGTCATCGACCTCGCCAACCAGCTCTACCTCAACGCCCAGTTCTCGATCGCGCTCGGCTTCCTGGTCTGGCTCTACCTCTTCCGCAACGAGTCCTACTACTTCGTCCGCAACATGTTCGTCGTCTCGATGTGCCTGGCCCTGGTCGGCTACATCGGCTACCCGACGGCGCCGCCGCGGATGTTCGAAAGCCAGGGCTTCGTCGACACGATCACCCAGTTCTCCAGCGTCAACCACGACTCCACCCTGGCCAAGGTCTTCATCAACCCCTACGCGGCGGTGCCGAGCATGCACTGCGCCTTCGCGCTGATGATCGGCGCCACCGGCGTGATGGTCTGCCGCCACCGGATCTCGAAAGTGCTCTGGGCGCTCTGGCCGCTGCTGATCGCCTGGGTGGTGATCGTCACCGCCAACCACTACTGGGTCGACGTCGCCCTCGGCTGGATGGTCGCGATCACCTCGGCCCTGGTCGCCCAGCGCCTGCTCGCCCGAGCCAGGCCCGAGGCCTGGGGCTGGCGCTCGCGCTTCCCGCGCGAGGTCGAGGCGTAGCGCCGTGGCTTGCGGCCGGCGACGCCCCAACCTCCTCCCGAACCTCTAGCCTCATGGCAATGGAACCTTCGGCGCCGCCAAGGGCCCCGGGCGGCCGCCGCAACGGCCGTGGCAGTAGCCGCAACGGGCAGGAGCTGCGCTCGTACGCCCGTGACCGCCTGATCGAGTCCCGGCTGACGCCGAACGCGATCTCGATGGTCGGCCTCTTCGGCAACCTGGTCGCCGCCGTCCTCGTCACCCAGCGCCTCTTCTTCCTCGCCGGCGTCGCCTTCGTGCTCGGCTCGGTGATGGACACCCTCGACGGCCGCTACTCGCGGATGTCCGGCAAGGGCACCCTCTTCGGTGCCTTCCTCGACTCGACCCTCGACCGGATCGAGGAGGGGATCGTGCTGGCCGCGGTCGCCGGCTACTTCGCCTCCCGCGGCGAAGACTTCGCGGCGGCGATGTGCGTGGTCGCCGTGCTCGGCTCGCTGATGGTCTCCTACACGCGGGCCCGGGCCGAGGCGCTCGGGGTCGAGTGCAAGGTCGGTTTGGCGACGCGGCCGGTCAGGGTGGTGCTACTTTCGATCGGCCTGATCTTTGCCAAGGGCGCCGGCATCGGTGATTTCGAACTGCTGGCGCCGTCGATCTACGTGATCGCCGTTCTGACCATCATCACGGTCATCCAGCGGGTTTGGCATGTGCGAAACGAGCTTCTTCTGGCTGAGGCCGGCACCCAGAGCGGTGGTGGCAAGGCGGAGGAGCTGTAACCAGCAAGGCGGCCGGGTGTGTTCAGCCATCCAGCGCGATCCAGGAGGACTTCCAATTTCATGAGTGAGAGCAACGGAGCAAACGGCAGCACCAACGGCGTCGGCCGCAGCGACGAGAAGGTCCGTGTCGCCATCGTCGGCGTCGGCAACTGCGCCAACTCCTTCATCCAGGGCGTCGAGTACTACAAGAACGCCGACCCGGCCGAGGAAGTTCCCGGCCTGATGCACGTCGAACTGGGCGGCTACCACGTCCGCGACATCGAGTTCGTCGCCGCCTTCGACATCGACCAGGAGAAGGTCGGCAAAGACCTCTCCGAGGCGATCTGGTCGGGGCAGAACGACACGATCAAGTTCGCCGACGTCCCCAACCTCGGCGTCAAGGTCAACCGCGGCATGACCCACGACGGCCTCGGCAAGTACCTCAAACAGAAGATCACCAAAGCCCCGGGTGAGACCGCCGACATCGTCGGGATCCTCAAGGAGACCAAGGCCGACGTGCTCGTCTGTTACCTGCCGGTCGGCTCCGAGGACGCGACCAAGTGGTACGTCGAGCAGGCGCTCGCGGCCGGGGTCGGCTTCGTCAACTGCCTCCCGGTCTTCATCGCCCGCGAGGACTACTGGGACAAGCGCTTCCAGGAGGCCGGGCTGCCGATCATCGGCGACGACATCAAGTCCCAGGTAGGGGCGACGATCGTCCACCGCCAGCTCGCCCGCCTCTTCCACGACCGCGGCGTCCGCCTCGAGCGGACCTCGCAGCTCAACGTCGGCGGCAACATGGACTTCTTCAACATGCTCGAGCGCGAGCGGCTGGACTCGAAGAAGATCTCGAAGACCAACGCGGTCACCTCGATCATGGGCCACGAGCTCGATGACGACAACGTCCACGTCGGTCCCTCCGACTACGTGCCGTGGCTGACCGACCGCAAGTGGGCGCACATCCGCCTCGAGGGCAAAGCCTTCGGCGACGTGCCGCTGACCGCCGAGCTCAAGCTCGAGGTCTGGGACTCGCCGAACTCCGCCGGCGTCGTCATCGACGCGGTGCGGCTGATCAAGCTCGCCCTCAACAACGGCATCTCGGGACAGCTGGACGGTCCCTCCAGCTACCTGATGAAGTCGCCGCACTCGCAGCGACCCGACGACGAGGCGCGCGAGCAGACCGAGGAGTACATCGCCGCCAACGCCCGCGGCAGGAAGGCGGCTGTGAAGCCCGCCCCCGCGGACGCCCCGAGCACGACCCAGGCCTAGCGCCGGCGTCGATCCGTCTACTCATAAGAGCCCGCCCAGCGCGGGCTCTTATGCTGCAACCGTGCCTCCGGCCGCGCCGCTCTCGATAGCCCAGGTCCTGCCCTTCCGGCGGGGCGTCGAGAACCCGGTGACGCGCTTCGTCGACGCCGTCTCGGCGGAGCTGGAGCGGCGCGGGCACAGCGTCCTCCGCGCCTACACCGGCGACCGGGTGAAGGGGCTGGTCAAGGCCTCGGCGCAGCTCGACGTCGTCCACGTCCACGACCCCTTCGCCCCCAGCGTCGCCTCGGCGGCGCTGCGTCACTCCTACTCGCTCAACGTCGCCACCTTCCACGCGCCCCAGGAGCGGGTGCTCTCGACCCAGGTGGCGCGGCCGCTGGTCGAGATCTTCTTCGGCCGCATCGACGCCCGCACGGTGACCAGCCGCGAGACCGGCGCGCTGCTGGAGCGCTACTTCCCCGGCAGCTATGAGCTGGTCGACCCGGGCGCGGCCGATGACTGG
>Ga0207641_10003230_pt1 | contig 14553 bp, 14 predicted proteins | sample KBSSwiS62_FD_184306 | JGI IMG/M metagenome (GOLD analysis project Ga0207641, IMG submission 184306) | Switchgrass rhizosphere microbial communities from Kellogg Biological Station, Michigan, USA - KBS Switchgrass S6-2 (SPAdes) (version 2) | ecosystem: Host-associated > Plants > Roots >... | reverse complement strand
TCCGCTCGCGAGGCTCTTCAGGACCCGGTCCTGCTGCCAGGCGGCGAGGCTGAGGCGCTCCCCGGGCCGCCTTCCCCGGCGACTGGGTCGGAACGACGCCTCACCGGACTCCCGGTAGGCGCGCACCCACTGCCCGACGGCGCGGCGGGACACCCCGAGCTGTACCGCGACCTGGACCTGGGGAACACCGGCTTCGACCGCCCCGACGGCGCGCCTGCGTAGCTTCTCCAGGTCCTCAGGCGACAGTGCCCGCGCATCGGAACGATGGCCGAGCTCGTCGTCGTGCATGCCTGCGAGACCCTCTTCAGTCGTCTGAATCAGCATTTCTCGATCCCGCTCGGACGTGCCTGTCAACATGGGCGGGTAGTGCGAAATAACAACGCCAACGGAATCGACCACCCCCTTGATCTTCGGTGCTCGGTGTCGCTGTGCAAATACAGCCGGGACGCGTGTCCGAACGGTTCCAGAGCTGTAAACGGGGAGTAAAAGAGGTCTCATCAGGCCTTTGGCTGAAGCGTGAGTGGGGCGACCTGCGGGATCGATGTTGCAGGCAGGAAACATGCACCCCCTGCGAAGGTTTCTCCGTGTTACGCCATGATGAGCGGCGGATTGCAGTCCGCCGGCCCCGGTGACGGCGATCTCCTGGTCGGGCTGTATAACTTGGAAAGTGCGCAGGGAAGGGGTGTCGCTGGCACCCTTTCAGTGGCAGCCTCGCACAATGGTGGAACTGCCCCTGTTCTCACGGGGACGACGGCCGAGAAATCGGCTGTGTTTAACATTCCGGTCATGCGTGTACAGAATCCGTTAACGCGTCTCGGTTTAGCTGACCGCGCTTCGCGGCCCACGGGCTCGGCTGAAGCAGTTGAACCATTCGCGTTCACGAGAGGAATCCCATGTCCGTATCCGCTCCCCCCGAGACGCCGAGGAGCTCCCCTCCTCCGGAGAAGCCGAAGGGCAGGCGTCGCGCCGGCCTCGCGGCCATCGGGGTGCTGGCCGCGTCCGCGGTCACGGCTTCCGTCATCGCGGCGGTGGCCCCGGCCGGCGCTGTGCAGCCGGTGGGTGTCGGCTCCGTGCCGATCAACTTCGACATCACCGACGAGAACGGAGGATGGTTCGACTCCGGCCTCAACCTCTTCGGCAGCAAGTCCCTCGCCGTCGCGGAGATGCCGCGGGCCGGTGCGCCCCTGGCCGTCCCCGCCATCGGTGGACCGCTGATCGAGGACCCGCTCAGCGGCCTGATCGACCCGCTCACCAAGAGCATGCTGGGTGACACCGGGCTGGGCTACCCCGGGCTCGGCCTCGACAAGACCCTGGAGACCGTCCGCGCGATCGGGGCCTCGAAGACCGAGGCCAAGGGGCTGTCCCTCAAGGCCGAGGACCTGCTCAAGCAGCTCGCCAAGACCATCGCGGCCGGGCCCGCCGACCAGGCGGTCGACGTGCTGAAGCTGCCGGTCGGCGTCGAGCTGCAGGGCGTGCTGGGCTCCCTCGCGGAGTTCGCCGTGGACGGCCCGCCCGTCACGGTGACGTTCAACGTCGACCCCGCCAAGTCCGGCGGCATCCGCAACCCGATCGGCCTCATCGCGCCCGAGGGTGCGGCGGGCTACCCGTGGATGGACGCCAAGGGCGCCTTCTACGGCAAGAAGACCATCCAGCTCACCAAGCCCGGTCTGTACGCCTTCACCGACTCGGTGGCCCCGTACATGCTCGGCGCCGTCGTGGTCGACGACCCGCTGACCCTCGGCGTCGACTTCGGCCCGAAGCTGATGGTCAACGGCCAGGACAAGCCGGTCGCGTCGAACTCCGACCTCATCCAGCGGCTGGTGAGCGCGTTCTTCACGATCACCAACCCGAACAACTGGCAGGAGTACAGCGACACGAAGGACGTGTCCTGGAACCCCTTCCAGCCGCCCGCGCCGATCCTGCAGTACGACCCGGCGGGCAACCCCGTCCTGATCCCGAACCTGGACGCGTACTACGACCAGAAGTTCGGGTTCCCGAAGACGCTGCCCAAGCTGACCGCCCCGAAGGCCCCGGGCGTCGGCGAGGTCTGGGTCGCGACCCAGATGGAGGACTACGCCGGCAAGGTGAAGCACGGCTCCATCACCAAGGTCGACACGGAGAACTGGACCGTCGCGCAGAAGATCGCGGCGCCCGAGATCAACATGAACAACGTCCACAACATGTGGACCGACAAGGACTACAAGTACCTCTACGGTAACGAGTGGTTCTCGAACAAGACGGACGTCTTCGACCGGGCGACCGGCAAGTGGATCCGTAGCCTCGTGGTCGGGCCGAACCCGGCGCACGTCATGACCCGCCCGGGCAACGACGACCTCACCATCGGCATCAACGCCGGTGTCGACATCGTCGAGGCCCTGCCGGGCGCCACCGGCATCGTCCAGCGCATCCCGGTCAACCCGGACGCGAAGGTGAGCCCGCACCCGCACGCTCACTGGACCAGCGCCGACGGCAAGACCGTCGTCGCCCCGGAGACGATGACCAACTCCGCGGTCATCGCCGACCTCGACTCGGGCACCGTGCGTCACCTGCCCACCGGGCCCTTCCCGATCGCCACGTCGATGACGCCGGACGACAAGAAGGCCTACCTGTCCGACTTCCTGGGCGGCAGCATCACCTGTGTCTCCCTGAAGGAGGACGCGTGTGCCACCCCGAGTGGCGGCGTCGCCCAGGTCTCCACGATCGACCTGTGGCAGAACTACAACCCGCAGACCGGTCCCGAGGCGGGCAAGCCTTGGGGCGGCCTGACCATCCAGCTCCCCGTGAGCCCGGACGGTAAGGCGATGCTGGCGGAGAACACCTTGTCGCAGACGGTCTCGGTCATCGACCCGCGGACCAACAAGTACATCAAGGACCTCCCCTGCAACGCGGGTTGCCACGGTGGCAACTTCGGGGCGAAGAAGGGTGGCGGCTACTACGCCTACATCTCGAACAAGTTCTCGAACGCCATGCAGGTGATCGACTTCGACCCGAACAACGACGGCGACATCTCCGACGCCACCGTCGCGGGCCAGATCGTCATGGGCGCGACCCCGAAGACGAAGGTCGACGACCAGATCGTGGCGCACCCCGGCCAGGGTGGCCAGGGCGTCGTGGCGATCCCGCTGGTCTACAACGGCTGGGTTCAGCAGAACCCGGAGGCCTACCGGGAGAAGCTGACGGCCAAGCAGCTCAACCCCATCGGCGGCGAGTGACCGCACGATGACCGGGTCCGGGGCCGGTCGAACAGACCGGCCCCGGACCCTCGGCAAGTCGGCCGGGGTGCAGGGCTCTCGCACCCCGGCCGCACCGGAGGAACAGCCATGAACCCGTCTGCCCGTCTGGCGCGACGCCTGTCCGTCGCCGTCCTGCTTCCCGCGACCGCCCTGGTGGCGCTCGCGCCCAGCGCGGCCGCCAAGGTGACCGTCGTCCCCGGCGAGGTGCCCGGCGGCGGTACCCAGACCATCGCCGTCCGCCTCGCGACCTCCCGGCCGGGGGCGGTGACCACCGGCCTCACGCTGGACTTCCCCACCGACGTCCCGGTGGGCCGGGCCCGCGTGACCCCCGTCCAGGGCTGGACCGCACGCGTCGACGGCACCCCCGCTGTCCGCTCGGTGTCCTGGAGCGGCGGCGCGATCAAGTCCGGCCGCTTCGAGCAGTTCCTGCTGACGCTGGGCCCGTTGCCCAAGAACGGCCGACTGGCCTTCACCGCGGTCCAGACCTACGCCGACGGCAGCACCGACCGCTGGGAGGCCGCGACCGACGGCCCCGTGGTCACCATCGGCACCCCGCCGCCCGCCGTCGGCACCACGCAGGCGCGACCGGCGTCGGATCCCACGGTCACGATCACCCGGTTGGGTGAGGAGCCCCCCGCCACCGGCGACGATCCCGCCTCCCCCGCGTGGATCGCCCTGCTGGGTCTCATCCCGCTGCTCGGCGGCGCCGCGGCCGTCGCCTGGATGCGGCACCGCCGCGCGGCGCGCCAGGAGGCCGAGCTGTTCGACGCCGACCCGTTCGTGGCCGCCGAGCTCACGGCCGCGGAGTCCGCGGTCCCCACAGGCCCCGACGGGGCCGACGACACCGCCGTCGCCGCGAGTGCCGATCGTCCCCAGTCCGTCCCGCCGGCGACGGCCGACCCGGGCCTCGAGCCCGGTCGGCACCGGCGCGACCTCGCCCCTGAGAGGGAACCCGTGAGAGCTCTCCTTGACCCCGACGCCACGGAGGTGCTGCCGCGCGTCGGTGGCCACTCCGGCATCCCGCAGTCGGTCCCGATGGACGCGACCCGCCCGCTCGTGCGAGTCGGCCGATGACCGCCGTCGTCGAGCGGAAGCGGCCGGTCGCCGCTCCGCCGCGTGGCTCGTGGCCCGCGCAGCTGGTCGGCCTGGTCCTGCTGGTCGCCGCCTGCTGGGCGGCCGTGGCCACCGCGCTGCCCACGCCCGCCCCCGACCCGGTGCTCGTCTCCACGACGCCGGCCGACCACGCCCTCGCCGACGCCGACGAGGAGGTGCGGCTGGTCTTCGACCGGGCCGTGCCGACCGCGCTGGTCACGGTCCGGATGACCGGGCCCTCAGGCGCCGAGCTGGTGACCGGCAGGCCCTATCGGCCGAGCGGCGCAGGTGCCGACACCGTCGCGGTCGCCATGCCCGAGACTCGCTACGAGGGCACGTACTCCGTCGCGTGGTCGGTCCCGACCTCGGACTGGAAGACGGTCGAGGGGACCTTCGCGTTCCACATCTACTACGCCCCGGAGCCGCTGGCGCTGCCGGTGCTGCGGGCCGCGCCGCAGCCGGTGCTCACCGGCCTGCTCGTCGCAGGCTGGGCGGCCGCGGTCGTCGGGTTCGTCGGGCTCGTCGCGGTCGCGCTGCGCGTCGCGGTGGCCGGCCCGGTCGGCCGGTCCCGTCGGCTGCTGATCGCGGCCTGGTGGACGACGGCGGGCGGTACCCTCCTGACCCTGCTCACGTACGGCGGGTACGCCGCGCGGACCTCGTTCTGGGGTGCGTTCGATCCCGCGCTGGTCCCGGGCACGCTCGCGTCCGAGGTGGGCGGTGAGCTGCGGGCCCGGCTGCTCGGGCTGGTCGTGGCGGCTGTCGCCGTCGCAATGCTGCTGCGCTCGCGGCCGGCGGACCGGCTCGACGGCTGGCTGCGGGCGGGTGGGGTGTTGCTCGCCGCGGCCGCCTTGGCGATGACCTGGCCGACGGCGATGCCGCACGAACCGCTCGGGCCGAGCGCCCCGGTGCTGGCCGCGGAGGCCGGGAGCCTGCTGGCGGCCGCGGTCGTCGTGAGTGTGGTGGCCGCGTTCGGACGGCGGCTGCGAGCCCGCCGGAGGGAACGGCCGTGAACTCCCCGCGACGCAGGCCCCTGCTGCGTCCGCTCGCCCGCCGGGTGCACTTCCTGGCGTCGGTCTTCGTGGCACCGTTCCTGGTGCTCGCGTGCCTCACCGGCCTGCTCTACGTGATCAGCCCGCAGATCCACGAAGGCCTGTACAAGAACCAGCTCAACGCCGTGCAACGAGACTGGCCGATCCGCCCGCTCGACGAGCAGGTCGCCGCCGCGCTCACCGGGCACCCGGAGGCACAGCTGGACTCGGTGCTCCGGCCCGAGCGCGGCGACCGCACGACCTGGGTGAACCTGAAGACGCCCGGCCTGGCGCCGGGGGACACCCGGACCGTGTTCGTCGACCCGTACACCGACTACGTGAACGGCGAGCTGACGACGCAGAGCGGGCGGCTACCCGCGAACGTCTGGCTGCGGCACTTCCACACCGACCTGCAGCTGGGCGGGCCGGGAGCGGTCTACGTCTCGCTGGCGGCCTCCTGGCTGGTGATCATCCTGGTCACCGGTCTGGTGCTGTGGTTCGCCAAGCAGGGCCGCAGGCCGCGGACCGCACGGACGCTGCTGGCGCCCGCGGTGCGCCGGGAGCCGCCCGCGTTGCGGCTGCGGGCGCTGCACGGCGGGATGGGGCTCTACCTCACGCTCGGGCTGCTGGCGATCGGACTGACGGGCACGCTGATGAGCGGCTACACCAAGCCGCTGTTCGACGCCAAGGCGCCGACGCTCGTGACCACCCCGCTCGCTGAGCCCCCAGGCGCGCAGTCGATCAGCCTGGACACCGCACTGGACGTCGCGCGGGCCGCGGGCCTGCACGGGAACCTGGAGGTCCGCCCGCCCGCCGACCCGACGCAGCCGATCCGGGTCTCCGAGCAGGCCGCGGCCGGGATGCCCGCCGGGGTCGACACCATCGCCGTCGACCCGTACAGCGGGCAGGTCATCGCCTCGGTGACCTGGGCGGACTATCCGCTCGGCGCGAAGCTCATGTGGCTGTCCACCCAGTTCCACACCGGCGTGCTGTTCGGCCTGGCCAACCAGATCCTGCTCGCGGTCCTGGTGGTGGGGTTGCTGGGGATCATCGTCACGGGCTACCGGATGTGGTGGCGGCGCAGCCCGTACAGCAACCCGTTGAGCTCGGCTCCTCCGGTGATGTGGCGGGCGCTGGGGCCGTCGCGGCTGGCGCTGGTGGTGGCCGTGACGCTCGGGCTCGGGCTGGTCTCCCCGGTTCTGGGGGCCAGTCTGGTCGGCTTCCTCATCGTGGACTCGGTGTGGCGCAAGGTCTCCGCGTGGCGGACGCGGCGGGTGGCGCCACAGCGGTCCGAGGAGGACCTGGTCGGGGCCAGGTGAGCGTGCGGTGGACGGTGCGGGCGCGCGCACCGTCCACCGCGGTCCCTCCCGTCGGGGGAGGCGGCGCCCCTCGTCGCGACGGAAAGCCCAGGCCGCAGGTGCGGCCGTCGGCACCGTCCATCCCGCGAAGACCACCAGGGCGAGAACCTCCGGCTCGCCGCCGAGGACCGCGACGACCACCCGCTCCCGGGCACCACGGGCGGGTGGGAGCACCGAGACGACCTCGAGCCACCCGCCCGCGAAGACGATCGGCTGCGTGACCGGCGGAGCCGCCTTGACCCCAGCGAGAGCACGTTTCGTGCTCTCAGCGTGGCAAGATCACGGTTTGGGTGCGCTGAGCGTGGTCAGGGCAACGCTCAGAGCACGCGAACACCGATCATGGAAACGCTCAGCGGGAGCGGAAGACGACCGTGCGGAGCATGATGAAGTTGATCACCGTGGCGGTGCCCTGGGAGATCACCCAGGCGATCGACTCCTTGGACGACATCTCCGGCAGCAGATAGAGCGCCAGCGCGTTCACCCCGACGGCGACGCCGAACGTGGCGGCGTAGAGCGCCACGAACCCGGCCAGCCGCCCGCGCCCGCCGGCGCTGTCCCCGAAGGTGAAGCGCTTGTTGAGGAAGTACGCCGTGGTCGTCCCGCAGATGAAGGAGATCGCGCGGGCGAGCCACGTGGGCGCGTCGGTGAGCAGAATCAGGTGGTAGACGCCGAAGTCCACCAGCGCGGACACCCCGCCGACCGCGACGAAGCGCAGCATCTGGGCCACGAGCCCGTGTTGGGCGGGCGCCTTCTCGGTCGCGGTCACGGCTTCAGAGGGTATCCGCTCGGTGGAACCGCTCGGCGCGGCCCTTGTTCAGCAGCCGCAGCCAGCCCAAGAACTCGCGCGGGCTCTTCTTCGTGACCAGGAAGTACCAGGCGAAACGGGGGACCTCGAGCAGCCCGATCCGGCGCATCCCCGGCTGGCTCATCAGGTACCCGCGGTTGCGGTAGGTGTAGTAGCGCTTCGTGGGGTCCTCGGGGTCCTGCGCGTGCAGCCGCCCGCCCAGCATCGGCTTGAACTCCTCGCCGCCCTGCGGGTGCAGGTAGGTGGCCTGCAGCGCGGTGCCGAAGGGCAGGCCGGAGCGGACCAGGCGGCGGTGGAACTCGACCTCGTCCCCGCGGACGAAGAGCCGCAGGTCGGGGACGCCGATGACGTCGAACGTGGAACTCCGCAGCAGGGCGCCGTTGAAGAAGGACGCGATGCCGGGCAGCAGTTCGTCGTCCCCCGCGCCGTCGGCGTCGAGCAGGGCGGTGCGGGTGCGGTGCCAGGTCAGGCCGCGGCGCAGCGGGAACGCGAGCCGGTCGGGGTCGGCCTTGTCCGCGACGACCGGCGAGACGGCCGCCAGCGCGCGGCGTTCGGCGATCTCCAGCAGGGACTCCAGTGCGGTGTCGGAGCCGGCGTGCCCGTCGTCGTCACCGAGCCAGACCCAGTCCGCGCCCATGGCCAGGGCCTGCAGGATCCCCAGGGCGAAGCCGCCCGCGCCGCCGAGGTTGTGCCAGGAGGGGAGCCACGTGGCGGGGATGCCGCTCGCCTCGACGATCTCGCGGGCGGGCTGGTCCGGCCCATTGTCCACGACGACCAGGTGCGCGACGGGGTGGGTCTGCTTGGCGATCGCGGCGAGCGAGTCGACGAGCAGGTCGGTCCGGTGCCGTGTGACGATCACCGCGACGACCGAGTCGGGCGGCAGACCGCGCTCGTTCTGCCGGTTCGCTCGCAGGGGCTCGCGCTCGTTCTGCCGGCTCGCTCGCCGAGGCTCGCGCTCAGGCCGCTGGTTCGCTCGCCGGGGCTCGCTCACGGGGCGAGCACGTCCCTGCCCTTGTAGTGGTGCAGCACGTCCCGCAGCGGGCCGAACTCCTTGATGGTGCCGTGCTCCATCCAGATCGCCGTGTCGCAGAGGTCCGCGAGGAACTCGTCGCTGTGCGAGGCGAAGACCAGGATGCCGGAGCGCTCGACCAACTCGTTCAGCCGGCCGCGGGCCTTGGCGAGGAACTCGGCGTCGACCGCGCCGATACCCTCGTCGAGCAGCAGGATCTCCGGGTCGATGCTGGTCACGACGCCGAGCGCGAGCCGGACCCGCATGCCCGTGGAGTAGGTGCGCAGCGGCATCGACAGGTAGTCGCCGAGCTCGGTGAACTCCGCGATGTCGTCGACGCGCGCCTCCATCTCCTTGCGGGTCATGCCGAGGAACAGGCCGCGGATGATGATGTTCTCCAGCCCGGAGATCTCCGGGTCCATGCCCACGGCGAGATCGAAGATCGGCGCGACCTTGCCGCGCACGGCCGCTCGGCCGCGGGTGGGCTCGTAGATGCCCGCCATCAGGCGCAGGATCGTGGTCTTGCCCGCCCCGTTGTGCCCGACGAGCGCCACCCGGTCGCCCTTGCGCAGCGCGAGGTCGATGTCCCGCAGGGCCTCGATGATCGGCACCTTGGACTCGGTGCCGATCCGCCCGCCCGCTCGGCCCAGCACGGACTTCTTCAACGAGCGGCTCTTCGCGTCGAAGATCGGGAAGTCGACGCAGGCACCCGCGAGGTCGATGCTCGGCTGGTTCATCTCACACCCAGTAGGCCACGCGGGCCCGGTAGTTCCGCATGCAGAGCAGGCCCACGCCCCAGCCGACAACCGTGATCACCGCGACGACGGCCCACGAGAACCAGCTGATGTGCTGGCCCAGCAGTGGTGCGCGGACGATCTCCAGGAAGTGGTAGAGCGGGTTGATCTCCACCAGCCGGGCCCGCTCCTGGACGGCGGGGTTGCTGGAGAGGATGTCGACCGACCACACGATCGGCGTCAGGTAGAACGCCAGCTGCACGACGCTCGCGATGATCGGCGGGATGTCCCGGAAGCGGGTGGCCAGGATGCCGGACAGGATCGAGATCCAGCCGCCGTTGACCGCCAGCAGCGCGAACGCGGGGACCGCGAGGAGCAGCGACCAGCCCAGCTGGTGCGGGAAGACGATCATCAGGACCGCCCAGATCACCAGGTTGTGCAGGAAGAACAGCGTCTGCCGCCAGACCAGGCGGTAGACGTGCAGGGACAGCGGCGCCGGCAGGAACTTGATCAGCCCCTCGTTGGCGATGAAGACCTCGCTGCCCTCGAGGATGCAGCCGGAGATGAAGTTCCAGATCAGCAGGCCGACCGCGACGTGCGGCAGGAACGTCCTGATGTCCGTCTGGAAGAGCAGGGAGTAGAGGATCCCGAGGCCGAGCGCGATCACGCCCATGCTGATGGAGATCCACAACGGGCCCAGCACCGAGCGCCGGTACCGCTGCTTGATGTCCTGCCAGCCCAGGTGGCCCCACAGCTGGCGCTGCTTCCAACCCTGCGCGAGGTCGTCGAACGCCCGCGCCCAGCTCCGCGAGCCCGGCGCGTCGGCGATCACCGGGCGCTCACGCCCGGCGGTGCTGTCGTCCACCGTCACGGCCACCCGACGAGCGTACCGACGGGCACCGACGGCCCCGCGCAGGGCCGGGTCCTACAGATACTGCCCGGTCCCCCGGCCGCCACCTTCCGGCATCTGGCCCGGCACCTGAGCGCCACCGATCCCCGGGGGAAGGCCTCGGCGCATCTGCTCCAACTGCGCGCGGGCGGCCATCTGCTGGGCGAACAGGGCCGTCTGAATGCCGTGGAACAGACCCTCCAACCAGCCGACGAGCTGGGCCTGCGCGATCCGAAGCTCAGCGTCGCTAGGGGTGGTGTCGTCGGTGAACGGGAGCGAGAGCCGGTGCAGCTCCTCACGCAGCTCGGGGGCCAGCCCGTCCTCCAGCTCTCTGATCGAGTTCTGGTGGATCTCGCGGAGCCGGGCACGGGAGGCGTCGTCCAGCGGTGCCGCGCGGACCTCCTCCAGCAGCTGCTTGATCATGGTGCCGATCCGCATGACCTTGGCGGGCTGCTCGACCATCCCGCCGATGCCCTGGTCCTCGGCCTCGTCGGAGTCAGCGGAGTCCTGCGGCACGGCGGCCATGCCGACCGGACGGCCGTCCGGTCCGATGACCATGACCTGGTGTCGGCCGTCGTTGTCCTCGGGAGACGTCATACCCCCATCATGGCGCGACGAGGAGCAGCTTGCCGACGACGCCCCCCGCGTCGAGCAGGCGGTGCGCCTCGGCCGCGTCGGACAACGGGAAGCGGGCGTGGACGACGGGACTCACCCGACCGTCGGCGATCAGCGGCCAGATGTGCTCGCGCACCCCGCGGACCACGGCGCCCTTGCCCTGCGGCCCCTCCACCGGACGTCCACGCAGACCCATCGCCGTGACACTCGCCCGCTTGGCGAGCAGGGCGCCGATGTTCAGCTCGGCCTTCACCCCGCCCTGCATCCCGATGATCATCAGGCGTCCGTCCTGGGCGAGGGCCGCGACATTCGCCTTGAGCCCCTTGGCGCCCATGTTGTCGAGGATGACGTCGGCGCCGTGGCCGTCGGTGGCCTTCCCGAGCTCGTCGGGAACGTCGGCGTCGTAGTCGATGACGATGTCCGCGCCCAGCTCGCGGCAGACGTCGAACCGCGCGGGGTTGGCCGTCGCGGCGACGCGCGCGCCGAACGCCTTCGCGACCTGGATCGCGTGGGTGCCGATGCCACTGCTGCCGCCCTGGATGAGGAAGGTCTCGCCGGGGGACAGCCGGGCCTTGGCGATCACGTTGGAGTACACGGTGCAGGCCACCTCGGGCAGCGACCCGGCGGTGACGAGGTCGACGTTCTGCGGCACCGGGAGCAGCTGCGCGGCCGGGACCGCGACCCTGGTGGCGTAGCCGCCGCCGGCGAGCAGCGCGCAGACCTCCTCGCCGACCGTCCAGCCGTCGACCCCGGGGCCGACCTCGGCGATCCGGCCGGAGCACTCCAGCCCGATGATGTCCGACGCGCCGGGCGGCGGGGGGTAGCTCCCCTGCCGCTGCAGCAGGTCCGCCCGGTTGACCGCCGTGGCCGCGACGTCCAGGACGACCTCCCCGGGCCCCGCCTTCGGGTCCTCGACCTCGGTCCACCGCATGTTCTCGGGCCCGCCGGGCTCGCTCACCGTGATCGCGTGCATGGCGGCGACGCTATTCGCTCGTGCGGGCCGATGCACTCGGGCAGGGTGCTGGGCATGCACTGGCCGCAGTCGGCGCTGGTCCTGCGCACCCCGCGGCTCGAGCTGCGCCCGGACGACGACCCGGGCCTGGCCGAGCTCGTCGAGGTCGCCTACCGCGGGGTCCATCCCGCGGACCGGATGCCCTTCCTCCAGCCGTGGACCGACGCCGACCCGCGGTATCTGGGGCGGGGCACGCTGCAGCACTTCTGGAGCGAGCGGGCGCGGTTCGCGCCCGGTTCCTGGGCGCTGCACTTCCTGGTTCGGTTCGAGGGGCGTGTGGTCGGCGTGCAGACCCTGCGGGCGGACGAGTTCGGGGTGCGCAGGGAAGTCGCGTCGGGCTCGTGGATCGGGCTCGCGGTGCAGGGGCGGGGGATCGGCACGGAGATGCGGGCGGCGATCCTGCTGTACGCGTTCGACGTGCTGGGCGCGCGCCACGCGCGGTCGGAGGCGTTCGCGGACAACGCCGCGTCCCTGCGGGTGTCGGAACGGCTGGGGTACGCCGAGGACGGCTTCGAGATCGTCTCGCCGCGCGGCGTCCCGGCCCGCAACCTCCGTCTGCGCCTGACCCCGGGCACCTTCCGCCGCCCGGACTGGGCGCTGCGGGTGGATGGCCACACCCCCGAGCTCGCCACTCTCCTCGGGGCGTCCTGAGCACCCAAGATCGCACGTTTCGTGCTCGCAGCGTTGCATGATCGCGGTTTGTGTGCGTTGAGCGGGTGCCGGCCACGCTGAGAGCACGTAACAAGTGATCATGCACAAGGCGGCGGGACTGTGCCCAGTGCGGTGCGCCTGTGGACAACTCGGCGTTCGGGAGCGCTCCGGCGTCGGAACCGTCGGTGGCCCGCCTGATCGTCGCGATCATGACGACCGACTCCACCGGCCCCGATCCCGCCCGGCCCCCGATCGAGGGCTGGCCGGATCTGCTCACCGTCGCCCTCGGACTGTCCACGGTGGAGGTCCGCGAGCTGTGCCGGTTCCTCACCGGCGCTCTCGCCGCGCGTGCCTGCGCCGGGCTCTTCCGCGAGATCGGGCGATGGGCCGGGATGCGCGGGTCGCCGCCCGATCCCCTCGAACGAGGCCTGCGTGCCCTCGGGGCGCGCTGCGACTGCGAGGCGCTGGAGGTGCTGGCGCGTGGCTGAGTCAGCCCAGGCTGTTCGTGGTGAAGGTGTTGCAGCGCGCCGGGTCGCCGGTCTGGAAGCCCGTGGTGAACCACTTCTCGCGCTGCGCCGAGCTGCCGTGGGTGAACTGGCTCTGGTCCACGCGCCCGCCGCCGAGGTTGCTCTGGATGTAGTCGTCCCCGATCCGGGAGGCGGTGTCCAGCGCGGCCCGCACGTCGGCCTGGTTCACGTCCACGATCAACGGCTTGCCCGAGGCCGTCGGGGTGGTCGTCGCGTGGTTCCCCCACACGCCCGCGTAGCAGTCCGCCTGCAGCTCCAGGCGCACCGAACCCGAGGTGGGCCCGCTGTCCCCGCCGCGGACCTGCCGGTTCGTCCCGAGCAGGTTCTGGATGTGGTGGCCGTACTCGTGCGCGATCACGTAGGCGCGGGCGAAGGGGCCGCCCTGCGCCCCGAACCGCGTCTGGAGCTCCCGGAAGAAGGAGAGATCGATGTAGACCTCGGAGTCCGCCGGGCAGTAGAAGGGGCCCACGTCCGAGGTCGCGCTACCGCACCCGCCCGTGCTCACCGAGCCGCTGAAGAAGTTCGTGCGCGGCGAGCGGTAGGTCTGGCCCGAGCGGGCGAAGGCGTCGGACCAGTAACCGTCGAGGGAGTTGACGACCGCGGTGACCTCGCAGTCGAGCTTGTTGTTGGCGTCCGCGCCGGTCCGGCAGGCCTGCGCGATGTCGGTGTTGCTCGCGCTCTGCCCCTGTTGCAGGCCGGAGAGCCCGCTCGGCAGCGCGAACCCGCCGCCCGTGCTGCTCCCGCCACCGCCGAGGGCGGAGAGCAGGAAGAACACCAGGATCCCGACGATGCCGAGCCCGCCACCGCCCATCGCCACGCGCCCGCCGAGCCCGCCGCCCCCACCGCCGCGCCGCAGGTCGTCGATGGTGGACGTGTCCAGGTCCGCGTTCTCGTCGAACCGCATGGTGCCCCTCCTCCGCCGCCCGGTCCGTGCCCGACGGGCGAGACGCGAAGATCCCACCACACCGCCGCGATCGGGTCGACAGCACTTCTCTACGCTGCAGGGCGTGTCGGAACCGACGGAGTCGCCGCCGCACTGGCTGGACGAGGGCGAGATGCGATTCTGGCGCGCCTGGATCCTGGCCTCCACGCTGCTGGACGGCAGGCTCAACCGGGAGCTGCAGGACGGCCACGGGGTCTCGCACACCGACTACGGGATCTTGGTCGTGCTGTCCGAACAGCCCGACCACCGGATGCGGATGAGTGCTCTCGCGGACACCCTCGCGATGTCGAAGTCCCGGCTCTCCCACCAGGTCTCGCGGTTGGAGAAGTCCGGTCTCGTCCGCCGGGACGGCGACGTCTCGGACGGCCGCGGCATCTTCGCGTGCCTCACCGCCGAGGGCATGCGGCGCCTGGAAGAGGCCGCCCCGACCCACCTGGCCGGCGTCCGCCGCTACGTCGTCGACCTTCTGGACGAGCAGGAGCGCGCCCAGGCCGCCCGCTTCATGGAGCGGGTGGTGGACGGGCTCCGCGCCGACCCACCCGGCCGATAGGCTGACCGCGGAAGCGTGGCAGAGCGGCCGAATGCACTCGCCTTGAAAGCGAGAGTCCCGAAAGGGTCCGGGGGTTCGAATCCCTCCGCTTCCGCCAGGTCACGGCC
>Ga0207641_10003228_pt1 | contig 14567 bp, 10 predicted proteins | sample KBSSwiS62_FD_184306 | JGI IMG/M metagenome (GOLD analysis project Ga0207641, IMG submission 184306) | Switchgrass rhizosphere microbial communities from Kellogg Biological Station, Michigan, USA - KBS Switchgrass S6-2 (SPAdes) (version 2) | ecosystem: Host-associated > Plants > Roots >... | reverse complement strand
ATTGATAATTCCCACTTTGTACAAGTGGCCCCCGCCACGATTTCTCCCGTGTAATGGCATCCCGACTAAGGGAAGCTTGCCGTATAAGGTTAAACCGAAGGGAACTATGACACCGTCAGAGTGGACAACGGCGGCGCGCCTGGCTGAGCCCGGCCGGCCAGCCCGTTCCGCTGTTCGCGCGCGCGACTGTTCGTCTGTGGTGGCACCGGTTCGGCCCGGCCTTCGCCGGTGAGATTCGGGGTCGGCGAGTGTTGTTGCGGCGGGGAATCCCGAAAGTCAGATCCGATAAGCCAGGCCCAGCGGAGCCACGCCCGGGTCCGAGGCGGCTCGCTGGCCCGCAGCAAGTTGAGCGTTGGCGAACAGGTCGGTCGTAACCTCCAAGCTTACCGACCAGTCGCGCACGCACAGGCGTCGACGATATCGGGGCGATCCCGCGCTATGTCACAAGCCCGTCAATTCAACCATCGATCAGCTTCAGCGGATTGGGCTTAGGCTCGGCGACCCTGAACAAGGTGTTCCTGTCGCGATGCCGGAAGACCTCGGCCTGTCCCCGCACCGCCAGCATCGTATCGGATACATAGCTCCATGAACCGTCGGGGTTGAAGGTGACTTCGATGGTGTAGGAATCGGTCCGGAAGGCCTGTTCGAGAAATGTCGTCGAGCATATGCCGTAGTCGGTCTGTCCGCGCGTGGCGGAAAGCGTGAGGAATGTTGTTTCCGGCGATGCGTGACCGGAGGCCAGCGCCACCTGGCCGCGGGGGATCGAGACACTCTGCAGGACCATGCCTGTCGCCGGCTCCCAAAGCCAGTACCCTACCTGGTCGTGGAAGGTGATAGCCTCGTCCGGTGTGTTGATATGGACATGATAGCGCAGACCGTACAGCAGCTGCGGGCCATTGGCTTGCGGGTCGATTGGCCACATTTCGATCCGCTCGCGGTACACTCTTTGCTCCGGGCCATCGGCCTTGGGATTGATGTCCACGCCGCGGTCGCCTTCCCAGATACCGGCCAGGCGCCGCAAGGGGCCAAGGTTGGCCAGAGTATCGGGATCGACATTGGCTGGTTCGGTAAAGATGTCTTCCGGGAATTCAGGCACCGACATTCTCCTTTTCTGTCCCCGATATGGCCTGAATATCGCTGCAAATCGAGGGCTGTCGGCGCGCTTCTTTTGCGTCATTGCGGAGTCAGATCGCCAAATTCCCTGATGTCCATAGCGGCGCCTGCTCAGAGGCGGACGCGCGCTCCGAAGCCGATTTCCCGCGGCCGTGCAGAATAGAAACTATCGGCCGCGGACGATGATTGTCCACCATTGGCGTAGTAGGTATTGGTGACGTTGGTCGCATAGACCGACAACTCGACAGGGCTGCGCTCGGGCGTGAATGCCACGCGCAGGTCGAGCGTGTGGTATGGCTTCTGCGCCAGGCGTCCACTGGCCGCCAGGACCACCCTGCTGCTGTAGTAGTAGTTCGCGGAGAACGATGCCTCTCCGCCGAGGAGCGGGGTGGTATAGTTCGCGCCAAGGTTCACCGTGACCTCAGGCGCCCGGACCAGGCGGGTGCCTGACAAGTTGACGAAAGCATTTTCCAGCGACGTACCTGCGGCGTTGGGGCGGACGATCGCGGCGTTGAGGTACTCCGTATACTTTGCCTCCGGCATCCACGAAATTCCGGAGTTCAAGGTCAAACGCGATCCGATCTTTCCGCTGACGCTCAACTCCGCTCCGCTTACCTTTGCCTTGCCCGCGTTCTGAAGCGACGACGTCGCCGTGTTGATGTCCAGCGAGGACAGCTGAATGTCGGTGTAATTGTAGTGGAACGCTGCGGCGGTCAGCAATATCCGGCCCTGCGCGAGGGGCATCTTCAAGCCGCCTTCCAGTGCGCGGATCTTCTCTGGCCGAGTCACCGGAGTTGTTGGCGAAAGCGACGGGTAGGCGCCGCTCTTGAAGCCGGTGCTGTAGGTCACATACACATTGGCGTCGTCGTCGTTCAGGGTGTACCGTGCGCTCACGCGCGCGCTGACGTTGGAAAACCGGTCACGCCTGTCGTTGGTGAATGCCGGCACGCGCGAGACCCCATAATTGTGCTTGCGCTCATCGGTGTAGCGAAGACCGCCGATGAGCTGGAGCCGGGGAGTAGGCCGCAGGGTTAGCTCCCCGAATCCGGCGAGGGAATGGACGGCGGTATGCTGGTCGTAGCTAGTAACGATTGTCGACGGTTGGAAAGTCAGCTTCAGGTTGCAGGCGCAATTCGTCACATCGTAGTAAAATACGCCGCCTGCGAAGTCGGCGATGCCGCCGAAGTCGGTCGTGAGGGTGACCTCCTGGCTGAATGCCTTCGTGCGATACGGCGCTTCTAGAACCGCCTGGTTCAGGTAAGTATTGTCGAAATCAAGTACGTTGCCGCTCTTGATGTCGTTGTAGGCCGTGATCGAACTTACGAGAAGATGGGGGGTTGCCTGCCACTTGGCGGTGAGGCTCACACCGTCGCTCTTCACATGGTTGGTCGGCTCGAACGTGCGAGAGGACTCCCATGGTCCAGTGCTGCGGAAGCCCGTCAGATTGCCGATCGTCGCAGACAGATTCGTATTGCGTGGTGACAGGAAGTACGATGCCTTGCTGTCGGAATGATCCAGAGCAAGAGTGGCTGTGAAATCGGTTGATGGCTGCCAAGCGATCTTGGAGCGGGCGGAAAACGACCTCGACCTCCCGATCTTTCCGCCCATCCACAACGGGTTCTTGTTGGTGATATACCCATCATCCTGGAAGTAGTAGATGGCTGCATCTGCGGAGATCGTACTCGTGAGTCCGCCGGTTACGTATAGTTGCCCGCGGCGCGCCTGGAAGCTGGGACTGTAATCGACACTGGCATCCAATGACGCGGTTTGCGATGGGGCCTTGGTGATCACCCGAATTGCGCCGCCCGTGGCATTGCGGCCGAACAGGGTTCCTTGCGGGCCTTTTAGGACCTCGATCCTCTCAATATTATTTAATGAAAACAGGCCGGCGGTGGGGGTGGAGACATAAACGCCATCGACATAGAGGGCGACGTTCGTCTCATCGCCGACGGCGTTGCCGGTGGAGCTGATGCCGCGGATGGCGACGGAAAAATTGAATCCTTGGCTGACGGCGACCAGACCCGGCGTGACCTTGGCTAGCGAGATCGTGCTGCTGACGCCGGCTGTGGTCAACGCGGGGGCGTCGATGGCGGAGATGGAAATTGGCACCTGGCTGAGCCGCTCGCTGCGCCGCTGAGCCGTGACTACAATGTCCCCGTTTTGATCGGAGTTGGCTGTGGCCGTGTCACTACCGGGTTGCGCGACAGTTTCCTGCGCCATGGCGCTTTCGACCCAGAGCCCCGTCAATCCCGTGCACAACAACCCTGCCCCAAGAATTGCTCGCATAAACCCTCCCCTGGCACGCTTAGTTATGGTTTTTGTATCGTAGCCGAGCCTAGCGCCTCAACGAGCGGCGTCAACGAGCGGCGTCGGCGGCACTCCATATTACAAATAGACGCAATGTGGGCGCTCGGCTTGACAGCTCCGGTCCAATAGATCTGCCCGCGCAGTGCGAAGCCGTTCCGTACTCTTGCGTTCGTGGCGCCACGGGGTGCGGTGAACCCGCCGTGACAGTAGTGGCTCGTCAAGCCTGGCCCGCCGGTCACAGGCCCACCGGGAGACCGTTCTCATCTGCCCCCCCCCGGCGAGGACCGCACGCCTCGGCGGATGCGGCAGATTGCCGCCCATCGGGCATTCTCGATCATGGAAGCGGACGGTCCGGCGCCGCTTGCGCCGCGCGCGACTCGGCAAACATGGATCGCCGGGCCTTGCCGGCTTCATCGCGCAACGGCTCGTCAACGAACTCGAACGTCTTGGGAATCTTGAAGGATGCCAGCCGCTCTCGCAGGTGGTCGCGCAACGCCTCGACGCTCAGGCTCTTGCTCGGCGTGGACGGCTGAATCAGGGCGTGGACGCGATGGCCCCAGTCGGGATCGGGCAATCCAACGACAAGGCTCGAGGCGACGTCGGGATGCTCATCGAGAGCGCCTTCGACCTCGGCCGGGTAGACGTTTGCGCCACCAGTGATGATCATGTCCTTGCGCCGGTCGAGCAGGTAAAGATAGCCTTCGGCATCCACGTAGCCGAAGTCTCCAAGGCTTATCAGGCCCGAGCGAGTGGTGGGCTCCGCCCCGATATAGTGAAATCCGGGGTCGTCACTTGCGGGGGCCATGAAGATCTCGCCGGCCTCGCCGGGCCCGCACGGCTGGCCGTTCTCATCGAGCACTGCCATTCTGTATCCTGGATTGCACCGCCCAACCGACCCCTTGTGCGCCAGCCATTCGTTGCCGTCGATGGTCGTTCCGCCGTTGCCTTCCGAGCCGCCATAGCTTTCAAAGATGCGGTCGGGACCCAGCCACTGGATCCAGGCTTCCTTGAGCCACTGCGGACACATGGACGCCATGTGCCACACGTGCCGAAGGCTGGAGAGGTGATAGCGGCCCCGGGTCTCTGCCGGCAGCCGCCAGATCCGGTGCATCATGGTGGGCACAAGATTGATCCACTGGACACGGTGTGCATCGATCAGCGCCAGGGTGCGCTCCGGTTCAAACCCTCCCGCCTCAACCACATGCGACCCGGAGAACATGTGGCACACGGCCAGGTTGAACGGCGCGTTATGGTATAGCGGTCCGACATTGATCACGCGGCTGCCCGGTTCCGCTCCGAACACGGCACTCGACGGATCCCAGCTGCGGACGAGGTGGCTGACTATGACCTTCGGCCGGCCCGTGCTGCCGCCGCTGGTGCTGGCTTTCCAGTATTCCAGCGGAGCGTCCGGCAGCGGGTCGGCACTGTGCGCGTCGCCAAGGATCAGGCCTTGATCACCGAATGCGACGCCTGGCAAGCAGCCCCCGGCAGCGTCGATCACCATGCGTGGCGCGAGAACGTCCAGAATGGCCCGCAACTCGGCCGCCGGCATCTTCTGTGACAGCGGGGCTGGGGTGGCGCCGATCTTCCACAGGGCAAAGGCCAGCTGAAACATCGGGACGCCATTCGGCAACATCAGCGCCACAAAGTCGCCCTGGCGCACGCCAGCCGCGGTCAATATTCGCGCCAAGCGATTGGTCTCGACATCAAACTCGCCGAATCCGATCGTGCGATCGCCGAAAGTGAGCATCGGACGGTTCGGTTCTCGTTGACCATGATGGGCAAGGATGCGCCCCAACGGCACGTGGGTCGCGGCGCTGGCAGATGCCGGAGTGAACTGGCTGGCGATGGACATGATCGAACCTGAGACCTGGGCAAGTTAACGAGGGTAGACTTCAGTGGCAGCGCGCTGGCCGCAGAACGGCGCTTACTGCGTTCCCCCACTCATCACTGTGACCTTTACCCCGCGGACCGGATCGTGCCCGATTGAGCGCTGCCGGCGTGCCGGACCGCACCGCTTGAGGATCCTGCTCACGGCAACTGGCCTTCGTTCCGATCTTCTACGCATCGCGGGATTCCTGCTTCGGCTGATTTCGCTGAAGTGAACGACGGCGGTGATCATCTGACAATCCCCAAATGCCAGCGCCAATCAGATTACGCAGACGTGGAAAAGCAGGGCGACCGCGGAAGCATATCCCCGTCCGACAATACTCACCCGTCAGTGATGCGGGAAAACCTGAAATTGCTGCAATGAGCTAAGCAGTGCCGACGCGAAACTGGTTTCATTTCTGTCGATCACTTCGGCCGGTGCGCCGATGCCCAGGTAAATAAACTGGTCGGCGGGCGGCAGCGTGACCGCGACCATGCCCCACCCTTCGAATTCGGAACTCCGGGTCGCCGCATATCCGTCCCGCCGGATCTTCTCGATCTCGTCGTTCAGACCACTTATCTGTCGCCGAGGCTCGAGTTCCGCGTTGATGCGGCGGATCATCAGTTGCCGCTCCCGTTCACTCATTTGCGCAAGCGATAGCCTTCCGAACGCGCTGGTCGTCAGTGGAACGGTAAGCCCAAAGGGCACGTGCGCGCGTTCGGGGTTGGTAGCAGGCATATTGTAGATGAAGTTAATCGAGACACCAATCCGCATTCCCAGCGCCACGGTTTCGCCGGTCTGCGCTCTGAGCTGATCCATTACGTCGTAGATCGATCCCTTGGCCCAGGCCGGTGCACTTCTGGCTGCGCCCAGCATCATCAATTTGGGCGTGGTGAAGTACCGGCGTGTGGACCTGTCCTTACGGATGACGCCGATATCGCACATGCACTTCAGGAGCTGTGCCGTGCTGGAGATCGGGTATCCAAGATCCCGCGCGATCTCGGACAAGGGCAGGCCACCACGACATACGTCGAGATATTCAATTATCTCAAACACTCGCACGGCCGATTTGACGGACCCCGGGGGGAGGTGGTCATCGCTCAAGTCAAAGCCCTCTCCTTTGACGTGTGGTGCCCGGTGCGCTGCCCGGCTGAAGGCCGGGCAGAAGCCCCAGAACGGGGCTACCGGCCGCGCAACGCTGTCATTTTCTTCTTTTGGATTAGTTTAGGATTAGCTTTGGGTTCGTCAAGCGCTTGCGTCAGGCCATATCGTATATGTGACGCCGGCGGCGCGGTCCGAACGGACCATTGGCTTGATCTGCCTCCTGAGGGCGGTGTGCGGTCGACTGACCTCGTCAGTACGGAAAGTGTCTTGGGCGGGCGGATATCGTGGCGCACAAAGCACCGCACGGGATCCGCTGCCCGATCATCGCGGGCCACGCCGAAAGGTACGGCAGCATCCGCGAAAACTGGGCCTGCATGCAGGAGCCGATGGCACCGCGAGCCGGCCGATCCGGCCCCATCGCGCGGGTGAATTGCGTTGCGTCGCTGGTCCGGGCAACCGGCCCGGCCTGTGCCAAGGCGCAGTTTACCCTGTGCGGCTGGTGCAAGCAGCCAGCCGAAGGCCAACGCTTCTTGCCGAGAAGCTCCTGCCGCAATCCCGGCGATGCAATCCAACGTCATCTGGCTCTAGATCGTCCCCTGCTGGCGAAGTGCATCGATGTCCTCGCCGCTTAATCCCAGGCGCTCAGTCAGCACCCGTTCGGTGTCTGCGCCGAGATCAGGGGGCGGCGCATAATTCTCGATGGGGTTGGCTGAAAAGTTGAGCGGGCTCCCCACCAGATCGAGGGATCCGGATTTCGGATGAGGAACGGTGCGTCGCATCGATCGAGACCGGACCTGAGGGTCCTCGAAAACCTCCTTCAGGTCGTTGACCGGGCCGGCCGGCACCCCTGCGTCGTCCAGCAGATCGGTCCACTCGATCGCAGTGCGGCCCTTGAACTCGTCGCGTAGCTCTTCGTTGAGGACCTGCCGATGGGCGATGCGCGAAGCGACACTCGAGAAGCGCTTGTCCTGTATCAGATCAGGCCGGTCGATGGTTCTGCAGAGCGCGGCGAAGTGCTGGTTTGCCCCGCCGACTATGTAGATCGAGCCCTCCGCGCATTGGTAAGTCGATGACGGGGCACCGGCGAAACTTCCGTTCCCTTGCCGGGCAGGAACCTCGCCGGTCATCAGGTAAAGTTGCGCTACGTGGGAAAGCGAGGCGATCGCACTGTCGAGCAACGCTACATCGATCTGCTGTCCCTTGCCCGTGCGCTCGCTTTCCCGGAGTGCCGCCAAGATGCCGATCACGGCCTGATAGGCAGTGATGACGTCGACGATCGAAACGCCGACCCGCAATGGTCCTTCGCCAGGGGAACCATCAGGCTGGCCAATAAGGCTCATCAAGCCGCTCATCGCCTGGAACACCCCATCGAACCCCGGACGGTGAGCCAACGGCCCCTCCTGCCCGAACCCGCTGATGGAGCAGTAGACCAAGCGTGGGTTGATCTGGTGGACCGATGCGAAATCCAGCCCGTACTTTGCCAGTGCGCCAGCCTTGAAATTCTCGATCAGGACATCCGCGCCGGCGATCAGATCCTTGAGGATTTTCAAGCCCGCGGGCTGCGCATAATCAATCGTCACCGACTTCTTGTTTCGGTTGGCAGACAGGAAGAAGGCGGTTTGATCCAGGTTGTTGCCATCGGCGTCCTTCAAGAAGGGTGGACCGTACGCCCGGGCATCGTCGCCGACGTTTGGCCGCTCAATCTTGAGAACTTCGGCGCCCATATCCGCAAGGTATTGGCCTGCGAGAGGTGCGGCAAGGACCCGCCCCAGGTCCAACACCACCACTCCGTCGAGAAGCCCTTTGGTCATACGCCATCTCCTTGTGTTTTGCCGGAACCGTGATGTCTCCTGTATTCAGGCTGTCGACCGCTCGGCAATCGGGGCAGTCTTATGGTTCTATGGCATGTTGACGAGACCATGCCTCGCTTTTCACATATATGGAATGGTCTGGCGCGGGTTGAAGCTGTGGTCACGGTGCGGCATCCAGTCGCCTAATTAGCGTACAGGCATAATAAGTGCCGGGAAAGTCGACGCGAATATTCGCGCCGTACTGAGGGATATAATAACCAGGGGTGGAGGGTTTATGAACAGATTGTGCCAGGCCTCTTTGGCATCATGCCTGCTTGGCGTTGTCGCCGTTCAACAGCCGGTACTTGCTCAGGAGAGCGATCCTACGGCCCGAGGTGGTGCGGAAGCAACCGATCAGTCCCTTCCCGACATCGTGGTGACCGCCACCCGCCGCGCGCAAAGCCTCCAGCATGTTCCTGCCACGGTTGCTGCATTCAGCGGCGATCAGCTGGTGAGCGCCGGCATTTCCAAAACCACCGGACTGGAACAGGTGACGCCCGGTCTGGTGATCGGACAAACCGCCAACGCGGTCCAACCGACAATCCGCGGCGTGGGTACACGGGGCGCCGGCCAAGGCGATGAGTCCAACATCGCCATGTACATCGACGGCGTCTACCAGCCATCGATGCTGAACAACAATTTCGATCTGCTCAACATCGAGCGGGTGGAAGTGTTGAAGGGCCCGCAGGGTACGCTGTTCGGCCGCAACGCCACAGGCGGCGCGATCAATGTCATTACCCGTAAGCCTAGCCAGACTTTCTCCGGCTCTGCCGAAGCCAGTTATGGACGCTATGATACGGTGACGGGATCCGCTTATCTTACCGGCCCCCTCGCCACTTCGATCTCGGCCGATCTGGCAACCATTTACTCTCGCACCGACGGCTACATCGATGATCTGGTTCGCGGCGGCAAGACGGATGAGGGCTACAATTTTGCGGTACGTTCACGCCTGAGAGTGCAACCGACCGACGCGATCGACTTCGTTCTGGCAGGGTCATACGCGAAAGCGCACGATCGGTCGCCGTTCGCGTTTCAGCCGATCAACAACAACACCCGAGCCCGAGTAACCACGCCGGGCGTTCTATTGCCCAGCCGCCTTCGGCAGACTGCGGCAGGAATTCAACCTGACGGTCGCAGCCGGCAATGGGACATCAACCTGACGGGGTCTATCGATCTCGGGTCAGTGTCGCTCGAGACATCTACGGACTATCAGAACAATCGCTCGTCCTTCCTCACGGACAGCGATGCCACGCCGGCAAACCTGGGATCGCAGGATGCTCGCATTCAGTATACCCGAGCGTGGTCTCAGGAACTGCGTCTGCTTTCGCAGGGTAAAGGCCGCTTTCAGTGGGTTATCGGCGGAATGGCCTTTCAGTCGGTCGCCGGGTACGACAACTACTTTTCGAATGTCACCACCCTCATCAAGGGCGTGCAGCGCTCCCGGGCTTATTCGGGGTTCGGCGAAGCGACCTTGGAGGCTGTCGATCACCTCTTCTTGACGGCTGGCTTGCGCTACAGCAACGAGACGCGCATCTTTGATCCCTTCGTCAATGTTGCATTCCCGCGCCAGAGCAGGACGTTTCGCCGGTGGTCTCCGAAGGCTGCCATCCGCTATGAGTTCTCTCCGGACGCGGACGTTTATTTCAGCTACACGGAAGGCTTCAAGAGCGGGGTTTACAACGCGACGACGGTGCAACTCACGCCAGTCAACGAAGAAGTCGTTCGGTCGTTCGAGGCGGGCCTGAAGCTGCGGCCGGCACCTTGGGCTCGGGCGAACTTCTCGGCCTTCCACTACGACTATACGGGGTTGCAATTGCAGACTCGCGATGGGTTGACGGGGCTGTCGCTGTTCCAGAATGCCGGCAAGGCCAAAATCGACGGCGCGGAAGCGGAGGTGGACCTTGCGCCTGGTGGCGGGTTCTCCCTGCGGCTCGGCGCAGCCTGGTCTCATGGTCGGTTTACCGACTTCCGCAATGCCCAGGTCACCGTTCCGGTCGTGGTCAACGGAACGGCAGTAGGCGGAAACACTCAGGTACTGGCCGATGTCACGGGCAAGGACCTGATCCGCGCACCGCGGTTTACGGCGACCGCCGCGCCCAGCTTGGCGGTTCCGGCCGGATCAGGCGAACTCCGATTCAACGCTAACCTCAACTACAACAGCGGCTATTCTCTCGACGTATTGAACCGCGTAAAGCAACCGTCGTATCTTTGGGCTAATGCGAACGTCTCCTATGTCTCGGCGGGCGATCGCTTCCGCGTTACCGCATGGGCCGAAAACCTCTTCAACGAGGATGTGGTCCTGTTCTTCACCACGTCGGCGACCGGGGATTTCGCGTCGTACCGCAAACCGGTTACGTATGGGGTGACGATCGCAACCAAGTTCTGACCGGCCGGGCGGTGCCACTTCGTTGCGCAACTGCGGCCTGCCAGAACTCGGAAGGGGTTCCCTTGTGAATAGCTCGTCTGCAGGATCGGCTGCAACAGGAGCCCTTTCCCCGTTCCAGACGTGGATCGCTGTGATCATTCTGACAGTCCTGTATCTGTTCTCGCAGATAGACCGGCTGGCGATCAACATGGCGGTGACTCCGATCAAGCACGATCTGGGTCTCGCGGATTTTCGAATGGGGCTGATTCTGGGTCCAGCCTTCGCAATTTGCTATGCGATCGCGCCATTCCCGCTCGCGTGGCTCGCCGATCGCTCCAATCGCCGCATGGTGCTCTTCTGGTGCATCTTGCTATGGGCCACTGCAGTATGCGCTACGGCGCTAACCTGGTCGTTTGAATCGATGTTTGTCGCCAGAATGCTTACCGGCATCGGCGAGGCGGCGTTGATGCCGTGTGCTTACGTGATGATCAGTCGGCTGTTCCCTCCGGATCGTCTGTCCTTCGCGTTGTCGGTTTTCTCGCTGGGTACGGTGGGTGGGATCGCCCTCGGTTTCGGTCTTGGTGGATGGCTCGTGGGAATTGCCGGGTCGGGTCTGGAATGGCCGATCGTCGGACAATTGGCGCCGTGGCGGTCACTGTTTCTCATCGTCGGCCTTCCGTGTTTCGCCCTGGCCTTCCTGCTTTACTTTGTGCCCGATGCAACGGATCAACAAGCCCCATCTCATGCCGGGGGGCACACTGAAGGGTTCACTTCGTACCTCCTGAAACACAAGCGTGCCGCCATGGCGATTCTCCTGGGGTTCGGGATCTCTGCCTACAACACGGGTGCGATCCTGGCGTGGCTGCCCAGCTATACGCTTGAGCGGTTTGGCTGGGGCCCGGCAGTGTCTGGTCCAATTCTCGGAGCGATGGTTGTCATTGTCGCCACGATCGGCAAGCTCGGGTCAGGCGTGGCGGTAGATATGGCCTTTCGCCGAGGTATCATCGATGCACACCCCCGATACCTGCTCGCCATGTATTTTCTGTCCGGACCGCTTTTGGTGGCGGCTTTCTTCGTTGACAGCGCCGGGTTGTTTGTTGCGTTCGTTGCGGCATGGTTTCTGTTCGGGTTCCCGGTGGGCGGGTATGGGCCGGCTCTTATCCAGTTGATGGCCCCAGTCCAGTTTCGCACGCGAGCCTCCGCAGGATTCACGTTTTCAATGGCGGCGATCGGGGCGGGACTGGGGCCGCTTTCCGTTGGGTTCTTCTCGCAGTACGTGTTCGACAGCGGCAAACTGGGCCTAGCGGTCGCAACCTCCGTGGCGCTGGCCCTGCCCATCGCGGTGTTGTCTCTGGTGCTTGCTTTGCCGCAGATCAGGCGCATGGTTCAGGAAAATGCCAGCCAAGGCCGGGACGACAGCGCCTGAATCGCCCCGGAAATGGCAGGCTGCCGGGCAGACCGCGCGAATGGCAACGGGTGAGGCCTTCGGGTAAACGAAGGCTCACCGGGCAAGTCCGGACTCGCCGCCCGCGCGCCTGCCCGACCAGGCCAAGGAGGTTGAAGCAATGAAGCTAGGAATTGGACTGGGATTTTCCGGGCCGACGATGGATTTCCGGTTCGACATGGTCGAACGCGCAGAACGCCTGGGTTTCGCGTCGGTGTGGGTATCGGAAACATACGGAAGCGATGCACTCACGCCGCTCGCGTTCATCGGCGCACGTACCAAGCACATCAAACTGGGTACGAGCGTCGCGCAGCTGGCCGCTCGGACCCCCGCCAACCTGGCGATGAGCGCGCAGACCATTGATGCTATGGCCGGGGAAGGGCGCATGATCGTTGGACTCGGCATGTCCGGGCCGCAGGTCGTGGAGGGCTGGTATGGACGGCCCTGGGGCAAGCCGAACTACATGATACGCGACTATGTCGCGATCATGAAGAAGATCTGGAAGCGGGAGCATCCACTGACCCACGCCGGCCGGCAGATCTCTCTTCCGTTCACCGGAGAAGGTGGGCTGGGCGTCGGGAAGCCTCTCAAGAGCATCCTGCACGGCAACCCCGACATTCCCGTGTATCTTGGCACATCGAGCGAGCTGAATATCGCCATGACAGCTGAAATAGCGGACGGATGGCTGCTGATGCACTTCGCGCCCGGCGATTTGGATCACCATCGGCCGGTGCTGGAGCGTGGGCTGGCGCGCCGAACGGACGGCATGACGTTCGAAAGGTTTGTGAAGCATGCGGTCTTGCAGGTGGTGATCGCGAAGGATGTCAAAGAAGCGATTGGGAAGGCCAAGGCCGGGATCGCGTTGTATGTCGGTGGCATGGGCTCCCCGGCGATGAACTTCCACAAGGATGCCATGGTGCGCCGCGGCTATGCCGATGCGGCCGCCCGAATTCAGGAGCTGTGGCTTGCTGGTTACAAGGAGGAAGCGGCGGACGCCGTGCCTGACGAATTCGTCGACAGCCAGCAACTGGTCGGGCCACCCGCACGTATCCTGGAACGCTGGCCGGCTTGGCGTGACAGCGGCTTGACGAGCCTCCATATCACCCGGGCCTCGCCGGAGGTGGTCGAGCTTCTCGGCCGACACGTACTCTGAACGGCTCGCAGAGCTGAATGACGAGGAAGCATGGCTGTTTGAAGCTCGGCGGGCGACTGAATGAAAGAACGAAATCGTCTATCTGAAATTATCCTTGCGGCCAAATGAAATCAAGCTTGGGAGGCGCGAAACGCACTTATCTGTCGTCAGCGACGCAGGGCGCGAACGCCCTCAAAGCGGTAAGGATAGCGCGGACATTGCCGCTGGTCGGAAGGTGATGTTGGTCGGCCAGTCAGGACGACGGCACGGGCATCCGTGTAATCTTCTCGGATATTGAGGAACAGGTCGCGCAGGTCCCGGAACATGGACAACTTCATCGGATTGGCGGGCGGGTTGTTGATGGTGACAACCAGAACACCGGCGTGATCAGCCGACCACTCCGCGCGAATGAGACACTCCGTCAGTCCATTCTCCTGTTTTCTTTGGCGAAGAGACTTCAGGAATGCTTCTCCCGCTCGATCGCTGCTTAGATCAAACCTCGGGAAGAGAGAACCTCTTCAGCCACTCTGAATCCCTCGAGCCCAGCGGGAAGGCCGCAGTAAATTATACTTTGCAGCAGCACCTCGCGGATTTCCTCTGCGGTGGCCCCATTGGTCAGGGCGGTCCCGATGTGAATGCGTAGTTCGTGCTGACGATTGAGTGCGATCATCGTCGCGACGCAGAGCAGGCTGCGCGTCTTGCGCTCCAGTCCCGGCCGCGACCAGATCTCACCAAAGCAATACTCTTCGGAAAGTCTTCTAGCCTCTTCGTTGAAAGCGTTGGTCGAAGCTTCGCGCTTATCGAAGTACTCTTGGCCGACAACTTCCTTGAGGATTTGGCGTCCTGTTTCCCGCATATCAGACATTGGCCGTTTCACCCTGGTGGGCAGACACTTCTACGCCGGCACGACGTTCGAAGTACTGGATGAGCGTTGCGTAATCGGCCGCAGGGTCGCACTCCCCGATCGCTTGTCCAAGGAAATCGAGGGTCGCGTTCATCATCCAGAGAGGCGCATCGTTCGCCAATGCCTCGCTCACACCCAGCTTCGTGTCTTTCAGAAGAAGCTCGGTCGCAAAGCGCGGGGGGAACGTACGAGGCATAACGCATTGTGGTACTTTGTCGGTCGAGATGAAGCTGCGACCGCTCGAAACATTGATCACGTCGAGCATCGTCTCTGCGTCAAGGCCGCCCTTGACCCCTATGACGAGGGCTTCAAAGGTTGCCACCGCATTCGCCGCGCAAAGCATGTTGTTGACGAGCTTCATCTTCTGGCCAAGGCCGGGCTCGTCGCCGATCACGAAGAGATTGCTTCCCAGGAGTCTCAGGACAGGTTCGATAGCCGCACGGGCTTCTGCCGGTCCCGCGATCATCAGAGTAAGGGT
>Ga0207641_10003227_pt1 | contig 14573 bp, 10 predicted proteins | sample KBSSwiS62_FD_184306 | JGI IMG/M metagenome (GOLD analysis project Ga0207641, IMG submission 184306) | Switchgrass rhizosphere microbial communities from Kellogg Biological Station, Michigan, USA - KBS Switchgrass S6-2 (SPAdes) (version 2) | ecosystem: Host-associated > Plants > Roots >... | reverse complement strand
TTGTCGCGGCAGGTTTCATGGACCTGCTGATCCTGCGCTGGAAGAAAGACAACTGGAGATTTCCGGACGGCGCGCTCTTAACGGGATTGTTCATCGCCATGGTTCTGAGTCCCTATCAGCCGTGGTATGTCTTTGCAAGCGGGTCGGTGATCGCGGTTTGCAGCAAGTATGTTTTCCGCACGCGTTTTGCCAACGTGTTCAATCCTGCGGCACTTGCCCTTGTCGCGTGTTTCTATATTTTCGGCGCGCTGCAGAACTGGTGGGGCGCGTTACCGGAGCTTCCTCTGGCCGCGATGGTGGCGCTGTTCGTCACTGGCGTGTTCATAACCGATCGCGTGAACAAATTGCCGCTCGCCCTGACTTTTCTTGGTCTCTACTATGCGCTGTTTACGGCCACTGCATTCCTTGGCGATACAGAGCGTGTCGCGGAAATCTTCCGGGCGCCGGATCTGCATGCCGTTCTGTTCTTCGCTTTCTTCATTCTCACCGATCCACCGACATCACCGACGAAGTACGCGGACCAGATCATCTGCGGCGTCATCGTCGCTGTTTCAAGCTACTTTTTCTTCGAAGTTGTGGGCGCTGTGTATTACCTGTTGGCCGGCGTGCTTATTGGAAATGCCTGGGAGGCGTGGCGGCGGTGGCGTCACTTCTCGCGAAGACTGAGTACGGTCGAAGCGTGAGCAAGAACTGCGGGCCTGTTGTGGCTCAGTGATGCTGCCTAATTGAGAACAACATAGGCCCAGCCCTCCGGGTGGCTGCGTTCAGTTCGCCGCCTGAACCTTCTCCCTCATACCCAGCGAGTAACGTTCCTGGAGCAGTCCTGCTAGTTTCCTGCCGCCCACTTCTTCACGTCGAAGTTTTCGGGAACTCGCAAAAAAACACTCTGTGAACCCTCTTCGAACGTGCGATGCCCTTTGCCCGTGACATCTTCGATGAAGCTCATATCACCGGTCCGCAGGTGAGCGCGAGTGCCGTCGCTGGCCTCCACATCGATCTGACCGAAGACGGTGATCGCGAACTGGCGTACGCCGGTGTTGTGCAGTTGCGCGCCGCGACCAGGCCCGCCCGGGCCAGTGACGACGCCTGAGAAATTCATGATGATACCGGGAATCGTCGGCCGTCCCTTGGTAGCGATGTTGATCTCTTCCAGGTGCGTCTCACCTCGGGCGTCGCTCCAAATGCGGTAGAGCCGCGGCCCGTCGGGTGTAGATTGCTTAGTCTGGCTCAGGATCGCGGTGGCCCCCAAAAGCACCAGGGCCCCCAACGTGAGCGACAGTTTTTTGTATTTGATGATCATCGCGCTATAAGAACTGAATCGAAGCAGGATTGCAACAGCCTCGGAAGCACTCCGAGGCGAGTACAATGTTCGGCACGAAAGGAAGACCTCATGTTCAAAACCGCTTTTGCCGCGACGGCGGCGCTGGTCATCACCGCGATTCCGGCTCAGGCACAGACCTGTACGCGCGATAGCCTGAAGGCGATTGTCGCCAACTATTTCAAGGCAGTTGAAACACACAACATGTCCGCGCTGGAGACGGCGCCGAACCTTCGCATCACCCAGAATGGATCGGAGATCAAGCTGGGCGAAGGTTTTTTCAAAACCGGCGGTAAGTCGCAATTTCAACGAACGCTCATCGACACGGAACGCTGCGGCACGCTCACACAGGCCATCGTTGATGAGACTCCGGATCCCAACGCGCCGGCACCCGCCGGACGAGGAGGGGGAGCACGCGGAGCAGCAGGTCCGCGCGGTGCGGCGCCCGGCGGAGGCGCAGGTGGAGGTGCTGCGCCTGGGGCAGGTCCCCGTCAAGGTGGGCCCGGTGGTGCGCCTGCGGGTGCGCGAGGTGGTTTACCTGCTGCGCCCCCTTACAACGGTCCCGCGGTCATTCTTGCAGTGCGACTTAAAGTCGACAAAGGCAAGGTCAGTGAAATCGAAACGATCGTTAACCGGCAGGGGGAACTCTTCTTCAGCCCCCCCGGCGTCCTCGCAACGAAGGATCATGATTGGGAAGGTATTCTTCCGCCCGCACAGCGCAGCACGCGCGAATACATGAATGATGCCGCGAACAAGTACTTCTCAGGGTTCTCGCCGAATCCCGAGGTGGAAGCGCCATTCGCGACACCATGCGACCGCTGGGAAGGCGGCGTCTCCACGACAACGACGACGCACAATTGCTCGCCCAAGGGCTTCAACATGACGCACACGCATCGGCGCTTCCCGGTTACCGATGTTGAAGCCGGAATTACAGCCGGTTTCGTGAACTTCAACGGTGGGTTGCCCGATGTGCACATGTTCAAGATCCGGAACGGCAAGATCGAAATGATTCAAGCCGTTTTCGGCGGCAACGCGCAGGGCGCGATCTGGCCGGACGAGACCAAGTAGAACGCAAAGGACAGAGTCGAATGAGAACATGCGGGTCTGTCCCTCATAGCGCAGCGTGGACGTAACGCGGAAGAAGCGGAAATTTAGTGCGCGAGTATATAATGCGCGGCATCCCAGCAACAGGAGTGCACTATGGCCATGAACTCGTGGAAACCCTCGCGACGTGACTTCCTCAAACAGGCGTCCGCATTCGCGCTGACATCCGGCGTCGTTCTTCGCCAGGCCGTGGCGCAAACGGCAGGTGACAACAAATTCGTCACGGCGGAAACCGCGTTCGGACGAATTCGCGGCATTGACGAGAACGGAGTGAAGATCTTTAAGGGTGTTCCTTACGGAGCCGACACTTCAGGCAGGAATCGGTTCATGCCCCCCTTAGATCCGGCGAAATGGACGGGCGTAAAGGACGCGCTCGAATTCGGTCGTAGCGCGCCGCAGACGGAACCCGGGACGCGCCGTGCCACGTCGGATCTGGCTGTCGCGGGTGCAGGCATTGGCAACGAAGGCGAAGACTGTCTGGTGCTGAACATCTGGACCCCGGCAGTCAACGATGGCCGACGAAGACCGGTGATGTTGTGGTGCCACGGCGGTGGCTTTTCCAGCGGTTCCGGGTCGTCGCCCGTAACTCAAGGCGCAAATCTGGCACGCCGCGGGGACGTGGTTGTTGTGACGATCAACCATCGCCTCAATGTGCTGGGCTTTACCTACCTGGGCGAAGCGGGCGGCGGGGAATTTGCGAAGTCCGGAGACGTCGGAATGCTCGACATCGTGCATGCGCTTCGCTGGGTGCGTACCAACATCGCCCAGTTTGGCGGCGATCCGAACACCGTCACCATATTCGGCCAGTCCGGCGGCGGCCGCAAAGTAGGCACGCTGCTGGCAATGCCGGAAGCGAAGGGGTTGTTTCACAGGGCAATCATTGAAAGCGGGCCGACCATCAAACTGGTTGAACTCAATCAGGCTGCGCGCGTGGCTTCCGAGTTGCTGTCCGAACTTGGTTTGAACAAATCGCGAGTACGCGAGTTGCAAACCATGCCGGTGGACAAGATCATGAGCGCATACTTCGCCGTCAACCGACGCATGAACGTCGATCAGATGACGATGGGGTTTTCTCCGACCGTGGACTTGGAGGTGTTGCCGCAACACCCCTTCCATCCGACCGCCTCCCCGGTTTCTGCAGACGTACCGGTGATGCTCGGTTCCACTCGCACCGAACTGACCAACGGAGCGGCAGCGGCCATGTTCTCCATGGAAGAGAGCGAAATGCAGAGCCGCGTGCGCGAATTGCTGGGCGAGCACTCGACGCGCGTGATCGACGTGTACAAGAAGGGCAACCCCGGCGCGTCGCCTTCCGACATCTATTTCCTGATTGCAAGTGACAACCGGTACGGAGCCCCGGTTATGAAGATTGCTGAGCGTCGTGCGGCGCTGGGTAAGGGGCCTGTCTTCCTGTACTACTTCCGCTGGGAATCGCCTGTTGATGGCGGACGGCTGAAGTCGCCGCACACGATCGAGATTCCTTTCGCGTTCGACAACATTAAAGAATCGCGCCTGACATCGACCAGTCCGGATGCCCAGGCCCTTGCTGACAAGGTCAGTGCGGCCTGGATCTCCTTCGCGCGAAGCGGTGATCCCAATACGTCCCGGTTACCCAAATGGGCGGCATTCAACGCCAAGGACCGGCCTACTATGGTCTTCAATAACGAAAGCCGTGTGGAAAACGATCCGCTTCGGGAGCAGCGCATCGCCATGTTCAGTGCTTTGAACCTGGCATGACGACTAGAGGGCGCTACAATCCGCGCACATGAATCGACGCACCTTTCTTCAAGCCAGCGGTAGCACGCTCGCACAGCGGATTCTCGTCAGCGATCACTGACTGCCACGCTATTGCGCGGGAGCGGGCTCTTTTACCGGACACCCCGGCGGAAACGCCTGCGCCGCCGCCATCTTCGCGCAGAGTTCCTGCGCCGCTCGTGTCTGACGGCGAATGCCTTCGAGCACCTCCTGCAGAGTAGAGACGCGGCCGTGCACGGGGACATCGCGATCTACCTGGAGATTACGGTACCGCACGTTGTCCATGTAGGTGTCCTGCCACCAGTAGATCTCCCACGACACGTCGTAGAAGTCACCCTGGACCAGAAGACGGTCCTGCGGGACATAGGCAAACAGGCCTTCGGCCATGTGGCTGTTGGATATCGTATGGTAGAGCTCGACCGTCATCAGCGAATCCTTGAGTTGCAAGTGGTCGTCGACAGCCCGAAACTTCAACGGCCGTGGCGACGCGCCGATCGCGTCCGGCTCGACGGTCGATTTTCTCGCCGCGATCTCACGGAACAACCCTTCGACGCCTTTGTGTCCAATGACCGTCAACCCCGATGCGATAGCCTGACGCAGGCCGCCGGTGTGATCGAAGTGGTGGTGCGACACGATGACCTCGGTCACCCGCTTGCCGGGCACCACCGATTGCGCCTTCTCGATCAAGGCGCGCGCCCACGCCTGGCTGGTCGGAAGTTCGAAAACGGTCAGGTGATCCGCAAACTCGAAAAGGATCGAGTTCGCCCCTCCTCGACCGGTAAGGAGCCATGTACCTTTTCCAACGGGCGCCGCATCGACGGCAAGCACCGCAGGTGCAGGAATCGAAGCCGAACGCACAGCCGCCGGAGCCGCGAGGTCAGGGATCGGTCCATCGACAGTGTTCGTGTCGACATACAGCTTGCTCTGCGAAATGTTGCGAAAGTCGATCAATGTGTTGAAACCGGTGGGCAACATCACCCCTTTGACTGGAAGATACCCGGTGAAGTGAAGACGGAAGGCAACATCGCCGAGGTTTTCGTTCTGCGCCACCCAACTGATCCACGACGGAAGCTGCGTCGCGCGGTCGATTGCCATTGTGAACCGGTCACCCTCGGAGGTGACGACATCCACGAGATCGGCGCCATTCTGGCTCCGCAGATTCGTCACTCGGGCTTTCTGATCGAGAATGGAGCGGACCAGAACCACCGGGTGGGCCAGCATGTCGATACGCCGCGCCGTCACGGCGGCCGTGCCGGCACGGGTCGCGCGACCGTCGGCTCCGATATTGAAAGCAATTTCCCCATCCAGCGCCTGCACGGCGACGTTCCGTCCCAGATAGCCGTCCACCGACGCGAACACGAAATCGTTGTGCTGACGTTGACGGACGCGCAGACGGCGGCCCTCAACGTCGATCGTCTTTTCGTATTCGGGGACGCTGATCCATTTCTGTGGGGCGTCCGGCGAACTGGAGATATTGCCGCCCCCGTTCATGTAGGCAAGCTGCCCGTACCCTTCAATCTTGAGTGTTTTGAGCGCCAGCAGCCTTGGCTTCCCGCCCAGCGCACTCGCAACTCCGTCAATAGCCTGCGCCGCAGAACGCGTCCCCTGGCCCGAAAGGGATGCTGCCGCACAAAGCAACGCCACAACAATTGTCGTCACACGCATGCTGCCACCTCGCGGAGACGATATGCGAAATCCCGGCGCGGCACAAACCCGCGCATCAGATCGAAGCTTTATTGAAACTCGCGAATCATTCCTGCAACGTTATTTGACGCGGGCCCGGATCCCCAGCCGAATTCGGAGATAAGCTGCTTCGAGATCTCGTCCGGGCCTTTCCGCTCGCGATTCATGGAGCGGACGCGTTCCTGAATGGCGACCATCTTTGCACGAATTTCCCGAACCTGTTGTTTCGTCACTGTCGGGCCGTGGCCCGGAATCGCAGTTTCCCAATCCATTTGGAGAAGGCTGTCTACCGAGCGAGTCCATTCAGCCCAACTGCCGCCATCGTCGTAGTTCACGATCAGGGGAATCGTATCTGCTGTAGTCAACAGATCGCCCATGACAAGAACCCGCGCATGGGGAAAAAGCACAACGGTATCGCCACGAGTGTGTCCACGATACTCCATCAACTGGGCCTGCTTGCCGCCGAGAAAAAGCGTCGCTTTACCGGCATAGGTCCATTGCGGCAGCCACCCTGGATTTCGCGACTTGGCCATGTTCTCGCGATCGGCTGTCGTGATGAGGACCTGCGCGCCCTCAGAAGCGAACATCGCGGCGCCCGCGGCATGATCCGCGTGATTGTGAGTCAGGACCAAATACTTAACGGGCTGAGACGTGAGCGACTTGATCTTCGCGAGAACATCCTCGTGAATTCGCTCGTTCTTCGAATCGACAGCGATCACGCCCTCATCAGTCAGCGCCAGGGTAATATTTCCTCCGTAAGCGCCGATCTCTGCAACGGTCTGACCCGCATTCTCGATGAGATAGATATCGTCCCGAACCTTGGTAAGTTTCGGTAGAGCGCCCGGCTGCTGCGGCCCCCCTCTCTGACGCGCATCGGTTATCGAAACAGCCAATAGAGAAAGAATGCCGGCCGCAAGAATCGCTTTAGAAATTGAGAGCTTCATGTAGTTATCCACTAGTAGCGCGCCCGAGGGCGGCGCCGAGTTGTACGTGTCCGGGACACTGTGCGTGAATTGCGTTGAGATTTTCGGACGGCCCGATTTTAGGCGAAGCCGGAACAAGGAGGAGAGAAAATCGTCACCGAATCGATAATCAATCATCGCATGACCGCGTTTTTAGAGCGTATACTTCTGCCCAAAACCGAAGCTTTTGATCGGAACATCGGAACAAAGGGGGACGAGATGAAGTTGATTTCACGGCGTCAGTGGTGGATGGCGATCGCGGCTGGAGTACTGACGCTGGGCACGGCGTTGGCGCACCACTCGACAGCCGAATTCGACTACACCAAGCAGGTGACCATCAACGGCATCGTCAAGGAGGTGCAGTGGACCAATCCCCACTCCTTCATCCAATTGCTCGTGGATGGGCAGCCGGGAGAAAAGATTCAATGGTCGGTGGAGATCGGTTCGCCGAGCCTCAACATCAACCTCGGCTGGCGCAAGGACAGCGTCAAACCTGGGGATAGAGTGACGATGAACCTGTCGCCCGCCCGGAATGGCAAACCTTACGGAACACTCCGTGTACTGACCTTTGCCGATGGCAAGCAGCTCAAAGGGGTGGCCTCTCAAGTAAGAGGTTCAGCCCCCCCGCCCAGCACGGGCACGAAGTAGGAGGGAGCGATATCTATGCAGCAAGGAAGTTCGCGCAACTGGACGGTGCTGATTCTGTCTGGCCTCCTGATCTGCATCGCCGGAATTACCGCAGGCATGCCGGCAACGACTGTCGGTGCGGCAGCGGCTGGTCCGGATTCCCTGACCGGGATTTGGGTTCCGAACGCAGCGCCCCAGCAACTCGTGACTGTGGACGGATCGCTGCCTCCACTGAACGAAGCGGCGGCGAAGGTGTATGCCGAGCGCAGCCGGCTTCGGCAGACCGGCGACACGTCCTTCGATCAGACCACGTGGTGCGCAGGCCCCGGAATGCCACGCATCCTCACCATGCCTTATCCATTCGAGATACGCCGCGACGGCGATTTCCTGGCGTTCATCCATGGCTGGTATCGTTGGCATCGCGTGGTCGATTTGGCGGGCGGCGCTGTGGATCCACCGCTACCGCTGACGATGGGGTTTCCGGTGGGCCATTGGGAAGGCGATACCCTGGTCATCCGCACCGTCGGTCTGATCGATGCCACCGTGCTGGATGCGGCGGGAATGCCGCATTCGGAGCATATGACGCTGACCGAGCGGTTGCGCGTCCTCGAGGATGGGAGGCTGGAAGACCGCCTCAGAGTCGAAGATCCGGATACCTTTACCAAGCCATGGGAATCGTTGCTGTACTTCCATCGCGATGCGGCGGCGCGAGTCACCGACGACGTCTGCCCTGACCGCATTGCCGACGGCCAGCCCGCAGTGCTCGGGACGCGCTCCCCGGCGGCCTCGCCGTTGCAGAAGGACGCGCCGGCCGGCGTCCCCTCGAACACCGCTGCGCCGGCTCCACAACTCTCGGGAATGTGGGAGCCGAAGACTTTCGGATTCATGGTTCCCGAGGCACCCCTTTCAAAGGCTGGAAGCGACATGGTGGATCGCGGGGCCGCGGCGATGCGCGACGGCAAGATCATGCATACGGCCTGGACGTCCTGCCGGCCCGGCGCAATATCCACCATGACCATGCCGCGCGAGAAAATCCTCCTCCTGCAATCCCCGGAAGAACTCACGATTCTCTTCGAAATGCCCCGAATGACTCGACGCGTCCGCATGAACTCCACGCATCCCGACAACCTGGAGTCTAGCTACGTGGGAGACTCCGTGGGTCACTGGGACGGCAACACTCTGGTGGTCGATACACTGGGCTTCAACGGCTATGCGGAACTCGATGCACGCGGACAGCCGACCAGTCCCCGTTTGCATACCGTGGAGCGAATGACGCCCGCAGCAGACGGCAGCAGTCTCGACATCGAGGTCACGATCACCGATCCCGAGTACTACGACCGTCCCTTCACCATCAAAAGGAACTGGAAACGAAGCGCGGCCAGGCACCCCTTCGAATACGACTGCATGGAGAATCCGCGCGCGGAGGACTTCGAGAACGCTTATTACGTGCGCGACCGCTATCGGCCAACGTGCATGCGCGTGGAGGGCGAGGGCGTGGCTCTGTCGAAAGTCGTCTGCCGGCGATGAGCTACAGCGGTCGGAGTATTCGGAGCATAAGCGGAATCACTCACCTCGCGGCATACTGGGGCACTCCGACAGCCGCGCTGTTCGGCCCACGGATCCGAATGTCTGGGGCCCCATTGGGCGTCGTGTGAGCATTTTGCAAAAGCCTTCGCTTAGAGACATTTCGGTAGACGAAGTAAGGGAATTGCTATGACGCCTGACGAATTCAAGCAATGGGGCTATCGATTCAAGCCTTCTTGAAACTTCACTCGCCCTGTCTGAATGCCACTGACTCTTGCGGCGCCGGACTTATCTAGTCGGTAGTGGAGAATCGGCCGCGTAAGCCATCGAAGGCGCGATAAGTACGGATCCTCGAGCGAGGCGAGATTCCAAGCGCCGGAAACCATCCGGCATGGCACCGAATTTCCCGTGAGACTGCAGAAAGATGGTCGTGTTTTCCGCGATTTCGTGGGAACAGGCCGTTGTAATCCCCTCAAGCCCAAACGAATCTGCCGGGCAGATCGCGTGCCGTTAGAGTGCTAACGGCCGGATCGGGATGGGACCGCTCACGGAGGAAATCAGCCGAAGACACGACATTCCCGGTATGATGCGCGCATTACTCTAAACTGAAAGGAAAGAACATGCGAGCGCCTGTGCTATTCGTGTTGTTTTTTGCTGCCGCTGCAGCGGCCAGTCCTCAATGGGTCCACGTACCTCTTCCCGGCATTCCCCGCACCCCTGAAGGCAAGCCGAATTTGACTGCGCCGGCGCCGCGCAACCGTGAGGGGAAGCCGGACCTTTCTGGAATCTGGATGCAGGCGCCTCTGTACGGCAAAGACGGCTATACCGACTATGCAGCGAGTCCGGAATTGACGGATGAGGAATATCGAAAACTTGTCGCCAAGCCGGGTACGCCGACCGCAAATTTCAATCAGAATCTGCAGTTCAGAACAATCAATGGCGAGGATATTCCGTTTCTGCCGTCTTCCCTCGCCCTGTACGAAGAACGCCTGGCAAGAGAAAGCACAGGATCGCCGTCCGAGCGTTGCCGTCCGAAAGGCATCCCCGCGCCGATGCTGCCTCCCGTGCCGTTCAAAATTGTTCAGAATCCTGGTTTGACCGTCATCCTCTTTGAAGAATTCAATCGATTCCGCCAGATTTTCACGGATGGGCGCCGGAGACCGAACGTGGAGATTCCTTCCTGGTGGGGGTATTCAACCGCGGCCTGGGACGGTGACACATTCGTGGTCGATACGGCCGGCTTCAACGACAAAACATGGCTGGACAAAGTGGGCCATCCACATACCGATGCGTTGCACACCATCGAGCGGTTCAGACGGATCGATTTTGGACATATGCAACTGGAATTGACGATCGACGATCCCAAGGCATACTCGAAGCCATGGACTGTGCGGATACCGTTCCAATTTGTTCCGGACATCGAACTGATGGACGATGCCTGCGAGAATCCCTGGGTATCCGATGATGATGTCTCTGGAAGATAAGAATACCGTTCACACCCTAAGCCTGGGAAAAATCCTCAACGCGTTTTCCCTGTCAATCGCCCCTAACTCCGCCGCGCTCAGGCCGCTTCTTTGCAAGCCGGCGGCAGTAGCCGCCGCGCTGCCCCATGGGTAGTCGGTGCCAAACAAGATCTGTGACATCGGTATTGCCAATTTCAAAATACCCAGGTGCAGAGAATCGTTTGCCGCCGCAGTGTCATAGTAGAACCGCCGCAGGTGATACATCTTCGATTTCGGATCCGTGGGATTCGCAAGGTCGTTGGCGTTGATGTAACGCTGGGCCCAGATACTGCCGCCGCCATGGGACCAGATGTACGTCACATCGGGAGTCCTGGCTGCTGCGCCGCTCGAAATAATGCTGGCGATTGCGCGAGCCAGGTCGGAATTAAATTCCAATGGGATAGGGCCAGGCACCGACTCGACGAAATTTCCGTAGTAACAGCACCCCGGCGCTGTGGCATGAATATAGACGATCGCTTTGCGGCGGTTGAGTTCGTCCCATATTGGCGCAAAGGTTGAATCGCCCAGCCATCGATCACTGTAACTGGTAATGAAGCTAATACCGTCCACCTTCAGAGTGTCGTAGGCGTAGGCGATCTCTCGAAGCGACGCATCGACATCCGGCAGCGGCACGGTGGCAAAATGCCCGAATCGGCCCTTGTAGTCGCGAACGAGTTGCGCGGCATAATCATTTTGCTCACGCACGATTCGGCGAGTTTCATCGATATCGCCGAACCACATACCTGGCGTGGTCACCGACAGGAAGCTGATCTCGGTCCCGTCTCGATCCATGGCAGCAATGTCTTTAGCCGCATCGTAAGACTGGTGGGTTTCATGACCCTGGATCGGACGGACTGCATTCCACTTCGCGAGTTGCTTCTTCCAGGCCGGGGATATCACATGATGGTGAATATCGATCCTTCGTGGCTTGCTTTCCGTCTGGGCAAGAGCTCCGGCGCCTGATAGCAACCCAGCCGCAGCGGCAGCAACAGTTGTTAAGAAATCCCTTCGAGTCGGGCTTGGGCGTGAAAGCATCGATGCTCCCTTAATGTTTTAGTCAACCCGGAGGCGCGGAATCAAGCGCTCTGCATTGCCCCTGTCGATCGCACGTTGAAGATCCGCGGGCAGTTTGAGCGTTTGCATTTCATTGACTGTCGTTTCGATAGGTTCAAGCGGGTAATCGGTGCCGAACAGGATCTGAGATGGCGGTACAAAGCTTCGCAGCGCAGCCATCGGCGCCGGATAAGTGGCATGCGCAACTTCGTAATACAACTTCTGCAATTCGTACATGGCGCCCTTGGGAACTTTCCGCTCACTTCCGGCTGGCATTCTGTCCTTAATTCGGCCGGCAAGAACAGGGATGGTGGCGCCGGAATGATTGATGATGAACTTTATATCTGGATAAGACGACAAGACGCCATTGACCAGGAGACTTACAACAGCGCGAGTAGTATCGAAATCAAACTCGACCATCTGCCCGCCCACTCCTGGAATGAGATTGTTGTTGCAGCAAAATGGAAACGTCGGATGGATGAAGACGATTGCCTTCCGCCGATGGAGTTCTTTCCAGATGGGTTCAAAAATCGGATCCCCCGGATACTTGTCGCGAATGCCGCTGAAAATTCCAATGCCGTCCGCATGTAACGTATCGAAGGAATATTCAATCTCCCGCAATGTTCCACCGATATCCGGCATCGGGAGAGCAGCAAACATTCCAAAACGGCCGGGATAGTCCCTGACCATTTTTGCCGAATATTCGTTAACGCCGCGAGCGATGCTGCGTGACTTCTCGGTCCCGTCGTAAAAGGGGTCCGCAGGCACGGTCGCGGAAATCATTGCTGTGGCGATACCGAACTTCTCCATTTGTTCGAGGGATTTCGCTGGCGACCAGTCGGCCCCTGGTCCTCCTCGTCCGCCACCCTGGATCTCCGTCCGGCAGTGGTGATGGACATCAATCAGTCCGGTCCGCGAGCGTGCTGGGTTCTGTGCACGGCCGCCCCGGAGCATCAGAGCGCTCATACCAGCCGTTGCCGAATACGTAATGAAGTCGCGCCTCGTAACGTTTTCTATTAATGACATGGATCAATGGAATACGGGGAGAGTACCTTGGAAGATCTCGCCTGTCAAAAGGTGAGGCGAGCGTAGCGAGCGTATGCTGAAGCCCGCACGAGAGGAGAAACTTCGGATTTCGGATCAGCGATTTGAAATTCCAATTTCGAAGTTTCATATTCTTCGTTGGCCCGCCAAGTAGATTGATGCCAACTTTGAAAAGGGTAGAGGGTATTGGCCAGCGAGACCAAACCAGGACACTACCCTTTGACGGTTTTCCATTGCCCCGGGGGTGGTCGGTCTTTATGATGCCACCCAAATTTAACGCGATCCTGTTTCTCGTGGAGTGTGATCATGCGACGCTACTTGTGGACTCTGCTAGCGGCAGTTGGCGGCGCGCTCGTTCTGCAGACCGCCGCACAGAACGCACCAGCGGGGCAAAGGGGCGATGCGGCCAATCGAATCGCGATCGATCCGGACGACATCGCGGGCGTCGTCACAAGCGTAAAGGGTCCGGAGGCTGGCGTATGGGTAATCGCCGAGACTACAGACTTGCCGACCAAGTTCCGTGAGATTGTGGTCACGGACGATCAAGGCCGCTATCTACTCCCCGATCTGCCCAAAGCCAACTATGACGTCTGGGTTCGCGGGTACGGACTTGTCGATTCACCGAAGGTTCGACTGACGCCAGGTCAAAATCGATCGCTCACGGCCGTACTTGCCCCCAATGCGCGAGCGGCCGCGCAATACTATCCGGCGAGTTATTGGTATTCCCTTATCCAGATTCCACCTGAAAGCGATTTTCCCGGAACGGGCCCGCAGGGAAACGGAATCAGTCCTCAGATGGAGACCCAGCACCACTGGATCAATCAGATCAAAACGAACTGCAACGTCTGTCACCAGTTGGGCAATCCGGCAACGCGAGAGATCCCGAAAGCCCTCGGCACTTTTGCCACGAGCATCGATGCCTGGGACCGCCGTCTTCAGGTCGGCCAGGATGGGCAGAGCATGACCAGCTTCGTCACGCAAATGGGGCGAATGCGTGGCTTGCAGATGTTCGCCAGCTGGACAGACCGTATCGCCGCAGGTGAACTTCCACCGGCGCCCCCTCGGCCGAGTCAACGTGAACGGAATCTTGTAATCACGATGTGGGAATGGGGAGGGCCGGCGACGTTCGCGCACGACGAACTGACCACCGACAAGCGAAACCCCACTGCGAATGCCAACGGGATGATCTATGGCTTCGACTGGGTGAACGACGGCTTCCTCATTGTGGAGCCGTCCGAGCACTCGGTGACGGAACTTAAAATTCCCGTGCTCGATCCGAAGACACCGACAGGCAAACCGCAGTCGATGCCGTTTCCTTCCCCTTATTGGGGCGACACACTGTACTGGACCGGTTCGGCGGCAACGAACCACGCGGCGATGGACAGCAAAGGCCGCGTCTGGATGTCCTCCAGATTCCGGGTTCCGGAGGACCAACCGCCCTTCTGTGCGAATCATCCTTCGGCTGCGTTGGCACCTCAGCCAAGAAACTTTCGGCAGATCCAGTACTACGACCCCAACGGGCGCCGGTTCCATCAGGTCAACACCTGTTTCGACTCGCACCACGTGCAGTTCGCAGCGGACAAAGATGAGACGCTCTATGCGAACGGTCCTTTCAGCGGGGCCATCGGGTGGGTGAAGACCAGACTACTCGACGAAACGGGAAACGAATCCGCCGCTCAGGGATGGTGCAAGCCGTATTTCGACCTGAACCGGGACGGAAAGATCGACGCGAAAAACGATCGTGAGGTCGGAGGCACGTTCTACAGCGTGATCCCGCATCCAACCGATGGAAGCGTGTGGGGCGCGATGCCCGCGCCGATGCCCGGACGGATCGTCCGAATCAATCCAGCGACCTGCGTCTCGGAAGTGTATGAGCCCCCGTTCAACCCCAACGGCAGCGGCCTGATCGGCTACACACCACGAGGAATCGATGTCGACTCGAATGGAGTCATTTGGACGGCGTTGGCGGGCAGCGGCCATCTCGCCAGCTTCGATCGGCGG
>Ga0207641_10003221_pt1 | contig 14589 bp, 11 predicted proteins | sample KBSSwiS62_FD_184306 | JGI IMG/M metagenome (GOLD analysis project Ga0207641, IMG submission 184306) | Switchgrass rhizosphere microbial communities from Kellogg Biological Station, Michigan, USA - KBS Switchgrass S6-2 (SPAdes) (version 2) | ecosystem: Host-associated > Plants > Roots >... | reverse complement strand
TGAGCTAGTTGCGCTGCATCAAGTGATCGAGTTTTTCTTGGCCATTGATAGGCAAGAATTCGGCGCGAAGGCTCACAGACAGCAGTTTGACTACTGGAATCCGCAATGAAGGAAGACGATGAGAGTAGAGGAGAGTTGTGGCTAGTTGCCTTATTTTTAGTGCTCCTCGCCTTGGTTGTTCTCAGGTTCTTCCGCCATTGAGTTCCGTTTTCACCTAAACACCACATCCGGGGACATAATCTTAGGGGTGGAACACGGCTTCGCACATGCATTTGGACCTTCAGAAGTGGATGCTGACGCTCATCAAGGTGTAACGATTTCAGCGGCCGCCTATTATTGGGGAACGAACCAGCCAGCAGGGTCGAAGCTCTGGGTAATTTTCCGCAGGCCTTCCACCTCCGGTTTTATTCACAGAAGAAATTCGGGAGCACGCACAAGCACCAGCGCGCGCTCCCGAACAACCAATGGCGTCACCGAGCCACTGGGAGGTTCTTTTTCGTCGCGTCGAACTTGTTAATCGTATGTCTCCGGCTGCTTACTCCTGCTGTCTATACAGAGGTTCTCTTGGCATATTCGATCTGAAGCTCTTGTAGGGCGTAAAGGGTAGAGCAACCGTACGAATATGTTCCTATGTCGGAAAGTGGGTATAGCTTGCGACGCGATCCGCAATGTAACAATAAACCTCAAGCAGCGCGCAAAACCGGTGAAAGCCCGATGGCGCTGAGGGGTAGTGTGCGCTACGGTTTAACAGGGGTTGAGAAGGCCACTGCCCCGCGAGGCACGGTGAGTTTCAAAGGCAAGACCGCGAGTAGCTTGCTGGCGAGCGCGCTGATTTTTCCTGGTGTGCTCAGTGTGCTGGCAGGACAGCGGAAGCCGGAAGGCAAGGCATTCGGTAGGGCTAGCGAGTTAGAGATCCAGGTTCTGCTGGATCGCGCGGGATTTTCGCCGGGTGAAATTGACGGGGAAAACGGACAAAACAGCCGGAGGGCGCTGGCCGCCTTTGCGAAAGCGCACCGGATTGCGGGTGGTCCACGGGGGCGCGCAGCATTATTGAAAGAGCTGGGTGCCGGCGCGATCGAGCCGGTAGTGACTTATACGATCACCGCGGAAGATACCGCGGGCCCGTTTGCTGAGGCGATTCCAGAAGACATGACGGAGCGGGCAAAGCTACCCGGACTTTATTACACATCGGTGTTGGAGGAAGTGAGTGAGAAGTTTCATTCGTCACCTGCGCTGCTGCAGAGTTTGAATCCGGGCGCGAGCTTTGTAGCGGGAGAACAAGTGAAAGTGCCGAATGTGATGGATTCGGATGACAGAGCGTCGCGTTATGGCAAGACTGAACCGGTGCCGAAGGGTGCGACGCGAGTGGTGTTAACGAAAAAGACTTCGTCTCTGGTGGCGTTCGACAAGAGCGGGCGAATCTTGTTTTACGCTCCAGTGACAAGCGGTAGCGAGCACGACCCGTTGCCCTTGGGGAGCTGGGTGGTAACCTCGGTACTGCGAAATCCAACCTACAGCTACAACCCGGATTTGTTTTGGGATGCCGATCCTCAAAACGCCAAGGTGAAGATCGCGGCGGGGCCAAATAATCCAGTGGGCACGGTGTGGATTGACATCAACAAGCCGCACTATGGTATTCACGGCTCTCCGGAGCCAGGGAGAATTGGACGCGCGGAATCACACGGGTGCGTGAGACTGACGAATTGGGACGCGACAAAACTGGCCGACCTGGTTCGAAAAGGAACACGGATCGTGTTCAGGAAATAGGAAATTCTGAGATTTGGGACCTCAGATTCGGAGGCAGAAGGAAGAGCGCGGCTAACAACTCCGGAACGTTTCCTGAAGAAATGCGTTTTTGTCACTAAGGACTAAACTTTTCATGCTGTGCGGCCGAAACAGGGGTATATCACTACTATGAACCGTAGGAGCTTCCTCGTCACCACCGGCGCCGGAGTCCTGTCGATGTCCAATCTGACGCTACCAAGCGTCCCCCAAGACGGACGAGCGATGACAGTCCTCGGCCCGATCGCACCCAAACAACTAGGCCGAACTCTTATTCACGAGCACATCATGGTGGATTTCATCGGGGCCGATGCGATCCGGCCGGCCCGCTATGATCCCGAAGATGTCTTCCTGAAAGCTCTTCCGCATCTGCGACAGGTGAAGTCCGCAGGCTGCAACACGCTCGTAGACTGTACACCCGCTTACATCGGACGCGATCCAGGGCTACTGCGTCGGCTGTCACAAGCGAGTGGCTTGCAGATCGTGACTAACACCGGTTTGTATGGCGCGGCCCACGACAAGTATGTTCCGAAATTCGCCTATGCGGAAACCGCCCAGCAACTAGCCGCACGCTGGGTGAAGGAGTTCGAAGACGGTATCGAACCCTTGGGAGTGCGGCCAGGAATTATCAAGATCGGCGTTGATTCTGGGCCGCTCTCTGAAATCGATGCCAAGCTCGTTAAGGCTGCTGCAATTACTCATCAGCGGACGGGCTTGACCATCGCGTCCCATACGGGCGACGGAGTAGCCGCCATGGCCCAAATCTCGTCACTTAAGTCTCACGGTGTGGCGCCTGAGGGTTTCGTTTGGGTGCACGCACAAAACGAAACTGACACACGACTGCACCTACGCGCAGCCGATGCGGGTGCGTGGGTCGAATTTGATGGCATATCCTCTGCCACGGCGGAGAAGCACGTGGAACTGGTGCTTCGGATGAAGCAAGCAGGGTATCTGAGCCGTGTACTGCTTTCGCAGGACTCCGGGTGGTATCACGTCGGTGAGCCCGGCGGGGGAGACTTTCACCCTTACAACTTTCTATTTACGGAGTTTCTCCCTTTGCTCGGGCGGCAGGGCGTTTCGGAAGCGGAAACCGCTGCGCTTATAGTTCACAATCCGCGCACTGTTCTGACGCGACTCAAGCAAAGGCCGGACTGAAGCAGGGTTGGGGTCAGATTTGAACTGACAGCCTTCGGGTTATGAGCCGAAAACTCGAGACGCCCGTCTTTGCTTTTCAACAATCTACAACAGATTTGGAACAAACACCAAGAAACACCCATGATTGAAAGTGAAGTCGCGACTTTTTGCCTCGTCAACATTCCTTACGTATAAAATTTAGTTTCACGCCCGCTTGATGCGCCCAAAGGTCCATCGCCTTGCCCGTAAACTCGCTACCGTTGTCCGAGGTGATCGATTCCGGTGCACCGCGCAGTGTGATCAGCCGGTCCAGTTGTTCGCTGACCTTCTCGCCGTCCGCGAGCGGTCGGCATACGTGCACAAACATTCCCTGGTGTACTGGTCCAAGATCGTCAGGATTCGGAACCATCGTCCGTCTGCCAACCGCTCACTCACAAAGTCCATGCTCCAGCGCGGGTTCGCAAAAGTGGCTTCTGCAAGCGTGATTCGCACTTGTGCGGCACTCTTGACCCGCTTCTTCGTCCGCACCTGCAGTGCTTCTTCCCGATACAGCCGGTAAACGCGTTTTGTATTTACCCGCCAACCTTCTCGCCGCAGCATCACCGTCAGTCTTCGATATCCGTACCGAATCCGCACGGCGGCCAGATCCCGCAACCGCATACGTAGTTCTGTCTGCCGATCGCGACGGCTTTGGTAACGATTCGACCAACGCGTGATGCGCATCACCCGCAAGCGCGCTTTTCGCTCAGCCGATACGCCTGTCGTACTTGGCGCACCAGCTCGCGACGCTTGGCGGGCTTCAGGCCTTTTTTGAGAGCACTTCCTGCAAAATGTGCTTGTCTAACGTGAGGGTCCGCTACGATCCCTTTCAGCTTGCGGTTTTCTTCGCGCAGTTGTCGGAGCTCCCGCAGTTCGTGCAATCCCAGTCCCGCATATCGCCGCTTCCTGCTGTAAACTGCCTGCTGCGACACCCCCATCTCCCGACAAACTTCGCTGACCTTCTTGCCCCCTTCGATCAGCCGCAAGGCATACAGGATCTGCTCCTCGCTGTGTCGTTTCCCTGGCATTCCTCCTCCTTCGCTTCCGCCCAGAGAACCACATCCAGCTTGCCTTTCTCAACTTCAAAACTGTCTCGTTTTCGGGTTTTGGGTCAACCCAGCAAAGTGTGCCCATCACGACTGTCTCATTTCAAGGGTGCAGTCCAGTTCAGGACCAAGATGGACGGAGGGAGAACCGACGGGGCACAGTCCCGGGAAGCCCCGAGTTGTCCGGCCCCGAGACCGAGGGATCGCGGGGACGCACCGGAGCGAGCGGACGTGTTCCGCACTAAATCAACTTCTGCGCAATTAACCAGTTTGACCGGGGCTGTGAATTTCCGAGCGCGTGGCGACAGGACAGCAACCGCCAGGCTGGTATCCGTCTCGGTTTACCGCGCTGACAAGAAGCTGTGATAGGCCAGCAATGCTCCTACGGCGAAAAATGCCAAAATCAGGAAGGAAATCCCGAACATTAATTCCCAGTTGAACACGCGGACCCGTTTCCAGACACCCATACTGACCTCCCTTCCTGGCTCACGTAGTGTTTTTTTGCAGTTCCTGCACGTTACGTGGAGGGTACGAGGCCATTCCAGTAGCAGGCAATGGACCAGTCGTATCAATCGAAGGTGGTACTCCAGTTCCAGGACCGCGTTCGGGTTTCTATGTCTTGATGAGCGTCAGCGTCAAGTGCTCCAAGTTCAATTTCATCTGCGCTGTCGTATCCACTCCTGCAGGCTGCGTACAGTGCTTCTTGAACTCCGAGTAGCCACAGCTTCAGTTGTTCATCGCTCAGTTCTGAGAATCGATGGACCCAATCGCAGTCAGGTGTGCCGGATCTAATCACCAGAGTGATTGACGCGGATGATACGCTCCCGCAGTTCGTTTCCAGCAGGAAAAATACGGTCTTTCTGTGGAATGGAGCGACTTATATTAAGGGGCTTTTGGATGGCCGCCGCCTATACTCTCCCCTGCAAATCTTAGTTCTCGCGTGAGTCACGTTCGATTTGGTCTTCTCATATGGCGAGCTAAAACCTTTTGCGGTATTTACCGTCGACCGCGAACCCTCCATTTTCATCCCGCGTCGCGCTAGCGGACCAGCGCTTATTGAACTGGTATTCGCCCTGGATGAGCTCGCGTTGCGTGGAAGTAACGTCGGTCGCAAAAGTGAACAAGAAGTTGTTGGTAACCCGCTTTTGCATTGCGATACGAGCGCCAGGATCGGAGTTGTTTCCGCCCAACGTCGGGTCGATCGACAAGCTCGAGAGACCGGCGAGCTTCTGGACTCCACCGCTCACTTGACTTGCCGCACCCTGCGCCAGGAGCGAACTGGCTCCGAAGTTGGACGGTGAGGCCGCGGCCTGTTGGGTGGTTTGTCCTCGGGCGATGAGGTTAATGACGTCGGCCGTCGGCAGGGGAGGATCGGAGATATAGCTGGTTTGCATTTTGTCGAGCGGTCCACGAAACGTTAGGCTGAGGTTGTATTGGTTGATCGTGGTCGTAAGCCGCAGGTTGAGCACGGGTTCCGTGCGGTTTGGATTTGAGAACTCGATGATGCCGCGCTCAATCTGATAGCGCTTGTTCATGAGGAATATATCGCCGGCCGTGAACTCTGTTCGCCCCACGATGACGGGATCGGCGGCCGTGCCGACCACTTGCAGATTGGCTTGTCCCTGGAGGCTTACGGCGCTGCTCGTGAGGTTAAGATCGCGAGCGGTTTGTACGGCGATATCCAGCTTGACTCTGTTGGCCATGCCCTCGCTGGGAGAGGACTCCGGTCCCGATTGGACCTGGCCCGCCAGCGTTGCCAAATCGAAATTCTGAGTAAAACTTAGGCTGTCGATGAGCACACGACCATTCAGACTCGCCCCCTGACTTGTACCGACCAGGCTGAGGTTGCCTCCCAGAACCGTCCGGATCGCATCCTGGTAGCGGACGCGAACATTCTTGGCTTGAAGAGCGAGATCCATCTGAAGCTGTGGACGATATTTGACTAGCCCTCGCACGGAAACCTGTCCGCCTCCCGACTCACCCGCAAGTTGCGCGATCGTTATTTGGTCATTGCTCATGTCGAGGACTCCATTCAAGTTTTGGAGGCCCACCGGTGCATCGGAGGACATCACCGAAACATTTTCTAAACGCAGCTGCCCTTGGACAGTTGGATTGTCCGTTGGGCCGGTGGCGCGAGCATCGACTTGCAGTTTCCCTGAACTTTGTAGGTCAGGCTGGAAGAGAGCCACGATCCGCATATCCACCGTACCAGTAGCGGACAGCGTTACCGGGGCAGTACCTAGCAACGGGAGCTGACCTTGCAGCCGTAAGTCTGTACCCGTGCCAGAAATTTCCGTTGGATCAAGCGCGATGATGGAATTGGCGTAATGGATGCGAATTGGGTTCGCATTCGCGATCTGAAAGGCTTGGTACTCGGCTTTCAAAGTTGGAATCACGACCTGTCCTTGCATCCGGTTCTTGTCGGCCAATGGGCCTTCGGCGGTGGCATGCACTTCCACGACGCCACGCGGACCATTGTTTTTGCGCGAACCGCTCAGGGCAAGCAGGCCTTCAATCGGCATGTTGTTCGAATCCAGGGTTGCGCGTACGTAGTATCCGTCGTTGAGATTCACGGTCGCGCGGGCCTGGACAGAGGTCTGCGCAACTTCTGAATCCAGCAGCAAGTTCGCTTGGCGATTAGCGATGTTCATGTCCGTCTTGATGTTAGAAATGCTCGCGTCGCGCGCCTTTAGCTGGGGAATTTGCGCACTAACTCTAAACTGCGGATCATTCGTCGTTCCGTGTCCGTTCGCGCTCAACTTTAAAACCCCTGCCACTCCGAGCTTTCTTTCTTTTACGGCCTGCAGTTGGGCTAGATTGATACCAGGAGCGTTGAGTTCAAGCTCGTAAGCCTTGCACTTCGGGTACAGGACGAGCTCCGCTTTAACGGCGCCGGCCGGTAAGTTCATGTCAAGGGAAGAAGTGAGCTCGTCGCCATTTCCTTCCCACCGAATCAACAATTGCTGTAGCGGCTCCCCGTATGCGATGGCTTTGGTTAGGCTGACTGTTCCTTTTCCCACTGGGTTGAGTTGAGAACCATGCATCGAGAGGTCAACTGAGAGATTGCCGGAAATGGGATAGTCAAGCCTGGCGAGTTGGAGCAGCTGCTTAATCGCAAGGTCTTTCGAACTCACCTCTAAGGTGATGGGACTCGACGGCGATGAATGCCAGTTCGAAAGACCAGAGCTGCCAGCGAACTCGATATAGCCTTGGCGGGCATTCCGGAGAGAGCCGTTCTGGATCGAGATGCCGGATTTGCTGGCGTGCAACTTAAGTTCCAAGCTCCGCCACTGGGTATTCTCCACCTCAAGATTACGCCCGGCTAATTGGCCTCGGATATGAGGATCCTTCATGTCGCCGTCGACGAGTAACTGCAGGTCAGCGCCGCCGCCGAGATGGACGGCGCGGGGTGGCGAAATACTTGCCGGACGTTCAGGCCGAGCTTCTTCGAATGCAGTAGCAAGAGCATCCAGCTCCGACAGGTCGGCCGCGCGCGCTTGTACCTTCAGATTGAGGGTTGTGCCGAGAACTCCGTCCATTTCGACGTGCGTTTGGGGGGTATGAAATGATGTGTTGCTGACTGTCATCGTCGCAGACCTGCCGTCGTAGTTTAGGTGCGCGGCACCGGCGACAGGGACGGATGCCGAGCGCGCCCTGGTGAGAGCACCTTTCAGGGTGATCTCCGAACGAGCTGCAATGTTCTTGATGCCACCAGTCCATGCCGCATCGGCGGTTCCACTAATCTGTCCATCTAGAGGCATCGGATCGAGACGCAAGGTTCGGAAGGCTGCATTAGCCGCTCTCATGGAAATCGACTGCGCGGACGCATGGACCTTGGCAATCGAATTGGTATCGAGATGTCGCAGCGTCGCCGCCGCCGTTAGGCGTCCACCTAAGAGGTCAGCCTGCAATCCGTGAACATCGAGGTTTCCATCGAGAAGTTGGAACTCACCATGGATATTGCGAACCGCCGCGATCAGATCGTTTGTGCTGACCGTTAACTCGTTCGCGCGCAGGACACCATCCAGAGCTAGTGCGCGGATCGGCGGCAAATTGTCCTGTTGTTGATATCTTACGGAACCGGTTAACGTGACGTCACCGGCAGGCAGCGAAGCATTCCGAAGAGCGGACGCAACATCTTGCGGATGGATTGTAATGTCGTAGGACCCGACGGCAGACGGTTGAGAGAAATTCCATACTCTACCCTTCAATTCGATCATGGAGGAGGCCACTCTGAGAAGTAGAGGCTTGAGTTCGATTTCAGAAGGTGTCGCGTTGAAGCTCGTTGTCAAGTCGTGAGGAAGGGGTTTCATATCTCCGTACAGAATCCTCCCGTTTCGATAGGAAAGCCGGCCGTCGTAACTCTTTCCAATTGGTGCGGCATTGATTTCGAACTGTAGGTCGTGCAAGTCGGCGTCCAGAGGAGTTTTGGCGTCGTTGTAATAGACCTCGCCACCTTCGAGCAGAACATGCTGTATCCCGAGATCGAACAGATTCGTAGAGGTGTTGCTATTTGATTTCGGAATTATCGGAAGATTCGTGCTCCCATCTTTTCTGACCTGGAGATTTACCACTGGGTGCCGAAGGACGATCTCGCGGAGGTCAACCTTTTTGCGCAGCAGCGAAACAATTTTCAGACGAATTTTGAGATGCTCCACCTGCACGAGCGGGGACGCGGGGGCCGGCTGGTTTCCACGCACTGTTATTCCGTAGGCTTCAGCGGTAAGCTGACGGAGCTGGAGCGCAAAATCCTGAACCCGGACTTCTGTTCCCATGGTCGCACTTGCCTGCTTCTCAATTTGGACAAGCAAGTATCCGCGAAATCTCGAGCTGCGGAGGACGAGGTAGCCGGTCACTCCGAGGAGCGCGATACTCGTCACGAGAGCCACTGCTATCCAACCGAGTTTTCGTTTCCACGCCATAGCGGCACCTTTTGTGGATCTCAAAAAGCTTGTCCCAACGTGATATAGAACTGGGTAGCTTTCAGTCCTGTAACAGGGTTCAGGTTGCGTCCGATATCAAACCGAATAGGGCCCACGGGGGTCTTATACCGAAGCCCCACGCCTATCGTGTTTGTGTAGTCTTGAAGGAAATGGCTAATGTTGATTGCACGGTAGACGTTGCCACCGTCGTAGAAAACCGCAGCGCCCAACCCCTCTTTGATGCCCAAAGGGAAACGCAATTCCGAATTGAAGATGAACAGCTGACGGCCTCCAGTCGGTACCAAGAGGGTTACGCAAGTGGCCGGGTCAGCGGGGTTACTGCACGCGGGTACCGTGCGTTGCGGCCCGGCCCCATTGATAGGAAAACCGCGAAGAGTGGTTTCCCCTCCGGAGAAGAAGCTTTCGCTGGTAGGTACGTCACTGTCGCCGAAAGCCTTGGCCAGACCCAAAGTAATTCTGTTTGCCCAGACTGTCGGGCCGAACGGCTTGTAGTAGGAACTCTGCCCCAGGAAACGTGCGAAGTTTACGCTCGAGCCCAGAGCTTTTGGGGTGATTCCGAGATCCAAAGTCTGGTAGAAACCGCGGCTCGCATCCAAGGGTTTGTCGCGGGTGTCGCGAATCCAGGTGGCGGAAAGTGTCGAAAGACGGACTCTCTGGTCCTGCGGCAACACCAATCCAGGAATTAACAAATCGGACAGAATCGTTTTGCCGAAGCGATAGCGGAGTTGAATTCTTCGTGTTTTATCTTTGTTGAGCGGTTTCTCGAGTTGCCATGAGCCTTCCGCCAGACGCGCCTCGAAGGTGGGATTCTCGGTCGTGCGCTCGACTGACGCGCTAACGAGCGAACTCCAGCTAGAGCCCCTGAAGGACGGTTGCGAATACGTGGCGAGAGCGCGTTGATCCAGCCGTGAGAGTAACAAGGAAACGGATGCGGATTCCGCGAGACCACGAAGGTTGTAGCGGGTAAATGTGATCGAGCCCCGAGGACTCACAAAGGTCTTTTCCTCGGCGGTGAAATTCGGTGCTCCGCTAGTAATCGGGGGCAGTCCCGGAAGGGCGATCGTTCCGGAGGGGATGTTTCCACCGCGGCGAGCGACTTGCAGCCCAAACCCATACGTAATCTCATTCCTCCCGGCTTCATGTAGCTTGATGAGCACTTCTTCATTCGTTTGCTGGGTGATCGGGCGGCGAAAGTCCACGCTCTCCCAATCGAATACACCCAGGTCGTGCAACGCGCTCTCGCCGGCCAGCAAAGCTCGTTGACTCAGAGGGGCTGCCGGCCTGATGATCGCGGTTTTCTTGACCAATGATGGTCTGGTGTTCTTGTTTCCGAGCAGAACCACTTGGTCTACGTGTACCCGCTGTCTCTCTGTAATCGTGTACGTCACAGCTACTAGGTGAGCATTTTCCGTCAAACGTGTGACTTTGGAGTCGAACTCCGTATTCAGAAAACCTTGGTCCAGATACACGGCCATGATGTGGCTGCGGTCGTCGGCCAGGGCTTTCGGGGAAAAAGGCTGGCCCGGCCTGAGCCGCAGGCCTTCTTTCGGCGACAGAGTAGATTGCGGTATATTCGTGTTCCCCTCAATCCTGAGCGTCTCCACCAGTGTTTGTGCGCCCTCGCCAATTCGAAAGGTGACGTAAACGTTGGGCTCGCGGTCGACAACATCGGCGTCGACTTTCACGTCCTCGTAGCCCTGATTCTTATAGAACGCTGTAATAGCGCTCACACTTTGACGGAGCAGCTTGTCGCTAAACTTCCCTCGGGAGAGCGGCAAAGGGCGGTGAGCTTTGACGCTGACTTGTGGGACAAGCTCGCCCTTACCGAAATGCTGGTTACCACGGAACTCCACGTTCGCCACCCTGTGGCGGGATCCGCGGTCGACGGTATAGATCAAGTCGACATGCGAATCGTTGTCTTGAAGATTCGCAGTCACTTTTGCGTCGAAGTAGCCCTTGCTTTGAAAGAAATCGACCAGATTCCGCCGGCCCTCTTCCACCAGGTCGGGATCGACGGCTGCCTCGGAAAATATCGGAATCAGTTTCTTCATCCGCGGATCGCGCAGGAAAGGAAACAGGGAAAGCTTTGCGCCCGTGATGTGTACTTTTACGATCGGACCGGGCCTGGCATCGATCACCAAGTCGGCGCGGTTGCTTTCTTGGTGATAGTCAGGGTGGTCCAGATAAATCTTGTTGGCGAGGTGATTTTGTTTGGCGAGAGTCCCTTTCATCCGTTTGAGGCCGGAGTCGATTCGTTTTGGCGTATATGGCTTGCCTGGCTTCAGAGCAGTACCTGTAGCGGTCGCCCATAGTGAACGTGTTGAGCGACCGAGACGCTCGACCTCACCGGGTTCTGGCCCGCGAATGTCTAGATTTCCCAGCTTCGCCCGTTTCCCCAAATCCACTGCGAAGACGACATTGGCCAGCATGTGGCCTTCATCGATCTGGACCTGCGCCTGAACCTGGGCTTGAAAGTAACCCTCAGACGCTAAGAATTGATGGAGATTGTCCTCAGCCTTCGATACGAGATCCTGTTTGAACTGTGTGCGGTTCGGAATATCGATGACTTGCAAAAGCCTGGTGTAAGAAAAGCGCTTCGTCGCACCGGGAAAGTCGAAAATCCCGAAGTAGAGGGCGGGCTCCACAATAAAAATCACCTGCAGCCCGCCGGGATCTGGCTTAACGCTGGCTTCTACCTTATTGAATCGCTTGGTCTCCTGGAGAGCGGAAATCGTGCCATCCACCTTTGAGCTGACATAGGGTGCACCCGCTCGCTGCTGGACTAGCGGTCGCAAGGACTCTACGGAAATTTTCGGATTCGCGACTATCTCCACAGATGCAACTCTTTGACCTTCATAAGTACCCTGGTCGCTGGTCTGCTGACACCGAGAGTGAGAAGGCCACCCGAACCCGGCGAGAATCAGAATGACCCAGCTGCGCATAGACTAACGCTCGCAGTACGCGCCGGCGGGAATGGATGCCATGAGCAATGCCACCGAAGCGAAAATTGCGTGCCGGTCGTTGAAAATTCATTTTGGCCCAACCTAGGCAACGCTGCCGGAAGCGACGTAGCGACCGGTGCCACCAAGTCTAGGTGGCGCTTCGGCGGCGGCAATCCCCTGAATAATGTAAACACCTGAGCAGGCTTGGTCTGTCGTTTCAGAGTCAGAATTAACACTACTTGCAAACCCGCTTTGGCATCCATTATCGCTGGTATGGTCAGCGCCACATCGGGTATCGCTGGTATGGTCAGCGCCACATCGGGCGAAGAGAATTTCCAGCTTAATTGTCGAGATGCAGAGATTGAGTGAAGATCTCGATTAATCCTTTCGGGCGATTTAACTCCGGCTAATGCCGGCGTCTAAACCGCTTATCGCGTGAGGAAGTACATGGTTTCGACGTCCGCGAGTCCCCGCAGCGTTGAGAGCCATTTCATTGAAACTGGCCTGGCAGGTAATTCTGCGTCAGAGAATGAACGGAGACCGCAAGTCGCAGCAGGATGTGGACTGCGTTTGTTCCTTAGGCCGAAGACGATTTCCGGACTTCTCAAAGCCGCCTTTTCGGAATGGAGCAAGGACAACGCTCCCCGGATGGGCGCAGCGCTCGCCTACTACACCATTTTTTCTCTGGCTCCCCTTCTGATTATCGCGGTTGCAATCGCCGGCCTAGCCTTTGGGATGGAAGCCGCGAGAGGTGAGATTGCCCGTGAAATCCAGGGGCTCGTAGGACGAGATGGTGCGAGGGCCATTCAGGACATGATTCAATCGGCTCGCGAGCCCGCCCACGGAGTCATCGGAAGCATGATCGGCATAGCTGTTTTGTTCTTGGGTGCTTCCGGAGTTTTCTGTGAGATTGAAGATGCCCTCAACAGCATCTGGCGCGTAAACCCCAACGGCGAAACTGGGATTCGAAACCTCATCAAAGCGCGCTTTCTCAGCTTTGGAATGGTGCTCGGCATTGGCTTCTTGCTTCTGGTATCGCTGTTGTTGAGCGCGCTTTTGGCTGCAGCAACGAAATACATTGGGGGCATGCTGCCGATTCCGGCGGTAGTTTTTGAATCCCTCGATTTTCTTCTTTCTCTGTTCTTTATCACCGTCCTATTTGCGATGATTTTTAAGCTTTTGCCCCACACCAAGATTGCCTGGAGTGACGTTTGGATTGGCGCTGCACTCACCTCCTTGTTGTTTACCGCCGGAAAATTTGTCATTGGGTTTTATATCGGGACGAGTGTGCCAGCTTCCGCCTATGGAGCTGCGGGCTCATTGGTCGTGGTCGTGGCATGGATCTATTACTCGGCGTTGATTCTTTATTTTGGAGCGGAGTTTACTCGCGTTTACACAAATAAATTAGGTTCGCGACGCGGGCAATATGCAACATGAGCCACGGGAGAACCGGACCTGCGGGTACGGATTCCTGACTATATGGGGCAGAAATAGAGTGAATCCAACCCGCGAACGAAGACCGACTGATTGGACGGCCAACCGATCTGGCCGCTGGTACTAAGGAAATGAGCGAGCAATCCCTGCAAACGTTGATTCTGGCAGCCATCGCAATTGTGCTACTTCTGCAAACCATCGTCCTCGTGGGCATTGCGCTATTCATCTATAGGGCCCGAAAACCTCTAGCGGCGTTGATGGCGCGTACGCATGGATTCTTGGAAATAGCGCAGCGCGCAGTAGAGCGCGTTGATCGTGAGCTGGAACAAATTGAGCGCATTGTTGACGAGCGGGCGGAGCAAGTAGACATGATGGCTAAGGAACTGTTCGAGAGGAGCCGAATCCGGGTGCGCGCACTCGATGAGCTTATTTCTCAATTCCTGAGGACAATGGAAGACGTTGCTGACGCGGTCGAGAGCACAGTTAAAAGGCCGCTGCACGAAGCCCTAGCATTAGGTGCAGGGTTTCGGGCGGGAATTGCCTCCCTTTTTTCGAACCGCCCGCAAGCGAAAGAACGGACCTCGCATACGAGATCGTCAAGCTGAATCAATAGTTAACCGCAACGTTGAGAGTGAACGCTTTGCTTTGCGATGCAATCAAGAGTTCGTCTGGTGCTGGTCGTGCTGCCATGAGTCAAGACCTAGCCCTGAATCTCCGGTCACAATAAAAATATTCGGATCGCCTGGGCTCTCCCGATGCGGAGAGTGTCCATAGGCGCGATTGTTGCCCACGGAAAAACCGATGCAAGTCAATGCTTGGATGCTCCATCTTTTATGCCTTTCGCATCGCTTGCAGAATGTGGGGTTTGGTTAGGCGTGCGAGGTTTCGTGCCTTGCAGTCGGTGCGCACAGGGATAGAATGGGCCTAGATCCGCGTCACATACCGGCCCAAAGAAGGACTAATGCGCCTTGTTGTTATCGCAGCAATTTTTTCCGTTTCGGTTATGTGTGCAGTTCATCCAAGCGGCAAGTTTAGAGCCGAAGACACTACGAAATTCAAACTGAATAGCCATTCTTTCTCAGACGGAGCGGACATACCAAAGAAATACACCTGTGACGGTGATGACGTTTCTCCGGAACTACATTGGACGGACCAGCCTTCGGCCGCGAAGAGCTTCTCCCTGATTGTGGATGATCCTGATGCACCGTCCGGTCCGTGGGTGCATTGGGTGCTGCTCGATTTGCCAGGCGATGCTCACGACCTCCCTGA
>Ga0207641_10003214_pt1 | contig 14620 bp, 9 predicted proteins | sample KBSSwiS62_FD_184306 | JGI IMG/M metagenome (GOLD analysis project Ga0207641, IMG submission 184306) | Switchgrass rhizosphere microbial communities from Kellogg Biological Station, Michigan, USA - KBS Switchgrass S6-2 (SPAdes) (version 2) | ecosystem: Host-associated > Plants > Roots >... | reverse complement strand
CCTCGACCGCGCCCGGGAGCCCCTCACACTGCGTGAGATCCCGGACCCACGCTGCGGCGAAGGGCAGGTCCGGGTTGCGGTGCGCGCCTGTGCCGTGTGCCGGACGGATCTGCACGTCCTCGACGGTGAGCTGACGGAGCCCAAGCTGCCGCTGGTCCTCGGGCACCAGATCGTGGGGACGGTGGTGGAGCGCGGCGCGGGCGTGACCTCCCTCTCCGTCGGGGACCGGGTCGGAGTGCCCTGGCTCGGGTGGACGGACGGGACCTGCGCCTTCTGCCGCTCGGGCCGCGAGAACCTCTGCGTCGCCGGGCGCTTCACTGGCTACACGCTCGACGGTGGCTACGCCGAGCAGGCGGTGGCCGACGCTCGCTTCTGCTTTCCCCTCCCGCCGGGCCTCGACGACGTTCACCAGGCCCCGCTGCTCTGCGCGGGTCTCATCGGCTACCGCGCGCTCCGGCTCGCCGGCGAGGGGCGGCGCATCGGGTTCTACGGGTTCGGCTCCTCCGCGCATCTGCTGGCGCAGGTGGTCGTCGCGCAGGGCCGCGAGCTCTACGCGTTCACCCGGGACGGGGACACCAGGGGCCAGGCCTTCGCCCGGGAGCGAGGGGCGGTCTGGGCCGGCGGCTCGGGCGAGAGACCGCCGGTGCCCCTCGACGCGGCCATCGTCTTCGCGTCCGTCGGCGCGCTGGTCGTCCGCGCGCTCGAGGCGCTCGCACCGGGCGGGACGGTGGTCTGCGCCGGAATCCACATGAGCGACATCCCTTCGTTCCCGTACGAGAAGCTCTGGGGCGAGCGCAGCATCCGGTCGGTGGCGAACCTCACCCGCGACGACGGACGGGAGTTCCTTCCGTTGGCCGCGCGTCTCGGCATCACACCGGAGGTCACGGTCTTTCCGCTCGAGCGAGCGAACGACGCGGTTCAGGCGCTCCGCGAGGGGCAGCTCACCGGCTCGGCGGTGCTCACCCTGGGCAGCTGAGAGGGCTCAGCGGGCGAGGACGAAGGCGCAGACCGAGTCGAGCTGCAGCTGGAGCCCGTCGAGGGCCTCGACGAGCGTGCGGTGATGGGCGCGCTCCTCCGAGAGCTGGGTCTGGATCGCGTCGGGCGCGAGCCCCTGGTGGCGCAACGCGCGCTCCAGCCGGGTCAGCGCGCGGTCGCGCTCGTCGTCTAGCTTCCTCCGGGCCTGAGCCTGCATCGTCTTCAGCTCGCTGGTCGCGGCGCGGGTCGCCTCGGCGACTGCCGGATCGACGAAGCCGGACAGGTCCGGGAAGGCAGCGCGGAGCTGATCGCCCTGGAGCGACCGTCCCTCCTCGCGAGCGAGCAGGTCGAGCAGCTGCGGTTGCAGCGCCGGCGCTCCGTCCGCCCGGACGGTCACCGCGATGCGGATCAGGCTCCGATCCAGCACCCGCGACAGCTGCCGGGAGGGGACGCGCGCTCCCGGAGAGGTGTCCTCGGGTTCGGGCGGAACGACGTGGAAGAGCACTTCCAGGCCGCGCGCCGCCGGCCCGCGATGCTGGATGGCACGGCACCCGTTGCGCCCGTAGGGCCCGTCGCGCAGGAAGCCGAACAGCGCCTCGACGATGGAGTGACCGGTGGCGAAGAAGTCGATCTCCTCCTGCTCGACCGCCGTGTCCCGCCAGAACGTTCCCAGGACGGTCCGCTCCTCGCCGAGCTGCAGGCCAGGGAGTGCCTCGACCTTGAGCGCATGCCCGAAGTGGAACGCGCACTGGAAGGCGTCCACCTGCTCGTCGGTATCCACGCCGATCCCCAGGCGCCGGGCCAGCTCGGTGACGCTCTCCTCCAGCCGCTCGTCCAGGTCACGCGCGATGGCCCACAGGCCGTCCTCGAGCGAGTCCTCGGGGTCGAGCTCGAGATCGATCCGCGCTGCGGCGCGTTCGACCAGGGCCTGCACCGCCTCGCGATCGAAGCTCCTCTCGTCGAGCAGCGGATCGTACGCGCGGCGGATGGCCGACCGGGCCTCGGCGACGCGGGCAGCGAGCGTGGTGCGGTACTCGACGCGTTCCGCATCCCCGGCCAGCGCCAGGTCGAGGATGCGGCCCTCGACCTCCTCGAGCACCGCGTCCAGGCCGCCCACCGTCTCGCCGAAGACGCCCACCGCGTCGGCGAGCAGCGAGAGCACGTCCGAGGCGAGGGTCCCCCGGACATCGAACACGTGGATGTCCACCGGCTGGGTCTGCCCGATGCGGTCGAGCCGGCCGATGCGCTGCTCCATCGTCGCCGGGCTCCAGGGCAGATCGTAGTTCACGAGGTGGTGGGCGAACTGGAAGTTGCGGCCCTCGCCGCCGACCTCGGTGGAGAGGAGCAGCTTCGGTCCGTCCGGATCGCGGAAGCGGGCCACCTGGCGGTCACGCTCCAGCAGTGGGAGGTCGCCGTGGTAGCCCAGCGCCTCGATGCCGTCCGCCGAGAGGAGTGTCCGGAGGCTCTCCAGCGTGGCGAGGGCCTCGGTGAAGAGGAGGACCTTCGCGTCGGGCTCCTCCTCCCAGATCCCCGCGAGGAGCGCGCGAAGCGCCTGGTACTTCGCGTCAGGGGTGGGGAGCGACGGCGGCGAGGGGAGCACGCCGCTGGCTGCCTGGGCGAATGCCGCGGGAGAGGAGTCGAGACGCCGGAGGAGGCCGGCGAGCGCAGCACCTCGGACGAAGCCCGAGCGCACCGCGCCCAGCACCGAGTCGCGGGCGAGGAGCTCCGCCTCGGGGGGCTCGACCACGTGGCGGTGCAGCCGCCGAGCGCTGAACCCCCCGACGCGCGCGCGGCGATTGCGAACCAGCGCCTCGGAGAGGCTGTAGGTCTCGGCGAGGTGTGCGAGGAGCCCCTCGCGGTCGGTGAGGTTGCCCAGCTCGGGATCGTCCGGAAAGCGACCGCGGAGCGCGCCGACCGCGGTCAAAGCCTCGGCGTCGCTTCCCTCGAGCAGCGCCCGGACGGTCCGCGAGAGCGCCTCCTGCCGCTCGATGCGCGCCCGGAACGCCGCGGCGTCCGGGGCGGTGACCGGGTCGAGCAACGTGAGGAGAGCGCGGTACTCGTCCGGGTCGAGCTGCATGGGCGTCGCGGTGAGGAGGAGCAACCCCCAGGTGTGGGCGGCCAGCGCCTCGATGGCGGCGAAGGCCCTCTCGCCTCGGAGGTGGTGGGCCTCGTCGACGATGACCAGGTCCCATCCAGCGGCAGCGATCTCCCTCACCTCCTCCGGTGAGCGTGAGAGGAGCTCGAGACTCGTGACGACGCGGGAGAAGCGCTCCCAGGGAGAGCCCTCGGGCTCCTCGCGACGGCTCCGTGCGAGGCGATCGCCGTCCACGAGGGTGAAGAGCTGCTGGAACTTGTGGAACAGCTCCGCCAGCCACTGGACGGTGAGGTGGCTCGGGGCGATCACCAGCACCCGCGCGGCGAGGCCGGAGAGGCGGAGCGCCGAGAAGATCATCCCCGCCTCGATGGTCTTCCCCAGACCCACCTCGTCGGCGAGGACGAAGCGGGGACGGCGCGCCGAGAGCACCCGCTGCACCACGCCGACCTGGTGGGGCTTGACCATGATCCGGCTGGCGAGCAGCGCTCCGAGCGCGTCGTTGCGCCGCTCCTCGTCGAGGGTCAGCGCCTGGCGGCGGAGGAGGAAGGCCCGGGCGTCGGCGGCGCGCCCGTCGCGCAGGGTGGTCAGGAGATCCGTGTCCGGAGGCGGCGCCTGGACCTCCGACTCCGGGAGCTCGTCCTCCGTTCCGTCCTCGTAGCGGAGGACGTAGCGGCGAAGGCCGCGGCCGCCGGGCTCCTCGCCGGTGATGGTCGCGGGCTTGCCCTTGGCCGTCCGGACCCGGTCCCCGGGCACGAAGGGGTGCGGGACCAGCGTGTTCCCGCGAGTGGAGACCAGCGTCGGCTGCGCCCGGGCGGGGAAGAGGACCTCGGCCACGGTCCCGCTCTCGAAGGTGCGGAGGAGGTGACCCACGCCCCAGTCGGGCTGGAGCGCGTAGCGGACCTTCATGCCGGGGACGAATGCCACGTCCGGCGTTTGCTCCGCTTCGAGCGAGGGCGCAAGCGCCGCGTGCGACGCGAGACCGGCTCAGGACTCGGGCAGAGCAGCGCGGGAGGAGGGTGACCCGCTCGGGAGCTCGAGGCCGGGTGACCAGCGTCAGCCCGAGCGAGGCCTCTCGACCCCGCTCAGCGGGCGACGCGCTCTGCCGAGGCGGCGGCGGGCGACGCGTCCTGCTGCGGCCCCAGCCCGTGCAGGGTGAGCGCGTTGTCGCGGAGCACGCCCTTGCCGATCTGCAGCGCCTGGGCCTTGGTGACCAGTCCGTCGCTCACCATCCGCGAGAGGGCGATCGCCAGCGCCGCGCGAGTGGTCTCCGCGCCCAGGGAGGTCAGCTCGGGCCAGCGGAGCTGGGGGGCCGACGGATCGGACGCGGCATCGGTGGCGAAGCACACCCGCTCGGGCGCGAGCTCGAACCAGCGGCGGAGCGACTCGCCGAGCTCGGTCGGCGAGCGCACCAGGTCCTGCACCGACACGTCGGCGTAGACGTTGGGGCGGAGCAGGAGCGGTCCGGTCTCCTTGTCGAACGGGAAGCCGCCGTGCACCAGGAGCCACTTCGTCTTCTGCAGGCGGGGATCCGCCATGGACGAGCCGAGGAGGATCGGATTGCCGAAGCCCACGATGCCGGTGGCATCCCGGGACATTCCGGTCTTCACGTGCATCACCAGCCCCACCCGGCCCGCCTCGGCGGCGAGGTAGCGGAAGGTGTAGTCCTGGAAGGCCTTCATGTCGGCGGGGCTCGCGCCGAACTCGCCGCCGATGACCAGGCGGCCATAGGCGGCACGTGCGACCTCGGCGTTCACGTCGTCGAAGTCCAGCCCACGCCACGCCGAGATCCCGAGGTCGATGCCGATGGCGCCCTCGGAGACCCAGCGCTCGAGCGCGGCGGTCACCACCTTGCGGAGGTACTCGTCGAGCCCCTTGGGCAGCGTGTACATGCGCGCAGCGATGAAGAACGGCTTCAGCGCCTCGGCGGACTCCTGGGCGAAGGGACGGAGGAAGACGTCGGCGCGGGGGACGAAGCGGAAGCGCTCGAGGCCCTTTCCGGTGAGCGGATCACCGGAGACGATCGCCATCTCCACGTTCGCCTGGTCGAGCATGCTGGTGGAGAAGTCGGCGCCGAGGTCCTCGACAAGGAGCTCCCGTGCCTGCTGCAGGTCGGCGAAGCGCTTCTCGGGCTCGGTGAAACGCTTGTCCGACGGATCCGGGACGTTGACCTTGTAGAGGAGCTTCCAGGTGCGTGCCCACTCCGGGCCGAGGCCGCGGAGGCGCAGCGGCAAGTCGGACGGGCTGCGCTGCTGGGCGAGTGCCTTCCCCGCCGGCTCGACGCGGTTGATGAGCAGGTGCGAGTGCGCGTCGACCGCCTTCACCTTCGCGAGCTCGGTCAGCAGCGCGCGATCGGCCGACTGTGCGACGACGGTGGAGGGCAGGACGGCGGCGACGAGGAACGGAACGAGCCGACGGACCATGGACCCGCAAGCCTCGCACGCCTCGCTCGGCGTGGCCATCCACCGCCTCAGTCGAGGAGCGGGAGGAGACTTCGGTAGAAGGGACGGAAATCTCCGCGTGCTCCGAGCACCCGGAGGTTCTGTTGCAACCCGCCGAACGCGCGGATGAACATCACTCCCTCGGCGGGCGGCCGGATCTTCAGGAATTGCGCGGCGTGCCTCGCGAAGAGTTTACGGCTGTCGGGCGCCATGGTGTCGTGTGCGTAGTCGTAGTCGTCGGTGCGCAGTGCGCGGCCTGCGAGGTGGATCAGCTCCTCGAGCAGCGCGCGGGCCTCGTCGTCCGGCAGCTCCACGGTGAAGCCCACCCGTCGCACGAGGGCGAGCACGTCGATCGGCTTCTGTTCCAGCACCAGCCGGAAGACGTCGCGGTGACCCTCGAAGAACTCGCGGCTGAAGCGCTTCACGCTCCCGAAGTCGAGCACTCCGAGCCTGCCGTCCGGCATCACCATGAAGTTTCCCGGATGCGGATCCGCGTGCACGGTTCCGTCGACCAGGAACGAGCCGTGGATCGCGCGGATGAGCAGGCCCGAGACGCGCAGCCGCTCGGCGTTCCCGGGCTGCGAGGCAAGGAACGTCCTCAGCGTCTGCCCGGGAATGCGCTGCATCGTCAGCACGCGGGTGCTGGTGCGCTCGTCGACGATCTCGGGGACGACGACGTCGGGCAGTCGCGCGGAGGCCGTGGCGAACTCGCGCGCGAGCCGTCCCTCGCGGGAGTAGTCGAGCTCGTGGGCCAGCTCTTCCGCCAGCTCGTGGAAGTACTGGCGGCCGTCGAGCGCCCGGTGCGTGAGCGCCATCGTCTTCACCACCAGCCCCAAATTGTCGATGTCGCTCTTCAGCGCCTGGTCGATTCCCGGGTACTGGATCTTCACCACCACGTCCCGGCCATCGTGGAGCAGGGCGCGGTGCACCTGCCCGAGGCTGGCCGCGGCCATGGGCTCGCGGCTGAACTCGGCGAAGAGCTCGTCGGGAGTGCCTCCCAGCTCGTCCTCGAGCACTGCGGCCACCCGCTCGAAGGGCATCGGCGGCGCCTCGTTCTGCAGCCGGGCCAGGACCGCGCGCACCTCGGGCGGGAAGAGGTCCGGGTCCATGCTGGCCACCTGCCCCAGCTTCATGGCCGCGCCCTTGAGGTCTCCGAGGGTCTCGACGAGCTTCTCGGCGGTGCCCCGTGACAGGCTCGTCGGGTCGGAGCCGGCGAGCCGCTTCACGCCGCGGGCCAGGGCGTCGGTGCCGAGCTGTGCGCCGAGGCCCGCGAGCTTCCGCAGCCGCGCGAATCGTGAGGACGGTGGGCCGCCCGGTTCCCTGGCCATGAGGTGTGGACGGGTCATAACGGCCGGGACGCCGTCTCGCGTCCGATGTCGAAGGTGGGCTGATGCCAGCATGTCGTCGGGGCGAGGGACCGTGGTACGCCAGCGTGCCGTGGAGGACACGGGACAGGCGTCCGGGCCGGAGAGCTGGGGGCGGTATCCGCGGGTGGCGCAGGAGGCGCTGCCGCTCGCGTGGGTGGACGACCCGCTTCCCTCCGGCGCCGCCGTGCTCCCGTACGGCATGGGGCGCAGCTACGGCGACAGCTGCCTGAACGCCGAGGGGCCGGTGCTGCTGACCCGGGGTCTGCGGCGCTTCATCTCCTTCGACGCGGACGCGGGCGTGCTCCGGGCCGAGGCGGGGACGACGCTCGGGGAGGTGACGGAGCTCGTGCTGGGCCGTGGCTGGCTTCCGCCGGTCCTGCCCGGGACCCAGTTCGTCACCCTGGGCGGGGCGGTGGCCAACGACATCCACGGGAAGAACCACCACCGCGCCGGCGCGTTCGGCCGGCACGTGCGTGCGCTCGGGCTGCGGCGAAGCGACGGGAGCCTCGGCACGCTGCACCCCGGCGACCCGCTGTTCGCGGCCACGATTGCGGGCCTCGGGCTGACCGGGCTGATCACCTGGGTGGAGGTCCAGCTCGAGCGGGTCCCGAGCGGATGGGTGAACACGGAGGCGAAGCGTTTCCGCTCCCTCGAGGAGGCGGAGGCCCTGGACGACGCGTCGCGGGACACGCACTCGCACACCGTGGCGTGGATCGACGGGCTCGCCCGCGGAAGGTCGCTGGGGCGCGGGGTCTACTTCCGGGGCAACCTCGCCGAGGGCCCCGCGACGCCGCCGCGCCGTCCGAAGCCGAGGAACGTGACGTTCGAGGCGCCGGACTTTCTGCTCTCGCCCTTCCTGCTGCGCACCTTCAACGCGCTCTACGATCACCTGCCACGGTGGCGCTCGCGCACCTCGGTGTGGAAGTTCTTCCATCCACTGGATGCGCTGGGTGCGTGGAACCGGCTCTATGGGCGGCGTGGGTTCTTCCAGCACCAGTCGGTGGTGCCGGACATGGAGGGCGTACGGGCGCTGCTGGCGCTGACCTCCACCCGGGGGCAGGGATCGTTCCTCTCGGTGCTGAAGCGCTTCGGGGCGCTGCAGTCGCCGGGGATGCTGTCCTTTCCCCGTCCGGGATGGACGCTGACCATCGACGTGCCCAATCGCGGCGAGGAGACGCTCGCGTGCCTGGACGAGATGGACGCCGTGGTGCGGACCTACGGAGGTGCAATCTATCCGGCGAAGGACGCGCGGATGTCGGGTGAGACGTTCCGGCGGGGATATCCGCGGCTCGACGAGTTCGCGACGTTCATCGATCCGGGATTTCGGTCGCGCTTCTGGTCGCGGGTGATGGGATGACCGGCGCCCGGCGGGTGCTCATCCTCGGAGCGACGAGCGGGATCGCCCAGGCGGTCGCGCGCGTCTACGCCGCGGAAGGCGCACGGCTGGCGCTGGTCGCGCGATCGCGAGAGCACCTGTCGGCGGTGGCGGCGGACCTCGCCGTGCGCGGGGGCGAGGTGGTGCTTCAGCGGGCAACGGACCTGTGCGAGATCGAGGGGCACCGGACGCTCGTGGCCGAGGCCGAGCAGGCGCTGGACGGGCTCGACGTCGTGCTCGTCGCGCACGGGGTGCTCCCCGATCAGCAGGCCTGTCAGGAGGAGCCGCGCCGTGCGGTTGCGTCCTGGGACGTGAACTTCACCAGCGCGGCGGCGCTGATGGAGGCGGCCGCCGAGCGGATGGCGGTGGCGGAGAACGGGGTCCTCGGCGTCCTGTCCAGCGTCGCGGGCGAGCGGGGCCGGGCCGACAACTACGTCTACGGGGCGGCGAAGGCCGCGCTGACCGCCTACGCGAGCGGGCTGGGTCACCGGCTCCGGGGCCGGGGGGTCACGGTGGTGACCATCAAGCCCGGCCCGGTCGACACGCCGATGGTGGCGGGCCGGAAGCTGAACCCCCGGCTGGTCGCGGACGTGGACGAGGTCGGGCGCCGGATTCACCGGGCGCTGGAGCGCGGAGAACGGGTGGTCTACGTGCCCGGACGGTGGCGGTGGATCATGGCCGTCATCCGGGCGCTGCCGATCCGGCTCTTCGAGCGGCTCCGGTTCTAGGCGGCCTGCCCCCGCCCGAACGAGGTGTTTGGCACCTCGAAAATCCTTCCAACGAAGCGATTTTACGAACGATTCTTGAGCGCCGACCCGTCACACATCTATTGACAGGCATTCCTGTCTTGACCATGATGCCGGTCGTGCACGCGACTGCCCAGGCCGCCGTGGAGGTCGTCGACGCCGCAGAGACCGCTGCGGTCGTGCTGGATCCGGCCCGGTTGCGCATCCTGGCGGCCCTCCGGGACCCGGACTCGAGCGCCGGGGTGGCGCGGAGCCTTGGCCTTCCCCGCCAGCGGGTCGGGCATCACGTCCGGGCGCTCGAGGCCGCCGGGTTCCTCACCTGCGTCGGCGAGCGGAAGAAGCGGAACTGCGTCGAGCGGCTCCTCCAGGCCAGCGCGCGCACCTACGTGCTCGCGCCCCGCCTGCTGGGGGAGCTCGGCCTCTCGGCGGACGACGTCCGGGACCGCTTCTCCAGCACCTACCTGCTCGCCGCCGCGGGAAAGGTCATCGAGGAGGTCAGCACCCTCCGACCGAGGGCCGAGGCCGCGGGAAAGAAGCTGCCCACCCTCACGCTGCAGACCGAGGTGCGCTTCGCCTCGGCCCGCTCGCAGAACGAGTTCCTCGAGGAGCTGCTCGCCGCCTTCTCCGAGCTGGTCACCCGGCATCACCGGCCCGACGCGCCGGGGGGCCGGACCTTCCGGATCTCGCTCCTCGGTCATCCGGCGCTCCCGCCGGAGACGCCCGCACCGCCCTCCCCCGCAGAGGAGTCACCGCCATGAGCCCAGGCGAACCCCCGACGTCATCCCGCGTGCTCGAGTTCACGGTCGATCTGCCGACGGATGCGGACGCCGTCTGGCGACTGCTCACCGACCCTGCGGGCATCGCGCAGTGGTTCGCGCCGCAGGTGGAAGGCTCCGGCGAGCCCGGAGGAACGCTCACGCTCTCCTGGGGACCGGAGATGCGCTGGAACACCAAGGTCGCCGCGGCCGAGCGCGGAAAGCTGGTCCGCTGGCAGGACGAGTTCGATGCCTACCAGCAGCTGCCGTCGACCGCTGCGCCGGTGGTCATCGAGTGGCAGCTCTCGCCTGGGCCTGGCGGCACGCGCCTGCGGCTCGTCCACTCCGGCTTCGGTGACGGCGCCGACTGGGACGACATGTACGACGGCACGAAGGCGGGCTGGACCTTCTTCATGTGGCACCTGCTCGAGACGGTCCGGCACCATCTCGGCCAGCAGCGCATCGTCGTCTTCGAGCGGCGGCCGAGCACGCTGACTCGCGAGGCGCTCGGAGCCCGGCTCTTCGGACCGGAGGGGCTGGCGCTCGCGCCGCCCCGCGCGGAGAGCGGCTCCACGGCGCAGGTCTCCGTCGACGGCCAGTCACGGCGCTTCGAGGTCCAGCACGCCAGGCTCCCGACCCACTTCTTCGGCAAGTTCCCGGAGCTCGGCGGGGCCGTGTTCCTGATCGAGATGGAGCCAGGTCGGAGCGGACCGGTGCAGACGGGGCTCTGGCTCAGCACCTGGGGATTGTCCCCGGACGCGCTCGGGTCGGTCCGCGCCGGGCTCCGCTCGGTCGCCGACCGCGTGTTCGGTCCCCGGGCCGGCTGACCCGCTGGACCTTGCCGGCCCCCGCGGCGCTTCCCAGCTTCCGGGCCCTCCGGAGGTGCGCCGCCCATGTTCGACCACGAGACCACCGCCGCGGACGTCCTGACCGACGCCGCCCTCGGCGCCATCGCCGGCGTCGCCGCCACCGCCGCGATGGGCCCGGTGACCAGCTACCTCTCGAAGCGGCAGCCCGAGCCGGCGAAGCGGCAGGAGAAGAAGGTCAACGAGCGGCTCGGCGCCCCACCCACGGTGAAGGTGGCGCAGAAGGCCGTCGCGGCGGTCGGGAAGTCGCTCCCCCCTCGCCGGCACTCCCTGGTCGGAAACGTCGTGCACTACGGCTTCGGCACGTTCTGGGGCGCCGCCCTCGGAGCCCTGTCCGCCCGCTGGAAGCCGCTTCCGCCCGGGGCAGGCGTCGCCCTGGGCATCCTCCTCTGGATGAGCATGGACGAGGCTGCGCTCCCTGCCCTGGGACTGAGCGCCAGGCCTCGCGAGTACCCCCGAGAGACCCATGTCCGCGGCCTGGCGGCGCACGTCCTCTACGGGGTGGTCCTGGACCGGAGCCTCGCGCTCCTCCGGGGGGCCCTGGGCCGCTAGCCCCCGTTACCCCGGCGACCAACCCTTCAAGTCAGGGGCCGGTGTGTGCTATGCGCCCGCCCGCCACGGGACGGGGTGAACATCCCGGATTCCGTGGAACGAGGCTGCGCTGAAGCGTCCGCGTGATGCGGGCGGCCAACCCCTCGATCGTCCTTTCGAGGAGATGTGCACATGATCGCGTCACGCACCCCCGGGGCTCACCCGGGTCTTCGGGGCCTGGCCCGGTGGACGGGACTGGCCACGCTGGTCCTGTCCGGCTCGGCGTTCGCCAGCGAGGCAGAGCTCCAGCTGCCGGATCTCGCCAAGGTCACCTTCCTGGGCGGACCCAACGGCCGGTCCCTCCTGATGTGGGGCTTGCTGATCTGCCTCTTCGGCCTCGGCTTCGGCGTCTACCAGTTCGCCCAGCTCCGCAAGCTGCCGGTCCACAAGGCGATGCTCGACATCAGCGAGCTCATCTACGAGACCTGCAAGACGTACCTGATCACTCAGGGAAAGTTCATCCTCGCGCTCGAGGTGCTGATCGGCGCGGTGATGGTCCTCTACTTCGGCTTCCTGCAGCACATGGAGGTGGTGAAGGTCGTCACCATCCTGGCCTTCAGCCTGATCGGCATCGCCGGCAGCTACGGCGTGGCCTGGTTCGGGATCCGGGTCAACACCTTCGCCAACAGCCGGACGGCGTTCGCGGGCCTCCGCGGCAAGCCGTTCCTGACCTACGCCATCCCCCTCCGCGCCGGGATGAGCATCGGCATGGCGCTGATCAGCACCGAGCTGCTGATCATGCTCTGCATCCTGCTCTTCGTTCCGGGGGACTTCGCGGGCCCGTGCTTCATCGGCTTCGCCATCGGCGAGTCCCTGGGCGCCTCGGCTCTCCGCATCGCCGGCGGCATCTTCACCAAGATCGCCGACATCGGCTCCGACCTCATGAAGATCGTCTTCCGGATCAAGGAGGACGATGCCCGGAACCCGGGCGTCATCGCCGACTGCACCGGTGACAACGCCGGCGATTCGGTCGGCCCGTCGGCGGACGGCTTCGAGACCTACGGCGTGACCGGTGTCGCGCTGATCACCTTCATCCTCCTCGCCGCGCACGACCCGACCATCCAGGTACAGCTGCTGGTCTGGATCTTCGTGATGCGGGTCGTGATGATCATCGCCAGCTTCCTCTCCTACGTCCTCAACGAGGCGATCCAGACGGCCCGGTACAAGGACGCCACGAAGATGAACTTCGAGGCTCCCCTGACCTCCCTGGTGTGGCTCACCTCGCTGGTCTCCGTCGCGCTGACCTTCATCATCAGCTACCTGATCATCGGCGATCTGGGCGACGGCACCTTCTGGTGGAAGCTCTCGGCCATCATCACCTGCGGCACGCTGGCCGGCGCGATCATTCCCGAGGTGGTGAAGGTCTTCACCTCGACCGAGTCGGCCCACACGCACGAGGTGGTCACCTCCTCACGTGAGGGCGGGGCATCGCTCAACGTCATCTCCGGGCTCGTGGCCGGCAACTTCAGCGCCTACTGGCTGGGCATCGTGATCGTCGGCCTCATGGCGATCGCCTTCGGGATCTCCACGCTCGGGCTCGGCGCTCTGTTCCCGATCGCAGGCAGCACCATCGACCCTTCGCCGGTGTTCGCCTTCGGCCTGGTGGCCTTCGGCTTCCTCGGCATGGGCCCGGTGACCATCGCGGTCGACTCCTACGGCCCGGTGACGGACAACGCGCAGTCGGTGTTCGAGCTGTCGACCATCGAGACCATGCCTGACATCAAGCAGGACATCAAAAAGGAGTTCGGCTTCGAGCCCGACTTCGACCGCGCCAAGCACCACCTCGAAGCCAACGACGGCGCCGGCAACACGTTCAAGGCCACGGCCAAGCCGGTGCTCATCGGCACCGCGGTGGTCGGCGCGACGACCCTGATCTTCTCCATCATCATGCTGCTCACCCACGGCTTGACGGCGGACCTGGACAAGCTGTCCATGCTCCACCCGCCGTTCCTGCTCGGGCTGATCACCGGCGGCGCGATCATCTATTGGTTCAGCGGCGCCTCCTGCCAGGCCGTGTCCACCGGCGCCTACCGCGCGGTGGAGTTCATCAAGAAGAACATCAAGCTCGACACCGGCTCTGAAAAGGCGTCGATCTCCGACAGCAAGAAGGTGGTGGAGATCTGCACCACCTACGCCCAGAAGGGGATGTTCAACATCTTCCTCGTGGTGTTCTTCAGCACCCTGGCCTTCGCCTGCCTCGAGCCGTTCTTCTTCATCGGCTACCTGATCTCGATCGCGATCTTCGGCCTCTACCAGGCGATCTTCATGGCGAACGCCGGCGGCGCCTGGGACAACGCCAAGAAGGTCGTCGAGGTCGAGCTCAAGGAGAAGGGCACGCCGCTGCACGCGGCCTGCGTCGTCGGCGACACCGTCGGCGACCCCTTCAAGGACACCTCGTCGGTCGCCATGAACCCGGTCATCAAGTTCACGACCCTGTTCGGGTTGCTCGCCGTCGAGCTGGCGGTCGGCATGCGGACCCAGCAGGGGGACCTCGTCACCATGGCCCTCTCGGCGGTGTTTTTTGCCATCTCCGTCGTGTTTGTCTGGCGATCTTTCTACCGGATGCGGATCGGCGGCCGGTAAATGTTTGGTAAGAGCGGTGGTTCCCGGGCCCGGCGGCCCGATCTGGGCCATTTTCGACAAGGTGGTGTCTAAGGGATCAGCGATTGGTTCGTTGACACCGTTTTTTGGGTCTGACTATAATCCCGGCCTTCGTTCACGTCGGGAACGAAGTGGTTGTTGTAAGGGGGGTGTTCCGTGCCACGGGAGATGTTTGGCGACGTAGTGAAGCCGTCCATTACGGTCGGCACGAAAAAGTGGTACACCGTACCGCTTTCGATCATTACCCACGTCGTAGCCTTAGGCGCGTTGATCGTCATCCCGCTGATGGCGACCGACATGCTACCGACCCCGCAGTCGATGCTGGCGTTCGTGGCGATGCCGCCACCGCCACCGCCACCACCGCCTCCGCCGCCGCCACCATCGGCGCCGCAGCCGGTGCAGCCGACTCAAGTCGTCAATCCAAACGCCGCGCCAACTGAAGCCCCGAAGGACATCAAGCCTGAGCCAGTCAACCCGCCCAACTACAGCATGACGGGCGTGGTCGGTGGCGTGGCCGGGGGCATTCCGGGCGGCGTCGTCGGCGGCGTCGTCGGCGGGATTCCGCCGCCACCGCCTCCGCCTCCTCCGCAGGTCGTGCGCGTCGGCGGCGACATCAAGGAACCGAAGAAGATCCAGGACAAGAAGCCGGTCTATCCGCAAATCGCGCAGACCGCGAAGGTCCAGGGCGTCGTGATCATCGAGGCGACGATCGGCAAGGACGGCAGCGTCAAGGACGCGAAGGTCCTGCGCTCGGTCGCGTTGCTCGACCAGGCCGCGATCGACGCGGTCAAGCAGTGGAAGTTCACGCCAA
>Ga0207641_10003213_pt1 | contig 14621 bp, 17 predicted proteins | sample KBSSwiS62_FD_184306 | JGI IMG/M metagenome (GOLD analysis project Ga0207641, IMG submission 184306) | Switchgrass rhizosphere microbial communities from Kellogg Biological Station, Michigan, USA - KBS Switchgrass S6-2 (SPAdes) (version 2) | ecosystem: Host-associated > Plants > Roots >... | reverse complement strand
ACTGACCTGCGCAAACGCGTTACTTGACGGTAACTTCTGAACCGGTCAAGCTACCTTACGTCTTCGCAATCTTTGCAAGTTGGCCTATCGCGTTGGCGAAAATTGGCAACTGAAACGGGTGGACCTGCGCATATAACGCGTGGCATCGTCGTGTTAGCACAAACGTGAAGCTACGGCTCGATTAACAACCAACCGGCCCGCGGCTCACAGCGACAGCAACCAAAGGAGCAACGATGTCCACCGTTGGCACGCCTAAGAGCCCAGAACAGATCCAGCACGATTGGGATCACAACCCTCGCTGGAAGGGCATCACCCGTACCTACTCGCCCAAGGACGTCGTCGCGCTGCAGGGCCATGTCGTCGAGGAGAGCACGCTGGCCCGCCGCGGCGCCGAGGTGTTGTGGGAGCAACTGCACGACATGGACTTCGTCAACGCCCTCGGCGCGCTGACCGGTAACCAGGCCGTGCAGCAGGTCCGCGCGGGCCTCAAGGCGATCTACCTGTCGGGCTGGCAGGTCGCCGGCGACGCGAATCTCTCCGGCCACACCTACCCCGACCAGAGCCTCTACCCGGCCAACTCGGTGCCGCAGGTGGTCCGTCGAATCAACAATGCGCTTCTGCGCGCCGACCAGATCGCCAAGGTCGAGGGCGACCGCTCCATCGAGAACTGGCTGGCCCCCATCGTCGCCGACGGCGAAGCAGGCTTCGGCGGCGCGCTGAACGTCTACGAGCTGCAGAAGGCCATGATCGCCGCAGGTGTCGCCGGTTCGCACTGGGAGGACCAGCTGGCGTCGGAAAAGAAGTGTGGCCACCTCGGTGGCAAGGTGCTGATCCCGACGCAGCAGCACATTCGCACCCTGACCTCGGCGCGTCTCGCCGCCGACGTCGCCGACGTGCCGACCGTCGTCATCGCCCGCACCGACGCCGAGGCAGCCACGCTGATCACCTCCGACGTCGACGAGCGTGACCGTCCGTTCATCACCGGTGAGCGCACCAACGAGGGCTTCTACCGGATCAAGAACGGGCTAGAGCCCTGCATCGCGCGGGCCAAGGCCTACGCGCCGTACTCGGACCTGATCTGGATGGAGACCGGCACGCCGGACCTGGCGCTCGCGAAGAAGTTCGCCGAGGGCGTCAAGAGTGAGTTCCCCGACCAGATGCTGGCGTACAACTGCTCGCCGTCGTTCAACTGGAAGCAGCACCTCGACGACGACACCATCGCGAAGTTCCAGAAGGAGCTCGGCGCGATGGGCTTCAAGTTCCAGTTCATCACGCTCGCGGGCTTCCACGCCCTCAACTACTCGATGTTCGATCTGGCTCACGGCTACGCCCGCAACCAGATGAGCGCCTACGTCGAGCTGCAGGAGCGCGAGTTCGCCGCAGAGGAGCGCGGTTACACCGCCACCAAGCACCAGCGTGAGGTTGGCGCAGGCTACTTCGACCGCATCGCGACCACGGTCGACCCGACGTCGTCGACCACCGCGCTCGCAGGCTCGACCGAAGAGGGCCAGTTCCACTGAGCTGCTGAGCTCGAGAGACCAGGCTCAGTAGGCTCACGAGGCCCAACGGCTTGAAGCGCAGGCCCCGCCCGAACCCTGGGCGGGGCCTGACGCGTATCTGCGATGGAGTAAAACCTTGAGCGTGAAGAATATTGAGCGGGTGGGCGTCGTCGGCGCAGGACAGATGGGCGCGGGCATCGCCGAGGTGTCGTTGAAGGCCGGAGCCGACGTGAGGATCTACGAGCCCACCGAGGAACTCGCCGCCGCAGGCGTGGACCGCATCAAGACGTCGTTGGAGCGCGCCGTCAGCAAGGGCAAGCTGGCCGAGGCCGACCGCGATGCGGCAATTGCCAAGCTGACGTCGACCACCGACCTGAAGGACCTTGCCGATCGCGATCTGGTGATCGAGGCGATCGTCGAGAACGAGGCCGTCAAGGCCAAGGTCTTCGCGCAACTCGATGAGATCATCACCGATCCCGACGCCGTGCTTGCGTCGAACACGTCGAGCATTCCCATCATGAAAATTGCTGCGGCGACCAAGAATCCGGGTCGCGTGCTGGGACTGCACTTCTTCAATCCGGTGCCGGTGCTTCCGCTCGTCGAATTGATCAGCACGCTCGTGACCACCGACGAGGCCGCCGCGCGGGTGGAGCAGTTCGCCAGTGCGACGCTCGGCAAGAAGGTGGTGCGCTGCGGCGACCGCTCCGGCTTCATCGTCAACGCGCTTCTCGTGCCCTATCTGCTCTCTGCGATTCGGATGGTCGAATCCGGGGTCGCGTCCGTCGAGGACGTCGACACCGCGATCGTCGCCGTGCTATCGCATCCGATGGGTCCGCTGCGGCTGAGTGATCTGATCGGGTTGGACACGATGAAGCTGATCGCCGATGCCATGTTCGACGAGCTGAAGGACGCGCACTATGCGCCGCCGCCGCTGTTGCAGCGGATGGTCGAGGCCGGTCAACTCGGCAAGAAGTCCGGCAAGGGCTTTTACGAGTACTAGCAATTCACACCTGATTTGCAGCACGGCCCTCCCGCGGGGCGGATGATGTTTGCCCTCGGCGTTAGTTACCCTAAATACCGAAGTTAAGTTAACGCCGATTCAGCGCGTAGTCGGTGGTTGGCTGCGGTCCGTGAGCCCATACCAACCGTCGTCTTCGAGTCGAACGGCTATGACGACGAAGGGAAAGGGCAGCCGTATGTCACACGTAGCATCCGACCTCGAGCCGTTCTACGAGGAATCACAATCGATCTACGACCTGTCCGACGACTTCTTCGCACTGTTCCTCGGGCCCACGATGGGCTACACCTGTTCGTACTTCGAGCGCGACGACATGACGCTCGACGAGGCGCAGATCGCCAAGTTCGACCTCGCGCTCGGCAAGCTGGATCTTCGGCCAGGCATGACCCTGCTCGACGTGGGGTGCGGATGGGGTGGAGCACTGCGAAGGGCCATCGAGCGCTTCGACGTCAACGTCATCGGAATAACGTTGAGCCGCAACCAGTCCGAGTACAGCCGGCGGCTGTTGGCGAACATCCCCAGTGAACGAACCGCCGAGGTGCGGTTGCAAGGCTGGGAGGAGTTCGACGAGCCCGTCGACCGGATCGTTTCCATCGGCGCGTTCGAGGCCTTCAAGGCCGAGCGCTATCCGGCATTCTTCGCCAAGGCGTACGACATCCTGCCCGACGATGGGCGGATGCTCTTGCACACGATCTTGGCACACACGCAGAAGTTCTTCCGCGACAACGGAATCAAGCTGACCATCAGTGACCTGAAGTTCATGCGGTTCATTGGCACAGAGATCTTTCCCGGCGGACAACTGCCTGCCGTCGAGGACATCGAGGAGCTTGCGGCGGGCTCCGGGTTTGCGCTGGAGCGCATTCATCTGCTGCAGCCTCACTACGCCCGCACGCTCGACATGTGGGCGACCAACCTGGCGGCCAACCGAGACCAGGCGATCGCAATCACCTCCGTTGAGGTCTACGACCGCTACATGCACTACCTCACCGGATGCGCGGACTTCTTCCGTCGCGGCATCACCAACGTGGGTCAGTTCACGTTGGTGAAGGGCGGGTAAACCGCGTCAGGCCTGCGCTCCACCCTGCGAGTTCGACAGCGAAGTCATGGCTGCGGTGCTCGATGAACGAAATGCGTAGTCTCGTCGAGATTCTCAGGCGGCTAGAAGCTACGAGGGTCTAGCGCCCGCGGCGTCGAGAGCCCGCTTGACCCTAGCGACGATCCGCGGTCGTTCGTACCGAAGCTGTCGCGCGCTGACCCGCACGATCGTCCACCCGCGTTCGGCCAGGAACTCGAGCCTGACGATGTCCTTGGCGTAGTCGCCGGGATTGTCGAAGTGTTGCTCGCCGTCATACTCGACGCCCACCATCCACTGCGGATAGCCCATGTCGATGCGACGACGGACGACTCCGCGATGATCCGCGACAGGAATCTGCGTCACGGGTCGCGGCGTGATGGATCGGACGAGCAGTAGGCGCAGGCGCGTTTCCTGTGGAGTCTCCGCGCCAGCGTCGACTAGGTCGAGGGTCCGTCGCAGCTGCCGCATGCCTCTAGCGCCTGGGTAGCGGGCGGCGATGGCCTCTATGTCCGCGATCGGACAGCGGGTTGCGTTCAACAGCGCATCGAGTCGAATGATGCCCTCGTCGTTGGGGATTCGTCGGGCCATGTCGTAGCCCGTCCGTGCCGCCGTCGTACAGTGCATCCCGCGAGCCATGCGGAGTTCGTCGTCGGCCAAGGCGTCGCCGCGGATGACGATCCCCCGCGGCGCGTGGGCGCCGGCGTTGGCCAATTCGGCCGGCGCATCGTCGGGTAACCATCGTGTGCCGAGCATCGCGGCAGCTGAAGGTCCAACGAGGACTGCGTGACGTCGCGACCAAAGCCAGGCTGCAACGGCCCGATCCGCGGCGGTCAATGTTCGGCCCTTCGGTGCGTACACGTTGTAGTGCAGTTTCACGTAGCGCGTGCGCAGATCCTGTCGAGTAACCAGTCCCGATGCCATGGCTTCCGAGCCGACGATCAATCCCCCCACAGAGGTTTAGGCGTAATGAACCTCGAAACGGTTCCGCGAGACTGCAACATATGACGAGCCCTCTCGCGAGATCCGTCATATGTTGCAGTCTCGCGGCGGGGAGGCGAGAGCTAGGTCGACGCCAGCCGCTTCTTCTCGGCCTCGACGTCGAAATCAGCTGGTGGCCAGGATAAGTCGAGTCCTTCGAGCGCCTCGATCAGCAATTCGATGACGGCCAGGCGGCTGTACCACTTTCGGTCGCAGGGGATGACGTGCCATGGTGCGTATTCCGTCGACGTGCGCTCCAGCATCGCTTGATAGGCCTCCTGGTACCTAGGCCACAGCAGCCGCTCGTCGATGTCGGCGGGGTTGTACTTCCAGTACTTGTCAGGCCGGTCGAGGCGCTCGGACAGCCGCTTCTTCTGCTCGTCGAGCGACACGAACATGGCAACCTTGATGATCGTCGTGCCGTCAGTCACCAACCGCTTCTCGAAGTCGTTGATGAGCTCATAGCGCTTACCCCACACGTCCGGTTGTTCGACCGTTCGCACGCGGACGATCAGCACGTCCTCGTAGTGCGAACGGTCGAACACCCCGATGTGGCCAGCCGTCGGGAGCTGCTTCTCGATGCGCCACAGGAAGTCGTGAGCCAGCTCTTCCTCCGTCGGCTTGCCGAAGCTGGCGTACTTGATGCCCTGTGGATTGCCCGATCCGACAACGTGTTTGACGATCCCGCCCTTGCCCGCGGTGTCCATGCCCTGCAACACGAGCAGGATTTTCCGATTGTCGCCCGCGCGGCTGGCGGCGTAGAGCATCTCCTGTAGTTCGGCGAACCGCTCGTTGCGCTCGGCCTGAAGGTCCGGTGCATCGCTCTTGGAGCCCTTGAATCCCGGTGTCGCGTTCGTCTTGATCTCGGCGACGGAATCGCCTTGCTTGAACGCGAGGTGGCGGTGCGGCTCGTGCGTCCACAGTTCGGGCAGGTCGGATGACTCGGTCATCCGCTCAGTGAAGCAGCTGCGGAGGTAATTCCGGCGACGGGTGCGTCATCGCGTTGAACTTCTCCAGCGATCCGCCCACCTCGACGATGCCGCGAAGGGCGCTCCACGACAGCATCGTCAGGTAGTCGATCAGGTCGTCGGCACTCATCCGCGGATTGGACATCCAGGAGTGTGTGGCCAACTGGACACCGCCGACGATCATGAACGCCCACGGTTGCGCGCCACTGGTGTCCATGCCGACGCTCGCCATCCGCCGACGAAGCATGACCCCGAGCATCCGCGCGATGATCTGTTCCGAGTCGGCGACGGCCTTGCTCTTGCTCGCCGAGCTGTTCGCCATGACGAACGGATAGATCTCTGGCTCGGCGGCGACGGTGTCGACGTAGACCCGGATGATCTCGCGGGTCAGGGCGAAGCCGTCGAGGTTCGACGAGAGTGCCGCAGCCATGTTGGGGATGAGCGTCGTCTGCGCGAACCGCATCATCACGGCCGTCGTGAGGTCGTTCTTGTCGACGAAGTATCGGTACAGCACGGTCTTGGACACGCCGATCTCGGCGGCAATCTCGTCCATGCTGACGTTGCTACCGCGATGGCGAATCGCCTCTAGGGTGCCGTCGACGAGCTCTCCACGGCGATCGACCTTGTGCTGGTGCCAGCGCCGCTTGCGGCCGTCGGTCTTCACCGCACCGTCAGTGGTCTGCCGTGTCACTTGTCGGTCACTTGTCGAGCCAATCCCAATCCTTAGTTCGCTTTGATGATACGGCTGATTTCGCTTCGCCGACTGTCGGGAAGGGCATGCTGCCGCAGTGATAGCGGATGATGGAGCCGTGGCGCACAGAACGACATCGGACTCCCTTGCGAGCCTCGCCAACACGTTCGTGGCCGGGGACAGCGCAGGCGACGCGGAACGTCGCCGCGGTTTGCGGCGGATGAAGATCGTGGCAACCAGCTTCCTGCTCGGCGCCACGGTGATCTTCCTGGTCTGCACGTGGGCGCAGTCCCACGGCGCAGGGGCGTGGGTGGGTTACGTCAGGGCGGCGGCGGAGGCAGGCATGGTCGGCGCACTCGCCGACTGGTTCGCGGTCACCGCGCTGTTCAAGCATCCGATGGGCCTCCCGATCCCGCACACCGCGATCATCAAGAACAAGAAGGATCAGGTCGGCGAGGGACTCGGGACGTTCTTCCGGGAGAACTTCCTATCACCCGAGGTCATCGAGACCAAGGTCCGCGACGCGGAGATCGCAGGGCGGATGGGCAAGTGGCTGTCGGACGCGGAGCATGCCCAGCGGGTGGCAGCCGAGGCGTCGACGGTGCTGCGGGTCCTTGTCGAGATGTTGCGTGACGAGGACATTCAGCAGGTCCTCGATCGAATGATCGTCAAGCGCATCGCCGAGCCGAAGTGGGGGCCGCCGGTCGGCCGGGTGCTGACGTCGCTACTGGAGGAACGTCGTCAGGAGGCGCTCATCCAGCTTCTGGCAGACCGCGCCTTCCAGTGGTCGCTCAACGCCGACGAGATCATCGAGCGGGTCATCGAGAGGGATTCGCCGACGTGGTCGCCGCGGTGGGTGGACCACCTCATCGGCGAACGGATTCATCGCGAGCTGGTGGACTTCACCGACAAGGTGCGGCGCAACCCGGACCACGAACTGCGCCGATCGGCCACCAGGTTCCTCTTCGAGTTCGCCGACGACCTTCAGAACGACGAGGCGACGATCGCTCGCGCGGAGAAGGTCAAGGACGAGATCATGGCCCGCGACGAGGTGGCCAAGGCCGCCGAGACGGCGTGGACCGCGGCGAAACGCATCATTCTCGAGTCCGTCGACGACCCGTCGTCGGCTCTTCGGAGCAGAGTGGCCGACTCCGTCGTGCGCATCGGAGAGTCTCTGCGCGACGACGTCGAACTCCGCGACAAGGTGGACAACTGGATAGTGCGAGCCGCCCAGCACGTCGTCTCCCAATATGGGGTGGAAATCACAACGATCATCACCGACACCATCGAGCGATGGGACGTCGACATGGCCAGCAGTCGCATCGAGTTGTACGTGGGCCGTGACCTGCAGTTCATCCGCATCAATGGCACGGTGGTCGGCTCGCTTGCCGGTCTGGCGATCTATTCAATAGCCCAACTACTGTTCTGACCTGCGCTAACTAGTGCTTGCAAAAGTTAGCACCCCGTCGTACGGTTGTGTTGTTCGCATATCGGATACCCGACGCAAAGGGGGTGAAGCATGCCGCAAGAGGGAGATCTTGCCGCTGTCGTCACCAACGCTGCTCAGGACATCGGGAGCTTCATCCGAAGCCAGCGTGAGTTGGCTCAGGTTTCGGTGCGGCAGCTGGCCGAGAAGGCCGGCGTAAGCAATCCCTACCTCAGCCAGATCGAGCGGGGATTGCGCAAACCCTCTGCCGAGGTGCTCAACCAGATCGCCAAGGCGCTTCGGGTGTCCGCCGAAGTGCTGTACGTCAGGGCCGGAATTCTGGAGCCGAGCGAGGCGAATGCTGTTCGCGACGCCATCGTCACGGACATGGCGATCACCGAGCGGCAGAAGCAGGTGCTGCTCGACATCTACACGTCGTTCTGTCAGCAGAACGACGTGACAGACGAGGAGCCAGCCACTGAAGACTGACTTCCAACCAACCACGTGAAAAACAAGATCTGCCGAAGTAGTTACACGAAAGGAAAGAGACATGGCCGAGAAGAATCAGCCGACCATCGAAGACCTGAAGGCCCCGTTGCTCGCCGCCGTAGGCGCCGCCGATCTGGCGCTCGCCACCGTCAACGAGATCGTCGCCACGCTGCGTGAGCGCGCCGAAGAGGCCCGCACCGATGCCAACACGCGCGTCGGCGAGGTCCGCACCAACCTGACCAAGCTCCAGGAGGAGCTGCCCAGCCAGGTCGACGAGATCCGTGGCCGCCTGAACAGCGACGAGCTGCGCAAGGCCGCCGAGGGCTACGCCGAGGCTGCCACCACGACCTACAACAAGCTCGTCGAGCGTGGCGAGGCCGCACTGGAGCGCCTGCGCAGCCAGCCGGCGATCGAAGAGGCGGCGAACCGCGTCGAGAGCGTCACCGACCAGGCCGTCGAGCTGACGCAGGATGCGCTCGGCACGGTTGCGACGCAGACCCGCGCGGTCGGCGAGCGTGCCGCCAAGCTGGTCGGCGTCGAGCTGCCCAAGAAGGCTGAGAAGACCGCAGCGCCGGTCAAGAAGGCCGCCGCGAAGGCTCCCGCCAAGGCTCCGGCCAAGAAGGCTCCTGCCAAGAAGGCGCCTGCCAAGAAGGTCACCCAGAAGTAGTTCATTCGACCGGGAGGACGTAACCCGCATAGGCTTGAGGACGTGGATCCTCAGTACCTGGTGGGTTACGTCCTCCTTGCCGTTCAGGTGGGCGCCTTGCTGCTGTCCGCCTACGCCTTCGTGCATGCCGCCCTTCAACGAGCCGACGCCTATACCGCGGCGGGCAAGATGACCAAGCCGATCTGGCTGGCCATCATCGGCGGCACCGCGGTGCTGTCGCTGCCCTACCTATTGGGCGCACCCGTCGGATCCGCCGTCGCCGTCTGTGCCGCCGGCGTCTATCTGGTGGACGTACGGCCGAAGATCCTTGAGGTCCAAGGGAAGTCGCGATAGCAGTGACGCGCCTGCTCGCCGCAACGATCGCGGCGCTCGCCCTATTCGTCGTGGGCTCATGGTCCGCGACGGCCGCCGCCGACACCGATCCAAGCCCGCCGTACGTCGATCACGCCGTCTGGGAGCACTGGGGTGACCTGTCCAGCCTGCGGGTCTACCCGACGCCTGCAGGCCGCGCGGCGGCCAGCCACGCAGGCAGCACTCAGGGTGCAGAAGCGTGGTCCGAAGTCCTCGTGCTCTCGCCGGACGCCGATCTTCCGGGAATGCGCGCCCAGTTCATGTGCCACTGGGCGTACGCGGAAATCGCGCAGCCGGGCAAGACCAGCTGGAACCTCGAGCCATGGCGCCCCGTCGTCGACGACCAGACCATGATCGCGACCGCCTGCAACCCCGGCGGCACCGAAGAACCGTTCTAGATGGCCGTTCGCTGGACACGCGACACGGTCGCCGCTCTCATCGATCACACGCTGCTCAAACCCGAAGCCACCGAAGCCGCCGTCGGATTGATCGCGCAGGAAGCCGTCGACCTCGGCGTGTTCGCGGTGTGCGTCTCCCCTTCGATGGTGCCAGCGGCGAGGGCTGCACAGTCGGCGGGCGTCGCACTCGCCGCCGTCGTGGGATTCCCTTCTGGTAAGCACTTTTCGGCCATCAAGGCTCAGGAGGCCGTGTTCGCCGTCGCTGCGGGGGCCGACGAGATAGACATGGTGATCGACGTCGGCGCTGCGATCGCCGGCCAGTTCGACTCGGTCGCCGCCGACGTCGAGTCCGTGCGCTCAGCGCTGCCCGACGACGTGATTCTCAAGGTGATCGTCGAGTCGGCGGCGTTGCTGGAGTTCGCCGACGAGCAGACCCTCGTCGCCGCGTGCCGCGCTGCCGCCGAATCGGGCGCGGACTTCGTGAAGACCTCGACGGGTTTTCATCCAAGCGGTGGCGCCTCGGTGCATGCCGTGCAGATCATGGCGACGACCGTCGGCCCACAGATCGGGGTGAAGGCTAGCGGCGGTATCCGCACTGCGGCAGACGCCATCGCCATGCTGGACGCGGGCGCCACCCGCCTAGGACTTTCCTCGACGCGAGCGGTACTCGACGGTCTCGACGAGGGCGACTCCTAGATCGTCCCCATGCAGCCGTCGGAACTACCAGATGAGGCATCCTTCGGGATGGAGGCGTTCTTGGTGGAGAAGTGTGCCACCACGCCGTCGTTGGTGACCTGAATGCTGTCAGCCTTGATGCCGAGGGGATAGTTGTCGCTCAGGTCCTTGGTGACCTTGTCGAGTGCTGGCTGGACGGTCTCCTTCGGAAGGGTGAGGCCCAGACCGCTGAGCTCCGTGACCTCCAGCTTGATTTCGCCATCGACGACCTCGGGCTTGACGGAGACCGCTCCGCCAAGCGGGGCGTCGAGTTCGAACGTGCCGTCGTCTGGTTTTGCGGTGACGTCGATGAAGCCGCCGACCAGAGGGATCTCGTCCTTGATGGTGTCGTTGAGGCCTTGAGTCGTCCACGTGAGCGTCGCATCCAGAGCTCCGATGGTGCCCTTCGAGTCGGCCGTGTCCTCCAGCTTGATGTCGTCGATGTGGATCTGAGCCTTCATGCCCTTGAGCGAGCGGATCTGATTGCCGCCGGTGGTGACGGTGATGTCGCTGAAGTGATCGGTGAAGTACTGCCACAGGAACGGGGTCGCACCGAAGGACACCGTGGTGTCGTCCTGCACGACGCACGAAACGGCTTCGGCGACCTTCTGCTCGCCGAGGTGCCGCGCATAGAGTTCGACGCCCACCAATCCGGCAAGCGCCACCGCCAACACGATGACGATGACCAGCACGATCGAAAGTGGGTCGCGGAAAAGGCGTTTGAACCAGCTGCCCTTGGCGGGCGGCGGGGTAGAGGGCGGCGTCGCCGACGGACCGTAGCCCTGCGACGAGGGTGCGCCATAGCCCTGTGACGGTGGCGCACCGTAACCCTGTGACGGGGGTGCGCCGTAGCCCTGCTGCGCGGGCGCGCCATACTGCGTCGGCGCTGCACCGTAATCCTGTGCGGCTGCGCCGTACTGCGTCGGCGCCGAGTCGTCGTGCGACGGGCGCGGAGGCGGTGGCGCCTGCGGTCTCGGCAGGTGCGGCTGTGCGTTGGCCGTATCGGCCCAGGGATCGCTCACTTCAGCGATTCTGCCCTAGCGGCTTGGTGAATTCTTGGCGATTGCGCAGCACCGCGATGGTCTCGCGCGCCTTGTCAACGGTTGCCAGGTCGACGTCGGTGACCAGTAGCTGCGGGTCGGCGCCCGCCGATGCCAAGACCTCGCCGGTCGGTGAGGCCACCAGGCTGCCGCCGACTCCCGTTGGACCCACGGCGGCGATCTCCTTGTCCGGATGCCCCTGGTCGACGGCCGCGATGATGCTATTGGTGTCGATCGCACGTGCTCGGTTGAGCAGAGTCCACTGGTCGAGCTTGCCCGGGCCGGATCCCCACGACGCGTGGACGGTGATGAGCTGGGCGCCGCGGTGAGCAAGCTCGACGTAGAGCTCGGGGAAGCGGACGTCGTAGCACAGCGTCAAGCCCACGACGACGCCGTCGACTTCGATTGTCTTTGGCTCGTAACCCCTTGCAACCGTTAGTGATTCGGCGAATCCGAACGCGTCGTAGAGGTAGATCTTGTGATAATGGGCGTCGACGCCGGGCCCCGTCGCCACCAGCGTGTTGGTGACCCGACCGTCGTCGGCAGGGCAGAACATTCCGGCGACGACGACGATACCCGCGCGCTCGGCGATGGCTCGCACGCCCGAGGCCCACGGGCCGTCGAGCGGCTGCGCGACCGGCGCTAACGGCACACCGAAGCGGCACATCGTCGCCTCTGGGAAGAGCACGAGCTGGGCGCCTTGGTCGGCTGCCCGGCGGGTGTAGTCCTCGACGATGGCGAGGTTGGACGAGGGGTCCGCGCTGGTCAGGACCTGCGCGAGGGCAATCCGCATCCGCCTAGCTTACGCGGCGGCATCAACTCGGGGCCACGGCGGACCATGGCACCGTGAGCACTCCGTCGCGCAGCCGTCGGCGGGTCGGCCGTACGGGAAATCCGCCGTCGCGCAACGCATCTAGCATCGCTCGCCAACGCACTCGCGGTCCGAACACGCCGTGCCCGGCTGCGCTCGCCCATGCGCGGTCGGCAGCGGCGAGCAACGTGTGAATCGGCTGACCGTCGACGTTGTGGTGGATCAGCGCCTTGGGGAGTCGCTCGGCCAGATCCGACGGGCGGTCGATCGCGAACGGATCGCATGCCAGCGTCAGGCTGATCGGGCCGTCGGCGTCGAGCAGCAACCAGCAGCACCGCCTGCCGAGCTCGTCACAGGTCCCATCGACGATCAACCCACCGGGTGCCAACCGAGCCTTCATCTCCGCCCATGCGTCGGGCACCGACTCGACGTCGTATTGCCGCAGTACGTTGAACGCGCGCACCAATGTTGGTCGTAGACCGGCCAATTCGAACCCACCGAGAGCGAACTCGACCGTCGCATCGCCAGCCGACGCGCGCGCCAACCGCACGCGGTCGGGATCGATCTCCAGGCCGACCACGCGGACGTCCGGTCGCACCGAGCGCAGCCGCGCAGCCAATTCCAGGGTGGTGACGGGGAGCGCGCCGTAGCCCAGGTCGACGACCAGCGGTTCGGCGGCCGCGAGCAGTGCCGAGCACACGCGGGGTTCGTGCACCAGCCAACGGTCGCTGCGCCGTAGGCGGTTGTAGCCCGTGGTACCCCGCGTCGGCTGGCCGACGGGCCGCGCCTGCGTGCCCATGGCAGGAATCGTAGCGATCGCCTGGTGGGCGGCGGGGCGGCACTGCTCAATCCGCGGAACCACGAATGGGATTCGTGGTTCGTGGAAGAACTCGCGTGATCGGGTCAGCCGTGCTCGGCGATCCACGCCGTCGTGAAGCGCTGTTCGGCTACCAGCAGATCGACGAGCTGGCTGCCGATGAAGTTCTCCACCTTGCCGCCGACGAGCGGGATCTTGACCTCCACCGTCGCCTTGAACTCGAGCTTCGTTCCGCCGTCGCTCGGAGCGAGTAGCGCGGTGCCGGTCAGCGTCGCAGGCGCGCCTGGGATGGACCCCTTGACGACCGCGGTCGCGCGGCCGTCGGTCACTGCGCTCCAGGTCTCCTCGCGCACGAAACTCAGGTCCCCGTGGTGGAATTGGGCAACGACGGCGGGCAGTCGGTTGGCTCGGAGGGTCTGCGTCGTGATCACGTCGACGCCGCCGTGGCCATCTCGGGTGATGGAATCCAGCGTCGCGTCGTCGGCACCCGAATCGGCCAGCCGGGCACGCCAGTAGTCGTCATCGCTGAACGCGCGGTGGACCTGTTCGACGCTGCCGTCGTAGGTCGCAGCCATGTCGAAGGAACGAGGCATAGCCGCCCAGGCTACCGTTACCGCCCGTGGCCGGTTCGCATTTCTCGGGCGCCGCAGTGGCGCGCGACGTACCGCTAGCGCCGTTGACCACCCTGCGCATTGGACCCCTCGCCGCTCGGCTGATCACGTGTGACACGACACAAAAGGTCGTCGACGTGGTGCATGCGCTGCGTGTGGAAGAACCCCACCTCGTCCTGGCGGGCGGCTCGAACGTGGTGATTGCCGACGACATCGTCGACCTCACGGTCGTGCATCTGGTCAATACGGAGATCACCGTCGACGGCGACGTCGTACGCGCCGAGGCTGGCGCACTGTGGGATGACGTGGTCGTGACCTCGCTGGCACACGACCTTGGCGGCCTGGAGTGCCTTTCGGGCATTCCCGGCTCCGCGGGCGCGACGCCCGTGCAAAACGTCGGTGCCTACGGCGCGGAGGTCGCCGACACCATCAAGCGGGTGCGACTCCTCGACCGCCGGACGGGAGACGATCGCTGGGTGGCGCCAGCCGACTTGGATTTCGGCTACCGCACCAGCGTTTTGAAGAACTCTGCGGACGCCGTCGTGCTCGAGGTGGAGTTCGCGCTGGCCGCCGACGGACTCAGCGCGCCCTTGCGCTACGGGGAATTGGTGAAAGCGCTTGGCGCCGAAGCGGGTTCGCGCGTCGAGGCGACGAGGGTCCGCGACGCCGTCTTGAACCTGCGTGCTGGCAAGGGAATGGTGCTCGACGAGTCCGACCACGACACGTGGAGCGTTGGCTCCTTCTTCACCAACCCCGTAGTCAGCGAGGCCGAGTTCGACCGCATTGCCGCCGCCGTCGACGGCCCGGTGCCGCGGTATCCGGCACCCGGCGGCGTGAAGTTGGCCGCAGGCTGGCTAGTGGAACACGCGGGATTCGGCAAGGGATTCCCTGGAGATGGCGCCGCGGCGCGGCTGTCCACCAAACATGCGCTAGCTGTGACCAACCGGGGCAACGCCACGACGGCAGACGTAATTGCGCTGGCCAGGACGGTGCGAGACGGTGTTGCGGCGGCGTTCGGGATACATCTCACACCTGAACCGATTCTGATTGGCTGCCAACTCTAGGTAT
>Ga0207641_10003212_pt1 | contig 14628 bp, 12 predicted proteins | sample KBSSwiS62_FD_184306 | JGI IMG/M metagenome (GOLD analysis project Ga0207641, IMG submission 184306) | Switchgrass rhizosphere microbial communities from Kellogg Biological Station, Michigan, USA - KBS Switchgrass S6-2 (SPAdes) (version 2) | ecosystem: Host-associated > Plants > Roots >... | reverse complement strand
TCGTCCAGGCCGTTGACGACTTTCACTGAAAGGATCATATCGCCATACTCGGTGGCCCAGTCGCGTTCTGACGCAGCATCGATGCCCGAGGGGACGATAGCACCCGTGCGTTCGCAACCGCGCACTTCTACGCCCTCTGCGCGCAGTTGCTCGATCATGCGTGGCAGAAATTGCGGTGCTATGACGGCGTCCACCAGCAAAGTTTCTGCGGCATTGCACGCTGCCGGGTAGTCGGTCTTCGCATCGAGGACGACGCGTTCGGCTTTCTGCAGGTCCGCCGCAGCGTGGACGTACACGTGACAAATCCCTTCGCCGTGGCCGAGCACGGGGATTCTGCTTTGGCGCGAAATGGACTCGACAAACGCCTTTCCGCCCCGCGGAATCAGTAAATCCACATCGCGCTCCAGATGCAGGAGCTCCTTCACATCAGCGCGCGAATGCAAGAGTTGCGTTGCGCCGGTCGGTACGCCGCTTTCTTGTAGCGCAGAGTTCCAGATCGTCATCAGGGCTTCGTTCGTGTGAGCCGCTTCGCTGCCACCTTTCAGCAAAATCGCGTTGCCTGATTTCAACGCCAGAGAAGCGATCTGGGGCACCACATCGGGGCGCGACTCAAACACGACCGCGACGACGCCGAGCGGACAAGTTTCCTTGGTGAGAACCAAGCCGGCATCGAGCTCGGTCACGCTGAGCTTACGGCCCAGCGGATCGGGCAGACTGACTACGCTGCGGACTTTTTCCGCCATGCCGGCGACGGACTTCTCGGTCACGCACAAGCGCGCCAGCATGGCCTGTGACATTTTTCCAGCGCGTGCCAGCGCTTCGGCCGCACGAACATCTTCCGCGTTCGCCGCTACAATTTGCCCTTCGTTTTCTTCCAGGCGCTCTGCCGCCAGCAGCAAGGCTGTGTTTCGCTGCTGTTCGGGAAGCACCGCCAGCTTGCGCGAAGCCGCGCGCGCCCTTTTGGCGGCTTCGGCGGCACCGCTGGAGCCATTCAGGCGCGCTTCGGTCGAACCCGCACTCATGCGTTTGCTCCCGGAGCGTCAACCGAAAATTGCGGCGCTTCGAGCACCACGATATTTTCGCGGGAGAAAATCACGCGCGCCGCTTTCCCTCCATTAGAGCTTCGCTCTCCGCTGGCGCACTCGGCGATGCCGCGCGCGAATTCGCGCCCATCCAGGTCCAGAATGCTCACCACGTCCATCGGCGCAAATTCGCGTTCTACGCGCACCACGCCCGAATCCAGCAGGCTGGCTTTGCCCGCGGTGATCGCGCGCTGCGCTCCGGCGTCAACTACAACGCGCCCCCGCACACCCGCGGCGTAAGCCAGCCAGCGGCGCTTGCCGCGCATTCTCGTGGCGGGAGCAAACACCGTGCCTACTCGCTGGCCGGCAAACACGCGCTGCAGGGAATCAGCCGCCGCGCCATTCACGATCGCCGCCACGCCTCCGCAATTCATGGCGATTTCCGCGGCTTCGATCTTGGTGGTCATGCCGCCTCGGCCACTTTCTGAAGGGCCGGACGCCTCCATCTTGAACTGCGGGGTAACACGCTCCACGAACGGCACGACGTCCGTCAGTTTGGCACCCGAGCGCTTCTGCAAGAATCCGTCCACATTTGTGACCAGGACAAGCGCGTCGGCTTCCATGCCGCTCATAACCAGCGCGGCCAGGCGGTCGTTATCGCTGAAGGCCGCCTGCCGCCCCACGCTCTCCAATTCCGCTGTGGAGACTGTATCGTTTTCATTGACGATGGGCAGAACTCCGAAACCCAGGAGTTTTTCCATGGTACGCCGCAGATTGGAGTAGCGATTCCAATTGCTGAAATCTTCTTCCGTGAGGAGGACTTGCGCGACTCTCTGTTCCAGCATATCAAAGCGGCGCTTGTACGATTCCATCAGCAGGCTTTGCCCAGCCGCCGCGCAAGCCTGTTTTACCGCCATGTCCTTCAACCGCGATGGATGCAGGCCGAGCAGGTTTCTTCCCAAGCCCACAGCTCCCGATGACACCAAGACCACGTGCCGCCCGTCGCGCATTAAAGCGGCGATGGAGCGCACGATCGGATCGACACGCTCCGCGCAAACGCCACCCTGCGTGTCGGTCACCGTGCTGGTGCCCAGCTTGATGACAATCCGCCGAGCCAGGCTGAGCTTTCGGCGCGTTTCCTTCTCGGCGCTATCAGTAATGTGGATCTCTCGCATCTCGTTTTGCCGAAGCAGCTGTTTTTTGCAGGGCGCTCCCAGACTACGCTTCTTTGTGTCTTGCCATCGGGGACCGGGACCGGGTTCAGCCAATCCAGGCAATTTGCTGACACTATCTTACCGTGCTTGGACGACAACTACCTTTAGTGTATGGAAACGCTCCGTCGAATTTCTAGTTGGATTTCCGCCGACGGGCATATTGTAGATTGAGTGGCCGTGGGGCCGTTTGCCATGAAAAAGCTGCGCTTTCTTGTATCGCTGACGACGAACGACAACGACTATCAGATCGAACAGGCTAAGTCTGCCGAGGAAGGGGCGCGGCGGCTCGGTGTGGACGCACAAGTCATCTATTCCGGGAACGATTCGGTGACACAAAGCACACAGTTGCTTAATGCGGTGCAAGCGGCGCCGCAGCTCCGGCCCGATGCGATTATTTTTGAGCCCGTCGGCGCCACCGCTTTGCCGCAGGTGGCGCGCGCTTCAGCGGCGGCCAACGTGGCCTGGGTAGTGCTGAACCGCGAAGCCAGCTATATTTCCGATCTGCGCCGCCAATTTAAGGTTCCCATTTTCTGCGTCAGCAACGACCATACGGAAATTGGCCGCATTCAGGGACGCCAGTTCGCCGCTTTGTTGCCGCGCGGTGGAAGCGTGCTTTATGTGCAAGGGCCCTCGGAAAATTCCGCCGCAAAAGAACGCACAGCCGGCATGATGGCCACAAAGCCTGCGAATGTTCAGGTGACGGCCCTGAAAGGGCAGTGGACGGAAGAAAGTGCCACGCGTGCGGTTCGTTCCTGGCTGCAGCTCTCAACTTCAAAAAAGGCAGTAATCGATCTGATCGCTGCGCAGGACGACTCCATGGCAGTTGGCGCACGTAAGGCCTTCCAGGAGCTGACGAATGCGATCGAACGGGACCGCTGGCTGAAGTTGCCGTTTACCGGATGCGACGGACTGCCCAAAACAGGGCAAGCCTGGGTGCGCAGCGGAATGCTGGCCGCCACGGTATTTGCTCCGCCAAACGTTGCGCAAGCCATGGACATGCTGGTGCAGGCGCTAGCGCAAAACAAAGAGCAGCCGGAACTTGCGCTGACCGCTCCCTCGTCAGTTCCGCCGCTGGCGGAACTGAAGCCCAAGTCCGCCTAGGCCGTCCGTGTGGCCCACCCGTCTTAGTAAAAGGATTTTCTACTGCGATTTTGCGCCTTGCTCCTTTTTCGAAGAAGCGTATAATTCCACCGGATTGTAAACGTTAACGCCAACTTCCCGGGGGTACTCTGGATGGCTGCCGGTTCTAAGAAGAACGCGGTCAATCGTCGTGCATTCCTTTCGCAAACCGGCAGCAGGCTTCTCGCCGCAACTCTTCCTGTAACCAATTCCTGGACAGCTTCTTCCGAGCCGACGGCACCTGCCGGCGACACCTCACACCCCCCGGCACCCGCCGGAGCAAAGAAGAAAATTCCCATCGGCGTGTTTGATCCGGTTTACGACCACCTGACGCTCGACGAAATGTTGGATAAGGTCGGCGCGCTGGGACTGGAAGCGATGGAGATCGGCACCGGCGGGTATCCCAACAATAAGCATTGCGCGCTGGATGATTTGATTGCGGACAAAGGCAAGGCGCGAGCGTGGCAGAAACGATTTGAAGACAAGGGAATTCGCGTGGCGACGTTGAGCTGCCACGGAAATCCGGTGCACCCGAACGCGCTGCACGCGCAAAAAGACGTCGAGATATTCCGCAAAACCGTGCTGCTGGCGGAAGTTCTGGATATCAAGGTGATCGTCGGATTCTCCGGATGCCCCGGTGGAACGCCAACCGATACGCAGCCGAACTGGATCACTTATCGCTGGCCGCCGGAATACAACCAGATGCTGCAGTGGCAATGGAAGGAAAAGGTGATTCCGTACTGGAAGGAAGCAGCGGCGTACGCGCGCTCGCACGGAATCAAGCGGCTGGCGTTCGAGATGCATCCGAACTTTGTGGTGTACAACCCGCGCACGCTGCTGAAGCTGCGCGAAGCGGTGGGTGAAGAGATTGGCGCGAACTGCGATTTGAGCCATCTTTTTTGGCAAGGCTGCGATCCGGTGGAAGTCATCCATTTTCTCGGCAAGCAGGGCGCGCTTTTTCATGCGCACATGAAGGACACGGTGATTTATCCAGAGAACGCCGCGAAATACGGGGTGCTGAATTTTGCTTCGGAAGCCAACGAACTGGCCGAAGCTTCCGATACGTTTCGCGCGGTCGGTTACGGGCACAGCGCCTCGCTGTGGAAGTCCGTGGTGCAGGCGTACATGGATGTTGGGTACGAAGGCATTCTTTCCATCGAAAACGAAGATCCGATTTTGCCGGGCGAAGTTGGCGTGGAGCGCGCCGCGTACGTCCTGAAAAACGTGCGCAAGGAGATTTTGGGTGAATAGGTTGCGCTACCAGCACTCTTGTTCACCGGGCTTGGTTTTTCTCAGGAGGGTTCATGCAACGGCGTGAAGCGCTGCGCATCTTTGCCGCAGGCGCAGTTTTGCCTGCGTTATCTCCGGAGCTTTTTGCGATGTTCCGCCAGGCGCAGCCGCCGTCCGGCTACACGTTGCGAACGCTCACTGGCCACCCCAACGATACCGTGGTGGCCATGATCGATCAGATCATCCCAGCAACGGACACGCCCGGCGCGAAGGGCGCGCGCGTCAACGAATTCATCGACCTGATTCTGACCGAATGGGCCACGCCGGAGGAACGCAAAAATTTTCTGGACGGCCTGGCGGGAATCGACAAGCAAAGCCAGGCGCTTTACGGCAAGAATTTTTCTGACGCGACGGTGGAGCAGCAAGTGGTGCAATTGCGGGCGATCGATGATGCAGTGATGACCAATCGCAGCGTGCGTCCGCGGCACGGCAACACCGTTCCCAAGCCGGACAGCCAGCTGGAAGGCAACTTCTGGGAAGTGTTCAAGCGGATCACGATCCACGGTTACTACACTTCGGAAGTCGGATTTACGCAGGAATTGAAGCTGGAAATCATTCCCGGCGCGCAGCATGGATGCAATCCCATGCCCGCCGGACTTGGCGAAGCCTGATCCTTCGGAGAAAAAATGCCTACACCTACGTATGACGCAATTGTTGTTGGATCGGGAATTACCGGCGGCTGGGCGGCCAAGGAGTTGACCGAAAAAGGCCTGAACACGCTGATTCTGGAAGCGGGGCGGCCAATCACGCCGGAGAAAGATTATGTCGAGCACGTGCCGGTGTGGGAGCTGAAATACCGCAGCTGGGACGTGCGCCCGGAACGCGCCAAGACGCAATTCGTACAGCGGGAGTGCTATTACGCCTGCGACGAGTACTCCAACAAGTTCTTCGTGAGCGACGTCGATAATCCCTACACCAGCGATCCCGGCAAACATTTTTCCTGGATTCGCGGCCGGCAGGTCGGCGGCAAGTCGCTGACCTGGGGACGGCAAAGCTATCGCTGGAGTGATTTAGATTTTGAGGCGAATTTGAAAGATGGCATCGCGGTCGATTGGCCGATCCGCTATGCAGACATCGCACCGTGGTACGACTACGTGGAGGAATTCGCCGGCATCAGTGGACAAGCGGAAGGTTTGCCGCAGCTGCCCGACGGAAAATTTCTGCCGCCGATGGAGATGACTTGTGCGGAGCAGGACGTTCGCGACGCCATCGCCAAACATTTTGACGACCGCATCATGACCATAGGACGCTCGGCAGTGTTAACGCGCGTGCATAAGGGCCGCGCGGCCTGCCACTACTGTGGCGTTTGTCATCGCGGTTGCATTACCGGGTCGTATTTCAGCAGCCAGAGCTCCACGCTGCCGGCCGCGATGAAAACAGGGAAGCTGACGATTCGGCCGTATAGCGTGGTGCACAGCCTCATTTTCGATCCCGCTACGCGCAAAATCAGCGGCATACGAGTGATCGACGGGCAAAGCAAGAAAGCGCTGGAGTTCAAAAGCCGCGTCGTTTTTCTGAACGCCGCGACGCTGGAGTCCACGCGCATCCTGCTGAATTCGGCGACGGAGGAATTTCCCAATGGCTTGGCGAACAGCAGCGGCGAACTTGGCCACAACCTGATGGATCACCACATGGGCGCGGGTGCGTCGGGAATTATTCCCGGGCACGAAGATAAAATGCCGTTCGGCAACCGGCCCAACGGAATTTACGTACCGCGATTCCGCAACGTGAAAACCAAGCAGAAAGATTTCCAACGCGGCTACGGCTACCAGGGCGGCGGCAGCCGCGAAGGCTGGAGCCGCGGCACCAACATGGCCGGCATCGGCGTGGACTTCAAGCACATGCTGCGCAAGCCGGGCCCGTGGCGCATGACGTTCGCCGGGTTTGGCGAATGCCTGCCGTATCACACCAACTGGGTGGAAGTGGACAAGGATAAATTGGATGCGTGGGGAATTCCGACACTGAAGATTCATTGCGATTGGGGCGACAACGAGCACGTCATGTCGCGCGATATTGCCGTTCAGGCTGGCGAAATGCTTGCCGCAGCGGGGGCTCGCGACGTCAACACTTTTCAGGATATTTCTCGGCCCGGCTTGGGCATTCACGAAATGGGAACAGCGCGCATGGGCCGCGATCCCAAGACCAGCGTGCTGAATGAACACAACCAGGCGCACGACGTGAAAAACCTGTTCATGACCGACGGCGCGTGTATGGCTTCCGCCGCGTGCGTGAATCCGTCGCTCACCTACATGGCCTTGACCGCGCGCGCATGCGATTACGCCGTCTCGCAAATGAAGAAGAACGAATTATAATCTTCGGGCGGCTTTCGATTGAGATCCCTCAGCTTCGGCGCCAGAGCGTCGACGCCTCAGGATGACAATTTGAACGCGGCAAGCCGAATCTGGCTAAGGACGGCGCATGGCTCAAATTACTCGTTCGCCTAAAACTTACGATGTGTGCGTGATTGGGTCGGGAGCCGGAGGCGGCATGGCCGCCAAGGTGCTTACCGAAGGCGGGCTGAACGTGGTGATGCTCGAGGCCGGGCCGCAGGTCTATCCCGAAAAAGATTACAAGATGCTGATGTGGCCGTACGAGCTGCCGCATCGGGGAGCCGGCGTCGGCGGGCGAGCCAGCGAAGACTTTGGCGAATTTCTGGCACCGAATGGCGCCTGGGATATCGAAGGTGAACCGTATACTTCGGCGCCGGGCGCAAACTTTCGCTGGTTCCGCTCGCGCATCGTGGGCGGAAGAACCAATCACTGGGGCCGGATTGCTTTGCGCTTTGCGCCGGTGGATTTCCAATCGAAGACGCGCGATGGTCTTGGCGACGATTGGCCGATCACGTATGAAGATCTGGCGCCCTACTACGACAAAGTTGAGTCGTACATCGGAGTCTTCGGCACGAAAGAGAATGTTTCCAGTGCACCGGACGGCGTTTTTCTGCCTCCACCCAAACCGCGCTGCACGGAAATTCTGATCAAGAAGGCGTGCGACAAACTAAACATTACTTGTATTCCTGCACGCCTGGCGATTTTGACCAAAGCGCACAACGGGCGCTTGCCGTGCCACTATTGCGGGCAGTGCGGTCGCGGCTGCACAACTGCGTCGAATTTCAGTTCGAGCCAGGTTTTGATTCCGCCGGCAATGGCCACCGGGAAGCTCACCTTGATTACCGGAGCCATGGCGCGCGAAATTGTCCTGAGCAAAGACGGCAAGGCCGAAGCCGTCTCGTATATCGATAAAGCGAGCAAGACGGAAAAGCGTGTCTACGCGAAAGCCATTGTGGTCGCAGCGAGCGCTTGCGAATCAGCGCGCCTGCTGCTTAATTCCAAGTCAGCGCTGTTTCCCGACGGATTGGGAAACTCTACCGGCAACGTCGGAAAGTATTTGACCGATTCGGTCGGCAGCGACGGCTGGGGCGAGATTCCAGCCCTGGAAAAGATGCCGCCGCACAATCATGACGGCGTCGGCGGCATGCACTATTACGTTCCGTGGTGGAAGTTCGATCGCAAGAATGATTTTCCGCGGGGCTATCACATCGAATTGTGGGGCGGGCGCGACATGCCCGGCGTGGGAATGTTTGACGGCCTATGCCGCGACGAAGAAGGCTACGGCGTGCAGTTGAAGCGCCGCGCGCGCCAGGTGTACGGAACCACCGTCGGCTTTTCCGGCCGCGGTGAAATGATTCCTAATCCTGAAACATATTGCGAACTCGATCCCGATCGTGTGGACCAATGGGGCATTCCGATCTTGCGCTTCCATTTCAAGTGGAGCGAATACGAACTGCGCCAAGCAAAGGACATGCAGGAAACGTTCAAGTCCATTATTGAGATGATGGGCGGGACCTATAAAACCAAGACACGGATCGACGGGCAATATCCATTCGGAATTTTACCCGGCGGCAAGATTATTCACGAAGTGGGCACTGCTCGTATGGGCGCCGACGCCAGGACCAGCGTGCTCAACGGCTATTGCCAGACGCACGACGTGAAGAACGTTTTTGTGACCGACGGAGCTCCGCTGGTTACCAATCCCGACAAAAATCCGACGCTGACCATCATGGCGCTGTCGTGGCGCGCCTCCGAGTACATTTTGGACGAAGCGAAAAAAGGAAATATCTGACCGCTGCGTTGCGCGAAACGCGAGGAGAGCCAATGAGCATCCAGGGAATTTCGAGACGCGATGTTTTAAAGACGCTGGCGATGAGCGCGGCCGGCGGCTCGGTGCTACAGGTGATTCCACTGGAGGCGGCCGAGTTGGCGCACCAGATGGTGAAAAAACAAAAAGCGGCGGCGCCCGCGGGCAAGTATTCGCCGAAATATTTCACGCCGAAGCAGTACGAAACGTTGATTTCGTTGTGCGACACCATCATTCCCAAAGACGAAAAGTCCGGCGGCGCGGTGGAAGCGGGCGCGCCGGAATTTATCGATTTGTTGACCAGCGAAAATGAGGAATTTCAGGGCCGGCTTGGCGGCGGCTTAATGTGGCTGGACACCTATTGCATCGATCACTACGGCAAGACCTACATGGAATGCGCGCCCGAGCAGCGCAAGGAAGTGGCTGACCTGATCGCCTACCGGAAAAACGCCAAGGCCACTCCGGAGCTGCATCAGGGCGTGGCGTTCTTCGCGTTTCTTCGCAACATGACCTGCGATGGCTTCTACACTAGCAAGATCGGCATCGAAGATCTGCAGTACATTGGCAACGTGACGCGCAGCGAGTGGCCGGGTTGCCCGCCGCTGCCGGAATAAATCATCGCCAGGTTTCATGAAAGTGCGTTGCGAGGTCTCCGGCGCAGGTGCGTCTAACCGGAGAGTCATTCGCTCTAGTCTTTCCTTTCAGGAGGCGGCATCATGTCGCGAACTGCGCGCCGAATCGTATTGGTGGTTTGGGGCCTCGTGTTGGCCGGTGCTACGCAAGCCTGCGGTCAGGCGTCGCCGGCTACTCACGACAAGCCTTTTTGGCGAGCAATCGCCGCGAATAAGTATCAGATCCCGCCCAACGAAAAACCGTTCGCACTCGCGCAAGAACTTAGCAGCTACCTGGCTTCGCCTGACCCGGAGCTACGCGACGACCTTACCTACTCGATTCTGACCGTCTGGATTGTGAACCGGCAGCAATTCTCCCCCGAAGAACTCATCCAGCTGTACGAGAGATGGACGGCAAACCTGCATGCCGGGCTCGGCGAAACCGGCACCGACAGCGTCCTGGGCCGTTCGTTTTCGGCGCTTTGCCTTTCGTCTTTGGCGGAAAGGGAACTGAAAACGCCGTTTTTGGGCGAAGCCCGTTACCGCGCTTTAATCACCGCCGCACTTGGCTACTTGCGCGACGAAAAAGACTTGCGCGGGTTTGACCCGGTCAAAAGCTGGATTCACGCGACGGCGCATACCGCCGACTTGCTGGCCGCGCTGGCGGCACATCCGCTTTTTCGCAAGGAAGATCAATTTGCGGTGCTACAAGCCATTACCCGGCGTCTGGCAACTGCGAGTGAAGTGTTCCTCTATGGCGAACAGGACCGTCTGGGCAACGTCGTGGCTGTCATCGTCAATCGCGCTGACTTTGATTTGAACGGCTTCCAATCGTGGCTGGCCGATCTGGACGCCACGGATCAAAGTGTCTGGAAGGATCTACCGCCCAAGCTCCAGCCGCTGACGCAGCTTCAGAATGATTCCTACATGCTCCGCGCAGTAGTTGCGCAAATTCTCCAGCGGCAGTCTACCCCGGCATCGCTTGCGGCACAGCAGGCTGTCTTAAAGTCGCTGCAACGCCGCTGATGGCGCGCCGCATCTCACCCGAACCCGAATCGGCGATCCGTCCTTATGCGAGCGAAGCCTTAAGCCGATCTGCCGACGCTAAGTCCAACAGTTCGCGGACTTTCGGCTCAATCTGGTTCCTAACCCGACGGAACACCGCAAGCTTCTCCTCGACCGGTCCCTGGAAAGCGCACGGATCTTCCACGCTCCAGCGAAACAAGCGAAACGCAAACGGGAATACCGGACAGCGTTCTTTGGATTCGTCACCGACGCCGACCACATATGCAAAACTCTGCTGCAGAGCGGTGCGAACGTCTTCTGCTTCCTGCCGGGAAATGTCGATGCCAACCTCTTTCATGGCATTAACGGCGAGAGGATCGAGCGGAGCAGGCTCCACAGCCGCGCTAACTGGTTGAATCTTGTCTTGAGCCAGGGCGCGCACAAAACCTTCGGCCATTTCGCTGCGCTCAGGATGGCCCGTGCACAGAAACAACACTCTTGGTTTATCCCACATACTTCCCCCATTGAAGATGGCTGAGGCGGATTCCTGCGCATTGCCCTTTCAAGCTAGTGGCGCGCGGCCGCCGCGCAAATAGGGAGAAAACTGTACGGCACAGTAGGTGCAAACGGGGTGAAGAAAGACTTTACCTCAGGGCAAAAACTCTTTGGGCAAGGACTGCCCCGGCTTCAGTTCCCAGATACTCGCGCTGGCGATCCACCAGCGCGCTCCGTCCCAATACATCTCCAGGCTGTCGATGGACTGGCCCTTTACGGGTCCGCCCGGTTCAAATTGCTGCTCCGCCGTACTCATCACATGCGCAACATTTCCAATGCGATGAGTGATGCGGTGAACCTCACGTTCGTAAAATGCCTTACCTTTCATCGCTGGGTCACTATCATTCACAAACTCTTGATGAGACAGCGACCGAGCCACGGTCTCGCCGTACTTGCCTTCGCTGAAAACAATGAACCGGATTCCCGGAACGTACAGCGTGGCGTCGCGCCCCCACTCGCGCTCCTTTTCCGCAGGCCCGGAGATGACCTCATAATACGCCTTTACGATTCCATCGATGGAGGAGACATCTTCAGGGCGCGGCTCCCGATGCGTTATGGCCACGTTGACGCGCGCCGTTTGCTGCTTTGCCGTCCCTTGCGAAATTGCGACCGGTTTGGAAACCGCGAAAAGACCAAGCACACCAAGGCCCAGGCTCAGCGTGACTACCGTGCGGAGCATCGCATTGCCCTCCTGTTTTGTCGCTACGACTTGATGGTCCCGGAAGCCGCGTCCCAGGTAACCGCAGATTTGCGGAAGTACGAATCATTCGCCATGTGGCAAGCCAGCGCGGCGTTGTGGCCGAATACGGCATCTTCCACGACCGGTGTATGCGAGCGACAGTGCTGGAAGAAGTTCCACAGATGTGGGCGCACGTCGTCCCACGAGTTACCTTTGTAGGTGTATGACTCGACCAGCGGCTCTTTGCCGGGAGTGCTATCGTGCGCCTCGTGCCACTGCTTCATGTACTCAGCGCGCATCGCACCTGGATAGCTCGAGGTGTAGTAGCACGGATACTCGTCTTTGCCCGACTGCGGCGAAAAGGTGATGCCAAACTCTGTCACTTCCAACGCACCTTTCGAGCCCTGGAAGCGATAGATCTCGGTTGATTCGCAGCCTGCGTTCAAGCGCAGATATACCGGATACTTTCCGTATTCAAACAAGGTCGCGTGCACGTCCGGCATGTTGCGCCCGTCCGGCCAGCGCAAGATTCCCCCGACCGAAAGCACGCGCGACGGCGGCTCGTTCCATCCCAACATGAAGTTCATGCCGCTCACCAGGTGTACCAGGAGGTCGCCCGCGAGGCCTGTGCCATATTCCTTCCAGCAGCGCCACCGCGCAAAGACTTTCGCGTCGAACGCCCGCTTCGGAACGGTTCCTTGCCATGTATCCCAGTCGATTGTGGTGGGACTCGCATCGGGCGGCGGCGGATATTCCCACGCGCCGCAAGGATCGTTGCGCCCCAGCGAACCTTCCACCAGGTTCAAATCGCCGATGATGCCTTGTGCGAGCAGTTCCTTTGCTTTCGCGCAGACCACTGAACTTACGCGCTGCGAGCCGATCTGCACCACTCGGCCGGTTTTCTTGTACGCGTTGACCATCGCAATGCCATCGGCGGGCGAATGGGACATCGGCTTCTCGCAGTAAATGTCCTTGCCGGCATTCACTGCGTCCACAACGACCTGCTTGTGCCAGTGGTCCGGAACGGCCGCGATGATGCATTCAATTTCCTTGTTGTCGAGCAGTTCCTGGTATTTCCGCGTGGTGTAAATCTTTTTGCCAACGATCTCCGTCGCCAGCGTGTGGCGCCCGTCGTACAAATCCGCCGCAGCCACGCATTCCACACCCGCTAGCCCAATCGCAGTGGCCAGAAGTCCCGAGCCTTGCATGCCCACACCGATGATCCCGAAGCGTAAACGGTCGCTGGCCGGTACCGCGCCTTCCAACGCCGTCGGAATGTACTTCGGCTCGATCAGAAAATTCCGCGAAACCGCCAACGCGCCCGCCGTGCCTGCTGTTTTATGTAGAAATTGCCGCCGAGTGGTTTTCATGGTACCAGCCTCCGCAAAAATCCATTCCGATGAGACGTTCCTGTAGCGTCTTCTGCCTGCCGGGCAGACTAAAAATCTATTTCAACGACTGGATGCTGACGTCCTTGAAGAAAACGATGTCGTTATCGCTGTGATTCTGCAACCCGAACCAGCCCTCGTTCGGACGCGGCCCGCGTAACGGCTCAAAATCAAACTTGCGCTCCGGCACCGGCTGCCCTTCGGTGTAGTCAGTCACTTTCGCCCCGTTCAGCTCGACGATAGTGCGCGGCCCATCCAGCGTGATGATCATGGTGTTCCACTCCGGCCCAGGCTTACCGGGCTTCGCCAGCGGCTTGGTCAACGAATAAAGAGTGCCCGTTATGTGCGTGTCGTCTTCATTCGAAGTTTCCGGATGGTTATCGATCTGCACTTCGTATCCGTAGTGCACCGGCATCCACGGCTCGCGTGGCTCAATCGGAATCCGTATGTATACGCCCGAGTTGTCATTGGCGTCGCGCATCTTGTACACGACCCGGATGCGGCAATTGCTGACTTTCCCGCCGGCCCAGTACAGCAGCCCCATCCCGCCGTTCGTCTTGATCAAACCGTCTTCCACCGTGTCGCCGCCCGGCCCGACGTGCTTCCAGCCCGTCAGGTCTTTGCCATTGAATAGCGGCTTCCAATCTTTCGCCTGCGGCCGGGCAAGCATCGCCAGGCAACACAACCCGGCGCAGCCCACAGCAATCAGCAACTTGCGAATCATCAGGCCTCCTGAAATTTGTTAAGTCGCGTTCTGTAACCGGTCCGCGTGGTGCGCGAACCAGTTCGACTAAAAGGTCAGATTGTGCAGGTATTCGTAACTCTTGGTAATGCTGGCAAAGGCGTCCTTCGGGAAGTCATGTTCCACAAAGTAATGCTTGATGCCGGCTTTGCCCGAATTGGCGAAAATGTGCTTCCAGTCGATCACACCACCGCCCACTTCGGTCATGTCTTCCATTTCTTTGTCGGGATCTGCAGTCGGCCCTTCCGCGCCCTTGGGCAGCACTCTCATGTCCTTTACGTGCACCAGCGGAAACCGCCCCGGATATTTATTGAAGTACGCAATCGGATCTTTCCCCGCCACGCTGATCCAGCACAAATCCATTTCCATTTTAACGTTGTCGGCTTTGGTCGATTCGAGCAGATAGTCGTACGGCAGTTTTCCGCCCAGCGACTCCGACGGCTGAAACTCAAACGTGTGGTTGTGATACGCGAATTGAATGCCGGCCTTGCGCGCCTGTTCGCCCGCTTTGTCAAACAACTCCGCCGCGCGCTTGTAGCCGTCCGCCTCCTTGCGCTGCTTCGGATCAATCCACGGACAAACAATAAACTTGTGCCCGATCACGTGAGCCGCATCCAGCTGTTCGCTCCACTTGTCTTGCACAATGTCGTAGCCGACATGGCACGAGGGCGACGTCAGCCCATTCTTTTCCAGTAGCGCGCGAATGTCCTTTGGTGAATGGTCGAAGTAACCCGCAAACTCCACTTCTTTGTAGCCAATCTGCGCAACCTTGGCCACCGTACCGTCGAAATCCGACTTCATCGCGTTGCGTACCGTGTACAGCTGCACGCCCACCGCTTTCAGCTTGTGTTCCGCAGGCACTGCCC
>Ga0207641_10003211_pt1 | contig 14636 bp, 14 predicted proteins | sample KBSSwiS62_FD_184306 | JGI IMG/M metagenome (GOLD analysis project Ga0207641, IMG submission 184306) | Switchgrass rhizosphere microbial communities from Kellogg Biological Station, Michigan, USA - KBS Switchgrass S6-2 (SPAdes) (version 2) | ecosystem: Host-associated > Plants > Roots >... | reverse complement strand
GCGGCAGATTCCCGCTGCGCGTGAGAACGACCCGCCACGGCTGGCGCGCGCCGCGGATGCCGCGAACGGTAAGGCGGGGGTTGTCGGTCCGGACGGTTTCCGCTCCGACGAGAATGGCATCGACCCGTGCGCGCAGACGGTGCGCGTCCGCGCGCGAAGCAGGAGAGGTAATCCACTGACTTTCACCGGCCGGACGGGTGATGCGACCGTCAAGCGACAGGCCCGCCTTGGCGATGACAAACGGCATTCCGGTCACAATCCATTTGTTAAACGCTCTGTTTAATATGGAGCACTCCTCTTCCAAAATTCCCGTGGCCACAGCGATCCCCGCTTTTTTTAAAATCTGAACCGCGCGCCCTCCGTGCGATGGATTCGGATCAATCGTCCCGATGACCACTCGCGCAATTCCAGCGTTGATGATCGCGTTGACGCAAGGCGGCGTCCGACCGTGAGTCGAACACGGTTCCAGCGTGACGTAAAGTGTGGCGCCTCGCGCAAGTCGCGTTTTTTCCAGCGCCTCAACTTCGGCATGAGACGACCCGGCGCATCGATGGTATCCCCGGGCGATCAATTTCCCATTCCGCACAATGACCGCCCCTACCGCCGGATTCGGACTCGTCCGTCCCGCTCCCTTGGCGGCTTCACGCAATGCCAATCGCATGAATTGTTCATCAGAAGCAGGATCCGGCATCCCTTTTCAATAGCGCGAAGGCTCCAATCCCGCAATGAAATCAATGAGAAGAAAACCACCGATCAAAAGTGCCATTATGTCTCTTAGTAAAGTTCATATACACCGCCTATAACGCGTCATAATGTCACTTTATCGCATGATGCATAAACGTCAGATAATTCTAGTAAATACTATGGATAAGTAACTTACATTAAATCAAACCCATCTGATCCCTTCCTGGTACAGGGTAAGCTTTATAATAATGCGCAACTTAACAACCACTTAACAGGAGGTAAATTACTATGAACTTAATACGCTATGAAGACCCTGAATTATCGAACTGGACACCCTTCAACCGGCTCGCCACGTTGCGGGATGAAGTGGATCGTTTATTCGGTCTGAATACACCGCGCGATTTCGGTCTGTTCAATGGGTGGTCACCGGCGCTCGATATTTATCAGGACAAGGATAACGTCGTCGTGAAAGTCGAACTGCCCGGCATGAAGAAGGAAGAGATCAGCATTTCCATGCACGAGGGCATGCTCTCGATCAGCGGCGAGCGCAAGCTCGAGGAGGAAACCAGGGAAGGCGAGTCCTACCGTCGCGAACGGTTTTATGGAAAATTCCACAGGACGATGGCACTGCCGGCCGCGGTGAATGCCGGCAAGGTCACGGCTGCCTATAAGGACGGAATTCTGACGGTCACGCTTCCAAAAGCAGAGGAAGCAAAACCGAAACAGATTGAAGTCACTGTCTCCTAAACCGAAACCCACGGGCGGGTCTCGAACGACCCGCCCAAACCCTTTTGAAGGCAAAAACATCTATGAACACACAAACCATTGAAAAACCGGCTTGCAACGCGGCCCGCAAGGAAAGTTACCTGATTCCAAGCGTCAATCTTCGCGAAACAAAGGAAGCATGGCTGCTGGAAGCCGAATTGCCGGGTGTTAACAAATCCGGTGTTGAAATCACCGTTGAAAAAAATGAGCTGACCCTTACGGGCCGCCGTTCAAACGGAATTACCGGGTTCGACACGGTTTACCGGGAATCGCGGGAGGCCGATTACCGGCGGGTTTTTGAACTGGATCCTTCAATTGATGCCGCAAGGATCTCCGCGAAGATGGAACAGGGAATCCTGAAGCTGACGCTTCCGAAGTCGGAAAGCGTGAAGCCGCGCAAAATCGAAATCGGCGAATAATACCAATCGCCTGTTCCATTTGTTGGAATAAAATTAGGGGATCAGGGATGGTCGCGCCTCCGGAGCGCGGCCGTCTCTGACCCTACGGCTTCATGAAGAGCCGCCTACGTTGGAAAAACTTCGCATCGCTGGCCGCTTTGCGATAAAAGGAAAACCGATGACAAACCCGATCCATGGCCATGCAGTGATGCAGATGATGGTAGAATCCCGGGAGCCTTTCACCCGGGCGTCGCTGAAATCCGCAATCGACGACCGGTTCGGACCGGATGCCCGCTTTTTTACCTGTTCCGCCGGGAATATGACGGCGGAGGCCCTGATCGATTTTCTTGCGCAAAAGGGGAAGTTCATCGAGCGCGAGGGCGGATTCTCGACGGCGCCGGAGAAGATTTGCGGCCATTGATTTTAAGCGTGCGAAAATTCCGTCTGCGTTGTTGGCGGGTATGAAGTGAACGAAACCGCCGTTCGATTGTCTCAATGCAAATAACAGGAATTTCTGAACATGTTTATTTTTTCACAGAGTTGGCTGATTTTCGTCGGCATTCCGCTGATCATTGCCATGTGGGCGCAGTATCGCGTCACGTCGGCGTTTTCGAAATACTCGCGCCTACGCGCCTCTTCGAACCTGACCGGAGCGGACACCGCACGCGAAATCCTTAACGCGGCACAAATCCACGATGTCGAGGTGGTTCGAGTTGATGGTTTTTTGGGCGATCACTATGACCCGACCGGGAAGCGGCTCTGTCTTTCGAGCGAAACCTACAATACCCCGTCACTGGCGGCGGTAGGAATTGCGGCGCACGAATGCGGGCACGCAATCCAGCATGCGAAGGCCTACGCGCCCCTCGAAATGAGAATGATGGTCGTGCCGGTGACGCAGATCGCTTCAAATATCCTGCCGCTTATTTTTCTGGGGGCATTTATCTTTCCGTTTCTTGGAATGACGCTGATCAAGATTGCGGTGATCTGCTATCTGATCCTGACGGTGTTCCAGCTGATCACGCTGCCGGTCGAATTTGACGCATCCCGCCGCGCTAAAATCATTTTGCAAAACATGGGCATCGTGCAGTCCGGCGAAGAAGCCGCAGGTGTCAACCGCATGCTGAATGCCGCGGCCCTGACCTATGTGGCGGCGTTTATCGCCTCGCTCGGCAACCTTCTCTGGCTGCTCAGCATCACCCAGCGCCGGAACTAAAATCCAACCTCCGCTTTCCCGTGACGCAAATAGCTGTCGATCTTGGTTCCAATCCTCTTTCAAAACTGGTAGGAGCTTTATCGAAGCCGATGCCAGAGGTGAATCCTCAGTCCGAAGACAACGAGTTAATCGCACGCACCCAGGCGGGCGATCCGTCGGCCTTTGATCAGCTCATTGTCAAGTACAGCCCCCGTCTTTACGGGCTGGTTTACAACATGACCTCGAACCACGAGGACACGAACGATCTGATGCAGGACATCTTTGCAAAAGCCTACCGTTCCATCAGCGGGTTTCGCGGCAAATCGAGTTTTTACACCTGGATCCATTCGATCGGCGTGAACATGACGATCAATTTCCTGAAAAAACGGGGCCGGCGTTTCCAGATGAGCCTCGATGACATCGATTCGAACATTCAGAACGACAAGGACTTCATTGAATTGACTGCCCGGAGCAATCCGGTGCGCGACGCTGATCTCGCCGAATTGCAGCGAAGATTGAACGAAGCGATGATGAAGCTGTCTTATGAACATAGAACCGTTGTGACCATGTTTGACGTTCAAGGAATGCCGCACGCAGAAATCAGTAAAATCCTCGGGATATCCGAGGGAACCGTGCGTTCCCGGCTCTTTTATGCGCACCGGCAATTGCAAAGTTACCTTGAGGAATTTCACAAAAATTAGCGGAGAAAATTATGCCTGATGAAACCGATATCCAGAATCTGCTGAGGCTGAAACGCTACGAACAACCGCCGCAGGAATATTTCGACCAGTTCCTCCGCGACTTCCAGCATCGTCAGCGCGCGGAAATGATCCGCCAGCCGGTTTGGAAAATCGCCCTTCACCGGCTGCAGGCCTTTTTCAGCGAGCCGGTTATTTCGCAATTCGCCTATGCCGGCGCCACGGCGGCGGTGCTTCTGGTTGCAGGAGTGGCCTCTGTGAAAATTATCAACGGTGGAAACGGGGACGCCATCCTTCCGGCTTCCCTGGCCAGCGTGAATACGCCTGTGACGCAAAGCATTGTCCCGCACCCGAAAAGCATGGGACTCGTGGAGCCTCGCATCCGTCTTGCTGACTGGAGCACCATTCCCAGCCAGCCGGCTTCTTCGGGGGCTCAATCCGCAACCACAAACCCCCATTACGTGATCGACGCACGGCCGGTGAGCTATGAACCTCCGTCCAGTTTTTAAGCGTCGCGGCTTTTCCGCTCTTGCGCTCCTGACCTTTGCAACAAGCACCCTGCTTGGCAGCAGGTTGCACGCGGATCCTACCTTTGATTCCATCGCGCAGGAAGTCCTGGCCATTTTCAACCACTCCAAAAATGCAGTGGTGAAAATCGAGGCGATGGATCAGCACGGTCTTCTTTGCGGATCCGGTTTTTTTATCGATCCCAACGGCACGATCTACACCTCCTATACCATCGGCGGTGAATCCCATGACATCGTGGTCTCCGTCGGAGACAAAAAATTTCCCGCCACCCGGCTGATCGGGGATTCGCGCAGCGGCATTGCCATTCTCAAAGTGGAGGCGCAAACCCCGTATCTCCCGCTCGGGAAAACAGACACTCTCGCCATGGCCACGCCGGTCATGACGATCGGCTACCCGATGGATTTTCAAATCACTCCGAATTTCGGAATCGTCGGCGGATTCAATATCAAGAATCTGGACCGCTATTTTTCAACGACCCACATCCGCGCCAACGTCCCGGTGCAGCGGGGTGAGGGCGGTTCGCCTCTCTTGAACATGAAAGGGGAGGTGATCGGCGTTTTGATCAGCGGCATCGACAACGGCGCGGGCTGCTTTGTCCTTCCCATCGAGGCGGCGGAAAAAGTACGCAGCGATTACATGCGGTTCGGCGAACTCCGTCCCGGATGGCTTGGCATCGGTTTGCAGGACGTCTCAACACCGGTTGAGGGATCCGCCGCGCAAATCAATCAACTTGTAGGCGGCGCCCCCGCAGAAAAAGGCGGATTGCAAAAGGGCGACATCCTGATCGAAGTTTCGGGTAAAAAAATCAAATCGCTGAGCGACATGCTGGATGCCTCTTACTATTTCACATCGGGCGATGAAATCCCGGTCACCGTTTCGCGCGGGGACGAAAAAATCACGGTTAAACTCCGCGCAGCGGATCACCCGTCGCTCCATCGGGAAATCGCCGGAGCCCCGCACCTGCCGGGAATGCCACTCCCGGCGCCTGGAATCCCGCTCACGCCGGAACGGTAAATGAACCGCCGAGGCCGCGGAGACGCAGAGAATAAGGAAGTTACAGCGGTATCATACAGGTGCTCGGTATGAGCCCGTTGATTCATGATGCTCATGTCAAAGCTGCTTTGGTTTGGTGCCTTCTTCCTCAGCGCCTCTGCGTCTCGGCGGTTCAATTCCTAAAACAACTCCGTCTGCTTTTGTCCGGCCGGTTTCTCAGCCGGTTTTTCCTCCAGCAAGGCCGCGAAGTCCTGCTCGCTCAATTGCGGCACTCCGTTTTTAAGCGCCTCCTCGAGCTTTGATCCGGGATTTTCCCCCACGAGCAAATAATCGGTTTTTTTCGAAACCGAACTGCTCACATTGCCGCCCGCCGCACGGATTTTCTCCGCCGCCTCGTTCCGCCCCATTCCGATCAGCGATCCGGTGATCACAAAAGTTTTTCCGGCAAACGGATGTCTGCTGGAAGCCGGCGAAGAGACCGCGCCTTGCGGTGCAATTCCGAGTTTTTCCAGCCGCAGAATGACCTTCCTGCCCGCATCGCTTCCGAACCAGTCCAGAACCGCCCCGGCCGCAACAGGACCGACAGCCACCACGGCGTCGGCGTCAGAGGCCCCTTTCTTTTTTGCCGGCTGCGCAAAACCGGCTTCGATCAGGCGCCGCCCGACAGCGTTGGCCTGTCCGGTCAGCACTGCGTGCCTTTCACTGAGTTGCTGCTTTTCGAGTTCTGATTTTTCCTTGTTCACACGGGCCCGAGGTTTGCTGGCCTCGGCCTCTTCGCGCAGACGGTTTAATTCGATGACGTCGCGCAGAAACGGTGAGCCGGCCACTTCTTCGATTGTCCGGTGAAATTTTGCGAGGTCATGCGCGGTTTCCTCCCCGATCTCCGGAATGGCAAAAGCCACCAGCCACCGCGCAAGCGGAAGCGTTCGCGCCCGTTGCACCGCTTCAATCAATTTGGCGGCATTTTTTTCACCGAAGATCCGGGGCTCGAGGTCAGTTCCCAAATTCAATGCGCCGAGCTGCGAAAGCTGCAAATCGAAAACATCCAGCGGATCGTTAACCAGACCGCGCTCGACCAGTTTGTCGGCAACAATCCCTCCGAGGGATTCCAGATCAAGCGCGCTCCGTTTTGCGAAGTATTCCAGCCGTCGGGTTTTCTGGGCGGGACAATTGATGTTTTCACAAAACCAGGCCGCAAATTTTGCATCGCGCCTGATCGATCCCCCGCAGGCCGGACATTTGCCTCCCAAATGCGCGATGAAATCAAACGGTTCGGTTCCGGCGGGCCGCTTTTCAAGCACCACACGAATGACCGCCGGGATCACCTCTCCGGCTTTCTCGATCACCACCGTATCGCCGATCCGGATATCCTTGCGCCGGATCTCATCCTCGTTATGCAGCGTCGCACGGCTGATGGTGCTGCCGCGCAGAAATACCGGTTCCAGCTCCGCCACAGGCGTGAGCGTGCCCGTTCGTCCTACCTGGATCGTGATATCCCGCAACCGCGTCTCCGCCTGTTCCGCAACGTATTTCCAGGCCTTTGCCCAGCGGGGAAAACGCGAGGTGTAACCGGCCCGCTCACGCAGCGCGACCCGGTTCAGCTTGATCACCGCTCCGTCGGTTTCAAAGCCGAACGTATCGCGAATCCGGTCGAGCTCATTGATGGCGTCGAAAACCTCGCCCGCATTCCGGCAGATTTTTTGGAACGGCGGCACGGGAAATCCAAGGGACCGCAACCGCTCCAGCAGCGCCGCCTGGGTCGGAGGTTCCCCGCCGCTCAGCTCTCCGTGTCCGTAAAGCACGATCTCCAGCGGGCGTTTCGCCACAGTCCGGGGATCGAGAAGTTTCAGTGATCCCGCCGTTGCATTGCGCGGATTCGCAAACGGTTCCTCCCCAGCGGCAATCATGGCATCGCAGACGCGCCGGAATCCGGCAGCCGCCATGTACACTTCTCCGCGTACTTCGATCACCTCCGGTGCTCCCTTTAATCGCAACGGCACCGCGCGGATTGTTTTCAAATTATCGGTAATATCGTCGCCGGTCTCGCCGTCGCCGCGCGTTGCTCCAGCGGTCAGAACTCCCTGTTCGTACCGGAGACTTACCGCAACCCCGTCGATCTTCGGTTCAACCAGCCATTCAAGGGTCTCGCCGGGGAGCAGCTTCTCAACGCTTCCAATCCATTTTTGCAATCCCTCCAATCCCTCCTTCGCAAAAAGATTGTCGAGCGACAGCATCGGCACCGCATGACGCAGCTGCCTGAACCCGCTCCCCGCCTTGCCACCGACACGTTGCGTCGGCGAATCGGGTGTCACCAGATCGGGATGCTTTTCCTCCAGGGCACGAAGTTCCCGGAAAAGTGTATCGTAATCCGCATCGGAAATAACGGGGCGCGCCTCGCCGTAATAATGCCGGTCATGCTCCTCGATTTCATGCCGCAGCTGCTCGATTCTCTCTTTCTGGTTCCCGGGATCCGACATAAATAAAAAGCGAAGCAAAACCTAGCCAACAAGTGGTTAAAAAGCGACACAATAACCGCCCATTTCCCTTATTCCAGGAAATGGATTCGAACCGGTTTTAAATTAGTTCCCTCTGTAATATCGATTCTTTTTGCCTATTCGAACGTGTTGGCACGGGCGTTGCTATATGCAGGCTCGTTCGCTAAGACGAACAGGGAAATAAAAAGGGAAGACAAGGGAAAACAATAAAAAGGTCAGCCCGGCTGGAAGGGGAATTTTAGAGCGATCCGGGGGGAGTCGCTCTGAAAGAGGGTGCCAGCCGGGCTGTATCTTTATGGTGGATCGAGTCACTTCGTGCGCGATGGGGGTAATGGCTCAATTTGAATTTTTGAACCACGAAGGACACGAAGAGCGCGAAGAAAATCACATTCTAATTTTTATCCTTCGTGCTCTTCATGTCCTTCGTGGTTTATTGATTAAATTCGACCACTACCGCGATGGGAAATCCGACGCGAGAAAGAATGAGCCTGATCTCATGAACGGCGCCGCGATGGAGCGCTGCGCGCGTTGGGATTCGACCAGCAACCTACGACAGCACCCGGCCTTCGGTCCCGACGATTTCAATCTCCCCGAAGGTCTCCGGCTGAACGGCGCGAATTTGCTTCAGCCGGATCAGTTCCAAGAGTGCAAGGAACGTCACCACCACCTCGGTGCGCGAAGCAACGTTGGCGAACAGCTCCGAAAATTTCAGCGCCACCCCGCTGCCCGTCATTTTCATGATCAGATCGATCTTGTCCGAGACAGTGTAGTTTTCCTCGAAAATTTCACGCAGGTTCTCGGTCGTGTTCAACCGTTTGAGCACGTTGTTGAAGGCGTTGATGAGATCAAAGATGCTCACCTCGCCAATCGGACGTTCCGCAGTCAGGTCAGGCTTCTCAGGCAACCGGGTAAAAAGGTTTTCCTGGGCCAGCTCACGATTCTGGAGATGCGCGGCCGCATCCTTGAATTTTTTGTATTCAATCAACTGGCGCACCAGTTCCCAGCGCGGATCCTCCTCCTCGGCCATTTCGTCGGGAGGCTGTTGGTTGACGGGAAGCAGGCTGCGGCTCTTGATGTAAATGAGATTGGCCGCCATTACGACGAAATCGCCGGCGATGTCGAGGTCGAGAATCTTAAAGGCGTCGAGGTATTCGAGGTATTGCTTGGTGATGCGCTCGATCGGGATGTCGTAAATATCGATCTCATCCTTTTTGATGAGATAGAGCAATAGATCGAGCGGTCCTTCAAAGACTTCCAACTTCACCTTGTATTCGTCCTGCATGGGGGCCGAATGTAGCGCGCGGCATGCCGCTTGCAAAGCAACTTGTTTGCCGTGCAAGCGGAGATGCCGGATGCTGGAAACCGGTTAAATATGAATCGCGTGGCCGAAGGCGTTGCCGGTCGCCTCGTGCACGGCTTCGCTGAGGGTCGGATGGGCGTGGATGGTTGCCTCAATATCCTCGTAGGTCGCTTCCATGTTGATCGCAAGACCCAGCTCGGCAATCAGTTCGGTCGCTTCCGCCCCGACGATATGCGCGCCGAGAATTTCACCGTGCGGTTCGGCAACGAGCAATTTGACAAATCCGTCGAGTTCGCCGATGGCGCGCGCCTTGCCGCTGGCCATGAACGGGAATTTGCCGACTTTGAATTTCAAACCCTTCTCCTTCGCAGCGCGCTCGGTAAGCCCGACGCTGGCGACCTGCGGCTGGCAGTAGGTGCATCCCGGAAAATGGTTCACCTTCTTCGGATTCACTCCCGGCTTGAACATCCCCTCCACCGCCTGCACGGCCTCAAAGCTGGCAACATGCGCAAGCCAGGGCGGCCCGATGATGTCGCCCGCCGCGTAAACGCCGGGAATACTGGTTTCATAACGGTCGTTGGTCTTGATGTAGCCACGCTCGGTGAGCTCGAGCTTCGTGCCGCCCGGCAGGACCGGTTGCACACCGATCGCAACAAGACAGACGTCGGCTTCAATAACTTTCTCCGCGCCTTTCGCATCGGCCACCGTGATTTTCACACCCGAGGCGATGACCTCGGTCTTCGTTGTTTTCGTGTTGGTCAAAACCGTGATGCCCTGTTTTGCAAACGCCTTCTCGACCACCTGGGAAACTTCGGTGTCCTCAACCGGAAGCGCATTGGGAAGCATTTCAACCACCGTAACCTTGGTGCCGAATGCATTGTAAAAATAGGCGAACTCGATGCCGATCGCACCAGCGCCGATGACGATCATCGATTTTGGCTGGTTGCCAAGCACCATCGCCTCCTTGCTGCCGATCACTTTTTTGTGATCGAACGGCAGGCCGGGCAGGGGACGCGAAACGCATCCGGTCGCAACGAGAATTTTCGGAGCATGATGGGTCTCTTCCTTGCAGTCGGCCGATTTCACCTTCACCGCTCCGCCCTTTTCGAGCGCGGCTTCGCCGCGGATGTAATCGACCTTGTTTTTCTTGAACAGAAATTCAATGCCGGCCGCATTTTTATCCGAGACCTCGCGGGAGCGCTTGATGATCTTGCTCCAATCGTAATCGATTTTTTCAAACGTAAACCCGAACTCAGCCGCACGATGGGTCATCAGATGGTAAAGCTCGGCGTTCCGCAGAAGCGATTTGGTCGGGATGCAGCCCCAGTTAAGGCAGGTGCCGCCCGCGCGTTCCTTTTCAACGCACGCAACTTTTTTCCCGAGTTGCGCCGCCCGGATTGCGCCGACATAGCCGGCGGGTCCGCCGCCGATGACAATGAGATCGTAATTGGCCATAAGCGGCTAAAAATGTGGCCGGTTGCGGCTCGCGTCAAAGGTTTTCTGGAACCGGCCCATTTAAACCGCCGGGGCGCGGAGGCGCAGAGAAGATGGAAAATTGAACTTTTTGCCCGGAGCGTGTCATGAACTTCCGCACCATCTCAATTCTCTGCGTCTCAGCGCCTCGGCGGTTATATTCTTGATCCGACCTCAATCCGCCGTCCGCCGTCTTCCAGCAGATGAAACCGGATCCAGCGCGCTTCGCCGGGGATCAACTCCGCAAATTTATCGGCCCATTCGATAGCCGTGACGCCGTCGCCGTCCAGATATTCCTCGATGCCGATTTTTAGCGCGTCAATGGATTCCTCGAGCCGGTAAAAATCGACGTGGTAAAGCGGGAGCGATCCTCCCGTATATTCATGAATCAACGTGAAGGTCGGGCTGGTGACCTCGGCAGGCGCGCCGAGGCCGGCGGCGAGGCCCTTGACGAAATGCGTTTTCCCCGCGCCGAGATCGCCGCAGAGCGCCAGCACATCTCTCCGCCGGAGTGAGGCGGCAAAGGCGCGGCCGAATTCAAAGGTTTCGGCGGAACTATGCGAAGTGATCGAAGCCACGGGATTTTTGATTTTTGATTTTTGATTTTTGATTGAGCTGGCCGATGCGGGTCAAACGGAGTTTCGGAAATTGTTTGAGCCAACTGGATTCAAGCGCCGTTGCGTCGCGCGGGGCGATGGCGAAGAGCAACTCGTAATCCTCACCGTCAGTGACGGCGTTGCGCGGGGTGCACCCTTTCCCGCAGGGGAGTTGCGATTCGAAGAGCTCGAAGCCGGTCCCGCTCGCGCGTGCAAGACGCGGCAGGTCGGCTCCGAGGCCGTCGCTCAAATCCATCATGGCGCGAATCCGGAAATTTCCGGAAAGCCAGCGCGCCTCCGTGACGCGGGGCATGAAATCGAGATGGCGTCCGCCGATTGAACCGCCAAGCAGACCGGTGACGTAAAGCAGATCTCCCGCGCGTCCGCCCGCCCGCGTAACGCATCGCGCAGGCTCAACCATGCCGGTGAGCGCGATGGAAATGAACAGCGGGCCGGTCGATCCCGACGTTTCTCCGCCAACAATGCTCACATCAAAACGCTGCGCCGCTTTTTTAAGTCCGGCATAAATCCCCTTTACCCGGCTGACTTCCACCTCCGGTGAAACGGCAATGGTGACAAGCGCGTGACACGGCAGGCCACCCATCGCGGCAATATCGCTAATTGCCCGCGCCAGCGCCTTCCAGCCAATGCGCCGCGGCTCGGTATCCGGCAGAAAATGGATCCCCTCGACGATGCAATCGGTTTTTAAGAGCGTCCATGTTTTGTCCCGCCTGCCGCCGATCACTGCACAATCATCGCCGATGCCGGTACGCACCGATGCATCCGTCCGAAGCGATTTCGTCAGTTCGGCAATCAGCCGGTCTTCACCGTAATGCGCAAGTTTCATCGTGGGAAAAGCAGTTGAGCGTTTTAGACAGAGCTACAGCGTGTTAATTTAACAGGATGAGTATCCATTTTCAGATGCTTTCCCTTCAATTCTGTTAATTCTGTCCAATTCCCCTTTTCACTGCTGCAGATGCGGGAAGGCAAGCATCAGCGAAAATTCACCGAGATTAAAAATGGCATGCATCGCCATGGGAACCAGAATTGAACCGGTGGTTTCGTAAGCGATGGTGAAACAGACCGCCAGGACAAACAGCGACGGGAGCGAAGTCACGTTAAGATGGATCGCGGCAAACAGCAGGGAAGTCAGAATCATGGCCGGAAACAGGCCGATATATTTTTTCGCCGTTGAATAGAGATATCCTCGAAATATGAATTCTTCGGCGGCGGGAGCCAGAAATACTCCGAACGTCATGGTGGAAATCACCGGCCAGACCTTTCCATTTTTGGAGGCTTCAGTGAAAAACTGCACGAGTTCCTGCTGCTTCGCTCCCTCCCCCATCAGCTTAATCATGAGGGCCCCGACGCAACTCACGATTGGAAAGGCGGCAGCCATCAGGGGAAGGGCGAGGAATGCCGCCGACACTACTCCCGCGGGTCGCAATCCGAATTGGGTCGTAACACTGATTTTCCGGAACTTCAGGAAGGCGATGATCAAAAGGACGATCAGCGTCACATGGATGGCGCCGGCAATTATATCCGAGTCAGTAACTGCGCGTTCTTTTCCCGTAAAACCGGTATAAGTCAGCCAGCAAAACCAGGTGGCAAAAAAACAGGTGAGCCCGGCATCGGGCGGCCCGAGTAACTCCGTTCCGACCTTCCCGCCCTTGATGAACAATTTCAGGAGAAGAAAACCGTAGAGGCAGAGGCTGATGACAACCCATGCGGCGATGAATGCGACAAACCAGGCCGAAATGGCAGGTGGATAATTCAAGGATTGGAGATTTTAAATTGTGGATCCGCCAAATACGCCAAAAAACGCTAAAAAAGAAGGAGCAATCCGGTCGATCAGTTATTAAAAAAATCCGGAGTTTTGCGGGTTGCCAGGATCGTCTGCCGATATTCCTTCCTTTTTGGCGTCCATTGGCGTTTTTGACGGATCCGATTTTTTGTCATTCTGTCTTACGGCGCGTAAAGGCTCGGAAGCAGGTAAAGCTTGCCCGACTCCAGCTTCGGCAGGATCGGATCCGCAAGATTGATTTCCACCTTGGCACTTTCCGACTGGCCGAACAGCTTTGAAAGTTTGCCGAACCGGAACGGCGCCTCATAACGAATCACCGCCGCACCCGAGGCGCGTCCAAGCTGTTTTGCCTTGGCATACGCATCCTCAATCAGGCCGAGCTGGTTGATCAGCTTTTCCTTGAGGGCATCCGATCCGGAAATAATGCGTCCGTCCGCTATCCCCTTCCGCAACTGATCAACGGGCAGTTTTCGTTCCGTGGCTACAATACCGACAAACTTGCTGTAAGTCTGCATGACAAGAGTCTGGATGTAATCTTTTTCCTCGGGGGTCATCTGACGGGAGCCGCTGAGGATGTCCTTGAACTGACCGCTCTTAAAGACCACCGATTCAACACCGATTTTCCCGAGGAGCTGCTGGTAGTTGAGAGTCTGGATAATGACGCCGATGCTGCCGGTGAGGGTGGTGTCGTTCGCCATCAACCAGCTTCCGCCGCAGGCAACGTAGAATCCGCCCGAAGCCGCCATTGATCCCATGTAAACCACCACCGGTTTCTGGGCGCGCGCCTTGCAAACGGCATTATAAATGACATCCGACGCGGTGACCTCGCCACCGGGTGAATCGATATTGAGAACGATCGCCTTCACATTCTCATCGTCGGTGGCCTGTTCGAGCGCGATTTTCAAATCATCGACCATCGATTCGCCGAGGGAACCTGAGACGCTGCTGCTGATCAGGCCGCGAAGGCTGATCAGCGCAATTTTGTCGCCGGAAGAACCGCCGACGACCACGCGCTCCTCAAATTGCGGGGCGCTGGCATGCTTGCGGGATGATTTGATCCCTCCGCTGTTCACGGCGATAAGGATCAAATTCAAAAAAGCGCTCAGGCAAAGAAGCAGGAAAAGTCCGATTGCCAGGCATCCAAACCGTTTGTTGCTCATAATCAGGCAAGTTGGCGGAAAGTGCGGGAAAATACAAATTTGATTTTTCCCGCCGGCGTATCCATGCAGAATTGGATCCGCCAAATACGCTAAATATTGCCGGAATAAGAGCGGGGAATTGACCGCCGAGACGCGGAGGCGCTGTGGAAGCCGGTTCAGGGTGAATATCCATGACCCACTCCAGTCGCAATCCCCTCCACATTCTCTGCGTCTCAGCGCCCCGGCGGTTAATTTTTGCCTTTGAAAATCAGGATGATTGCAAAGGGTCGAAAGCGCTGCATAAGCTCAACTCCGTTTGCCGATGAAAAAATCCACGCCCGATGCACCCGGAATCAGGCCGCGCAATTTGCTCGGAGTGCTTTCATTTTTGAAAAACTATCCGGCGCGCACGATCGCAGCGGTAAGCCTGCTCCTTGTAAATATCAGCCTGGAGATGGCCATGCCCCGGGTGTCGGGTACCGCCATTAATCAATTGCCGGACGCGCTGGCCCGGCATCAGTTTTACAATCCGTGGAAACTGGCGGTGCTTTTTCTTTCGCTGGCGCTAACC